>Ga0105048_10012594_pt1 | contig 13253 bp, 8 predicted proteins | sample MAT05_FD_78382 | JGI IMG/M metagenome (GOLD analysis project Ga0105048, IMG submission 78382) | Freshwater microbial communities from Lake Fryxell liftoff mats and glacier meltwater in Antarctica - MAT-05 | ecosystem: Environmental > Aquatic > Freshwater > Ice > Liftoff microbial mat | place...
CAAGACCGGAGCTGTTCCGATGGAATGGATGTCCACACATCCATCCGACGCGCGCCGTTCTGCGGCGTTGCGTGAACTCTTGCCGGAAGCCATGAGTCTCTACGAACAAGCCGTAGAAAAACAGGGTCTGGGTGAGCCAGTGCCGTAGCCATACGGCCCCAGTTCTATTGGAAGTCGTAACCCGAAGCGTCAGTTTTGAAGTTGCGCTATTTGAAATGCCGGGCGAAAAATCGTCCGAAATGCAAGGCAATTATAGCAGCCCGATGCGTCAGCGAGGGAACGAGTTAAGTGCAATCCCTCGCTCACACTTCGGGCTACAAAAACGCTCCGGTTCGTCCAAAAGTGGCGATGTCCAACTAAGACAACCGCGACATACAGCGGTACGCGCCCGCCACCTCGGAGATTCACCGCAATCTAAAAAAAGTCGTCTTCCAGGGTTCGGCAGAATCTGCTACTTGTTCCGCCGAAGCGCCATGTGATCTCTCCGCAGGAGGCGGAGTTGACGACCGATTTTTCCGGCGCGGGAAGGGATTCCCATGCAAAGTTCAATGTGGAAATTACTGACAGCCGCAGGCATTATTGGCATTGGAACCCTTGTGGTTCTGGAGGTCCAGAATCGCCTGCCAGTGGCCTCGCACGCATCCGATCCTGCCGAGGCGGCCAACACCATCGGCACAATCCCCTCCGCTGAAACGGACGTGATTCCGGATGCGACCGTCGATTTTGATCGAATGCTGGCAGGTTCTGAAGCTTCAGGTGACCCACAGTTTATCCTGGATGAACCGAATGCCCCAGAAGATTCGAGTGCCCCAGTCCCACCAGCTAACGATCAGAATTTCGTTGGTGTGACCCAAGTCAATCGGACGGTGCTGAAGGATAGTCTGGCTGACGACGACAATCCGTTCGATCTTTCCCACGACTCGGGCAGCGATCCAGTCCCCGCTCACGCATCTGCAGCTGCTGAACCTCCTACAAACGAGGCTACCACCACAAAGGAAGCAGGTTTTTCAGGGGAGTTTCCCCCAGCCACGGTAACGAATCCTGCCAGCGCAACGAAACCGGCAAGTACCTCGACAACTCAGTTCTTCAACGGCAGTGCGAGCAATGAAATTGCAACGCTGGCAGCCAAATCAAACGCCGCTCCTGTCGCTGCATCGACACCCGCGAAGATCGTGACTCCTGCATCAGCTCGAGCTGTCGATGGTGGTCTCACGGCTGCTGCCAACAACGCGGCAGCGCATTCGGCAGTTCATTCGGGAGTCAAAGCATCGCAGACTCACCAGGAAACACCTGAACTGTTTATGCCGGATGCTGTTCCGGAAATCGGACGTCCCACAAATCCACCCGCATTTGGCGACGTCCCGGCTGCCGAAGAGCCGCTCATGGAAACGCCAGGCTTCGCAAGCGATCCACAGCTGGATCTCGACTCCAGACCAGAATCGGCGAATCCGGACATCCCGCTCGGGAACGCGGTATCCTCTGATCGGAATTCGAATAATCCCGGTCGAACCCCACCCCCTGCCCGACTTGATGAAGATCCGCAGTTTTTTCAACCCGATGAATTAGTACCAATGCCTCCCGTGGGCGATGGCAGATCAAAGCCGGACTCAGATCCTGAGTCGCTGCCGGTGTTTGAACTGGACCCTATACCTGAAGGCGATGATCCACGCACACCACCGCGATCCACCCCGGCACCCGAACCACGTGCAGCACCACGGAACCCGCCAGAGTCCGATTTTCCCGAACCGAGTTCTCCAGATCGAAATTCTGCTCCTGGCGGGAGCGATGACCGAATGTTCGATTCTGAGTCGAACCTTCCAGGGGGATCAGGTGATTCATTGGATTTGCCAGCCATCAGCGATCACCCATCGCGAACGACTCCGGACCGCAGCGGCGGCGGATCAGATACAGCGGGAGATCCTGTTGAACGCAGCATGTCAGAAGTGATGCGCCCACAGTTAAGCATTCAGAAACGGGCACCGGACACAGCGACTGTTGGCGTGTCACACGAATATACGATTGTCGTCGCCAACGAAGGTGATTCGACGGCCTACGACGTCGTTGTGGACGACGAGCTTGGAAACGGTGCGAAGCTCGAAAACGCCAGGCCGGCAGCCGACTTTGATCGAGTCCGTGGCAAACTCAGCTGGACGATACGTGAACTTGCTCCAAAGGCCAAACAGGAAATCCTGGTCCGCATCACACCGACGGGTGAAGGCACACTGGACGGGATCGCCACGGTGCGATTCAAGGCTCAGGTCAAGTCGGCCACCGTCATCACGGCACCCAGGCTGACGCTCGAAGTCACTGGCCCAAATGAAGTGAAGGTCGGTGACGATGTGCAGTTGCACTATGTGATCAGCAACAATGGTTCTGGCGACGCCAGGCAAGTGATTCTGCGAAGCGTGTTGCCGCCCGGCCTGAAGCATTCCGAAGGCGGTGATCTGGAGTATGAAATTGAAAACCTCCGGGCTGGTGATCGGAAAGAAATTGATTTGACCGTTGTTGCTGCGGAACCCGGTCGAATTCGTACTGTGTCCGAAGTCACCGCATCCGGAGTTTCTGCCGACAAGGCGACGACAGACATCGACATTGTCGGTTCCCAATTGACCATTCAGAGATTGGGACCGGAACGACGATTTGTCGGCCGCCGAGCAAAGTTCCAGAACATCGTGGCCAATGAAACGAATTTCGAGGCAACGAATGCAATCGTGACCGAAGTGGTTCCGGAAGGCATGCGGTTTATTTCCGCCGACAACAGCGGCGAGTACAACCCTCAGACAGGTCAAATCCGCTGGCAGCTTGCCCGTCTGGCCCCTGGTAAGCAGATCGTACTTGAAGTCGAACTGGAAGCGGAATCGGCGGGACAACGGCAGTCAGTGGTCGAAGTGATAGAGAACGCCGGATTCCGTTCGCAGGCGACCGAAAACACTGTGGTTACCGTAGCTGATTATGAGAATATGACGGCGAATATCAGTCGCCAGGACGCACCGGTTGCGATTGGTGAAATCTTCGGTTTCACGATCACAATTGAAAACCGCGGCACAGCCGTTGCCCGCAATGTCGAAATGATGATCGATGTCCCGGCAGAAATTGCAGTCAAGGCCGCCGGAACGCTCGCCATCCCGGCTCGACGCACGGGCAACGCAGTCCGCTACGCCATTGTGGATGAAATTCAACCTGCTGAAAAGATGACGTTTGAACTGAAACTCCAGGGTGAGCGACCGGCACAGAACGCCCTTGTTCGAGCGTCGTTGAAGTACGAACAGATGACCGAACCGCTGATTGTTTCTGAGTCCGTCACAATCTTCGACGACCGACCGTAACGTCCGCGCAGGTGAATTCCTGAAGAATCTGGCTCATAGCGCAGCCTCATCGACAAGCCGCGTGTCCAGCGGGCCCCGCGATCAGAGTCCCGCTGCATGGATTCCCACGCGCCGGGGCGTTGCCCACGCGGTTAAGCTCCGCGAGGCGGAGAATGAGTCCGGCGAACGGAGTGGCGTGAGCCCAATTGGTACTCGATTTGCGATTAAAGTAGCCGTCACTCTCTGAGTGACGAATGCCAAGGGCCGCGTTTTGCGGCCTGCCTCACTCGGAGAGTGAGGTCTACGATGTGAAATCGAGTTTTTTTTGTACCGGCAAGCTGACGCATGCCGCTCACCAATTCTCTCACTCATCACCGCGTGGCGTATGCAGCCCCGGCCTGCCGGAATTCGGGACTGTACCACACGCCGTCTCATTCCTTCACTCTGCTTCAATCCCGGCGGCAGGTTGCTTACACTCACGAGCGATCGACTGAGTTTCTCGACCGCTGCCCCGTGTCTGCGTGATCCATGCCGCTGATTCCCATCAACACCGATGCACCACTGTATCACTTTCCGTACGCCACGATCGGGCTGATTGTGGTGAATACAATTTGCTTCGTGGCGACCGGTTTCGGGATGAATGACAGGCTGCAGGAGCCGTGGCTGCTGCAGTACGGCGACGGACTGAATCCGCTGGAATGGATTCCCGCTGCGTTTGCTCACGGCGGTTTTATGCATCTCATCGGCAACATGTTCTTTCTGTGGGGATTTGGACTGGTCGTTGAAGGCAAACTCGGCTGGCGTATCTTCATTCCACTATATTTTGGCATGGCGGCCGCCTGGGGAGCCGGCGTGGATCTGCTGACGCTGCACAGGACGGATGCGTACGTGCTGCGGTCAGATCTCCGCGAACTCGATGTGAAGAACTTCGAAGAGTTCAAGGAGAAGTTGGAGGAGATTGACTCCGACCTTGACGCGAGAACAGCACTCAACAATGTCAAAGGTCATTGCCTCGGGGCTTCCGGCGTCATCTTTTCATTGATGGCGATCAGTCTTGTGTGGGCTCCGAAAAATGAAATGCACATCGTTGGTTTCTTGTTTATCCGTGCCGTTTCGTTTGACGTCACCATTATGGTCTATTCATTGTGGTATCTGGCACTCAATATTCTGGGACTGCTGTTATCGAAGTTTGAAATGGGATCATCCGGTCTGCACATGGTCGGCTGCGTGATTGGATTTACGGTGGGAGTCGTGTTCCTCAGGATGGGATGGGTTGATTGTGAAAAGTGGGATTTATTCTCGGTCCTCAGCGGCAAATACGGTCGCTTTGCTGAGAAAGACTGGGCAATCGGCGGGCATTCTCCCACCGGCAAGACGTACGGCGAACTGCCGCTCCCGACAGGAATTGAAGATTCCGCCGACGGGACATCTTCAGTCACGCGCTCAAAGAAAACCACCAGCGCGATGAAACAGGTGAATGCGCTGATCGATAGTGGCGATGTGCTCACTGCGGCTGAAGACTTGATGTCGATGCGACTGCATGAGACAGACATCTGCCCCGACGAAGCTCGGATGAGAAAGCTGGCCATGGGGTTGCTGCAGGCTCAGGCGTTTGATGATGCCGAAATCTGGTTGCAGGAGTATCTGGATCGTTATCCGGAGGACAATGCCTGGGCGCGCATCCGAATGGCACAACTGCTGCTCACACAGTTGAAACGTCCCACCGCCGCGCTCCAGACGCTCAAAGGTCTTTCACTGGAGGGTGTTAACGGACAATTGCAGACTTTGGCTAAGAAAATCGTGCGAACGGCGAAAGAGCAGATTCTGAGCGGGGTTCAGGATGAGGAACCAGAATGGTAGCCAGTGAAGCGGACCGACAATTGGTAGAACGCATTCGGGCCGGTGAAGCGGATGCGTGGCAGCAGTGCATCGATCTGTACGAAGGTCGTCTGCTGGCGTTCGCGCGGACTCGATTGCAGGATCGATCTGCGGCGGAAGATATCGTGCAGGAAACGTTTCTGGGATTCCTCAAGGCGCTGCCGAACTACGACGATCGGACGCCGATGGAATCGTGGTTGTTTTCAATTGCCGCACACAAGCTCATCGACTTCATGCGTCGTTCCGGTCGTCGTCCGATCCTGCCCTTGTTGACATCAGAATCCAAAGACGGTGCCGCGCGGGATTTAACCGGGCCGGGACGAGCAGCCTCAAGCATGATGCGAAGCAGTGAAAAAGCCAAAGCCGAATCGACAGTGATCGAATCGTGTCTCAGAGAGCTGATCCAGGACTTCAAGGCCAACGGCGCATGGGAGCGACTGCATTGTGTAGAACTGATCTTTGTCCTCGGCTGGGCGAACAAAGACGTCGCTGTGAGACTCAACACGACCGAACAGGCTGTGGCAAATCACAAATTTTTTGTGGTCACGAAACTCAAAGATGCCGCCAAGTCTGCAAAAATCCAGGACAGCATTCTGTTGGATCCTGGCCTGGATTAGCAAACGTGGTTTGAACGAGCGATCCTAAACTTTGCGCGGCCAGAAATGAGTCCGGCGAGCGGAGCGGCGTGAGCCCTCCGGTACTTCGTTTTCACATAGTAGACCTCACTCTCCGAGTGAGGCAGGCCGCAAAACGCGGCCTTTGGCATTCGTCACTCAGAGAGTGACGGCTACTTTAATCCCAAATTGAGCACACGATGAGCTCGGAATTATTTGGCGTACTGAATGTTTACAAGCCAGCGGGAGTCACGTCGCGGGATGTTGTGAATTCCGTGCAGCGTTTGATTCGTCCGACGAAATGCGGTCACGCAGGAACTTTGGATCCGATGGCGACGGGCGTGCTGCTGATCGGTATCGGTCAGGCGACTCGGTTGATCACGATGCTGCAGGACGGTGCAAAGACATACGTTGCAGAATTTATGCTGGGGCAGACAAGTGATACCGACGACAGCACGGGAAAAGTGGAGCACCTGCCGACGCCCGTTGAACTGCCAACGGTGGAGATCATCAATGCACAACTTCAGAAAATGACGGGAGTCGTGTCACAGGTGCCACCGATCTTTTCCGCCGTCCACGTGGATGGTCAGCGTGCCTACGCCCTGGCGCGGCGAGGTGAGTCTGTCGAACTTGCAGCGAAGAACGTCGAGATTCATTCTATCCGATTGCTGAACTACGAATGGCCTCGCCTGGAACTCGAAATCATCTGTGGTTCCGGCACGTACATTCGCTCGATCTCTCGTGACCTCGGCACTGAACTGGGTTGCGGCGGACTGATGAGTCGCCTCGAAAGAACGCGCGTCGGAATCTTTTGCAGCGGCGATGCAATTCCTGCCGACGATCTGACGCTGGCAAGTATTCAGGCGTCACTCCTGCCGGCAGTAAGTGTTGTGCAACATCTGACACAATATGACTGTACGCCCGCAGACATCGCCAACCTGCTCTGTGGTCGCGTCCTCTCAATCGTTGAAGACAGACTTCGTTCTGAACATGCAATCAATGCCGGTGAGCAGATCGCGTTAACCGCCAAAGAGTTCAGTAAACTCCTCGCAATCGCCACCGTCACACCCGACCTGCGTCTACAGCCACGAACGGTGTTTATTCGCCCGTGAGGCCTCGTCAGATCTTCATTCATGGGTAGGATGGGCATTCTTGCCCGTCGCTCACCAGTCGGACAGGAATGTCCAACCTACGATTCAATGATTGATGGAGCACCGGGCACCCGACATCAACACTTCCCGGGCTCGTCTGGAAATCATTTGGTTGCGAATCAGGTATTCTCACAAAGACCGCAGAGTTTTAACGAACGGATCGAACATTGTAAGATGCGGGAGTACATCAGTCCTGAGATGAGGGCTTCCGCGTGAATTTACAATGCTGTCCCGACAAATCGACGCTCGCCGCTTTTGCAGCCGGTCAACTTCCGGGTAACAGCGGCGCGGAAGTCTCGCGCCATGTTGACGGCTGTGAGGTGTGCCGCACGGCGGTCGGTGGGTATAATCCATCGTTTCTGGCGACGCTGGCACCTGTCAGACATGACGCGACCGAGGAAATGGTCACCAAATCGCCGCAGTCGCTGCGATTCGTCCCGGATCAAAACCGGAACAGTCTTTCAGAGGAATCTCGGGGGATCGCCGACAGTTTCGCAGCCACGCTGCAGCGCGATGCGAATGTCGACATCGCGCGGTATCTCGCAGATCATGGCATCAAATCAGATTCTCTCGATCTGCCAGTCGGACATCTGATGCTGTTGCTTGAGCTGCTGCACATGGAACTCCGTTATGCCTGGGCCAACGAAGCGACTTCACGCGGCGGAGAAGATACGGTTGCTGAACGTTCCGATCACGGCTCTCCTGAACTTCCCACAACTGACCAGTATGTGCGACGATTTCCCGTTCTGCGGACATGCCCGCTCCTGGTTGCGGATCTGGCGAAACAGGAAGCCTTGATTCGTGGATTCCAGGTTGACGATCAGCGCTCCTACAGGACCAATGACACTTCGGGTATCGAGCAATTTGACCTGATCGAACCCATTGCAAGTGGTGGGATGGGAGTCGTCTGGAGGGCACTGAATCGTGAACTGGGGCGGACCGTCGCGGTGAAGCTGATTCAGCAGAACAAAGTGGTCGGCAATCCGGAACGACAACAGCTTTACCAACAACGGTTTCTGGTCGAAGCCCAGGCCGCCGCGCGGTTGATGCATCCAAACATCGTCCAGATCCACAGCATTCATAATACAGCAGGGCAGTTGTATTACGAAATGGATCTGATTGAAGGTGGCAATCTGCGGGATCTCATCAAGGGCGACGCGACGGTGCCTGTGCCACGGGCAGTGGAGTTGATGCGGGATATCGCCAGTGCCATCGATCACGCTCACCGTCGGGGTGTTATTCACCGCGACCTGAAACCGGAAAACATCCTGATGAAGGATGGAAAGATGCCGATGGTCACCGACTTCGGCCTGGCGAAGCTGGTCGATTCCGACACCGCGCTCACGCAGGATGACACGGCCATGGGAACCATGAGCTACATGGCACCCGAGCAGTTTCGTGATGCGGCCAGTGTGACAGTGTCGGCCGATATCTATTCGCTGGGCAGCATGTTGTATGAACTGCTCACCGGCGAAGTCCCGATTGCATATAAGGGAGATATCACCAGTTTCAGCGACAAGGTTGAGAATTTTGACCCGATTGTGCCGCAGCGACGCGACCGGTCGATCTCAAAAGACATCCAGAACGTTTGCCTGAAGTGTCTGGCAAAAAAGCCCGAACAGCGATATGCCTCGGCGGCTGAACTGACAGATGATTTAACGGCATTCCTCGAAGGCCGACCGGTGTCCGCTCGTCGCGTTGGCCCGTTGGGACAATTCTGGCGGGTCTGCAGACGTTATCCGAAGACCGCAAGTCTCGCCGGGTTGCTGGTGATGGCACTGCTGGTCGGTTTTCTGGTCTCGGTGAAATTCATGCTCGATGCGCGACAGCAGGCGCTGCTGGCACTGGGAGCCGTCAATGAGTTTTATCTGCAGATCGACCAGAATGATGCGTTCCGCCAGCCTGCATTCAATGATCTCCGGGTGCGTTTGATGAAGGAAGGACGCGCCCGACTGGAAGAATTGACGTACGCGCCCGTCTCGTCCCGCGACAAAAGTAACCAGCGTGCGATTGCGACTCTGCATTTCGTTAATGGACGCAGCCTGCAGGAGTCTGAGCAGTCAACAGCGGCGTTCGCAGAGTTTCGACGTGCGGAATCGATTCAGCGCGGGCTGTCAGTGGATGATCCGACTGATCTGGATTCCCAAGCGGATCTCGCCACGACCCTCGTCGCGATGGAACAGGTCAGTCCGCAGCATGAAGATGTTCTGATCTGGCTGGAAGAGGCACAGTCGCTTCGCGAAGGGGTCGCCGCACGACTGCGCGATGATGATCCCAGAAAACCAAAGTCACTTCGATTGCTCGCCAACGTTTTTATGAACAAGGCAAATCGACTTGCCGAACCGATTATCCAAAGGCACGTCAAGGCAACTCCTGAAACGGTGGACGAAGCACTCCGGTTGTTCCGTGCAGCAAGTCAAAAACGAGACCATGCAGCTACCCTGCGGTCGAAACTCACCATCGATCAGGGTGAAGAAGACGCGCTGGATCGCGACATCATCGTCGGTAAAGCAAACCTCGCCGTACTGTTGTCTCAGGTGCAGGAACGTACCCCGGACGCCGTCGCTGCGCTGCACGATGCTGCTGCGGCACTTTCCGACTATCTCAGGACACATCCCTGGGACGTTGAAGCGAGGCGTCAGTTTGCGGAATGCCAATTGTCAAAGTATCTGATGGCGGACACAAAAACCGATGCGGAATTTACCGCCATTGCCGAAGCCGAACGGGACGCAGACATCGTGATGGCCATGATTCCGAATGATATGTACAGCCGTCGCACAGTGGCTCGAATCGCGCTCGAACGAGCTCTCGAACTGATTGTCACCGATCTGGATGTTGCAATTGAATCCAATGCAGAATCATTCACTCCTGCCGGATTGAATGCAGCCGCCATAGAACAACTCAACCGTGCATTTGAACACCTTCCCACTGAACCTGACGTCGCCGGAAAAAGTGCCAACATCAACGAAACTGAGTTTCTGACAGCCGTGCGTCTGGCCAGGACGCTGCGAGTTCTCACTCCGCTTGAAGGTTCGACGGCGGCAACGGAATCTGCACCGGATGACCTTCGTAAGCACTATCTCCGCCAGGTACAGAGCTCTCGACAGCACCTTTATCAGCCGCCGACGGATGCGCCGCCCATCACTCCGAATGATTTTCACGAAGCAGGAATCCAGATGCTTGCGTATTCAGCGGTTGTCGCACACCTCCAGTTTGAGACATCGAAGCGAGATGCCAAAGCGCGCGAGTGCCTTGTCGCGATCAAGGCACGCCGTCAACAGGGTCACGAAAGCGATGCATTCACGTACTACGAAGAGAGGGTTCGCCAGATGTTCCAGTCGTCGCCGACGAACATACCGCCTTGAACTGGTGGCCTGTCCCGACGGCGAATCAATAGAATCGGTTGATGCTCACGATCAACTCGCCATCAAACGCACGGTGATTCAACGAATTGCCCGACGCTAATGGGGCGGCAGCAGCTACCTGGATGCGCGTATTTCGACGAATTTCGGCTGAAACACCTGCCGTCAGATTGAGCAGGTCACTGATTCTGTTTTGGGAAAAAACCAGAGATCCCGGCGACGAATTCGAAGCGAACGAACTGCCTCCGCCGATGTTCCTGGAGTAATGGAGTTCTACGCTGCCGTCGAGTCGCGTCAGATTCTTTGCTGTCGGCTCGTTGAAGAGATTGACCACGACTGCGGAACTCAGAAACATCAACGTGGGTTCACGAAAGCCGCCGGGCAACGCGCCGGGAACCACAACTCCCTGGTCGTTCAGCGCGAAATCGACCGAACCAAAGTACTGAAACGTCGTGCGGCTCAGCAGATTTGATACCCCCGGTGATACGGAATCAAAACCATCGACATGACTGCCCAATTGAGGGGTGAACATCCCACCAATGAACGGTGCAAGATGCCAGGCTTGGTTGTTGACGCTGAACGGGTTCCCGAAAATCTGCCCCGTGACATCTCCGCCGGTTGGCGTAATAACAGTTGAACCAAGGACCATGCTGTAAGAGTCCTCCAACACGATGGCTTGTTTCCATATGACCGGGATGTTGCCGAATTCACCTCCTGAAACGCCGTAGCCGGGTTGATTGAAATCGGCGTTACCCGAGAATGGAAGGCGTACTTCGACGGAGATGAGTTCGTCCTCATCCAGAGTTTTTTCAACACCAAACAGGAAACTGTCAAAGTTCTGACGCCGTACAAGTGGAGGCATCCCGGGTATGGTTGTGTCTGTTCCAATCGCGTTGTTGAAATGACGATAGTCTGTGAACACGCGGTTCTGCGGCAGGCCCTTATTGTTGTCGGCGATACTGAAGCGTGAATTGCCACCCGCAGCAGGAATGTCCGCAGAGAACCGCGCGATCCCCTGACCCTGCGATTCATTCCCGACGGATACCGATCCGCTTGTGCCAAAGAAATTTCCATGAAATTGAGCGGGGGCCAGCAGCGATTGATGTGATTGGCGACCGCGACGTGCTCCTGTATCAGCAAGCTGCAGGCCACGCAAAAAATCGGGCGAACTGCTGCCGGCTGCCGAAGTCCCCGGACGTCTCGTCCGTGGAGGTGTGTCCTGCAACTGCGGTAACTGATTGGCGCTGGGTGCGGGCTGATCGACTTGTGGTGCGTTGGTTTCGGTGTAGTCCTGCAAAACCTCCGAAGCATCAGTCGGTGTGAAGACTGACTGTGCGCGTTCCTGAGCCACAGTGTTCTCAATCAGATGAGCCGACAAGGCTGCGCAAGCGATCAGACATCCAGTGGCAATCTTAATTCGTGGCACAACCTTACTCCGTGGTATCAAGCCGACGCTCCTTCGCACTTCGGCAGTTTCTGCTGCATGCGTCACGCACTGAAGTGGTCCAGATTATGCTATCGGAAACTCCGCTTGTACGGCTTGAACCAGTAAGGACCTGGACACGGATTTTTCCGAATCGACGAGTTGTACCTGGCGTTGGCCCTTATCTGTGGTGTGCATGCAGCAAATCCATTGACGATTGAGCTGCCGGAGTGCATTTGGCAAGGCGAATTAAGTGATGCGGGCTTCTATTTCTTGCGACGGTAGTGCGCCGTCATGAACGTCTGCCACAGACCATCGGCACCGAGAACTCTGGCAGTCAGGGTTCGATAATCGTCCGTGACGAATTCGATGATGTCCTGATACTTCGCCATCGTTCCATCTCCCGAAAAACTCGGGCCTTCGGAGTTGAGCGTCAGAATTTTTCCAGATGGGTCCAGGAGGCCGTCATATGGCCAGAGGTGTGTCATCATTGATGCGATGAATGTTCCCACAAAACGCTCTGCCTGAGGGTCATACCCAAGTGTCGTGATGGAATCACACGATCCGCCATCTGGCGTATCAAGAGAACCTTCTCCGATGGTCCACAGCTTGCCCAGCGAACGCACCGCCTCGCGACCTGAATTTTTCGACGACGGTTGGTCCGGACCCATGCTGCATTCCGATTCGACAATCCACTCTCCAACGAGTTTTTGCAGCCAAAGGTGTTGAGGTTGCGGGTCTGGTGATTGCAATTGCAGTCTCCTTATCCAAGTTGTTCGATTCACAGTTCTCACCGTGACGCACGTATTACAATGCGGGCACCGCTCGAAGTCAAGCTTGCGCTGCGATGCAAACGATCGGACGCAGGATTGACATTCATGTCCGTCGCATGGCCAATATCTCGAACATGAATGTCCAGGCTGCAGGAACCTTGTCGCGGGATTCGCACGCAACCCAAAGTGACCAACGCATGGACCACAAACCGACGGTGATCTTCGATGATCCACGGAAGAGCATGAAAGAGTTTTTGACCACGGATTTCGCGGATTTCACAGATAAGCACACTTAGACTGACCCGTACTACTAACACTTGAATTCTTGTAGTCCCGCGAAGAATTTCAGGCGGCAGTTTGTAGAGGTTGTACTCGCGCATCGACTTCGTCCTTACCAGGGTTCGGCCTCGTTGACGGGCAAATTGTAAAGTAGCCGTCACGTTCCGCCGTGACGAGCATTGAACTGGGCTACATGTATGGAGCCCCCGCGCTGATTGTCCTGCCACTCTATTTGGACAGCGCCAGTTTTGGTGGAAACCGAGTGTTTTTTTTGCAACCCGAAGCGTGAGCGAGGGATTGTACCTAACTCGTTCCCTCGCCAACGCTTCGGGTTACTATTTCGGAAAAAGTGGCGCTGTCCAAGTGCGCCGGGATTAAACCGATTTGGAATAGGGAATGCAAGAGTCCTACGAAGAAAGATTAGCCAACGACTTCGGCCTCCAGCGGAGGTGCGACGAAGGTAACGAC
>Ga0105048_10012596_pt1 | contig 13252 bp, 9 predicted proteins | sample MAT05_FD_78382 | JGI IMG/M metagenome (GOLD analysis project Ga0105048, IMG submission 78382) | Freshwater microbial communities from Lake Fryxell liftoff mats and glacier meltwater in Antarctica - MAT-05 | ecosystem: Environmental > Aquatic > Freshwater > Ice > Liftoff microbial mat | place...
CGGGGAAGGGGGGCGGGCGGCGGCGGAAAAGACGGTCTTGCACGTCGGGCAGCGCACCTGGGCGGTGGTACCGTCCGGAACTTGAAGCCCACTCCGGCAGGTCGGGCAGGTGAGCAACACGGGGCGACCCTCGTTCGGCGGGCGGGGCGGGACTGCGGTCAGCGCCGCCGCCGCCCGCGGTTGGCCCGCCGGGTGACCGCCGCCCGGACCTCGTTCACGGCCAGCGCCGGCATCAAGAGCATGAACGTGTACGCGAGGAGAACCAGCATTGCCGTGGCCGCCCAATAGTGTCGGCTCGACACCTTCGACTCGTATCCGATCACGATGACGAGCAGAACCACGACGGCCGCCGCGCCACACACGATCGAGACGATCATCACTCCTTTGCCAACCTGCTCGGCCGCCCCGTGGTCGCGGGCCGCCTGACCGACCGCCTTGACCGACAACAGGAGGAGTATGAGCCGGGCGATCTCGCACGCCCCGGCGAGTGCCGGGACTACCAACTCGCCGGTGAGTTTACCCCCCGGGCCGAGGATTTTCGACTCATAGATCATGGCCGGCAGCATGACATCAAGAACCGGGATGAGCGAGGTGAAGAGCAGCATTGTGGCCGACGTGAGACCGAACCCGCCCCGCCCGCCGCCGTCAGACGCCTTCCCGAAGCAGACGATCATCAGGATGAGCTGGACGCCCGACAGGACGGCCGCGGCAATGGTCAGCCCGCGTGCTTGTTTCGGACCCGCGATGAGGAACCCGATCCCGACGGCCGCGACGAGCCAGTTCGACAAGCCGACGATCCCGGTGAGCGTGGCGATGGCCTCGGGCATGTCCCCCCCGGACCAGCCGATCACGACGAACAGCGACAACAGGCCGAACACCCCCATGTAGATCCACAGCGAGATGGAGACGAGGAGGGTGCCGACCTTCGCCGGGCCGAACGGGTTGCCCTTCGGCCGGGGGCGGTCGTCGTCGTAGTCGTCGTCGTACCCGTCGTCGTAGTCGTCGCGCCGGCCGCGCCGCCGGGGGCGGTCGTCGTAGTCGTCCTCGTCGTCGCGCGACCGCCGGCTCGCGCGCGGGCGGTCGTCGTCCTCGTCGTCGCGCGGGCGTCGCCGCGCGCGCGGGCGGTCGTCGTCGTCCAGGTCGAGCGCTTCGGCTTTCGGCTTGGCCGGTTCGTCGTCCACCGGCTCGAAGTCGGCTTCGACCGTCGGCTTCACCGGCGGCGGCTTGATCGGCGCGGCGGGTCGGGGTGCCGGCCGGGGCGGGGGGGCGGGTTCGGGCGGGGCGTCGTCCACCACCTCGAACGCCGGCTTGGACGCCGGCTTCGGCGGGGCGAACACGGTCTGGCACTTCGGGCAGCGGACGGCGGCCGTGGACCCGTCCGGGATGCGGAGGTTGGCCGTACATTTCGGGCAGGCGACGAGAGGCACCGGGGCGGCCCAATGGGGGAAAGTGGTTGATTGCTGTTATCGCCGAACCCGAACGGGCGGGCAAGATGGGATCGGCGGGCCGTGTTCCGCAAGTATTTTTTCTTTCCCTCACCGCTTGCGGGAGAGGGCGGTGGGCGGTGCGGCCGCGAGCCAAGTGGAGGGTAAGGCGGTCGCCCATTTGGGTTACGCATACCCCCCACCCGGCCGCTCGCCTGCGGCTCACGGCCGCCCTCTCCCACAAGGGTGGCCTGTCGAAATCCCCCCGACGGCAAGCATTCCGCCGGGAGGGCGAGGCTCCTGCCGAGCCGAAGCTACGGCTCGGCAGGAGCCTCGCCCTCCCATCCCGAGGGCCGACACCCAGGATTCCGACAGAGCACCGCAAGGCGAGAGGGACGGAGAACACAGCTAACGGGCGTGCGACCTGAGACGGCCGCCTCTCTCACTCGGCCGCCTTGAGGTCGCTCGTCGCCGGGCCGTGCGTCACCTTGCCCCCGGCCGAGAACCGCGACCCGTGGCAGGGGCAGTCCCACGTCTGCTCGCCGGGGTTCCAGTGGACGACGCAGCCCATGTGCGGGCACACGGCCGAGAGCTGCGTCACCTCGCCGTCGTCGGCCTTGTAGACGGCCAGCTTGGTCAGCCCGCTGCGGACGACCGCCCCTTGCCCGCGGGGGATGTCGGCGGCCGACTTCACGTCGCCGCCGGTCAGCCAGTCGGTGTACTGGGCGGCGAGGTTGAGATTCTCTTTGAGCAGCGTCTTGGCGGCCCCCGGCATCCACCGCGACGGCGAGTACAGGGCCGCCAGCTCGCTCACCGGCTTGTGCTGTATCTGGTCGGCGACGAGGCGGCCGCCGAGCGTCCCGTGGGTCATCCCCATCCCCGAGTCGCCGGTGATGACGTAGGTGTTCTCCCCGCCCGGCACCAAGCCGATCAACCCCAACCCGTCGGGCGTCTCGAACACCTGCCCGGACCAACGGTGTCGGACTCGGCCCATCTGCGGGAAGCGGGTTTTCGCCCACGCTTCGAGCCGGCCCCACCGCTCGTCCTGGTCGTCGGCCTGGCCCGTCTTGTGATCCTCGCCGCCGACGATGAGGAAGTCGAAGGCGTGGTCCGCCCCGCCCGGCTGGAGGCGGACGTAGTGGTACGGGTCTTCGGTGTCCCAGTACAGGGCGTAGGGGACCGACCCCTTCGGGATCTCGGCGGCGAAGGCGTAGGTGAGGTAGGCCGCGACCTTCGTGTGCAGCGTCGTACCGGCCTCGAACGGGGCGTTGGTGGCGATCACCACGGCCCCGCTCGTCACCACGTTCCCGGCCTTCGTCTCGACTTCGCACGTCGCCCCGCCGCGGATTTTCACGACGGGCGTGTCGGTGTGGATCACCCCGCCGTACTTGCGGATCAGGCCGGCGATCTCGGTCAGGTACTTGAGCGGGTGGAACTGGCCGTGGCCGGGGAACTTCAGCGCCGGGCCGGGGGCGCTGCCGGGGAACGGCACGCGGTCCACGCGCTCGAACGGCAGCCCGAGCCGGTGCAGGGTTTTCTCCTCCTCGTCGAGCGCGGCCGGGCCGTCGGAGCCGGGGAAGAGGTAGCCGTCCACGCGGCGGAAGTCGCAGGCGATGTTCTCGGTGCGGGCGATCTCCTCGATCAGGTCGATGGCGGAACGGTGGCTGGCGGCGGCGAGCTTGGCGGCGTCGTCCCCGCGGACCGAGGCGAGGTGCGAGAAGCGGTCGTCGAGTTCCCAGGCGAGGTGGGCGGTGGTGTACTCCGTCTCGCCCCCGGCGACCGTCGGTTTGGCCTCCAGCACCACGACCGACTTGCCGGCCCGTGCGAGCAGGTAGGCGGTCGTCAGCCCGGCGATGCCGCCGCCGACCACGGCCACGTCGTATTGGGTGTTGCCGGCGAGCGGGGCGGCGGAGCGGATGGGGCTAGGGTATTCCCAAACGGACGGGGTGCTGTGGGCCACGGAGAGCCTCGGTGTGGGGAAACGGAACGACCGCCGGGCGCGGACGCCCTGCGGTCGGTTCCCTGCATGCGTCGTGCCGGGGGGCGTGTGAGTTACGGCCCCTGCTTGAGGATGCCGCTGTCGCCTTCCGGCGGGAGTTCGACGATCTCCAGCCAATACTTGCCGAGCGCCTTCACGACCTCGACCAGACGGTCGAACGTCACCGGCTTGGTGATGTAGCTCGCGGCCGACAGGTCGTAGCTCTTAATCACGTCTTCTTCAGCCTTCGACGTGGTCATGATCACGACGCGGATGCCCCGGAACCGCGAATCCGCCTTCAACGCCCGCAGCGCTTCGCGGCCGTCCATCCGCGGCATGTTGAGGTCGAGGAGGATGATGCCCGGCCACGGGCTGGTCGCCGGGTCGGTGAACTTCCCGCGGCGGTTCAAGTAGTCGAGCAACTCCTCGCCGTCCTCGACGAAGCGCAGGTCGTTGGTCAGGTGGCTCTCGGCGAACGCCTCGGCGGTGAGGGCGCGGTCGTCCGGGTCGTCGTCGGCCATCAGGATCGTGATCGGCTTGCTGGGCTTCGACATGGCTCACCTGGCGGCATCGGGTCGCTCGCCGCCCGCGGCGGGGTGGCGGGCGGGGATCATGACGGTGAACGTCGCCCCGCGGCCGGGGGAACTCGTCGCGGTAATGGTCCCGCCGTGACGATCAACAATCTTCTTGCAAATCGCCAGCCCGACCCCCGTGCCCTCGTACTCTTCCCGGCCGTGGAGCCGCTGGAACACCTGAAAAATGCGGTCCAAATACTTCTCGTCGAACCCGATCCCGTCGTCGGCGATGGTCAGCCGGCAGGTCGGGGGGCCGGGCGCGTCGTCGGGACCGGGGGCCGGGTCGAGGAGTTCCGCGCGGACGCGGACGGCCGGCGGCGCGCCGGGCACGCGGAATTTTATCGCATTCCCGACGAGGTTTTGCAACAACTGGCGGATTTGGCTCGGGTCGGCATCGACGGCCGGGAGCGGGCCGACCTCCACCGCCGCCCCGGTCCGCTCGACCTGGGCGGCCAAGTCGTCGAGCACGTCGGCCGCGACCGCCGCGAGATCGACCCGGGAGAACGGCCGGGCGTGCGTCGTCACGCGGGAGAAGGCGAGCAGGTCGTCGATCAGCCGGCTCATCCGCCCGGCCGACGCGAGCATCCGGTCGAGGTACTCCCGCCCCGCCTCCGTGATGGCGGCCCGCTCCTTGTCCCGGAGCCGCCCGCCGAACGCCTGAATCTTCCGCAGCGGTTCCTGCAAGTCGTGGCTGGCGACGTAGGCGAATTGCTCCAACTCGGCGTTGCTCCGCTGGAGTTCGACCGTCCGCTCGCGGATCAAGAGTTCGAGGGTCTGGGCCTGCCGCTTCTGGTCGTCGATGTCGGTGTTCGTACCGACCCATTTCGTCACGGTCCCGCCGGCCCCGCGGATCGGGATGCCACGGGTTTTGAACCAGCGGAACGCGCCGTCGTGGCGGCGGATGCGGAACTCCTCGTCCAGGTCGATCTGCTCGGCTACCGTCCGCCCCCACAGGGCGGCCACGCGGTCGCGGTCGGCCGGGTGGACGGCGGCCAGCCAGCCGCTCCCGAGTTGAACGTCGGCCGGCACCCCGGTGTAGTCGGCCCACTGCCGGCTCAGGTAGTCGCACCCGCCGGCCGGGGCACTCGTCCAGACGAGTTGGGGGATGGTTTCGGCGAGCGTCCGGAAGCGCTCCTCGCTCTGTCGCAGGTCGGCCGCCAGCTTCTCCCGGCGGGCGATCTCGACTTCCAGTTCGACGCGCCGGGCGTGCGACGCGGCGAGGGCGGCGTCGGCCTGCCCGCGGGCGTGCCGCTGGGCCTCCCCGAGCAGGGCACACCCCAGCCCGGTGAACGCGAACAGGGAGAACCCGATCTGGGATTCGAGCCGCTCGATGACCAGCGACCCGCCGGGCGGGACGAACCAGTACACCGTGCCCATCCCGGCGATCACCGTCGCCAGCACCGCCGGCCCGAACCCCGCTTCCCAGGCGACGAACACGATCGCCGGGACGGCGACGATGTACGGGTGCGTGTCTCCCAGCACCGGCCCGAGTAGCCGCCGGATGAGGACCGACAGAACCGCCGCGAGGACGGCGACGATGTACCCGCGCGGCCGGCTCGGGGCGCGTGCGGCGAGTAACCGCCGCACCTCCGGCTGGGCCGCCGCTTGGTTGACCGCGGCCGTCAGGTCGAGTACCCGCGGCAGCGCCGGGATGAGGCTCAGGACCGTCACCCACGACACGACCGCCGTCACCAACTTCACCACACCGGACAAGTGGTAGACCGGGTGGTAGAAGAGCAGCGCGTCGAGGAAGTGGGTGAACCCGCAGGCGAGAATGAAGGCCGCGAACAGGATGAACAGCCAGGAGAACGGCAGGTTCTGGCGGCGGCGGACGAAGTAGACGAGGACGAGCGGGATCGACAGGTAGGCCAGCCAGATGAATAGGTCGGACCCGACGTGCAGCCAGATAAGACCAGCCGGCCACTCGCCGCAGTCCTTGCGGGCGACGAACCCGTCTTCGCTGACGAGCCAGTCCAACAGCGCACCCATGCCCCGACCCCCGCCGAATTCCGTCCGCCGCCGGCACCCCGTTCCGATTCGTTGATTAGATAGGGATACGCCGCCGGGAGAAATGGGAAAAGCCGGGCGCACCCGCGCCCGGCCTTCGCGCGAACGACCGCGTTAGCGGGCGACGATGATTTCCGGCCGGTGGCCGGTGGCGACCGGGAACAGCCGGAAGTTCGGCCCGCTGCCGGCGACCGCCCCGCCGATGGCCGCCCCGACGGACAGGAGCAGTGCCACCAGCGCCCCCCACGAGGTTGCAACCGCGGCGTTCTCGGCACGCTCGCGGTTGACCGGGTCGTTCACCTCGGCCCGCGCGCGTCCGGGGTTGACCCCCTGCCGGGCCGCGTCGATGTTCGCCTGTGACATCCCGGCTTCCCGGGCCGTGTCTTCCCACGACCGCTGCTGCACGGCCGGGGAATTCTGGGCCACCATCGTCCCGCCGATGAGGGCGAAGTAGCCGGCCCGGACCCCCATCCCGATCATGCCGAGGGAGACCGCCGTCACCACCGCCCAGGTCAGAATGCCGTACAGGACGGCCTCGCGGCGGGTTTCGCCGGCGGTCAGTTGAGAAGTCGCCCAGCCGCCGAGGAACAGCGAGATGACGATGGTGACGACCGCCGCCACGATCGCCCCGATGCCCACCGCGTTGGCCCGGATGTCACTGTCGCGGAGGGACAGGCCGATGGCGGCGAACAGGAGGGTGAAGGTCATCGACGCGGCGATAGCGATGGCCGCCCCGCCGAGCAGTGCCCCCCAACTCACCCGGCTCCGGACGCCGGCGATGTCTTCGAGTTGGACGGGGTGAGCATTCTCGTTCGTCATGTATGTCTCCCATTAAATGTTTGCCGCCGGCCGACCCCGGGATCAGTTCCCGGGTCGGGCTACCGGACGCCCGCACTACCTGCATCAGCCGTGCCGCGTGGGATTCCCCATGCGAAAAGCCCACGGAATCTCGTCCGTGGGCTTCGCTGCGTTCTAGGCAAACTAACGTCCCCTACGCCGGGTCGATCGACCGCGCCTGAAAGGCGTCCGCGAGGAACGCGTAGACCGCCATCAGCAAGCAGACGACGGACAGAATCTTCGCCGCGTCATAGGTGAAACCGGCAACCAGTCCGAACCCGAACATTGCGGCGACCACGGCCATGAAGAAGAATATTTGTGCCATGCGGAGCATAGCGGAAGTCTCCGGTTCGGGTGCGGGCGACGGTGCCTACTTCTGAGCCACTTTCACGGTCAGTTCCAGGGTCGTCGCCGACCCCGTGTCCGGGGTGCCGGTGACCATGATCTTGTAATCGCCCGGGGCGACGTCGGCGGCCGGGTGGACCTTGACGTTCACGTCCGCCGACTCGCCGTCCTTCACCGTCGTGCGGTCGATGTCGGCGGTGATCTTGTCCGGGGCCTTGGCACTCAGCTTCACCGTCTGGTGGAAGTTCTTGCCGCGGACGAGCGAGACCTTGATCGACTCGGTGTCGCCCTGCTTGATCGAATTCGGAATCGTTCCGCCCACGATCTTGAACTCGTTGTCCGAACCCGTGTTCGTGCCCGTACCCGTGGCTCCGCCCGGCGGGCTGGTATTGCATGCGGCCGGGACCAGGGCGAGAGTGGCCAACACAGTCGCGACGAGGAATTTCTGCACGGGAAAGGCTCCTGTTGAACGGTTCGTGCCGGAATGGTGTAGTCCGACGCCCGGCGAATCATTGCCACGGGTGGTAATAACACGAGCAATGGTCGTGCCGCGGCCGAAAAGAATTGCGCCCACGTCCCACGTCGAAGTGTTCCGTAGAGGGAATGGAATTTCGCCCCGGATCAACACGGCCGGAACGGCGGATGCTCCACCGGGGCCGTGGCAGGATGCACTACCGGTCAAGGCGGACTGCGGAGGAGAGATAATGGCTTCGCCACGTCGTATCGGGCGGTGGGTGATAATCGGCCTCGGCGGGGCGGTCGTACTCGTGCTGGTCTTGCGCGTCGGGGCGGGGGCTTACCTGCACTCGGCGAGCGGGCGGACCGTCGTCGGGCAGCGGCTCGGGTCGATGATCGGGCTGCCGGTCGAGGTCGGCGAGCTGGATGTCGGCTCGCACTCCACGTCGATCTCGTTCCGGGTACTCGACCCGGCCCTCGGTACCAGCCCGGGAGGGGGGGTTGCGGTCGTGGCCGTCGAATCGGCCTCGGCCGACGTGTCGTTCGCCGACCTCGTGACCGGCCAGACGCACCCGAAGGAACTGCACCTGAGCGGCGTCAACCTCGCCCTCCGGATGGACGCCCGCGGGAAAATTCTCACCACCCTTCCGACGCCGTCGGGCGGGGGCGGCGACGCCAAACTCCCCGTCGTTACGGTCGAGAACGGTAAGATCGCGCTGGCCCAGGAAGGGCGGCCGGAGTTCGTTCTGGGGGGGTTGACCCTCCGCGCCGAGCCGGCCGGCGACAAGCTCGTCGTGACCGGGTCCGTGGACGACCCGGAGTGGGGGAAGTGGAAGGTGACTGGAGAGGTGACGACCGCGACGAAGGCCGGGTGGATCGAACTCGCCGCCGGCGACGCCCCGCTCAAACTCGACCTCCTCCGGTCGATCCCCGGCATCCCCCACTCGGTTTGGGACAACGCCCAGCCCGCCGGCCGCGGGGCGGCCACGATCCGCCTCGCGGTCGGGCCGGACGACGCCTTCAAGTACGACGTGCGCGTGGTGCCGAAGGGGGCGACGCTCGGCCTGCCGGCCGCCGAAGTCACGCTCGCCGACGTGAATGGCGTCGTCCGATTCACCGACGGCCGGATGGAGGTGGGCGGCGAGACGGCGGGCACCCGGGCCACCGGCACCCTCGCCGGCGGGACCGTAGCCGTCGGGGTGACGTGGGACTTCGACAAGGAACCGGCCGTGGCCGACCCGCTCGCCGTGACCGTCGAGCGACTCTTCGTCAAAGACCTGCCGGCGAAGTGGGGGCTAAAGACCCTCGGCGGGCAACTCCCCGGCAAGCTCAACATGGAAGCGGGCGTCCTGAGCGGGTCGGCCAAACTCAAGCTGCTGGTCCACGCCGACAACCGGGTCGAAACCTACGGCGGCGGGACCGGCGAGATCCGCCTGCCGACCTTCCTCGGCGGCAAGGCCAAGCTCGGCGTCACCCTCGGCGGCGACGGCAAGAAACTCGGTTTCAACCTCGGAGCCCCGCCGCCGGCGAAAGACGCGGGTGCGACGCTCCCACCGGAACCGAGCGACACCCTCCACGTCGAGGTCACCAGCCCGAGTGAACTCGTCGCCCTCGCGGCGGTTCTCGCCGTCCAACCCAAGACCGACCCGACCCGGACCGACCAGACCGACCTCGACGCCACCATCACCCTGCGCGACATCGACATCGCCCAGTTCATCGAGCAGCTCGAACTGAAAGTGCCGTACAAGGTTGCTGGTAAGGTAACGGTCCGCGCCAAGCTCGGCGTCCCGCTCGGGGAGGCGACGACGCCGGCCTCGTACCGGCTGACCGGCACCCTCACGTCGCCCGAGATTCGGTTCGAGGGTCAGGTCGTCCGCGACCTGACGACCGAGGTGAACCTCCAGAATGGCACGCTCACGCTCACGACCCTACGGGCGAGCATCCCCCACCCGGACGACCCCACCGCGAAGCCGGGCGTCTTGAGCGGCAGCGCGACCGCCGCCCTCGATCCGGTCGGCGACGCGACCGCGAGCCTGACCCTCGACCGCGTGCCGGTCGGCCCGGTCGTCGCGGCCGTCCCGGGTCTCGGGCTGGCCGCGGCCGGGATCGTTACCGGCAAGGCGGACTTCCGCGCCCCGTTCGACAAACTCGCCGATCCCGCGACGTGGGCGGCGACGGCGACCGTCCGCAGCGAGGAACTGACCATCGCCGGGCGGACGGCGAAGGCGGTCGCCCTCACGGCAGTCGTGGCGAAGGGGACGGCGACGCTCCGGGAAGCCGCCGCGACTCTCGAAGGCATCCCCGTCACCGCCACCGGGACGCTCGCCCTCGAAGGCGCGTACAAATTTACCGCGTCCGTCAAAACGACCGGCACGTCCGTCACCGACTTGCGCAAGCTCGTGCCCGAATTGGAGCTGCCGGTGCCGGTCGAGGGGGTGTTGGAGACGACCACGGCCGTGGCCGGCACGCTGTCGCCACAAGCGTTCAATGCGTCCGGGCGGGTGACGGCGACCGAGCTGACGTTGGGCAAGACGACCGCCAACCGCCTGGCCTTCAAGTGGGAAGTGGCCGACAACCATCTCAAGCTCACCGACCTCGACGCCGGGGTGTTCGGCGGGACCGCGACGGGGACACTCGACTACCCGTTCGACCCGAAGCAAACGGGCTCGTTCGCCATCGCCCTCAAGGACGTGGACGCGGCCGCGGCCGCCGCCTTCGCCCCCGACTTCCCGGTGCGCATCACGGGGGCGGTGTCGGGCAAGGTGGCGGGGGCGATCCCGGCCGCGAAGGACGGGGAGGCCCGCATCGGCGACCTCGACGTGGCACTGACGGCCCCCAAACTCACCGTCCAGGGCATCCCGGCCCAGCGGCTGGAGGGTAAAGCGACGGTCAAGGGCGGGGCGGTCGAGTACGCCCTGGAGGGCAAGACGCTCGGCGGGTCGTTCGACATCAAAGGCCGCTACCCCGGGGCGGGAAAGAAGGGTCCGGCGAAGGGCGAGCGGGGCCGGCTGCGGGTGGAGGACATCGACCTGTCGCGCCTCGCCGGGGTGCTGCGGATGGAGTCGCTCGGACCGCTCGCCGGGCGGGTGGACGTGACGTTCGACTTCGCCAACGACCTGTCGAGCGGGGCCGGCCGCGTCCTGGTCCGCGGCTTAACGTGGGGGAATGAGCAGGCGTCGGAAGAAGTCATTGGCGTCCTGATACTCCGTGACGGGTTCGTCGAACTCCGCGACTTCGGCGGTTCGCTCGCCGGCGGTCTACTGCGCGGCCGGGGGCGGGTGCAGATCGACCACCCGGCCCGCAACTTCTTCACCATCGCCCTCGACCGTGCCGACGGCCGCCGCCTGTTCGCCCCGTTCCCGGACCTCGCCGGTCTGGTCGTGGGGCAGGTGTCGGCGGTCGTGCGCGGGACGGTCGGCCGCGAGACGCGCGGGTCCGGGTCGGTGACGATCGTCCGCGGATCGGTGTCCGGGGCCAACGTATCCGAGTTCCGCATCCCATTCGACTTCGCCACGTCCCCCGGCGGGTACGGCCGGCTGACCGTCCGCGAGGCGACGACGCAGGCGGGGACGGGGAGGGCGACGGGCGGGATCACGGTCGATTGGGGGGCAACGGTGCGGGTGAGTGGGCAGGTCCGGTTCATCGACGTGCCGCTCGGGACGGTCTCGCCCGGCCTGGGCGACAACCGTTTCTTCGGTAGCGGGCGGATCACCGGTAAGCTGGATTTGGCCGGCACCGATATGCGCTCGATCGACGACCTGAGTGGCACCCTGATCGCCACCCTGTCGAACGCCTCGCCGCAGGAAATCCCGTTCATCCGGAAGGCGCTACCGTTCCTCAACCCGCTCGGGTTGGGCAAGCCGTTCCAGTCGGGCGACATCCACGGTACACTCGGCCGCGGCGTGTTCCGCATTCAGCGATTGGCACTGGCGAACCCGTCGGCCCAGTTGTTCGCCGAGGGGTCGATCTCCCTCTCGCAGAACCGGCTTGACCTGGATGTGGTAGCGCGGGTCGGGCAGTCGGGACCGGAGGTGCGGGGGTTCCGGCTGTTAGCGCTGCGCGTCCCGTCGGTCGGCCCCATCCCGGTCGGGCTGATCCGCGAGGTGAGCGGCCTCCTGACCAACCGGGCGGTCCGGCTGACGATTACCGGAACCGTGGCCAACCCGTCGGTGCGACTGAACACGGGTGCGATGTTGGGTTCGGAAGCCGTGCGTTTTTTGCTGACGCGCTATACGCCCGGGGGCGTCGGGGCGGGCTTCTGAGTCGGCGGCAAGTACCTTACGCGAAAGCCCACGGACCGTAGTCCGTGGGCATTGCTCATCTCACCCCTTCTTCGCCCGGTTGCCCCCGTCATTCATCTTGCCGGGCTGCTGGATCGAGTGTTCGCCCGCCCCGGTGTAGCCGCCGAGCCGGCGCTGCTCGTCCTGGTCGTTGAACGGCGATCCGGAGTCAGCGTCGGCGGTAGGCGGTAGGTCGTCGGCGGCCTGACCGGGGGCGGCGTTCGGGCGGTTTCCCGGGGGCACCGGGGCCGGCCCACCGTGGTGTTTCTTGCTCATGGCGTCCTCGCGTATGACAGATAACTCGTCCGCGGATCGGCGGGCGGGTAGCAATAGAGGGGCAATCGCGGTGCCAAGTGCCCGCGGGATCGACTCAAGCGACATTGCCGGCAATGCCGATACTCTCGATGACGCCGACTGTCGGGGTTCGTCGCCGTCCGCCACGAGGGTCCGGGTATGCGCTGCACCGTGCGTTGGCTGTGCGTCCTCGGGGCATGGGTGGTGGCCGTCGCAATCGTCGGGTGCGGGACATTCGGGGGATCGGCACCCTCGAATCATCTCCTCCCGTCCGCCAAGGCGATCCGGAGTTCGGCCCCGAACCCGGCCCCGATCCCCCGCGAACTCGCCAAGGAATTGCACCCGGCGTTCGTCGTCGAGCCGGGCGACACGCTGCTCGTCCAGGCGGCCGAACTCGACGCCCCGGTCCGCCTCCCGCCCGACCAGACGATCTTCCCGGACGGGACGATCGACCTCGGCACCTACGGCCGCCCGCTCGTCGCCGGCAAGACGCTCGCGCAGATCGAGGTCGAAGTCCGGAAGCTGGTGAACGACAAGGAGAAGGCGAAGGAGCCGATCGGGGTGACGATCCGGCTGATCGGGCGGGCGAGCAAGGTGTACTACGTCCTCGGCGAGGTGAACGCCCCGGGCGCGTTCCCGATCAGCGGGCGCGAGACGGTGTTGGACGGGATCATCGCCGCCGGCGGGATCACGAAGCGGGCGGGCGAGCAGAGCGTCGTGCTGAGCCGCCCGACCCCGCCGGACGGCTGCCGGGTCGTGTACCCGGTGTGCTACACGAACATCGTCCAGCTCGGCGACACGACGACGAACTACCAGCTCCAGCCGGGCGACCGGATTTACGTCCCGGGCCGCGGGACGTTTGAAGGGCTGATGAAGCGCAAGTGCAAGGCGGAGGACGGCCCGTGCGACCGCCCGCAGGTCGGGTGCTGGGGCGCGGCGTGCGCCACCCCGGCCGCCGGGTGCGCGACGGCACCGGCGACGACCTTCACTCCGGCAGTGCTCCCCGCGGCCCCGGTGGCCGTGCCGGTCCCGTCGGTTCCGGTGCCGATACCGACG
>Ga0105048_10012598_pt1 | contig 13251 bp, 8 predicted proteins | sample MAT05_FD_78382 | JGI IMG/M metagenome (GOLD analysis project Ga0105048, IMG submission 78382) | Freshwater microbial communities from Lake Fryxell liftoff mats and glacier meltwater in Antarctica - MAT-05 | ecosystem: Environmental > Aquatic > Freshwater > Ice > Liftoff microbial mat | place...
CAAGATAAGAGCCTCATGCGGTAATGCCGCTCGTGGGGACCTGTGCGGGGGGTGCCGGGCGACCCGGCATCCCTACCGCGACGGCTGGAGTCTGCGCGGCGCACACCTGTTGCGGCAAACCCGCACCAAGGTCTTGAACAACGAATTGGAGAGCGTGTTCCGTCGGTGGTATCCGCAATTTCGCGCCGAAGCAAAAGCGGCCTGACCCCCGACTTTGTGCTGCTCTCCATCCTCCTACTCTACCGGCTAAGAAACAACGTTTGGCGCAGCATGGAGCATCTTACCAGTCAAGCCGGGCTCCGATCAGGCCATTGCGCGGTCCGGCAAGGTCGCGGCCGGTGGTGGCGCGGATGGTTCCAACGTTGTTAGGGGCGGAGATATTCAATGCTGGAACATCGAAATTCGCCCGGTTAAACAAGTTTGTGAAGCTGATCTGCACGCGGAAGAAGACGCGCTCGCGGATGGGAAACGACTTGAAGAGCGCGGCGCTGGCGATCTGGCGGCCGGGACCGATGATGACGCCGCGGCCCGAAGTGCCGAACCGTCCGGAATTGGCGGGCGGAACGGCGAAGGCGGAAACGTCGAACCAGCGGTCTATGGTTCGCTGATTCGAGGGCAGGTTGCCGTTGCCGATGCGATCGGGGATGCCGCCGACGGTTTGCGTATTGGAAGGATCCACGGCGGCGAAGGAGGGGGTGAGGAATTCGCCGGTCTGGGCGATGAAGGACCCGCTGAGTTGCCATCCGCCAAGGACAAGGCTGGCGGGATTATTGGAGAGGAAGCGCTTGCCGCGGCCGACCGGGAGATCCCAGATGAGGGTGGAGATGAAGCGCTGGCGCGGGGTGAACTGAGCATCGGCGCGCTCGCGGCTGCGGTCAAAGGCGTTCTCAATGACGGTGCCGCCCTCCACGCCGCCGATCTCATCAATGTCGGTGAGGTTCTTGGCCCAGGTCCAGGCGGCCATGAAGGAGAGGCCGCGCGACCACTTGCGCTCCAGTTGCGTGGTCAGGGCGTGATAGATCTGATTGCCGCCGTTCTCGCGCAAGATGATGTTCCGGATGAGGGGGAAGGGGCGGCGGTTCTGATTAAAGGGGAGCGTGCTGGGGGCGGGCGTGTTGATATTGCGGCCGTAGACGAGTTGGGTGGCCTTGGTGCCCACGTAGGAGAGGCGGAGGCCGATGGATGCGCCGAGGTCACGCTCGAGGGTGAAGTTCCATTGTTGGACGTAGGCGTTGCGGAGGTTCGGGTCGAGACCGCCCACGTCGACATTGCCGGAAGCGCCGGTTCCGAGAAACGGCCGTTGGAGGGTGAGGGCCGGAGTGTTGTTGGCGATGCTATTGACGAAGGTTTCGGTGAGCGAGAAGGGGCCGCCATAGAGAACGTTGAAGACATCGGCGGTGAAGTCGTCGTTAAAGACTCCGTAACCGCCGCGGATGACGGTCTTGGCGCCACCGAAGGGACGCCACGCCAAACCGATGCGCGGCTGGAAATTATTGAGGTCGCCCTTGCGTAGCGAACGGCCGGGGAACCCTGCCGCGGCGGCGGTGACGATGGGAATCGAGCGCGGGAACAGCGGGTTCACGAATTGATCGATGATCGCCTGATTGGGGACCACCAGCCGGCCGTTCTCCGGGTCGACATTAAAGATGATGTCGCGTTTATCGCGGGCGGGCTGGTTATAGTCCCAGCGCAAGCCGTAGTTGAGTGTCAGGGTTTGGGAGACCTTAAAGTCGTCCTGGATAAACCCGCTGAGCTGATAGAACCGGGCGTAGCGGTTGGGACGGACGTAGTTGCGCGAGGTGGTTTGGGGGATGGCGAGCAGGAGATCGGCCCAGGCGTTACCGGTGGCAAAGCCGGTGAAAGCGTAACTGCCGAACTGAGGAAAGATGGGTCCGTTGAATTGCTGCGGCCGAAACTCGAAGCCGCCCTTGATGCTGTGCTTGCCGCGGACGAAGGTAAGCTGGTCGACAAACTGATAGGTGTTTTCGGCGGGCGCCTGCTTGGACAGCGGGGCAACGGTTTGGAAGCCCGTGATGGGGAGGCTGGGAACGTTCTCGACGCCCGGGGCCAACTGGAGTCCCTGGATGCCGAGCATTTCCACCAGTTCCTGGCCCAGCAACTGGCCGCGGGCGGGATTGAAGTTGCGGCTGAAGCCGAGCTTGAGTTCGTTAATGAGCCGGGGCGACAATGTCCAGGTGTCGGAGATGGCAACCTGGCGGGCCATGCGGGTCTGGACGCGGTAGCCGATCTGTTCGGCGGGGAGGCCGCCGTCGAGAACGCGCGGCTCGGAGCGTTTGTCGCTGACCCGCGCATAGAGGTTGTTGCTGGAAGTAACGGCATAGTCGAAGCGGATATCGAACTGGTCGTGCCGGATCTGTTGCGGAACGGTCTCGCGATAGTTACCCACGGTGGAAGTGGGAGCGCCGAAGTTGGGCTGCGGATAGAAACGGTTCTGCCATCGCAAGGTTCCCTGGTTAATCAGGTTGGAAGGAATGAGATTGCCGGGGAACGGCTGGCCGGAGAAGGGATTACGGAGAGTGAGGTTGGGGACGGCGGAGAAGTCGCCGCCGCGCATCGCCACCGTGGGAACGTTGGGCGTAATGATGGCCGGTACGCGCTGGCGCTCGCCTTCATAGGTGCCGAAGAAGAAGAGCTTGTTGCGCTTGATGGCGCCGCCGTTGGATACGCCAAAATTGTTGCGGATGTTCTGGCCCCTGGCGGTGGCGAAGAAAGGCCGTGCGTTGAGGGCGGCGTTCTCGTGGAACCAGAAGAGCGCGCCATGCCAGTCGTTAGTTCCGCTCTTGGTAATGGAGGTGATGTTGGCCACTTCGCCGAACTCGGCCTTGTTGTTGACGAATTCGAAGCGTACCTCCTGGATGGACTCAAAGCTCGGTGCGGCGGGTCCAATGGAGTTGCCGAAGGCGGGCGAGTTGGACGAGATGCCATCGACATTGAAGTAATTCTGCGAGCCGCGAGCGCCACCGAGGTTGAAGCGGGAGCCGCCGCCCTGGCCGCCGGTGGGAGTCAGGAACACGTAGCGGTACAGGCCGGAGTCGCCGGTGCCGCTTACCGTGGAGCGGATGTTCAGCGGAAGATCGTTCAGGTCCTTGGAAGTGCGGACGGAAGCAATGGAGGAGGAGTCCGTTTCAATCACCGGCGCGGAGCCCTGCACGGTGACCTCCGTGCCGACCTCGCCAACTTCCAGGCGTACGTCGACGCGAACCGTACGCAGAGCTTCGAGACCGATGCCACGGACGAGATAGGTCTTAAAACCGGCCGCTTTCGCCTGTATCCGATAGTTGCCGGAGTTCAGGTTCGGAACCGAGTAGTTGCCATCGTTACCGGTGATGACCGTGCGGGTAAGGTTGGTGCCTTCGTTGACGACGACAACCTCGGTATTGGGGACAACGGAACCGGTGGAGTCTGTCACCACCCCGGTAAGCGTGCCAAATGTCGCCTGAGCGCAGCAGAAGGCAGGCAAAAGAAAGAGTAGCCAGAGCAGTCGCATAACTAAACCTCCGTCACAATTTATCACAACTTATCGAGCGCCTGTGTTGCGCGTTTTTGATAATGTCCCCTATAGCGGAAGTCTGGTTGTTGCGCGCCGAGCGTTAAACCGCAGAATCGCCGCCGAGCAACTGAAGGTATCGCGCCGCCAGGTCCTCGTCCGGATTGTGGGACACGAGCCGCAGCTTATCCGGCGATCCGGCGATGCCAAACACCGACTTCGCCCAGTCGTAGGTCTTGGATGCTTGATCGACGTCTACCGGCCGCTTCATCGCATCGACCGGCGACATCAGAGCGACGCGCCGTCCGGCTACGGCCGCTACCACGTGAGGCAGATCGAACTGTTCGAGCGCGCGCGGAACGATGACGTTCGCGCCATGCAGGTAGCGGTCCACGGCCGTTAGTGCGCGGTACGATACCAGACCACGGTGGCAAACGACGGACTGGATTCGCGAGTCGAGGGCCGCGGCGTAGAGCGCCAACAGCGCACCCATGTCCTTGCCGATCACCCACACCGATTGTCCCGCGCCGACGCGGCTCACAGCGTAGTCCACCGTCCGCATCACATCTTGAACGCGCATGCCGAACAGCGAGGAGTCCGCGTACCAAGCCATGTACGATAAGGCCGTTTCCGCATCGAACAGGTGCTGAAACTCGTTACCGCCCGACGCCGAACGATGCGGAGTGCGGGTTTCGCCCACGCCCCGGACGTCGGCCGCGATCACCTGATAGCCGCGCTTGGCCAACGTCGCGAGCACGCCGTATTTCAATCCCGATGCCTCGGAGCTCTCGAACTCCATCCCATCACTATCCTTGCCCGCTTCGTTGAAGTAGAGAATTGCCGGCGTCCCTGGCCGCCGGTTCTTCGGCTGGAAGACCCACGTGGGGATATAGATCGAAGGCTCGGAGAGAAACGCGAGTTTCTCGATGACATAGCCCTCGCGCTGTACCTCGCCGGTTGCGCGTGGCGCCAGCGGATTGTCGAGCTTTCGCAGACGCAGCAGCTTCGTAATGTCCGCCTTCATGCTCTCGCGAAAGGCGTCGGCATCGGTCACGCTCGCGGGCAGTATCCGGGAAGGCGGCGAAGATCCGCCTTTCTTGCGAATCGTGGTCCAAACGGTTTCGCCTGCGCTCGAATAGCGAATCGATCCATCGGGCGTGCATTGCAGATCCCGCGGGCGCTCCGGCGTCAATTCCGGCTCCGATGCCGGGCCGGGCCGATGAAGAAACCAGCGGCTGAACCAATCCACAGTCGCCAGCCGAAGCTTGTACGTCCAGGCGTGCGGATCGTCGGCGGCGATCACCGAGAACTTGTCCTTCGCGCCCAACAAAGCATAGCGTTCGCGGACACTGGCGGCCGAGGCATCGAAGGAGGACGAGAAATGTTCGATCGTGGCCATCAACGGCCGGGGCGCGATCGCGATATGCAGATCGGCGCTGTCGATGCCGTGAATCGCGGCCGGGAATAGGTTTTGCTCGACGTCGGACGGGCCCAAGGGGTTTGCGGGCGATAGCGTAATTGGCCAGCGATTCGCGGTTCCGCCTTCGTGAATCACGGCGCATTGGATCCGCTCGTCGACCGCCACCGTGAACTTCGTCAACGTGCCGCCGCCGGAATGGCCGGTGCAGCCGATGCGCTTGGGGTCCACCTCTGGGCGCGTGAGCAGATAGTCGATGGCACGCATGGCGTCCCAAACGAGATAGCCGGTTAGCGATTCGCCAAACAGAAAGTGCAGTTGGCCGGGCATCGAGTGCTCGTAGGTCGGGCTGCCGACTTCGGTAATGCCTGTCGCCGGATTCCAGTATTGGCGGCGCTCGCCCTGGCCAATCGGGTCATACGCAAGGACGACGAATCCGGCCTTTACCAGACTTTGATAGGCGAGCTGATACTGGGGCAACATGCGCGCCAGCGGATAGTGGCCGCACGGCGAGATGATCGCGGGCATTGGTCCGCTGGCTGTGCTTGGGATATAGAGATTGCCCGTGACCCAGAAATCCGGCCGGCTCTGGAACATCACGTTCTCGACGCGGTAGCCCGGCCGTTCCATCACCTTCACCACTCGCGCGCCCAACGGATTTCGTTGCGGGAATCCGCCGATCATCTCGATCACGGTGGCGCGCACGAACTTGTTACGCGCTTCGAGGGCCGCCGCGGTCTTGATCCGCGCACGCTTCTTGTTCCAATCCGAGGCCAAGCGATTAAGGATTCCCACCTGATAGGCCGCGAGCATATCGGGCAGCAATCGGCTGTAGGGTTCTGCGCCAATTCCAGCGGCGGCCTCCAGCGGCGTCAACGACGCGCTCAGCGTCAACGCTCCGGCATGAGTAACGAAAGCTCTTCGATTCATAGGGTCCAAAACAGGTATCTTGAATCTTACTCCATATATGTATCAAGCTGCCTTCTTGTTCCTCCTTTTCGCGACCGCCGCGCGAGCCCAATACGACGTTCTCATCACGGGAGGGCGCGTTCTTGACGGAACAGGCAATCCGGCTTTCTTCGCGGACGTTGCGCTGCGCGACGGAAAGATCGCCGCGATCGGAAAACTGGCGGGCGCCACCGCCAAGCAAACGATCGACCCGTAAAAGTGGCGAAGAAGCGGGCGGTACTGTGATCTGGTCCCACGCCAAAGCGATGGGCGCGAACTATTGGGGCGCGAGCAAAGTGGCGATCCGGTTGATCCATCGAGCCCGTGCGCGGCGTGGATATCTGGACCGATCAATATCCATACAACCCGACCGGCGGCGACGGAGCCACAGTGCTGATCCCGGCTCTGGCGATCGGCGGCGATGCCTACTCCGGCGCGCGCGGCAGGGCGAAAAAGGCCGACTACGCGACGGCGTTGCGCCAGATGATGGAGGATGCGGGCAAGGCGGAAAAGACCCGAGGCGATATTTCGCATGAGATGGCGCGGCGCGGCGGCGCCGAAAACGTGGTCGTCTTCGAATATCCTAATCCGAGCTTCATCGGGAAAAGCGTCGAATCGCTGGCGGTAAGCCGCGGTATCACTCCGGTGCAAATGGCGCTGGAGCTTCAATACGAAGGATTTCGCGACCGGCCCGGTGGCGCGCGCCTCCCCGGATTCTCCGTCTGAGTAGACGACGTCGAAGCGATCATGGCCCAGCGCTGGAACATGACTTCCACCGAGGCAGGCGTCGCTCTTCCGGAGGACGGCCCCGACACGCATGCCCGCTACTACGGGTCCTACCCGCGCAAATTGCAACGCTACGCTCTCGAACGCAGTGTGATTTCGATTGAGGATGCGGTTCGTTCGTCCACCTCGCTTCCGGCGCAGGTACTGCGCATTCGCGACCGGGGACTGGCGCGCGAAGGAATGATGGCCGACGTGGTGGTGTTCGACCCCGCGTAAAGTGCGGGATCGTTCGACGTTTTCCGATCCGCATCACTATTCGGAAGGAATCGACTATGTGCTGGTGAATGGGAAGGCCGTTGTTGACGGCGGCAAGCCTACACTGGCGCGCTCGCTGGCACGGTGCTGTCGCGGAAGGCTTTAGGCCAGAACCTTGAGCGGCTGACGTCCCGTCGGGAAGCTCTCGATGCCCGCGCCCATTACGTCATTGGCCACGCTCAGGTAAAGATCGCCCAGCGTCCCCGCCACCTTGGAGTGGGTACCCGTCACCATCTGCTTGGTGTGTCCGGCGGCGATGGCCACAAGACCGTTATTCTTATGCGGATTCGCTTCCGCGTGCTCGTGCGTATAGAGAAGGCAGCAGTGGTCAAGGAGCGTTCCGTCGCCTTCGGGAATCGATTTGAGCTTCGCCAGCAGATAGGCGAACTCTTCGACGTGCCAGCGGCAGATGTCGCGCATAATCCGCTGCCCTTGCGGCGAATCGGCGTTGGTGTGGGTGTAGTCGTGGTGCCGCAACGTCGTATAGCCCAGCCACGGCAACCGGACCAGGCTCTGGCACTTGGTGAGCATGTAGCTGGCGACGTTGGTCTGGCGCGACGCCAGCGCATGCACCAAAAGATCGGACTGGATCTTGGCGATGCGCGGATAGTCCTTTACGTCGCCGCCAAGGCCGGGAGCGTCCACCTTCGCGTATTCGGGCGGCAGGCTCAAAATCGCGCGCTCCAGGTCGCGCACGGAAGCCAGGTGTTCGTCCACGCGGCGCTTGTCGTTCTTCCCAAGCGAACCCTGGACGTCGGCGAAATCGTCGCGCACCGCGTCGAGCACGCTTTGCTTGCGCTCGATCCAGCTTTGCTCACGCGCGCCGAAGATCCGGTCGAACAGGTTGTGCGGAATCAGCTCCGGCGGCAGCGCGCGTTCGTAACCGGCCCAGCTTAGGTCGCGCTGAATACTCTCGCCGTGCGATTCCTGGCAGACGCCGATCTGCAAGGATCGGAAGCGCGTTTCACCACCGATCTTGGCGGCGATCATCTGATCGATGGACGGTCCGCCGGCTCCGCGTCCGGTAAACGACGTTCCGGAGACCAAACCGCTCATTGAACGATGATGGTCATTGCCGGGCCCGGGCATGCGCGCAGCCGGATTGTCGAGTCCGCTCAGAATGTGGACATCTTTGCGGAAGGGGGCGAGAGGCGTCAGGCAGGGCGTGAGCGCATAATTGGGTCCGGTCTCTTCCGGAATCCAGAACCGCTCGGGAATGCCGTTGCCGTTAAACCAAAACACGAAGCGGGAAGGAATCGGTTTAGCGGGAGACTTGCTTTCGGCAGGCGCGGCGTAGGCGGTACCCGAGCTGTTGAGCATCGCTTCCAGCGGTGGCAGGCCAACGCGCACGAACGCGCCGCCTGAAATGCCGCGAAGGAAATTGCGCCGGGGAATCCACGATCTCATCTAGTTCGCTCCTTCCGCGGCCGTGGCCGCGCTCGCATAGAACACCATCAACTCTTTCCAACGAAAGCCGGACTTGCGGAACGTCTCCGCGGCCTGCTGGATCCGGGACGCATCGGCCGCCGTTTCACGCCTGCCATAAGCGTAGCGGAACAGTTGCTTCACCATGCACTTCTGGCAGACCGGACTGTTGGCGAGGATCTGGCCCAACTCTTTGGGCGACGAAAACTGAGAGTTCGGAATGCCGTTGATCGTGGCGCTAGGATCGATATCGAGCAGGAGCTTCACGGGCTTCGATTTCCGGTCGCCGTGCGCGGGCATCACCATCGCGATCTGTTTGTCGTGATACTGCCCAATGGCATCGAACTTCTCGAAGCCAAATCCAATTGGGTCCATCAGCATGTGGCACCCGGCGCAGGATTTGTTGACGACGTGTTCCTGCAGCCGCTGGCGATTGGTTTGAGGCTTGTCGACGGTAACCGGAGGCAGCGTGCTGTTCACCCCTGGAGGCGGGTCGGGAACCTGCTGGCACAAAAACTGATCGCGCACGAACAACCCTCGCACCGTGGGCGACGTCTCGCCGGGCTTACTCGTCATCGCCAGGAACGCCGATTGGCCCAGGATTCCGGCGCGTTGCGATTCGGGCGGGAACATCAGTTTGTCGAACTCGCTCGAAGGGGCGGGCAGTCCGTAAAGGGCGGCGAGGTCCGAGTTCACGAACGCGTAGTCGGCCCGGAATAAGTCCATGAAATTCTTCCCGCCCCAGACCAGATCGGCGACTAGGCGGCGCGTCTCTTCGGTCATCGCGCTGGCCAACTGCAGGTTGAATTGCGGGTATAGAGTGCGGTCCTTGACCGTATTCAGCACCTGATCGAACCGCAGCCACTGCGAAGTGAACTCGTCGAGCGCCTGCCGGGCTTTGGGGTCCTGCAGCAGTCGCGCGGCTTGGCGGCGTCTCCCCGCTTCACCGGTCAACTGCCCACTGGCGGCGGCTTTGAACAACTGTTCGTCGGGCATCGTGTCCCAAAGGAAATACGAGAGGTCGCCTGCCGTTTTGTACCCGCCCGATTCCAAGCGGAACAGAAACTTCGGCGACTGCAGCATCGTTTCCACCGCCAACTGCGCGCCACGGACGAAGTTCCTTGACCGCGCGCCCTCCTTGGCGATGAGCGCGGCATAGCGCCTTGCCTCCACGTCGGAAAGTGGACGGCGGAAGGCCTTTCCGCCAAAGGTGCGCGCGAAGGTTTCGGCGCATGCCGGGTCGCTCGGAGACTCCGCCCGGCAGGGAATCAGACCATTCGAATCCTCACCGCCCGCAAACGCGTTGCGCGCGAGTTTTTCGGCGGCCGTATTGTAGGCTTCCGCCAGAATCGGCGGAATCTCCTGCCCACGACTCTGGTTCTTGAAACCGTTCAGAAAGTCTTCCGGCGGAAACTGATCGGCGGGCCGGGTCTGATCGCCCAACAAATCGCGCACAGTATTGTTGTACTGGCTGTGCGTGAGGCGGCGGAGATCGCTCGCGGACGCGAGGCCGATCGAAGCGACGATGGCGAGGCTCAAACGGATGTTCATTGGTGTTGCGAGAGTCACGGAGTTGCGGTCCAGGCAACCCGGCAGTCCGGACGGTTCCGCCGGAAGTTTTCCACTCCGTTCGCCGTGACTTTCGTTGCTGACAAGTATATCAAACGAAGGCTCGCGGCCCGCGCCAATCCATCCAGGCCTTGATCCGTGACAGCCGTACCGGAAAGGTCCAGCACGGCAAGGCTTTTCATCGCGGCCAGCGCGGCCACCGCGCCGTCGTCAACGCCCTTGGCCCTCCACAGTGCGAGACGCCGCAAGTGGGGGACCGCCGCCAGCTCCTTCACGCCGGCGTTGGTGACGCGCGTGCCGCTCAGATTCAGAACTTCAAGGTTTGGAAGTTTCGCCACGTGCGAAACGCCGAGATCGCTGACCTTCATTTCCGCCAGATTGAGCGACTTCACCTGGCTCAACCGCGCGATCGCTTCCAGATCGAAATCCGTGAGCGCGATGGTCCAGATTTCGGTGTTCCGTTTCTGGTTGCCGCTCAGGCTCAGGTGCGTTAACTTGGGCAGCAGCTTGAGCACGCGCAGTCCGGAACCGGTGAGCTTGATGCCTCCCAGCTCCAACTCTTCCAGGTTCTGCAGCGAGCCGATGTATTCCATCCCGTTGTTAGTGGCCTGCGTGAAGCTGATGTCGAGGCTGCGCAATGTGGACAGGCCAGAGATGTACTGAAGCGACGTGTCGGTTATATCCGTGCCGCGCAGATTCAGGCGCTCGAGATGCTTCCAGCCGCGAAGATAGGCGAGCGCGGCGTCGGTGATCCGCTCCACCCCGTAGAGGTTCAGGTCGACGACATTCGGCAGCTTTGCCAGCTTTTCCATGCCGCTGTCGGTGATCAGAGATAGCGACAGATCGAGCTTCCGGAGGTCATGGAGCTGTGCGATCCGATCCACTTCGAGATCGGTGAACCACTGGAACCCGATGCCTACACCGGTGATTCGAGATTTCGAGTCCGATTCCACGGTTCCGCCGTGTTCGGTTATCCACTTCGCGGAGTCCGCCGCCGCCAGCGTGCCAGCCAAGAGGACCGCGATCACGAACCTCATGTCAGCTTCCCCGCCGTGTTGGAAGATTCGAACCGCGATCCCAGACGATCTTGCAGCCGGGCAGGGATTTTCGCAACGCATCGACGGCGCTTTCCGTCGCCAGCGTGTGGTAGAGGTTGAGCGATTTCAATTGGCGGAACGATTTGAGATACTCGACGCCCGCATCGGTGATGCTCGCGCTGTCGAGCTTCAGTTCTGTCAACTTTGGAAGCGCGGCCAGATCGGCGAGGCCGTGATCGCTCACAGTTGTGTAGTCCAGGTTCAAGCTCGTAAGACGGGCGAGCTTGCCGACGATTTTCATGGACGCATCGGTTGTGCGCGTCCGGACGAGTTCGAGCCGCGAAAGTTGGGGGAACGCCGCCAGGGAAGCGAGACCCTTGTCCGTGAATCGCCCGTAGTTGAGCAAGATCTCGGTCAGGCCCGGTAAAGGAGGCATGGCCGCGAGTCCGGCATCGCCGATATCGGTGCTTGTCAGGTTGAGGCGCTGCAGTTTCGAGAGAGGAGCGAGGCTCGCCAAGTCCCGGTCGGCCACGTCGGAATACTTCAGATCCAGTCGTCGTAAGTTGCGGAAGCGGGCGATCGGTTTGAGCCCCGCTTCGGAAAGCCCGTTGCCAGTAACGTCGAGGTCCTCGAGGGAATCCACGGCGTTCAGCTTCTCCAGACCGTTTCCCCGGACCAGTGTGTAACCCATGTTCAGCTTTCGCAACTTGCCGCAGGCGGCAAGAGCTTCGAGGCCGGCGTCGGATACGGTTGTGTTGCTCAGATCCAATTCGATCAGGCTGCACGGCGCGAGTGCGAGATTGCGCAGCCCGAGGTCGCCAACTTGAGTGCCGCGCAAATCGAGTTTGCGGAGCGACGATAGCCCTTTGAGTGCGGCCAGATCGGCGTCTGACGCTCCAGTTGCCGCCAGCGAAACTTCGCGAATCTGGTCTTGTTCGACAACCACCGAGCCGCCTCGCGAACGAATCCACTGAGCAATTGCAGCGGCGCCGGTCGCATTGGGCGGTGCACTGGCGCGTGTTGGCGGCTCCACCGAAGTGTCGACGAACTCCACTCGCAGCGCTGGGTTCGCCGTCTGGAGCGCCGTCACGCCGCCGCGATTGGCCATCGTGTAGCGTACGTCGATTTGGCGGAGGCTGCGATAGGCTTTCAGCTTTTCGAGCCCCGCGTTGGTGATCTTCGTTCGATACAGGTTCAGGTCTTCGAGTTCGGTGAGCCCGGCCAGTTGATCGAGCCCCGCGTCGGTGATCGAAGCGCCGAGCAGATTTAGCTTTCGCAGCCGGGTGAGGCCCTTCAGATATACCAAACCCGCGTCGGTGATCCGCGCGCCGTGAAGGTCAAGCTCAGTAAGTTCGCGCAGATTCCGGATGTACTGCAGCCCTTCGTCGGTGATCAAAGCATCGTGGGCATACAATTTCTCTAGATGCTTCATGCCCTGCATGGCGCGCATCCCCTCGTCGTCCAGGCGCGTGTTGGTGAGATCGAGACTGCGCATCTCGGTGAACGGTTCGAGCGTTCGGCCCTTTACCCGGGTTTGGGCGAGGCGCAGTTCTTTCAAATGCTTGAGTGGAGCCAGGTTCGCGATCGCCGGGTCTTCCATCGGGATTTCGGCCTGAACGGGAAGCGTGAGGATGAACCGTTCGAGGCTCGTCAGCCCTTGTAGCAGCTTGAGCGACTTTACCGACTGAGCGACTGGCAGACTATGCCAGGTACGTCCCGAAAGATACAGCTCTTTGAGGTTGGTAAGATTGCCGATCTTTTCGAGGTCGAGCGGCGGAATCAGCGCCCCGGACAGATTGATCGAGCGCAATTCAAAGTCCGTCTCCGGGAGTTTGGTGACATCCCAGATCTGGGCCGGAGCCGTCGATAGCACTACGCTGCCGCCCACGTGAATCACCCATTCGGCGGCGGCTCGATCCCTCTCGGCCGCCCCTGTGATCGGGGCCAGCGAGAGCATGGCGGCGAAGAGTCGAACCAGTGGTTTCATCAAGGGTCCTTGAGCCGAATCCTATCACAACTTGGAAAAAACTGCGTCAAGGGCGGAGTGAAACTAGACCACTTCACGTGTTGGGAGGGTTTGGTTTGAAGGATTTACGGGGGCGGCTGGAGCGTAGGCCTGCGACCCAAAGAATGTTCCGCAGCAGCCAGGCCCTCTTGGCAAGAAAACGGACGACGACGGTAAACGTCAGTCTGCCTATGAGGCCCGCCCGGATCAATCCGCAAACGCCATGCGCCAATTGGAGTTCAGCCAGAAGCTCTCGGCCATCGACCACGAACTCGCTAGTGTAGTGTCTGCAAAATAACTA
>Ga0105048_10012599_pt1 | contig 13251 bp, 6 predicted proteins | sample MAT05_FD_78382 | JGI IMG/M metagenome (GOLD analysis project Ga0105048, IMG submission 78382) | Freshwater microbial communities from Lake Fryxell liftoff mats and glacier meltwater in Antarctica - MAT-05 | ecosystem: Environmental > Aquatic > Freshwater > Ice > Liftoff microbial mat | place...
CGAACACGACGAGTACCCGGGCACCCTTCCAGGCCGACCGGGGCGGCCGGGCGGCGACGACCCGCCCCTCCCGCAGGGCGGCGACGACGGGGCCGGCGACCCCGAGGGCGTCGAGCGTGGTCGGCGGGGCCGGGCGTTGCCGCACCTCGACCCAGGAGACGGCGGCGTCCGGGCCGACCCGGGCCACGCCCAGGCAGGCCGGCTGTTGGCCGACGTAGTTGCTGGTGTCCGCCCACATCTGCTCCGGGTCGGTCCGCCCCCACCTCTCCGCCAGCCCCGTGAGGGCGTTCACCTCACCGGCCAGCCGGTCCTGGGCCGAGCGATGGAGGTGGGCGGTTTCGAACTGGACCTGCCGGCCGATCCGCCGGTCCTGATCGGCGTCCAGCCCCACCCACAGGAAGAGCGCGGCCACCACCCCGACAACCCCGACCGCGAGGGAAAGGGTCCGGCCGGCGGCGAAGGCCGGGGTGCCTCTGCGGAAAACCCCCGGGAGCAGCCCCAGCCCGGCGACGGCGACCGCGGCCGCCCCGAGGACCGGCATCCGGCTCGTCCACCCGACCGCGGGTTCCCCGAAGACCGCGATCAGAGTCGCGCCGCCCCCGGCCACCAGGACCGCCCCGAACAAGGTGGCGAACGCCCCCCGGCCGGCGCTCGCGTCCCGGCGACCAGTCACGACCAGTACCGCTCCGATCAGGGCCAGGGCGACCGAGACGGTGGGCGCGGCCCCGCCGGGCGGGAACGGCGGACACGTCGGCGGCGGGACGAACGCCCACCCGTCGAGCCGCAGCCCGAGGGCCGGAATCTCCGCGGCCGACAGGACGACGCCCAATACGAGCAGAGCCGCCCCGCACCGGCGGGCGACCCGGAACCGCCCCAGGGCGAGGGCGACGAACCCGGCCCCGCAGACGACGAACCCGGCGGCGACGTTGTAGTGCATCGGCGGCCGGCCGGGGTCGATCTGGACGTACTCCAGACTTCCGGCGGCCCAGGCGAGAAGGACGGCCCCGCCGGTCAGGACGAGCAGCCCGCCCGCGACCGTCAGGGAGGCGCGCCAGACCCGCGACCCGGGCGGGGCGGGCGGACCGGACGGGGGCGTCGGATCGAACGTCTTCATGGCTGCAAGTCGATGTCGTAGGTCAGTCCGTCGCGCCCGACGACGGCCGTGAGGCCGGACTCTTCGGGCAGGGCGTACCGCGGCGGGAAGGGGACGACGCGCTCGTCTTCGGGTCGCTCGGCCGTCGGGGCGATCGGGCCGTTGATGGTCGGCGGGAGGTTCTGGCGGAGGCTCAGCCCGGCCGGCACCCGCGAGCGGGTTTGGACCGTCACCACGACCGAGCCGGGGGGGACGTTCGGGATGGCGAACCGGCCGCCCGCCCCGATCACCCCGCGGACGATCTGCTTGTCGGCGCAGTACAGCACCACCGACCCGCCCGGGACGGCGGCACCCCGGTAGGTGACGGTCCCGGTCACGGTCGTGGTGGCGGCCGGCCCGCACCCGGCCGCGGCCAGGGCGAGGACGACGACGGTGCGGCCGGCGGCGGCCCGCCGGGGGGAAAAGGACATCGGTCGGACCTCGGGTCGGGGTTAGTACGCGTCGGCGGCGAGGAGTTCCCCGCCGGCCGGGGTGCAGAGGTACCACCAGGTGTAGAGCGACACCCCGGCGGGGAGGAACCGGACGCTCCCGTCGGCGAGGCCCGCCTGGATGCCCCCGGGGTGCGGGGACGAGGCCAGGGTCGGGTCGCACCCGCCGTTGTACGGCATCGGCCGGACGAGGAACTTCGACGCCGGGCCGTAGCTGTACCCGTTCCACGACACCCCGCACCCCGGGTGGTACGGCTGGAGGTTCGGGCCGGTGAAGTAGTACGCCCAGTAGTTGCCCCCGGCCGGGTAGTTGTCGTTGAAGCACCGGGCGTACTTCTCGGTCAGCAGCAGGGTGTTCGACAACCCGTCCGGGAACGATTCCGAGATGTGGGCCGCGTTGTCGGGGGCGGTGATCTCCCCGGCCGCGTTCACCTTGGCGACGACCTGGGCGTTCGCCGCGTAGCTCGCCACCCCCCAGGTGTTGCCGAACAGGTCGTCGGCCTGCCCGCCGGCCGGGGCGCTCGGGTCGGCCGGGCAGACGAAGGCCGCGACCGGGGCTTCGTACACCCGGTTGTTGCCGACGAAGTGGACGCCGGCGTACAGCGACCGCTCGAACAGCGGGGCCTGTTCGAGGTACGGCAGCAGGTGGAAGTGGAACGTCCCGTAGTTCCCGCCGCCCGGCCAGTACCCCAGCCCGGGCGGGAGCGACCCCCCCGCGTCGTGGGCGTGGTGGGAGGCGAGGACCAGCTGGCGGAGCGAATTCCCGCACTTGATCCGGGCCGCGGCCTCGCGCACCTTCTGGACCGCGGGCAGGGTTAGCCCGACGAGCAGGGCGAGGATCGCAATGACGACCAGGAGTTCAATGAGGGTAAAGCCGGCCCCGCGGCCGGTCCGCCGTGTGTGCGTCATGAATCGTCCTTGAGGAATCCCGCTCACGCCGGGCGAGGACCGCGGCCGCAGAGTCGTTCGGCCGCGTGGTTGGGGCGTAGGCAACGGAACCGTAGGCCACGCAAACACGACGAACAAATCCGTTTCGATGGGCCGGCTGCCGACCTTTCGCGCCCGCGGTAACTCTTCTCTTGTGACGCGAGAATCGCTCGAATCCGGCCCGCGAACCGGCGGCAGCGGGGTCGTCAGTGCGGGCCGGCGGGCGGCTCGCCCCGAACGGCGTCGGTCGCCGCCCCGTCGCCCGCCGCCTCGGTCGGCCCGGCGGCGACCCGCTCCAGCCGTTCGAGCGCCTCGGCGGTGAACGCCCGCGCGTCCGCGTCGGCTTCCGCCTCCAGCCGCGCCCGTAGCACCTCCCCGACCGCCGCCGCCGCCGGGCCGACCGCGTCCAGCAGGTCGGCGGCCGCCTTGCGAATCCCGGCCGCCGGCGCGACGAGGGCGTCCGCCACCGCGGCGACGGCCCGCGGGTCGGCCGCGTCCTCGGCGAGCACCCGGCGGGCGGCGAGGAGGCGGAGGCGCGGGTTCGGGTCGTCGAGGAGGGGGTGGAGGGCGTCGGCCGCCGCCCGGCCCGCGACGGCCTGGAGGGCGAGGGCGGCGTTCAGCCGCAGCCCGGCGTCGGCGTGGGCGGCGCACTCGGCCAGCAGCGGCACCGCCTCGGGCGGCACCGGGTCGAGCCGGCCGAGGGCGTGGGCGGCGTTCGCCCGGACTTGCACTTCCGGGTCTTGGAGCGCCTCGACGAGGGACGGGACCGCGTCCTCGGGGACGGCCGCCGCCTTCCGCCACCCGGCCGAGGCGAGCTTGCGGACCTGCGGCTCGGCGTCGCGGAGGCCGGACGTGAACGCCTCGACCGCCTCGGGCGGCTGCGACACGGCCAGCGCCCGCATCGCCTCCTCGCGCAGCCCCGCCTCCCCGGTCTGGGCCGCCCGCAGCAGCGCCGCGCCGGCCGGGGCGGCCGCCGCGCCGAGCTGCCCGAGCGCCCGGGCGGCCTCGACCCGCACCCAGTCGCTGTCGTCCTCCGCCAGCCGCCGCGTCAGGCCGTCCACGACCGCCGGGGTCGCCCCCGCGAGCTTGGGCAGCACGCGCGCGGCCCGGGCCTTGACCTCGTCGTTCGCGTCGGCGAGGAGGCCGAGCAGGTCGGCCCGGGTGTCCTCGTCCGCCTCCCCCCAGGTGCCGAACACCTCGGCCGCGGCGGCCCGGGTGTGGGGGTCGGGGTCGGCGAGGGCGGCCCGGACGACCCGGCCGGCCTCCGGGGTCGGCCCGCCGACCGCCCCGAGGGCGCGGACGGCCGCGAGGCGGACGCCCCCGTCGGCGTCGCCGGCGGCCCGCTCCAGCGCGCGGCCGGCGGCCGCCGCGGCCGGGCCGAGCTTGCCCAGCGCCTCGGCCGCGTTCGCCCGGACCTGCGGGCTGGCGTGCCCGAGCGAGCGGACCAGGGCCGGGACCGCCTCGTCGGCCCCCGCCCCCATCTCCCCGAGCGCCTCGGCCGCGAGCGCGCTGACCCAGTTGTCCGGGTCGCGCAGCGCCCGGACCAGGCGCGGGACGGCGACGCCGGCGGCCGCCTCGCCGATCTTCCCGAGGGCCTCGACCGCCTTCGCCCGGACCCGGTCGTTGTCGTCCCCGGCGGCCGCGACGAGGGCCGGGGCCACGTCCGCGGCCGCCGCGCCGATGTCGCCCAGGGCTTCGGCCGTCCGCGCCCGGATCAGGGTGTCGAGGCTCGACAGCCCTTCGGTTAACGTGTCGGCCGCGGCCTCGGGCAGTACGCCGATCTTCCCGACGGCGTCGGCGGCCGCCGTGCGGACGGCCTCGTCCCGGTCTTGAAGCAGCGGGACGAGGGCCGGGACGGCGGCCGCCGCGCCCCCGCGCAGCGCCCCGAGCGCCCGCGCGGCCGCGGCCCGGATGGCGGGACTCGGGTCGTCGAGCAGCCCGGCCAGCGCGGGCACGGTCCGCGGGTCGGCGGCCCCGAGCTGGCCGAGCGCCTCGGCCGCCCGGCCGCGGACCGTCTCGTCGGCGTCGGTCAGGCGGGCGGTCAGGTCCGGGGTCGCGGCCGCGGCCGCCGCCCCCAACCGCCCGAGGGAGGCCGCGGCCTGGGCGCGGACGGCCGCCGCCGAATCGGTCAGGGCCGTCCGCAGCGCGGGGACGGCGACGGCGACCGGGTCGGCCGCCGCGACCGCCGGCGCGCGCCGCGCACGGCCGCGGCCGCGCCGGGTCGGAAGCGGCGGGGTCGGCCCGCCGGCTTCGCCCAGCGCTTCGGCGAGACCGAGTCGGACGAGATCGCTCGGGTCGCTTACCAATTCGGCCATGCGCGGCCACGCGGCCGTCGCCCGGAGGCGGCCGAGGGTCGAGACGGCGACCGCCCGGACGTGCTCGTTCGGGTCGTCGAGGCGGTCGATCAGGTCCGGGACGGCGGCCGGGCCGATGGTGGCGAGGATGCGCGGGAGCTGGTCGCGCTGCTCGCGGGTGAGGGTCTCGGCCGTGCGGAGGGAGACGAGGAGCGGGCCGAGGGCACCCGCCCCGTACTGCGGCAGGGCGGCCCGGGCGCGCTCGTGGATCGGCTCGTGCGGGCTCCAGAAGTCGGCGATCGTCTCGGCCAGCAGCCGCCCCTTCCGGACGGAGGCGAAGATCTGCTGGAGGAGGACCAGGGTGAACAACGACTTGAACAGGGCGAGGAGGGCGGCGGCCGGGCCGCCGGCCGGGCGGGCGACGGCCACCCGGGCGAGGCGGTGGGTGTCGGCCACGTCGAGCAGGTCCACGACCTTCAGGAGGTGGACGAGGGCCGAGGCGACGAAGTCGGTGTAGGTGGCGGCGACCTCCGGCGGGGTGTACCAGGCCGGCCCGAGGAGGCGGAAGAGGGCGAAGTTGAGCAGCGCGAACCCGCCGATCATCCCGATTGCCGAGGACGCGAGCAGGGGAAGCCCGACCCGCCCGCCGTAGCGGGCGAGTTCGGCCGCCAGCCGCTGCCCCTTCATCGGGTCGTGCAGGGCCTTGTACCCGCGGGCGACCTCGTACCGCTCCACGTCGATGAACATGTAGGCGAGGCAGGCGGCCAGCCCCATCCCGAGCGGGCCGAGGGCGCAGGCGGCGGCGACCCCGGGGAGCGGGCCGGCGGCGGCGACCCCGGCCGCGAGGAGGCCGATCTGGACGGCCAGGAAGACCGGCCACGACGCCCACGCCAGCAGCCGCTCCCACGCCCGGAACCCGGCCCGGATGCCGCCCCGGGTCACCACCCCGGCGACCCACACGGCCGCGTCGACGACGCCGGACCAGAAGAGCGCGCCGGCCAGCAGCCCGACGGCGACGAGGGCGAGCAGGATGAGGGTGGACGACCGCACCCGGTCGGGATCGACCAGCCAGCCCGTCGGGTCCGCGGCGAAGAGGCCGGCGAGGCGCACGTCCATTCGATTCCTTAACGACAGACGGCCCGACCCGCCGTCCGGCGCGGGTCAACGGCCCGGGTCCAGCCCGGCTTTGCAAGAGAACGGGTGAAGGGGTGAGCGGGTGAAGAGGTGAGGAGACAAACAGCTCGCGGTTTCCGCTCCGTCACCCCTTCACCCCTTCACCCGTTCTCTTGCAAAGCCGTCCAGCCCCGCCAGCAGCCCCTGCAAGTCGGCGAGGCTGACCGGCTTCACGAGGTGGCCGTCGCACCCGGCCTCGCGGGTCCGGTCGCGGTCGCCGTCCTGGCCCCAGCCGGTGAGGGCGATGACGGTCATGTCGCGGCCCCACGGCTGGCCGCGGATGCGGCGGGTGGCGTCGAGGCCGTTCAGCTTGGGCATGCCGATGTCCATGAGGATGACCCGCGGGCGGAACGCCCCGGCCCGCCCGACCGCCTCCTCGCCGTCGTGGGCGAGGGCGACCTCGTTCCCGAACAGGCGGAGCATCTCGGCCATCGACTCGGCCGAGTCGCGGTTGTCGTCCACCACCAGGATGCGCCGCCCCGGCCCCGCCCGGTCCGCGGCGCGGGTCGGGGCGGCGGTCGGGGCCGGCGGCGCGGCCGGGGGTACTGGCAGGCGGACGGCGAACGCGCTCCCCTGCCCCTCCCCGGCGCTCGCCGCCGTCACGCTCCCGCCGTGCATTTCCACCAGCCCCTTGACCAGTGCGAGGCCGATGCCGAGGCCGCCGGTGGCCCGCTCGACCGACCGATCGACCTGGGAGAACATGTCAAAGATGCGCGGCAGGGCGTCGGCCGGGATGCCGATGCCCGTGTCCTCGACCGACACCACCACTTCGTCCCCGTCGCGGCGGGCGGCGAGGCGGATGCGGCCCCCCGGCGGGGTGTACTTGGCGCTGTTGGTGAGCAGGTTGCTGAACACCTGGGCGAGCCGGGTCAGGTCGGCGTCGAGGACGACCGGCTCGGGCGGCAGCATGACGACGAGATCGTGCCCGGCCGCCTCGACGGCCGGGCGGGCGGTCTCGACGGCGTTGTCGACCGCGTCGGCCAGGGTCACGGCCGCCCGCCGCAGGTCCATCTTGTTCCGGTTGACGCGGGAGATGTCGAGCAGGTCGTCGATCAGCCGGACCATGTGCCCGAGCTGGCGGTCCATGATCTCCCGCGCCCGGTCGCGGGTCGCCCGGTCGTCCGACAGGCGGAGCACCTGGAGGCCGTTGCGGATCGGGGCGAGGGGGTTGCGCAACTCGTGGGCGAGCAGGGCGATGAAGTCGTCCTTCCGCCGGTCGGCGTCGCGCAGGGCGGCCTCGGCCTGCCGCCGCTCGGTGATGTCCACGCACGACCCGATGTACCCGAGGAACTCCCCGTCCGGGCCGGCGAGCGGCCGGCCGTGGTCGAGCAGCCAGCGGTACTCGCCGTCGTACCGCCGCCGCCGGTACTCCGTCGTGTACGGCGTGCGGGCGTCGAAGTGCGCGACGTACACCCGCCGGCAGCGGTCGGCGTCGTCGGGGTGGATGCCGCCGGCCGACCCGCCCCCGCACTCCTCGGCCATCGTCCGGCCGGTGAATTCGAGCCACGGGCGGTTGAACCAGACGCACGCCTTGGTCGGGTCGGCGATCCAGATGAGGACCGGGGCGTGGTCGGCCGTGGTCCGGAAGCGATCCTCGCTCGCCAGCAGCCGCGCCGCCGCCGCGTGCCGCTCGGTCACGTCGCGGAACACGAGGACGGCCCCATCGACCCCGCCCCCGCCGCCGCGGATCAAGGCAGTCGAATCCTCGACCGGCCGCTCGGTCCCGTCCCGGGCGACGAGGACCGTGTGGCCGGGCGGCCCGCCGACGGCCCCCTCCCGCAGCGCCCGCCGGGCCGGACTCTCGACCGCCCGCCGCGTCGCCCCGTCCACGATCCGGAAGACCTCGTCGAGGGGGCGGCCGAGGGCGGCGGCCGCGTCCCAGCCGGTCAGCGCCTGGGCCACCGGGTTGAGGAACGTCACCCGGGCCTGGGTGTCGGTGGCGATCACCGCGTCGCCGATGCTGGAGAGAGTGACCCGGAAGCGCTCGCGCTCGACCCGAAGCACCTCCGCGGCCCGCTCGCGCTCGGCCAGCAGGTCGCGGACGGCGTACTGCCGCCGCCGGTCGCGCAGGGCCGCGCGTACGGCGCTGACGAGGCCCGCCATCTGGACGGGCCGCTTCTTCAGAGTCGTCGGCCCGACCGCCTCCAGCGCCCGGAGCAGGCGGGGCGTGTCCTCCCCCGGCGGGGTGAGGACGATCACCGGCAGGTCCGACCACGGCGGCTGCGCGCGCAACAGCGTGGCGAGCCGCCCGGCCGCGTCGCCGACCACGGCCTCGGCCGTCACGAGGGCGGCCCCGGCCCCGCCCGCCGCGGCGCGGCAGACCTCCTCGATCGTCGCGCAGACGTGGGCGCGGACCCCGGCGGCGGCGAGGAGGTCGCGGGTCGCGGCCGCGTCCCGGGCGGTCGGGGCGAGGACGAGGACGCGCTCTTCGGGGTTTTCCGGCGGCCCGTCAGTCATCCTTCGACCCCGTGATCGCCCGGTCCGGCCCGCGGTACGACGGCGTCCCGCTGAACACGCCGTGGAAGTCCCGCAGGGGAGGCCCGACCACGATGCCGTTCGCCCCCAGGCTCAACTCGCGGATGGTCCGCTCGTGCTTGCCGCTCCGCTTCTTGACCACCGAGATCGCCTGCCGCACCTCGCCCAGGGCCTCGAAGTAGCGGAACAGGACGACGGTGTCGGCGAGGTAAGTGGGATCGACGGGTGTGTCCATCTGGCCGATCAGCCCGTGCTGGGCGACGAGGAGGAACGTGACCACCCCCTTGTGCCCCAGGTAGGTGAGCAGCTCGTGGAGCTGGGCGTGGAGGAATTTCTCCTCGGGCATCGCGTTCAAGTACCCGTTCAGGCTGTCGATGACGATGACCTTCGCCCCCGGCCGCCCGGCGTCCCCCTCGGCCGCCCGGCGGACGAGGTGGGCGAACTCCCCCGGCGAGAGTTCGGCCGTGTCGACCGGCGTGACCGCGATGTGGCCCGAGTCGAGGAACGGGGTGATGCTCATCCCCAGCCCGTCGGTCCGTTCGAGGAGGGTTTCGAGCCGCTCGTCGAAGGCGAAGACGACCGTCCGCTCGCCGCGGGCGGCGGCGGCCCGGGCGTACTGGATGGCGAGGGTGGACTTGCCGCTCCCGGCCGGGCCGATGAGGACGGCGCTGGTGCCGTACTGGAGGCCGCCGCCGAGGAGGGCGTCGAGTTCCGCGTTGTCGGACTTGAGCAGCCCGCGCTTCTGCCCGAACAGGTGTTCCCCGGCGACGAGCCGCGGGAAGACGCCCAGCCCGCCCCGCTCGATGACGAAGTCGTGGTACCCGCCGCGGTATTTCCGCCCCCGTAACTTGTTGACCCGCACCCGCCGCCGCTCGGCCCCGTACTCGGGCGAGAGCTGTTCGAGGCTCACCACGCCGTGGGCGATGCTCTGGAGCTGCAGGTCGTCGGTTTCCGAGGTCAGGTCGTCGAGGAGGAAGACCGTACACTCGCGGCCGATGAAGTACTGCTTGAGGGCGAGTACCTGGCGGCGGTAGCGGAGGGGGTTCTGGGCGAGCAGGCGCATCTCGGAGAGGGAGTCGATAATCACCCGCGTCGGCTTGAGGCGATCGACCGCGTCGAGAATGGTCTTGGTGGTGGCCCCCAGCTCGACCTCGGCCGGCTGGAACATGGCGTTCTGGTTGTCCGGCTCCAGCTCGGACTCCGGGGCCACCAGTTCGAGGACGGTAATGCCGGCGAGCGTCCACCCGTGGGACGCGGCGACGGCGGCGAGTTCGGCCGTCGTCTCGGAGAGGGTAACGTACAGCCCCTTCTCGCCGAGGCGGACGCCTTCGAGTAGGCATTGCAGGGCGAGCGTCGTCTTGCCCGAGCCGGGGCTGCCCTCGACGAGGTAGAGGCGGTCGGCGGTGAACCCGCCGCCGAGTACGTCGTCTAGCCCCGCGATGCCCGTCGCCATCAATGGCGGGGCACCCGCGTCCGTTTCACCCACGAATTCCCCTCCGCCCGAGCGCAATGGGCCGCCCGGCCCGAAACCGTCCGCGGCGTATTCTATCAGCTGACCGACCCGGTCCGGAACCCAACGCCGGCTCACCCGCGGCCGGGGGCTTTGCAAGAGAAGGGGTGAAGGGGTGAGGGGTGAAGGGGTGAGGCGACCGAAATCCCACGGTTTTCGCTTCCTTTCCCCTTCACCCCTCACCCGTTCACCTGTTCTCCTGCAAAGCCGCGGCCGGGGCAGGTCTCCGCCTGCAATACGCGCGCCAAGTACGCCGCCGTGCGGCTGCCTTTCGCCCGCGCCACCTCGGCCGGCGGCCCGGCGACCACCACCCGGCCGCCCTCGTCCCCGGCCCCGGGGCCGATGTCGATCACCCAATCGCTCCCCGCCACCACCCGCATGTCGTGTTCCACCACGACGACCGTGTTGCCCGCCTCGACCAGCCCGTGGAGTTGCGCCAGCAGCAGTTCCACGTCCGCCGGGTGCAGCCCCGTCGTCGGCTCGTCGAGGACGTACAGCGTGTCGCCGCGTTGCGCCCGCTGCAGCTCGGTCGCCAGCTTGATCCGCTGGGCCTCGCCGCCCGACAGCTCGGTCGCCGGCTGGCCGAGGCGGAGGTAGCCGAGGCCCACGTCGCGCAGCACGTCGAGGGGCCGGCCCAGGTGCGGCTCGGCGGCGAAGAACTCCCGGGCGGCCTCGACCGTCAGGCCGAGTACGTCGGCGACCGACTTGCCGCGGTACCGGACTTCCAGCGTCTTCGCGTTGTAGCGCGACCCGCGGCAGACCGGGCAGGGGGTGTAGACGCTCGGCAGGAAGAGCAGCTCGACGAACACGAACCCCTCGCCCTGGCAGTTCTCGCACCGGCCGCGGGCGACGTTGAACGAGAACCGGCCGGCGTCGTACCGGCGGGCGCGGGCGGCCGGCGTCGCGGCGAACAGCTTGCGGACGTGGTCGAACAGCCCGGTGTAGGTAGCGAGGTTGGACCGCGGGGTGCGGCCGATCGGCTTCTGATCGACCACCACCAGCCGGCCGACCGCGTCGCCGCCGGCCGCGAGCCGGCCGCCGAGGGCGGGCACCGGCGGCCGCTCGATCTCCTCCCCCTCGTCGTCCCCGGCCGGGGCGGGGTGGCCGAGGTGCGCCGCGACCAGCTCCACCAGCGCCTGCCCCACCAGGGTCGATTTCCCCGACCCGGACACCCCGGTCACGGCCGTGAACGCCCCGAGCGGGAAGGCGGCGTCGAGGGCGTGCAGGTTGTTCCGCGTGACGCCGCTCAGCCGCAGCCACCCGCGCGACGGGCGCGGCGGCCGGCTGGGGGGCGCGGGCGGGGCGAACAGGTGGCGGCCGGTCTGCGACTCGGCGACGTGCCGGAGGCCGGCGGGCGGGCCGCTGTAGAGGATGCGGCCGCCGTGCTCGCCGGCCGCCGGCCCCACGTCCACGATCCAGTCGGCGTGGGCGATCACGTCGAGCTCGTGCTCGACGACGAAGAGCGAATTCCCGGACGCCTTGAGGCGGTCGAGCGCCCGGAGTAACGCCTCCGTGTCCGCCGGGTGGAGGCCGGCGGACGGCTCGTCGAGGACGTACACCACGCCGAACAGGTTCGACCGCACCTGCGTGGCCAGCCGCAGCCGCTGGAGTTCGCCCGGCGAGAGCGTCGGCGTGCTGCGCTCGAGCGTGAGGTAGCCGAGGCCGAGGTCGAGCAACACCGCGAGGCGGGCTTCCAGGTCTTCGGCGATCCGCCGGGCGACTTCCTCCTTCTCCGGGTGCCCGGCCGCCCGCCGCGCCCGCCCGGGGGCCGTCCCCCCCGCGAACGGCCGGAAGAGGGCGACCAGCCGCTTCAACGGCTGGCGCGACATGTCGGCGATGTCCAGCCCGGCGAACCGCACGGCCAGCGCCTCGGGGCGGAGCCGCTTGCCGCCGCAGACCGGGCAGTCGCCGCTCACCAGGTAGCGGGACACTCGCCGCTTCATCGCCGCGCTCTCGGTCTTGGCGAACGTCTCCAGCACGTACCGCCGCGCGCCGGTGAAGGTGCCCATGTAGCCGGGCGGCTCCTTCCGCTCGACCGCCCGGCGGACCCGCTCGCGGTCGTACCCGGGGTAAACCGGCACGACCGGCTGCTCGTCGGTGAACAGGAGCCAGTCGCGGTCCTTCTTCGGGAGGTCGCGCCAGGGCGCGTCCACGTCGTACCCGAGGGTGGTGGCGATGTCGCGGAGGTTCTGCCCGTGCCACGCCGGGGGCCACGCGGCGATCGCCCGGCCGCGGATGGTGAGGGCGTCGTCCGGCACCATCGACGCCGCGGTCGCGTCGTAGACCCGGCCGAGGCCGTGGCAGCGCGGGCAGGCCCCCTCCGGGGTGTTCGGCGAGAACGACTCGGCGTACAGGAGCGGCGCGCCCGCGGGGTAGTCGCCGGCCCGCGAGTAGAGCATCCGCAGCAGGTTCGACAGGGTGGTGACGCTGCCGACCGACGACCGCGTGGTCGGCGACCCGCGCTGCTGCTGGAGGGCGACGGCCGGGGGCAGGCCGTCGATCGCATCGACCTCGGGCGCGCCGAGTTGGTGGAACAGCCGGCGGGCGTAGGGGGCGACGGACTCCAGGTAGCGTCGCTGGGCCTCGGCGTACAGGGTGCCGAACGCGAGCGACGACTTGCCGGACCCGGACACCCCGGTGAACACGACCAGGGCGTCGCGGGGGATGTCGAGGTCCACGTTCTTGAGGTTGTGCTCCCGCGCCCCGCGGACGCGGACGAACCCCGCGGGCGGGGCGGCGGGCGGGTCGGTCGGTGTCATGGGATCGGCCCGCGCCCGGGGTGGCTTTGCAAGAGAAGGGGTGAACGGGTGAAGAGGTGAAGGGGTGACGAAGCGAAAACCGTGGGATTTGGGTCGCCTCACCCCTTCACCCGCTCACCCCTTCACCCCTTCTCTTGCAAAGCCCCCGGGGGTCAGAAGTCGCGGCTGTACCCGGCCGTCCACCCGCCGTCCACGACCAGCACGTGCCCCGTCATGTAGGTGTTCTCCGGGTCGGCCAGGAAGAGGGCGGCGACGGCGATCTCGTCCGCCGTCGCGGGGCGGGCGAGCGGGACGTGATCTAGCATTCGCCGGACCGAATCGCGGAAGAGGCCGTCGTCGCCGTAAAAAAGCTGGCGGGTGCCGTCGGTCAGGGTCGAGCCGGGGGCGATGCCGTTGACCAGGATGCCGTGCGGGGCGAGTTCGAGGGCCATCGCTTTCGTCAGGTTCACGACCCCGGCCTTCGCCGCGACGAACGCGCACTGCAACCGCAGCGGGACCAGCCCGGCGACCGACGCGACGTTGACGATGCGCC
>Ga0105048_10012606_pt1 | contig 13246 bp, 6 predicted proteins | sample MAT05_FD_78382 | JGI IMG/M metagenome (GOLD analysis project Ga0105048, IMG submission 78382) | Freshwater microbial communities from Lake Fryxell liftoff mats and glacier meltwater in Antarctica - MAT-05 | ecosystem: Environmental > Aquatic > Freshwater > Ice > Liftoff microbial mat | place...
AAAACCACCACCACCGTCGGTCTTGGCGATGCTCTTAGCCTCATCGGCAAAAAAACCATCATTTGCCTGCGCGAGCCCAGTCTGGGCCCCGTATTCGGCATGAAAGGTGGCGCAGCCGGCGGCGGCCACGCCCAAGTAGTGCCCATGGAAGACATCAACCTGCACTTTACAGGCGATTTCAGCGCCATCGCATTGGCCAACAACCTGCTCGCAGCACTCCTCGACAACCACATCCACCAGGGCAATGCCCTTGGCATCGACGTCAGACGCATTGCATGGAAGCGTGTAGTGGACATGAACGACCGCGCCTTGCGCAATGTGGTGGTAGGCCTTGGCGGCACCGGCAACGGTTACCCACGTGAAGACGGCTTCGACATTGTGGTGGCTTCCGAAGTGATGGCCATTTTTTGTCTGTCAACTTCGCTTTCAGATCTCAAAGAACGCCTCGGAAACATCGTGGTGGCATACACCCGTACCCAGGAACCCGTGCGCGCCCGCGACCTGAACGCCCACGGCGCCATGACGGTTTTGCTCAAAGACGCGTTGAAGCCCAACCTGGTGCAAACCCTTGAACACACGCCGGCTTTCATCCATGGCGGTCCGTTTGCCAACATCGCACACGGTTGCAATTCGGTGATCGCTACCCAAAGCGCCATGCGACTGGCCGATTATGTGGTTACAGAGGCGGGTTTCGGCGCCGATTTGGGTGCTGAAAAATTTGTAGACATCAAATGCCGCAAGTCGGGATTGCGCCCCGATGCGGTGGTGTTGGTGGCTACCCTTCGCGCGCTTAAGTACCAAGGAGGCGCCGATTTGAAGGAACTCAACCAGGAAAATCTGGAAGCGCTCGAAAAAGGCATCGTCAACCTCGAAAGGCATGTGCGCAACATCCGCGAACATTACGGATTGCCCTGCGTGGTTGCCATCAACCACTTCACGTTTGATACCGAAGCGGAAATCAAGCTGTTGAGCGATAAAATGGCGATCCATCAGGTGCCTGTTGTTGTGGCCAAACACTGGGCGGAAGGTGGCAAAGGCGCCCAAGTTTTGGCCGAAACGGTGGTCATGCTGGCCGAAAAAGGCAACAACAACTTCAAGTTTGTTTACGAAGACAACATGGGGCTGTGGGAAAAGATGAAAACCATCGCCACCAAAATTTACGGCGCTTCCGACATTTCGGCTGAAGCCGATGTGCGCAACCGCATCAAAAAACTCGAAGCACAGGGTTACGGCCATTACCCCGTTTGTGTCGCCAAAACACAGTATTCTTTCTCCACCGATCCTAAAAAGCTCGGCGCACCGTCGGACCACGTGGTCAACATCCGCGAAGTGCGCCTGGCCGCCGGCGCCGAATTTGTTGTGATGGTGTGTGGTGAAATCATGACCATGCCCGGACTGCCCAAAGTGCCTTCGGCCGAAAAAATCGACATCGATGAAACCGGAAAGGTTTTGGGTTTGTTTTGAAGAATAAGGAAGGAATGGAGACTTTCCTCTGCAACAGCAAGTCTGTTCGGGGGAAAATCCTTTTCTTTGCGCCTTCTTTAGAACGAGAGCAACCATGAGTACTGAAAAAACGTCCGGATCCAACGATTCCCTGAATTTTATTGAAGAAATCATAGCGGAAGACCTCCGTTCCGGCAAGGTCGACCATGTGTTGACCCGCTTCCCGCCCGAACCCAACGGTTACCTGCACATCGGGCACGCGAAAAGCATCGTGGTGAATTTTGGTCTTGCACAGAAATACGGCGGCAAAACCAACCTCCGATACGACGATACCAACCCCAGCACCGAAGAACAGGAATATGTGGATGGCATCCTCAACGACATCCGCTGGCTTGGTTACAACCCGGACAATGTCTTTTTTGCTTCCGATTATTTCGATCAATTGTACACCTGGACCAAACAACTGGTCGGTGAAGGCAAAGCATACGTAGATTTTTCCACCGCCGAAGAAATCGCTGCTTTGAAAGGTACACCAACAGAGGTTGGAAAAGACAGTCCATACCGAAATACCCCACCCGAAGAAAACCTCGATTTGCTCGAAAAAATGCGTTCGGGCGCGTTCCCCGATGGGCACTGCGTGCTTCGCGCCAAAGTAGACATGGCTTCGCCAAACATGTTGTTGCGCGATCCGATCATGTACCGCATCAAACATGCGCACCACCACCGTACCGGTGACAAATGGTGTATTTACCCCATGTACGACTGGGCGCACGGACAAAGCGACAGCATCGAAGGCATCACCCATTCCCTTTGTACACTTGAATTTGCACCCCACCGTGCGTTGTACGACTGGTTCATCGAACAACTGGCCATTTATCCTTCGCACCAATACGAGTTTTCGCGGTTCAACCTTACGTACACCGTGATGAGCAAGCGGAAGCTGCTTCAACTGGTGCGTGAAGGACATGTTAGCGGTTGGGATGATCCACGCATGCCCACGTTGGCAGGCATGCGGCGCCGCGGTTTTTTGCCCGAAAGCCTGCGCGAATTTGCCACGAAAATTGGCGTGACCAAAAGGGAAAATCTTATTGAACTGTCCCTGCTGGAATTTTACATTCGTGAAGGCCTCAACAAGGTTGCGTTGCGCCGTTTTGCCGTACTTGATCCGTTGAAAGTGGTGGTTGAAAACTACCCCGAAGGTCAGACGGAATGGCTCGAAACCGAAAACAATCCAGAAGATCCGGAAGCCGGAAAACGCGCTTTGCCGTTTTCACGTTCGTTGTACATCGAACAGGATGATTTTATGGAAAATCCGCCTCCGAAATATTTCCGCTTGTCGGTGGGAGGTATGGTGCGCCTGAAATCCGCTTTCATCATCCGTTGCGACCGGTTGGAAAAAGACGCCGACGGCAAGCCACATACCGTGTATTGCAGCTATGTGCCGGAAAGCCGGTCGGGACAGGATACTTCCGGGCTCAAAGTACAGGGCGTCATCCACTGGTTGAGCGCCGAACACGCCAAACAGGCAGAGGTGCGTTTGTACGATCGTTTGTTTCAACTGGAAGATCCGGGAGCGGAAGACGATTTTAAAAAATCGCTCAACCCCGATTCTTTGCACATCATCGGCAATGCCATGGTGGAGCCAGCTCTAATGGAGGTAGCATCCGGTGAGAAGTTCCAGTTTACCAGACTGGGGTATTTCTGCGTCGATCCCGACAGTACTTTGGGAAAACCTGTTTTTAACCGAACCGTAACGTTGAAGGATGCATGGGCCAAATCGCAAAAAAAGTAACCATCTTTTTCCTTAGAGTGTTTTAAATATTGTAAAATACAGGTAAAAAACAGTCGTTTAATGGCCAACTACCGACGTTTTGTTAGATTTTGAATGTTAATAATCCTACAATGTTTTAACTTTCCGCGCTCAAACAATAAGTAACACAATAAATAAATTTACATGAAACAATTTGCCACTGGTTTAACCATGGTAGCAGCATTGCTGCTCGGAATTTCTCAAATGTCTGCCCAGAACGTTGTTTGGACAGAAACTTTTGCCAACGGCATTCCTGCCGGTTGGGTTAATGAAGACGTTGCTGCGTCAAACGTGCTTTGGACCTATTGCCCCGATGCGGCTCTGGGCAACGGCAACCCCGGTTGCGCGCCTATTTTCGGCGGTCAGGTAGCTTTTGCCTCCGAAACCGAGTCCAATGGCTTTGTAGTCGTTGACTCCGACGAAGGTGGCGAACTTGGCGCCAACCACATTTGCCAACTCACCACATCCGCGATCAACATGAGCTCACTTCTGGAAGCTTATGTAACGTTTAACACACACATTGGTGTTTTTACCGTAGGTGCTGAAAGTGGCGCTATCCTTCGTGTAAGTACGGACAATGTCAACTGGACGGACTACACTGTTTTCCCCGGCCTCACCACCACGGTACGCTGGTCGTCCAACCCCGCCATTCCGATCATTGACATCAGCGACGTTGCTGCCGGTCAGAGCACGGTTTACCTGCAGTGGCAGTGGACGGGCAATTACGAGTACATGTGGGAAATCGACGACGTTAAAATTTACGACTCGAACCCGACGCCTCCCAACGACCTGGAACTTGCAGATTTCTTTTACCCGGTTTCAAGCTTTGCTACGCCCGCTTCGCAAATTGCCACAGATACCTTTGGTTTTTACGGCTTTGTATCGAACAATGGTACTGCAGAGCAAACCAACGTTACCCTGAAAGCAGTGGTACGTGTTGACGGTGGTGCTGTTTTGTTTTCCGACAGCATCGTTGTTCCAGCACTTGCTGCAGGTGTAAAGGACAGCCTCATCATCCTTCCCAACCAGTTCGCACCCGAACTCGCTGAAGGCTCTTACCGCATCCAGTACAGTGTGTATGCCGATGCCGCCGACGAGCGTCCTTCCGACAACGCAGCAGGTTCGCCTTTTGAAGTAACCGACTTCCTGTTCTCGAAAGAAGCTACGCCTGAGCAGGGTTTCCGTCCAGGCACGGGTGGCGACTACACCATCGGCAACCTGTACACCATGAGTACCCTGGATATAGAATCCTACCAGGCTACTTCGATCACGTTTGCTTATTTCGCCGATGCCGCTGAAATTCCTTTGGCAGATGTTGCTGCTGGTATCAACCTGATACGTGTAAACGACGACATCGCCGCAGATTTCAGTAATTTCGACGATTCAGAACTGTTCAGCAGCAGCCTCACCGGTGTTGGTTTTGCCACTTATGAAGCCGATGCCACAGCTGTGAATTTCGCTTTGCAAACGGTTGATTTGTTCAACTTTGCTACAGGTGAAATCGGTGTTCCGCTGGATCCGGGCGCACGCTACTTCACTACCGTAAGCTGGGAAGGGCCGAACAACGTGGTTTTTCAAGCTTTCAACAACGACATTTCCACGTTCTTCATCAATTCGCTGGTTTTCTCCACGCAGTGGTTCCTCGGCGGTTTCCAAGGTGACGACGACAACGCCGTTGTGCGTATGGGCATCAGCCTGACTACGTCGACCGACAACAATCCGCTGGCCGACAACACGATGAGCATTTTCCCGAACCCGGTGGTAAACGGTTCGGTTAACCTGGATATCAACTTTGCGCAGCCTACCGATGCAACCATTACCATCGCCGACATGTCGGGCCGCGTGGTTTCGGTTCGCGACCGTATGGGCGTTACGCAGGAAAAAGTAAATTACAACCTTCCACAACTCGCCTCGGGTACGTACATTGCCCGTATTGCTACAAAAGAAGGTACGCTGACGAAAAAATTCGTCGTTCAGCAATAAGGAAAACCCGCAAGGGCATTCCAAAAAACACCATGAGTCATCCCGATTTTTTCGGGATGACTCATTTTTTTTGGCGTTATTGATTTTCCAAAATAAAGCGCAATTAAAAGATGGAAAGGTCTTATGGCCTCAATGTGAGGTGTAATCTCCGACGCAGGAGGAGATGAGACCTCACATTGGACGTGAAGAGTTCAAAGCTTGTTTTCAATGAAGTGTCATCACCTACTGCGTCGGAGATTATACCTCACTGAAAACTCTGGCAAAGAAGCATTGGACTTTTCCATAGACTTGGACTTACAGCTACAAAGAAACCTGCATGTTTTCCAAAATTGCCTTTGCTGCGCGTTCTGAAGCGCCTCCCGCACCAAGTTTGTCGCGCAATTGCGCATAACCCAGCTTCAAAACGCGTGCATTTTCCGGGTTGAGAATCTCTTTTAGGGCAATGTGTACATTTTCCACATTCAGTTCGTCCTGAATGAGCTCGCGCACCAAAGGCTGGTCCATGATGAGGTTCACCAGAGAAATGTAGGGCACTTTGACCAGGCGTTTGGCGATGTGGTAAGAAAAAGGGTTTCCAGCGTAACAAACAACCTGGGGTACGTCGAGCAGGGCCGTTTCAAGCGTTGAAGTACCCGATTTGACCAGGGCGGCGCAGGATGCGCGGAGTACGTCGTAGGTTTGGCCACGAACCAGTTTTACGTTCGGGTAATCCTGAATGAATGTTTTGAAATAGGCATCGTTGAGGGAATGGGCTGCAGCGATCACGAAATGGTAATCGGGGAAATGCCGGGTAGCTTCAAGCATCACAGGAAGTATGCGTTGCACCTCCTGTTTACGGCTTCCGGGAAGCAATGCGATTTGTTTGCTTGAGGTATTGGCATTGGATAATCCGGCACCTATGGCATCAAGCAACGGGTGCCCGACATACGTAACATCCATGCCGTATTGTTTAAAAAAGTCGGATTCGAAGGGCAGGATGACCAACATTTGGTCGATGTCGCGTTTCATGGCATGAACGCGGGAGCGGTGCCAGGCCCAAATTTGGGGAGAGATGTAATAAACGACTCGGATGCCTTGTTCATAGGCCCAACGGGCTATGCGCAGGTTAAATCCGGGGTAGTCGATCAACACGATGGCGTCGGGCTTGAATGCCAGTATGTCTTTTTTGCAAAAATTGAGGTTGCCGAGGATGGTCCTCAGATTTTTAAAAACCTCCAGAAAACCCATAAACGCCAGGTCGCGGTAGTGTTTTACCAACGTAGCTCCGGCTTGTTGCATCATGTCGCCGCCCCAGGCGCGGCATTGGAGGCCTGGTTGTCGTTGGTGCAAAGCTTTGATCAGGTTGGAGCCGTGCAGGTCGCCGGAAGCCTCACCGGCTATGATGTAGAGTTTCATGTTTGAAAATGTTGCGGCTGCATAGGTACTTAAAAAGATAGGAGCCATCCCGAAAAATCGGAATGGCTCCTGAAAAAAAGATATCAAGGTGTGATTAGCGGGTAATCACGAAGTTTTTAGCAACGATTTTGCCGCCTGCATTTACGCTGAGGATGTAAGCGCCGGTAGGCAAATTGCCAACGCGGAAAGGAATGGCAGTTTCACCGGATAAATTGGTGTAGTTGCGATCAACCACGACAACACCCATGGCGTTCATAACGCGGATCTGAACGTCGCTGTTTTCAGCAAGTTGCAGTTTAACTACAGCTTCATCAACTACAGGGTTGGGGTACATGCGCACCGAAACTGCTTCTGCAACAGGCTCGTTGGAGGAAACCGAAGTAAACGGAACGCCTGTTATGGCTGCGTTGAAGATGAGTTTCGGCGTCTGACGGATCAGCAGGGTGATGGCGTGCATCTTTTCTATGTCCATGGTAGGAGGAACCGTCCACTGGCTGGTGTAGATGTGCTCCGAGCCTGCGACGTTGGCCGTAGGCACGCTGTTGAGGGCACCATTGTAGCCACCTACGATGGCGCGGGCTACGTGGTTGTAAACGGCTTGTGCAGCAGGCAGGGTGGAAGGAAAGTTTTCCCATCCGCCCATTGGGCCGTTGCCACCACCGGAGTAGAAGTTGGTTTGGCCAAAAGCTCCAGTCGTACCGGTTACACCATCTTCGGTGTAAACAACAGCAATACGGTATGCGCCGTTAACGACAGAAGTGAAATTCAGTTTGCTGTGTACGGTTGCTACACGGGTAACTTCGTCCCATTCAACTTCCTGGCTGATGTCAACAGGCGATACAACAGTGATGCGGTCGAGCATGGCCGATTCAAAATCGATCGGGTCAACGGGCGCCGCCTGACGGTCAACAAGACCGCTTGGGTAGCCGGAAATGGCGCCACCGAGACCAGCGTCGTAGGTGGCTACCACCATTGGGTCACCGTTGTGAACGGCAATGGCAGCAACATTGTCGGGATATTCTTCGGCGATGAAGTCCATCATAACAGTACCGCGTGGGCACCATCCGCACCAAGTACCTGTGCCTTCTTCCACAACCACTACGCGGCCGGGAGCGGGAACTATACCAATGATGGATGCAGAGCCTGCGTTGTCGCTAAGGTCGTTGTCATCGCCGCCATTGATGTTGGTGATGCTCACTTCGTAGCTGTTGGCACCTTCACCGATCGTCACGGGAACGCTGAATTGTGTGCTTTCTCCAAGGTCAACGTTGAGGCCGGTATAGCTTACTGTAACGGTATTCAGGCCGGTGGTTACGTTAACGTCGAACGAATTGATTTTAACAAAACCGGGGTTGTTTACAGAGCCTGTGACCTCCATTTCACCGCCGGCAAGGAAGCGGTTGTAGGTGAATGAAGCAGGGATAACATCGATGAATCGCGCAACACCGACGCCACTCAGATTGGCCTTAAGGATGTTGTCTTTCAGAACCACGCGAATGTTGTCGAGTACGGCACCGTAGAGCCAGCCGCCGCCGTCGTTGTAGAGGAATGCGAAACGCACCGATTGTCCAGCGAACGAAGAGATGTCGAAGAAACGGGGTTTAACCCAGGTTCCTGCGCCAGGCAGTGGTGTCAACTGGTTCCATGTTGCTCCTCCATCGGTGGAAGCAAGTAGGTCCAGTTTTTCTTTTACTCCCTGATAGGTTGCATCGAGGTAGAAAATATCGAACATCAGGTACATCGACGAATCGGGGTAAGCGGTAAGGTCAATTTCCGGCGTCATCAGTTGGTCAGCATTTTTGATGCAATTGCAACCGTCGTCGTTGGTACCAATAACATTTCCTGATGAAGGCGGAATAGGAAACGCAGACGAAGACAAGGCCGTGTTGGAGCCTACTTTCCAGCCACCGTCGGTAGCGGAAGTCGATTGCGTCCAACCGGCGGGCACCGTGTTGCCGCCATCAAATGTTTCTTCCCAAATGATTTGGGCTGAAATGGAGCTGGCTAAAGAAACCAGGAAAAAACCAGCAAGTAACTTTTTAAACATAAGGCTAAATTTTTTTGTAAAGGATGCATTGAAGAAGCAAATGTATCACGTATCTTTCTAATGACCATCAAAATGATTAAAAAATGTCTGTTTCATACAATCTAATTTTATGAACCCGGGCAACTCTTCGTTCACTTTTTGCATCGCAGGGAACTTCATGGGTTTTGAATTGTTAAAATAGGTATTTTTGTATCCTTTTTGCCTGATGCGGTTGAGCGCATTCGAAACACATGTTGCCTTATTATGGTATTTGAACCCAAAGACGTCGTTCGCAAACTCGAATTTGATAAAGTACTCGAGCTGCTAAGCCGCGAAGCCCTTACTGGAATGGCTGCAGAAATGCTCGCTGCTCTGGAACCCCAAACACATTTTGAACCCATCGACGAGTCGCTGCGTCAGGTGCGCGAATTCAAATTGGCGCTGGAAAAAAACGACAAGTTCCCGCTGCAAGTCTTTTCCGACATCCGCTCCGATTTGCGCATGCTCGAAATCGACGGCTATACCCTGCAAACCGAATCATTTCAAAACATACTGCGAATCCTGTTGATCGTTCGGGATTTGTTTAAATATTTCGCCGGAGGCCCCAAAAAAGAGATCTACCCCAAACTTTTTGACGTTATCCGGCCTCTGCATTTCGACGACGGCCTCATCAAAGCCATTACGGCCGTTTTTGATGAAAAAGGCGAGATCCGCCCAGACGCCTCTCCCGAACTGATGCGCATCCGCCGCGACATGCAACACAAGGTGCGCGAGCTCGATGGCCGCTTCCGACAAATCATCCAGGAATACCGCAGCAAAGGCTGGCTCTCAGACAGTCCGGAAAGTTTCCGAAACGGACGCCGGGTGCTCTCTGTGCCCTCTGAGCATAAACGTAAAATCCGCGGCATCATCCACGATGAAAGTGATACAGGGCGTACAGCTTTCATCGAGCCCGAAGCTGTCATCGAAATCAACAACGATCTTTTCAACCTGGAACACGATGAACGTCGGGAAATTTACCGAATTCTCCGCGAATTGAGTGAGCAAATCCGTCCGTACGGCCCAATATTGCACACTTATTTCAATACCCTTTTACAATTTGACTGCATCCAGGCCAAAGCCAAACTGGCCATTTCCATGCGCGCCAACATGCCCATTTTGAAGGAAAAACCTCTTATAGGCATACGCAAAGGTTACCATCCACTATTGTGGATCAAAAACAAAGCGCTGGGTCGCAAAACGGTGTCCTTTGAACTGCGGTTGAACCCGGAGAACCACATCCTGGTTTTGTCCGGACCCAATGCCGGAGGTAAATCCGTAGCCATGAAATCGGTCGGTTTGCTCCAGCTTATGGTGCAAAGCGGCTTGTTGGTCCCTGTTCATGAATTGAGTGAATTTGGCATTTTTCAACAAATTTTTGCCGATATTGGCGATCAACAAAGCCTCGACGACGACCTCAGTACCTATTCTTCCCGCCTCCAGAATGCCAGGGTGTTTGTAGAAAAGGCGAATCCGCAAACCCTTGTCATCATTGATGAAATGGGAAGTGGTACCGACCCCAAACCAGGCGGTGCGATTGCCGAATCCATCCTCCGATCTTTGCACCGCAAAGGCGTGTACGCGGTCATAACCACCCACTATTCAAACCTCAAAGTTTTTGCTTTCCGAAATCCAGGCATGCTTAATGCCAACATGCATTTCGATAAGGATACACTTTCACCCACCTACGAACTTAAAGTGGGTAAACCAGGAAGCAGTTACGCTTTTGAAATTGCCTCAAAAAGCGGCCTACCCAAAAACATCATCGATTATGCCCGCAACCGAACCGGCAGCGAAACGGCGGTTGATGACATCCTCATTGAACTGCAACGCGAAAAACAAGAGCTTGAGGAACAATTGAAAACGGTTTCTGAAAAAGGACAGTCGTTGCAAAAACTGATCAAAACCTACGACAGTTTGCAGACCGACCTTGAGCTTAAACGCAAACGATTTAAACTCGAGCAAAAAGAGTTTGAATTGCGTCAAACCGCCAATACCAGTAGAGAAGTTGATAAAATGGTGCGGCAACTCAAGGAGGAAAAAAACCTTGAAAAAGCACAACAATTGTCGGCCCAACTTAGGGAAGAACGTGTGGAAAAAGTGCGCCAGGTTGACTTCGTCAATGCCGAAGTGGTTAAAATGGAAGAACAAAATGCTCCCGCCGCCGCCGCCCGTCCCTTGCAGGTAGGCGATTATGTGCGTTTGCGCTCCGGTGGCGCCACCGGACGCATCGAAGATCTCAGGGGCAACAATGCCATGGTGGCTCTGGGAGATCTTAGGGTTACGGTTTCCATCCGCGATTTGCATCCTGCGGCCGAGCCCCTCAAACAAACCAGTACAGTAACCTATTCCGACATCAATTCACAAGCTGCTTTTGATGCAAAAATCGACCTGCGCGGCATGAGCAGGGAAGAAGCGTTGCGTGTGCTAGAAAAATTTGTCGACAACGCCTTGCTCAGCAGTGCGTCCTCATTGCGTATCCTGCACGGCAAAGGCGATGGCGTACTGCGCAAAACCGTTAAACAAAAACTTCGCGAATACGGCAACACCATCGCTACTGTGTACCATCCCGAACAAGAACAAGGCGGCGATGGGGTAACTATTGTAGAGCTCGCGTAAGGGAGGGTTGGAATTTGGTTGACGACGTCGTCATTCGTGAATCAAATCCACAAAATTTCGGACGCTCCACTATATTTGGGTCATGGAACCCATCGAATGGCTTCAATTCATTCCTCCGTTTCTGCAGGGCCTGGTGGTCGCTACGGGCATTGGCATGGTGATTGGGCTGGAACGTGAGCACAGCACCCAAAGTGAAAAGCCGCATTTGGCTGGTTTTCGCACGTTCCCATTGATTTGCATTTTTGGGTTTTTAACAGGTATGTTGGCCAAAGATTATACCATGGCCTTGCTGCCAATGGCCACTGCAGGGCTGTTGTTGCTTGTGGCAGTGGCTTATTATGTTCAAGCACAAAAAGGGAAATTCGGACTTACCACCGAATTTGCCGTCATAGTTGTCTTTTTTCTGGGTATTATGGTAGCGAATGGGCAGGTGAACAATGCGCTTGCTGTGGTAGTTACGGTTACGTTGCTGTTGTCCTTGAAAGATGAGTTTCACAGTTTTGTAGCCCGAATTACCGACCAGGAGTTGTTGGCATTCATTAAGTTTTTCATCATTGCCCTGCTCCTTTTGCCCAACCTGCCCAACAAAGATTTCGGTCCGGAAGGCATCCTCAACTACCGCGACATAGGATGGATTATTGTTGTTGTATCTTCCTTAAGTTTCATTGGTTACCTGTTGCTGAAATTTGGCGGGACCAAGCATGGTGTTCTTATTACCGCCCTGCTTGGCGGCTTGTTTTCTTCCACCATGGTTGCCTGGGTTTTTGCTGCTAGGAGCCGCGAAAGCCCTGCTCTTGTCAAAGCTTATGCTGCCGGGATATTGTTGGCGTCCACCATCATGTATGTGCGTGTGGTAGCCCTTGCAGCTTTGTTTAATCCGGGACTTGCTTACCAGCTTGCTGTGCCTTGCGGCATCATGCTTTTGCTCAGTTTGTTTGCAGTTTGGCGCATCACCAAAAGCGACAGCGAAACCCAAAAAGATGCTGAGGGTATACCATTGGGCAACCCGCTGGATTTGAAAAATGCAGTATTTTTCGGCATCCTGTACGTCGCCATTGGCTTTCTTTTGTATTACTCCGAAAAATGGATGGGTGCCTCCGGGGCCTACCTGACCGGCTTGATTTCCGGTGTAGCCGACATTGACGCCATCACCATCAACAGTGCCCAGATGGAAGTTAGGGAAGGTTCCCAAAATGCCGTGGCGTCTAAAATTGTGTTGGTAGCCATGCTTTCCAATACGGTATTTAAAACAACGGTAGCCGTCCTGCGCGGGCATGCTCACCTTCGCCCTTACCTGCTCATTACCTTTGGCTCGGTGCTGCTCGTGGGTTTATTGTGGTTTTTGTTTGTCTAAAAAACAGGCTTTTTGCACAACCCCGATTTCTGTTTTGCTACTGTACTTTTAAAAACTCGTGCGAGGCTTTTTCCGGGAAAAGGCTTGCCGCTTCGTCGTTGTCGGCAGCGATGTAATAATGTGTTAAAGATACCGCCTCAATCTCATTGGTAAATACACCATCGCCCGCAGCAAGGTCGCCATGGGTGCCGTCGTCGAACATGGCGGTGCGTTTGAAGGCGAAAGCCGGGTTGTTGCGGTAAAAAAGCCACGAACTTTTGGCGTCGCCAGTTTTGGCTGTGATGAGCCATTTTTCACCTTGTTGTACGTGTTTTACCTCAGAAATGACAGGAGCTGTTTTGGTAAGCAGCGGGTGTTTTTGCAACCATTCACTGCGTTTGTCCATAAGTTGCCGCAAACCGATGACTTTATCCGGGCCGTTCTCCATGGTTTTGTTCATCGATTGTTGAAATTCCGTGTAGCTGTAAAGCTTCATAGAGTCCAACTTAACCCAGGGGTCAATTTCTTTCATCAACACCTCTGCCCGCTTCATCAAGGTACCACTGGTCAAGTTGTCTTTGACGATGGTGCGCATGTG
>Ga0105048_10012614_pt1 | contig 13243 bp, 13 predicted proteins | sample MAT05_FD_78382 | JGI IMG/M metagenome (GOLD analysis project Ga0105048, IMG submission 78382) | Freshwater microbial communities from Lake Fryxell liftoff mats and glacier meltwater in Antarctica - MAT-05 | ecosystem: Environmental > Aquatic > Freshwater > Ice > Liftoff microbial mat | place...
CTCACGATCAACCTCGACGGGTTCGACGAGGTCCGCATCGATCCCGAAGCCCGCACGATGACCGCTGGCGCCTCTGCGCGCTGGGGCGACGTGGTGGCCAAGCTCGAGCCGCACGGCCTCGTGCCGGGCAACGTGGTCAGCGGACGCGAGATCACCGTCGGCGGCACGGTCTCGGTGAACGCGATGTCGCGCTTCACTCCGGTCTGGGGAAAAGAAGGGAAATGGGTCGAGTCACTCGAGGTCCTCACCGTGAACGGAGAGCGACTCACGGTGAGCCGCACCAAGGAGCCTGATCTTTTCCACGCTGTGGTCGGTGGGTTCGGCCAGGCTGCGATCGTCCTCTCGGCGACCTATCGCCTGCAGAAGGTCGGCGCCCCGGTGCGCGTGCAGAGCCTGATCGAGCGCTACTCCACGGGCGACAAGATCGCGCCTGCGCTCACGATCCCGATCGATCCGCGCCCCGATGCGCAGACCAGCTACGCGGTCGTGGCGTTCAAGGGCGACGAGATCCGCAGCATCATCACCCGCTCGCGCTACGTGAACGACGTCCCGCTGCGCGTCTGCCTCCCGCACAAGGCCAGCAGCATCACGCGCGTGCCGATCGAGCTGGCGATCCATCACTTCCAGTCTATGGGCCAGGCGTTCTGGAACTTCGCGTTCGAGCGGTACCTCGACGAGAAGCCATATATCGACGAGCTCGGCGGCTACACGTTCTTCATGGACGGAAACCTGCGGACCAAGCGCGCGGCCGAGAACGTCGGCATCCCGTTTCGCACGGTGCAGGAGACGTATGTCATCCCCAAGGCCGAGCAGCTCGAGCCCTTCATCGTGAAGTCGCGCGCGATGACCGAGGCTGCCGGGCTCGATCTTTCGCTGGTCGACATCCTCTATCTCCCGGAGGACGAGCCGTTCGCGATGTCGTCCAGCTACGGGCTCGGCGGGTATGCGGTCACGCTGACGTTCGAGGGCCTCGAGTCGATCCATCACGTCGGGCTGGCGCGCGAGCTGATGGTCGATCTCGCCACCGAGTCCCTCGCGCTCGGCGGGCGCGTACACCTCACGAAAAACGTGTTCGTCCGCGCGGGAGAGCTGTCGCGGATGTACGCGAAGGGGATCGAGAAGATGCGCGCGGTGAAGCGGCGCTTCGATCCCTTCGGCCTGCTCACGTCGGACTTCGTGGAGCGCCTGTTCCCGGAGATCGGTGTGCGCGACTAGTCAGCTGTGTCAGAGGTTTCTGGTGAATATCGCGACGGGATCGTGGTTGATGGCAAGGCGGGCCGCCGCGCGAATACTCTGCGTATTTGAAGGCGGCCCAACGCTGCCAGCGACCGCGAGACCGAGCGAGATTCGCTAGAAACCTCTGACACAGCTGACTAGAGTCGGGAAACGCTCCGGGGTATGGTCACGCGCTCGCGATGCTCCTGGGACAGCAGCTCATACAGGCGAACCTCCTGACCATCGAGCAGGTCCAGGTCGCGCTCCAGTCTCAGGTCGTCCACGGCGGCCGGATCGGGTCCAACCTTCTCCGGCTCGGGCTGCTCGACATCGACACGCTCTCCACCACACTGGGCACGCACTACGGCGTGCCGCCAGCGAAGCTGAAGCACTTCGAACAAGCCGAGCGGGCGGCGCTGAGCATGATTCCGGGGGCGTCGGCGCTGAAGTATCACGCCATCCCGCTGGCCTCGTCGCCGCGCACCAAGGAGCTGATCGTCGCGTTTCGTGATCCGCAGGATCTGGCCGCGATCGACGATCTCACTTTCATCACCGGCGTGCGCATCAAGCCGTTCGTCGCCGCCGAGGTCTGCATCCAGCGCTACCTCGAGCGTTTTTACGGCGACAAAGCAGGCGCGATCCCGATGGGTCTCCCGCCCGAACGCGCGCCGAGCGCGAGCATGCCGCCGCGCTCGTCGAGCTCGAGCATGCCGCCGATGCGTCCCTCCAGGCAGAGCATGCCGCCGCGCATGCCGAGCCAGCGGATCTCGATCGCGATGGGGCAGCCCGAGACTCCGCCCAGCGGCGACTTCGTGCCACCGGCACCGGATGCGGCGGATGCAGTCCCGATGGCCGCGACGTACGAGTTCGTTGTACCCGATCAGCCCTGGCAAGCGCCCGCCGCGACGATGCAGCTCTTCCCGCTCCCGGCGGACATGCGGCCCACGCCCGCGCCCACCCCCGCGGAGCTGCCGATCGCGCTGGCGCTCGCGCTGCCCATCCCGGAGATCGTCATCGAGGAGCCGATCCTGCTGAAGGCCGAGGACGCGATCCGGCATGCGGTGACGCTGGAGGACGCGCTCGGACGCATCGAGGCCGCCGACACCAAGGACGCGATCGCCCAAGCGATCGTCGACCACCTGCGCTCGAGCTACGGCTGCGGGCTGATCTTGATCGTGAAGGACGGCATCGGCCTCGGCTGGACCGGCTTCGCACCGGGCGTCGAAGCAGAGACCATCGCCTCGATCACGGTCCCGCTGAATTCGACGTCGATGTTCCATGTCCCGTGGGAGAACAAGACCCTGTTCCGCGGCGCGCCCGCCGAGGAGAGCGCCGGCATCCAGGCCCGCTTTTTCAAGCTCCTCCACTGCGAGCCACCGACCGAGGTGATCACGGTGCCGATCGCGCTCAAGGATCGCGTCGTGAACATCATCTATGTGCACGCGTTCGACGGCGGTGAGCTCCACGGGTCAGCGACGTTCGAGCTGGCGCGGCTGAGCGCGGTGGCCGGTGAGGCCTTCTTGCGCCTGATCATGGCGAAGAAGAGCCTGCTGCCCTGATCCTGGCGGTCCGCGTCGAAGTCCCCGTCCAGCGCCGAAACGCCCGCGACAGCGCCGACGTCTCCGAGAAACCAAGCAGGAACGCCGCCTCCGTCACGCTGGTGTTCGACTGGAACAGCTCCATCGCGGCGTCGCGGCGCAGCTCGGCGAGCAGCGCGCGATAGGACGTGCCCTCGTCGGCGAGCGCGCGACGCAGCGAGCGCTCGGACATCCCGAGATCCTCGGCGAGGCGAGCGGCGGTGGGCGAACCCGACGACAGCCGCTCGAGCAAGGCCGCGCGCACGCGATCGGATGTGCTGGATTGCGCCACGTTCTTCTTCTCCAGCCCTCCAGACCGAGGCTCCAGCCGTGTGAGTACGCGAGGACGAGCGGACCGTAGCGAAAGTCCACCTCGACGTTCGCGCCGCCGAGCGCGAGCGGCTGGATGAGCCCGACGTTGATGGCGAGAGAAGGATCCTCGGGGCGAAATGCGCCCGCATCGGCGGGGACGAGCATCGAGACCAGAGAAAGGAGCGCGTGGTTCATGTCTCGAGGCTAGCGAAGCGGCCTTTTGGTCGCGCGACCGCTCCGGCCGCGTTGTTGACCGAATCGGCCAGCGTTGACGGTCGCACGACAGTCAGCCGTCCCGTCGTGGCGCGAAATCGCCTGTCGGTGAGCCGAGCACGGAGCGTGGTTCTGCGGGAGACGTGGCTCCTGTCGTTCAATCCCGCTCATCACCTCAGACGCTCCGAAGAAGGAGGAGGCTCCGAAGACGCCCGACGCGCCCAAGGCGCCGCCGTCGAAGGAAGCGAGCGACACCGCAAAGGCGAAGGCGTCGTCCGATCCCGCGGCCGCGAGCCGCCAGCACCAGATAAAGAAGGCGTTCGACGCGGACTTTCCGCCTTCTCCGAGACGCAGAAGGCGATCCTCTCCTCGCTCGACAAAGCGAAGGACGGCGCGACGCGGAACAATATCTCGCGGCTCGCGATCAACGACGCTGATGATCGCGCAGGGCTGATCAATTTTTTTCGGTGACCTGCGCGGCGCGCCGGCGGAGCGCCTCCTCTTCCTCACCGAAGAAGACGTCGCTCTTCGCGCTGGCGTTCTCGAATTCCGGGAAATAGTAGACCATGATGCCGGACTCGGCGATCAGCGAGCGACAGGCGCCCGCGCGGTCGAGTCGTTCGAGCACGCTCTCCGCCTCGGCGTGCGAGAGTCGCCCGTCGGTCGCGACCTCGATCGCCGTGACGCGTCCGCGGTTCGCGCGCGCGGCCTCGAGGACCACCTGCTCGGCATCCACGGTGGACGGCGTCGGGAGCGCCTTCTTTCGCGGCCAGAGCACGGCGACGCCTCCGATCGTGATCAGAGCGAGCACGAACGCAGCGCCCCCGGGCTCGGGCGGCGGATTGGTGACGACGCCAATGAAGCCCAGCGCGGAGATGACGAGCATCCCGGCGCCCATGAGCTTTCGAAGCAGGTCCATGCCGAAAACAATAGCACGGTGTACATTCCCGTCGACGGGGCACCATAACCACGGCCTATGGCACATCATGCCGCCTGACTTCCTCCGCGCCGGGTAGAGGGCGCATGCGTTCCCTCCTCCTCGGCTTCGGCCTGCTCTCGGCCTGCGCCGCGAACGGCACGGTCGATCTCCTCTCGCAGGGCGCCGTGCCCGACGCCGGACACACCACGGCCGATGCGGCGCCGTTCGCTCCCGACGCCACCGCCTTGCCCGACGCCGCAACCATCGAGGCGCCCGACGCGGCCACAGCGGATGGCGGCATCCCGACCCTCAGCGATGACTGCGCGCCCGGGACGTGGTGCTGGGAGCGTCCCATCCCCGGAGGTGAGCCGGCGTCCGGAGCGGCGCTTTTCAGCGGCGATCGTGCGATCTACGTGACGCCGAGCGGCGTGCTCACGCGCTTCGAAGGTGGGCGGTGGCGATCGCGGGTCCTCGATCTTCCGTGCATGGTGACGGACCTCTGGGCGATCGACATCGCGGACGTGTACCTCGCGTGCAAGCTCCAGGACCGTCCGCACGCGCTCGTTCGCGTCACCGAGGCGGGCGTCGAGCTCTTCCCTGCGCCGGCGTCGGCGGAGTACTTCGGCCCGCTCGCTGGCGTCTCGCCCAGCGCACTGTGGGCGTCCGGCGGGCGGCGCTTGCTGCACTTCGATGGCGCGCGGTTCGAGGCGGTCGATGGACCGGGCGGAGACATCCTGATCGCGGCGGTCCACGTGAGCGGGCCCGACGATCTGCTGGTGCTGGAGAGCTGGGGCTCCGGATCGAACTATGGCCGGCTGCACCGCTACCGGTCCGGCGTGTGGTCGATGGAGCACGATTTCAGCGATCTCCGCGTGCGCGTCGAGGGGCCGCTGGTCGTGGCCGAGGACGGCCTGTGGATGCGCGCGTACGATACCGATCGCGGCTTCGTCGCAGCGGCGCACTTCGACGGCATGAACTGGTCGGTCGTCACCGTGCCTGATCGCGGCTCGGGCGAGATCCGCCAGGTGGGCACGCGCGCCTGGTTCGTGTCCGGCGCTCGAGCCTGGACGCGCGAAGGGCCGCGCTGGGTGGAGGTCCAGGGCTATCCGGGCCGCGGCGTCGTCGTGGGCCGCGGCGCCGATGAAGCGTGGGTGTTCGGGGACGCGGTCGCGTCGCGCGGCGTCGGTGGATGGCGTCGCTGGTCCGAGGGCACTCTTCCGACGCTGGGTTTCTGGCGCAACGACGAAGGCGGCGCTGCGCTCCTGTCGATCGATCCGGCCGCGCTGTGGCGCGCGAGCCCGAGCCCGGGACCGGCGGAGTGGACGCAGACGCCTATTTTCGTGGGCGAACGCATCGAGGGTCGCGCCACGTCGCGCGGCGGGCCGGGATGGATCGCCACCCCAGCCGGGCTGAGGCGGGTCCGCGACAATGTGGTCGATGCGCCGGCCCCATGGGCGGACAACCAGCGCTACGGGCAGGCCATGGCATCGAGCGGAGAGTCGGTCGCGATCCTGACGTCGGAGAACGCGGTCGTCCGCTTCATCGGCGACGCCTGGCAGGCGCCCGTCGCAGCGCCGGTCCTCGACGACTTGCGCGGTCAGCCCGCCGCGTTTCTCAGCGCGGTGCACCTCACCCGCGAAGGCAACCTCTACGCGGCCGGCTCGATCATCACCGGCGACAAGCAGGTGCACCTGCGCGCGTGGCGCCTCGATTCGCTGGGATGGCAAGAGATCGCGCGCGGCCGGGGTGAGTTCGGCGGATTTTCGCAGCTGGCCTTTGCGGGCGACACGGACTCCGAGCTCTGGGTGCTGGTCGGCGATCTGTTCCGCGCGCGCAACGGCGCGATGGAGCGGCTGCCGGACGACGCGCGCACTCTGATCGACTTCGTGCAGGAGCGCGACGGGACGCGCATCGGGGTCGATGGCGTCAGCGTGTTCACGTGGGACGCGGTGACCGGCGTGCGGGGGCCCGCGCTCGCGTTGCCGCGGGTGGCGAACACGATCCTGTTCTCGTTCGTCCACCGCGACGCCGAAGGGCGCACGCGCGTCTCGAGCTCGAGCGGCCAGGTGCTTCGCTACACGCCTTGATCGCAGCTCACCACGGCAGCGTGTCGTTCTCGTGGAAGAAGCCGCCGGTCGCGCCGTCGGGGCCCAGCGTCGCGAGCCGCGCGCTCGTCTTCGCGCTGTCCGCGATCTCCATCGGCGCATACTCACCGCCCAGCGACGTCTTCACCCAGCCCGGGTGCGCCGAGTTCACCTTGATCGGCGTGTCGCGCAGCTCGTCGGCGAGGTGCACGGTGAACGCGTTGACCGCCGCCTTCGACGCGTTTTACGCGAACGGCTTGGCGCCCGCGATCGGCGAGGTCGGATCGGACTGGATTCCGAGCGATCTGGAGAAGCGCCTGTCGCGCGCCCAGCACGAGGGCGACCTCCCCGACGACGTTCGGCCCTCCGATCTCGCGCGCTACGTCTGCACCGTCGCGCAGGGTCTGGCGGTGCAGGCCGTGGGTGGCGCGAGCGCCGCGCAGCGCCGCCGCGTGGTCGAGCTGGTGATGCGCGGATGGCCAGAGTGAGATAGTCGGAGTCCGTGGCCACGAACCCACTCATCCGCGATCGCGACGTCGACTTCCTTCTCCACGAGGTGCTGGACGCCGGCGCGCTCCTCGCCCTGCCCTACTTCGCTGAGCACGATCGCGGCACCTTCGACGCCTTCATCGATGCGTGTCGGCGCGTGGCGCGGGAGGTCCTGTATCCGAGCTACCGGGAGATCGACGCGGAGCCTCCCACGCTCGCGGATGGTCGCGTCCGCGCGCACCCGAAGCTGGCGGCCGTCCTCGCGCAGCTCCGCGATCTCGGGATCGTCGCCGCGACACGCCCGGCGGACGTCGGAGGCCAGCAGCTCCCGCTCACCATCGCCACCGCGGCGAGCCTCTATTTGATGGCCGCGAACTTGTCCGCGTACGGATATCTCGGCCTGACCGCGGGCGCGGCGCACCTGCTCGAGACGTTCGGAGACGAGGCGCTCAAGGCCCGCTATCTCGCGCGGATGTTCGAGGGCGCGTGGACGGGGACGATGGCGCTCACCGAGCCTCAGGCCGGCTCGAGCCTCGCGGATGTGCGCACGCGCGCGACCCCCGCCGGCCCGCACTATCTGATCTCCGGTTCGAAGATCTTCATCTCCGGCGGCGAGCATGATCTCTCCGAGAACATCCTGCACATGGTGCTCGCGCGGATCGACGGCGCGCCTCCGGGCATCAAGGGCGTGAGCCTGTTCCTGGTGCCGAAGCTGCGCGCTGGCGCGAGCGGCCTCCAGCCGAACGACGTGACCGTCGCAGGGCTGATCCACAAGATCGGCTGGCGCGGCCTGCCGAGCCTCGCGCTCAACTTCGGTGAGTCGGGGAACTGTCACGGATACCTCGTCGGCGAGGCCCACCGCGGCATCCCGCAGATGTTCCAGATGATGAACGAGGCGCGGCTGATGATCGGCGCCAACGGCGTCGCCACCGCGTCCGTCGCGCTCAACGAGAGCATCAACTATGCGCGCGATCGATCGCAGGGACGCGCCGCCAGCAGCAAGGACGGTCCGCAGATCCCGATCATCGAGCACGCCGACGTGCGAAGAATGCTGCTCCGACAAAAGGCGATCGTCGAAGGCGGCCTGGCGCTGGTGCTCTCGACCGCGCGTCATGCCGATCACTCGCTCCACGCCACCACGCGAGAGGCGCGCGAGCACGCGCAGCTCCTCCTCGATCTCCTCACGCCGGTCGCGAAGAGCTTCCCGGCCGAGAGGGGCTTCGAGTCGAACACGCTCGCGCTGCAGATCCACGGCGGCTACGGCTACTCGAGCGAATACTTGCCCGAGGCCTGGCTCCGCGACCAGAAGCTGAACTCACTCCACGAAGGGACCTCCGGCATCCAGGGCATGGATCTATTGGGACGCAAGGTCGTCGCGAAGGGTGGCGCTGCGCTCCTCGCGCTCCGCGGCGAGATCGAGCGCACCTGCGCACGCGCCTCGAGCGCCGGCGTCACGGCCGAGTGGATCGACGCGCTGCGCGCCGAGATGGACCGCATCTCCGAGCTGACGATGGTGCTCGGTCAGCGCGGTCTCGAAGGCGACGTCGAGCGGATGATGCTGCACTCGAGCGATTATCTCGATCTCTTCTCGACCTTCATCGTGGCGTGGCAGTGGCTCGATCAGGCGGCCGCGGCGAAGGAAGCGCGGATCGATGACTTCTACCAAGGGAAGCTCCTGACGGCCCAGTACTGGTTCGCCACTGAGCTCCCGCGGATCGCGCATCTGGCCGACCTCTGTCGCGACGCCGAGGACAGCTATCTCCTGATGAAGCCCGAGTGGTTTTGATTGTCTTGACGATTGGACGCCCGCCGGCAGCCCCAAGGATAGTATCCGCGCGGCGTCGCTGATCGCGCGACCTACTATCTCCCGAGGCGAAAGGTGCGCACGCGCCCGCTGACGGTGCAGAACGAGAGGTCCGAGGCGTTCTGCAGTCGGACATTCTGGAGCTCGATGTCCATGACGCCCTGCGGACCGTCGTAGCTCCGCACGTTGAGCGTGCCGCTGATGGTGTCGGGCCGCATACCGGTGATGACCTGCGAGTCCTGCGAGATGTTGGTCCACGTCGAGTGGGTCACCAGGTTGACGACAAAGCCGGTGTCGATGCGGTGACGCGTGCTCAGGTTGATGACCCCGCTCTGTCCCCGCAGATCGAGCTGCAGGCTGGCCGCGAGCGTGAAGCCGCGCAGGGACCCGACCGCGATCGAGCCGTTGTAGCTGACGACCGACACCATCGCGGCATCGACCGTGGGCGTCGAGGTGGCGGCGTCGCGGCGCACCGACCCCGGCCCGGGTCGCTCGGCTGCGGCCGACCCTCGTCGCAGGCCGGCAGGGCCGCGAAGACCAGGGCGAGGAAGAGCCCCGTAGACATGGAGGGTATGGCCACCCTGGCGATCACCGGCGAACTGATCACGATCAAGTTCGACGACGGGCGCACCACCACGGCGACCGCGGTCAACCTCGCCGTGCACGTGCCCCTGGGTCGCTGGCAGACGAAGGTGCACCGCGATCCGCACCCCTTCGTGCCGAAGTACGTCTTCGTCCTCCGCGCGCCCGACGGCACGCTCGAATTCGCGGCGTGGAGCGGGATCGACCCCACCCGGTTCGATATCAGCCCTCTCGCGGCGATGTATGAAGGCGACGACTGCGCCTTCCCGCAGGGCTGTGGAGACTACGCGACGAAGTCGCTGACGGTGACCTCGACCGCGGGGGCCCCGATCGTGTTGCCGGTGCTGACCGCGGGAACCATCGGACGCTGGCGGGTGTTCAACGGATTCAGCTCATCCCCACTCCCCGAGCAGACCTGCAGCGAGCAGGTGCCGTCGATCCATGGGTATGTCACTCGCCTTTGAGCGCCTGATCAACTTCCGCGATGTCGGCGGAGCGCGAACCGCGGATGGCCGCGTGTTCAAGACCGGCGTGCTCTTTCGCTCGGCTGCGCTTTCGCGCATGACGGCGCAAGACGCGGCGAAGCTCGACGGGCTCGGAATCAAGCTCATCTGCGACCTGCGATCGCCGGAGGAGAGCAAAAAACGCCCGCCGCGCGGCTCCCGCATCCGGGTGGTGAACATCTCGCTCCACGATCCGCAGGTCCAGGATCACAGCCGCCTGGAGATGCTCCGCTTCCTCCTCGACGACGACGACGGAAAGCGGTTCCGTGAGTTCATCCACGAATACTATCGACACATCGCGTTCGACCGTACGTCCGAGGTCCGCGAGATCGTATCTCTTCTCGCGGGCGACGACGCCCTCCCCGCCCTCATCCAGTGCAGCGCGGGAAAGGATCGCACCGGGTTGATCAGCGCCATCATCCAGCTCCTGGTCGACGTGCCGTACGAGAAGGTGCAGTCCGACTATGTCCTGACCAACGACAGCTACGCCCCGCAAGTCAGGAAGCTCGTCCGACTGGTGCGCATCCTGACGCTGGGCCGGGTCCCGGCCGAACGCGTGCGCTTGCTGGTGGGCGCGCACGCGGAGCTGCTCGACGAGGTGCACCGCGCGATCATGACGCAGCACGGATCCGTCGAGACGTACCTGCGCGCGGCGTGCGGCATCGATCCGCGCACGCTGGAGATGCTGAAAACCAGGCTGCTCGCGCCGGCCTGACCGCGCGGAGCCCAAATATGTCCGCTCGGAGCGGCAGTGCCCGGCAGGGAGCGATAGAACACGACCATGGGTTCCAGGAAGACCGGCGCGTGGGTGCCCGCCTCGCTCGTCGCGCTCACCATCGTCCCCGTGCTCGCAGGCGCGGTGCGCGTGGCCGGGCTCGCGAGCGACGCGCCGATCACGTTGGAGAACGCGCGGTTCGTCGCGTCGCCGGTGCCGGTGGTGCTGCACATCCTATGCGCGAGCATGTTCGGGGTCGTCGGTGCTTTTCAGTTCTGGGCGCAGTTCCGGAAGCGCCGGCCCGACTGGCATCGGATGGCCGGACGCGCGCTGGTGGTCTGCGGGCTCATGGTCGCGCTCAGCGGCCTGTGGATGACGCTGTACTATACGTGGCCCGTCGGTGACGGCCGGATCGTCTTCGGGCTCCGTCTGGTCTTCGGCTCGGCGATGCTCGCCTGCATTCTGCTCGGCATCGACGCCATCCGTCGCCGGAAGTTCGGCGAGCACTCGGCGTGGATGATCCGCGGCTACGCGATCGGCATGGGCGCCGGCACGCAGGTGCTCACGCATCTCCCGTGGCTGATCCTCGTCGGCGTGCCGATGGGGCGCCCTCGGGCGGTGATGATGGGCGCGGGCTGGGTGATCAACGTCGCAGTGGCGGAGTGGATCATCAGAGCTCCGACGGGGGCATGGCGAACTGCTTTCGAAACGCTGCGGCAAACTTGCTCGGGTTGGCGTAGCCCACGCGCTGCGCGACCTCGGTGACGTTGTACTGTCGCTCGAGCAAGAGGCGCCGCGCCTCTTCCATGCGCACCTGGCGGAGATAGTCGAAGACGGACGTGCCGTACTTCGCGCGGAACTTCGCCTTGAGGGTCGTCTCGTTGAGGCCAGCCACGCGAGCCAGCTCGGCGAGCGTCGGCGGATCGTCCAGGCGCGAGACGAGGCGGTGCTTCGCGCGCTCGAGGCGCTCGACGTCGTGCGCAGCGAGCCGCGGTGCCGTCGACTCCAGCAGCGCGTCGGTCATCGTAGCGATCAGCTCCAGCGTCTTGGCCTCGTGCCACAGCGCGCGCGAAGGCCCCTTCACGTCGGCGTAGAGGATCTCGTCGAGCAGCGTGTACAGCTTCGGCGTCATCGCGCGCGCGACGAGCGGATGCGCGTCCTTGCTCCCAATCACGCTCGAAAACGCCGCGGGCAGCGTGTCCATGCCGAGGAGCTCGCGGAGGCGCGTTGCGCTCATCGAGACGGCCACGCACTCCATCGGCGCTTCGCTCGTCGAGCGCACGCGGAGCAGCTGCGACCGACCGACGCCCGAGAGCTGCAGGCTGTTGCTGCCGTGCGCGAGATCGTCGCCGTCGGCGGTGAGGAGCTCGAGCTGCGCGCCCTTCGAGATGATGAAGTCGAGCTCGGCGGCCGGCTGCTCGGCGGTCATGGAGAACGCGGGCGCGAACTGCAGCCCGGTGACCGCGAGGCGAACGCCGCCCCGAAGCTCGAAGTTGCTGGAGCGGCAGTACGAGTCGCCGACGCGGAAGGACGCCTTCTGCTCGGCGCGGCTGACCGCCTCGACGATGAATGGAATCGGCGCATCCACGCCCGGGCAGGATAGGGAAGTGTCTTCGAGTCGAGCAAGGGTTCACGCCCACCGTCGCCGCGGCGGCCGCCCAGGAAGACCCGCACGTCACCGAGTTGGTCAGCAAGGTCGGCCGGCTGGTCGACAGCCGCTTCGGCGGCGACGCGCGCGGCCTTCGATCACTACGCGGGCGCCGATGGGAAGGTGTCCGCCGACAAGCTCTCGAAGCTCCTGAAGGACGCCGGCATCGGCAACATGATCACGCGCGGCAGCTGGGTCAGCGGGATCATGGAGCAGATGGACAAGAACCACGACGGGCAGATCGGGTGGACCGAGCTCAACAGCATAGCGCCGGCGGCCGGACCTAAAAAAGGCGCGATACGTCGGTCAGTGCTAGCGTCGGATCGTGTTCCGCGAGGAGGGCTCGGCGCGCAGCGCCAAGAAGAACGCCTACCTCGCTGGCTACCTCGCGCTGATCGCCGGCTTCGTGAACTCCGGCGGTTTCGTGCTCATCGGCTCGTTCACGTCGCACGTGACGGGGAGCCTCGGGCGCATGGCCGACGACGTCGCGCGCGCCGATGGCGCCGCGGCGGTGGGCGCGAGCGTGCTCGTCTTGAGCTTCTTTCTGGGCGCCGTCGCGGCGACCCTCATCCTCGAGAGCCGCAGCGAGCGCACCGGCTATGGCATCGCGCTCCTCGTCGAAGGCTTGCTGCTGCTGACTTTCGTGTTCGTCGCAGAGCTCACGCAATCGACCCACTTGCGCGTGCTGGACGCGCAGGCGGTGCTGCTGTGCCTCGCGATGGGGCTGCAAAACAGCCTCGTCACGCGGCTCTCCGGCGCGGTCGTACGGACCACGCACCTCACCGGCGTGGTGACCGACATCGCGATCGAGACGACGCGCTGGTACCGCTGGCATCGCGCGAAGCTCCCGGTGATCCTGGAGCTCTTCGGCACGCCGCCGGTGCGTCCGCACCCGGAAAAGCTGATGGTGCTCGGCACGATCGTCCTCGGCTTCACGGTGGGCGCGGTCGTCGGCGGTGTGCTCACGCTGCGCGCGAGCCGCTGGGCCATGCTCATGCCCGCGATGGGGATCTTCGCGGCGAGCGCCTCTGCGTTCTATCAGCGGACCAAGGTCGAGACGCGCAGGTAGGGCGTATTGCGCCAGTCGTCCCTCGCGCGGGTCGATAGTATCGCGACGTGCCGCCCACGGACATCAGCGCACGCGGGCTCGACGCATCACTCCGAGCAGTGCGAGCGCGAGCA
>Ga0105048_10012616_pt1 | contig 13242 bp, 7 predicted proteins | sample MAT05_FD_78382 | JGI IMG/M metagenome (GOLD analysis project Ga0105048, IMG submission 78382) | Freshwater microbial communities from Lake Fryxell liftoff mats and glacier meltwater in Antarctica - MAT-05 | ecosystem: Environmental > Aquatic > Freshwater > Ice > Liftoff microbial mat | place...
GAGTTGGCTGTGGGAGAAGATTTGTTGATTCAGTTGGGGCAGGGTGGGGTTAAAGTGAAGGTTATGGAAGTAAACGAACCGCAGAGGCGCAGAGGACACAGAGAGGTTAATGGTTAAACGCAAGAGTGTTTCTAGTTCTGAGGAAGGTTGGAATTATGAGGCGAAGGTTGCTGAGATAGAGGGAATTATTACTCGCATTGAGGCGGGTGAGTTGGAGTTGGAAGCTGTGTTTGAGCAATTTGCAAGTGCTGTGGAGTATTTGCGTCAGTGCGAAACTTTTTTGCAGCAGCGACAGCAGCAGGTAGATTTGTTGATTGAAACGTTAAGCGATGAGTAGAAGTTAGAGCCTCTAATGTGAGTTAAATTAGTCAGTTAAATCTAATTAAACAGCTAAAAATAAATAATCTAAATCTCGTCCATTTTGAAACCTTGAGTAGTGCGGGCATCTTGCCCGCTACTACCAGCAGGGAGCAAGATGCTCCCACTACTTTTAAAAACTATGGGTCTCAAGATAGATGTGGTTTAAATCTCCGTTTTCACTACATAATTAAATTTTTCTAATTTCTGCCAGAGTTATAATGAGGAGTTTGAGAAGCTGAGAATGACTGATGAGACGATTGATTTGACAAACTGCGATCGCGAACTGATCCACATTCCAAGTCTGATTCAGCCTCACGGCGTTTTACTGGTTTTACAAGATCCCACCCTAGAAATCCTTCAGGTGAGCAGCAATACCCAGGAAGTTGTTGGCCGTCAACCGGAAGAATTGCTGGGCAAGCCTCTGTCATCCTTACTTGATGTCAAGCAAATTAAGCTGCTTCAAAAATGTCTGGCAGAGGATTTTGAGAGCGTTAATCCCCTTAACTTGTCTATCAAATATCTGAATAAGTCAATTTATTTTGATGGTATTGTACATCGTTTAGATAATATCATTATTCTGGAATTGGAGCCGAAAAAAGCGAAGGGAGAAACAGGCTTTTTTGACTTCTATCAACAGGTAAGAGGAACCATTACCCGCATTCAGAAAGCACCCACGCTGCTGGAAATGTGCCAGATTGTAGTTACAGAAGTGCGACGAATCACTGGCTTTGAACGCGTCATGGTCTATAAGTTTGATCAGGAAGGGGCAGGCAGTGTGATCGCTGAAGACACTAATCAGGAAACACCCTATCTAGACTTACACTATCCACCCTCTGACATTCCTAAGCAAGCTCGACAGCTATATACCCTCAACTGGCTGCGGCTGATTCCAGATGCCAGCTACCAGCCTGTAGCCTTAATTCCAGCGAACAATCCTTTGACAAATCAACCGCTCGATCTCAGTCTCTCGGTGTTGCGGAGTGTTTCTCCGATTCATCTAGAGTACATGCAAAATATGGGCGTGACCGCCTCTATGTCTATTTCTCTGATGCACGAAAAAAAGCTTTGGGGATTGATTGCCTGTCATTATTCGTTGCCCAAATATGTCTCTTACAATATCCGCACCATCTGCGAGTTCATTGGACAGGTAATGTCTGTGGAACTGGTAAATAAAGAAGCGAGTGAAGATATTGATTACAAAAGGCAATTAAAGTCATTGCAAACTCAATTTGTTGAAGAGTTGTCTCAGGCTGAGTATTTCCTGGATGGCATGGTGCAACTTAAATCTCAATTACTCAATCTGGTCGGTGCCACGGGAGCGGCGATATGTAGTGGCAATCAGTGTGTTCGAGTGGGTAAAACGCCGTCTGAAGAAGAGGTTCAAAATTTACTGGATTGGATTAAACCTCACCTTTATCATAACTTGTTTGAGACGCGATCGCTCACGAAAAATTATCCTACTGCCGAGTTATATAAAGCGATCGCTAGTGGGGTGTTAGCCCTGGAAATTTCTAAAGTTCATCACAATTACATTCTCTGGTTTCGTCCAGAGATAATTCAAACCGTAAATTGGGGCGGCAACCCCAATAAACCTGTAGAAGTTTTGTCAGATGGCAGTTTACGAATGTCTCCTCGCAAATCTTTTGAATTATGGCAAGAAACAGTACAAGGGTCTGCCCTACCGTGGAAACCTTGCGAAGTTGAAGCGGTTACTGAACTGCGAAGTCTAGTTGTAGGCGTTGTGTTGCGGCAAGCAGACAAAGTGGCATCAATGAATTTTGAATTACAACGGAGTAACGAAGAACTCGATTCCTTTGCCTACGTTGCCTCCCATGATCTAAAGGAACCTCTGCGGGGCATTCATAACTATGCTAACTTCTTAATGGAAGACTATGCAGACGTACTAGATGACGATGGGATTGTCAAACTCCAAACCCTAGTGCGGCTAACGCAGCGAATGGAAGACCTGATCAACTCACTCCTCCATTTTTCCCGGTTGGGACGCGCCGAACTGATCCGGCAACCAGTGAATCTGAGTGAGTTAGTGCAGCAGGTAATCACTACCTTGACCATTGCCCGACCACAAAGTGAAGTCGAGTTTCGCATTCCTCAACCTTTTAAAAGCGTTCAATGCGATCGCGATCAGATTAATGAACTCTTCAGCAACCTGATCAGCAACGCCATTAAGTACAATGATAAACCCCAGAAGTGGGTTGAAATTGGTTTCATTGAAGGAAATGCTGAAAGCAAAGTTGCTCCCACTTCTCTGACTTTTTACGTTCGTGATAACGGTATTGGCATCTCACAAGAACATCTCGACAAAATCTTTCAAATCTTCCGCCGCTTACATGGGCGGGACGACTTTGGCGGGGGGACTGGCGTAGGATTAACCATAGCTCGCAAAATTGTCGAACGGCACGGTGGTAGAATTTGGGTGGAATCTACCCCAACTCTTGGCAGTACGTTTTACTTTACCCTGTCGGGGGAGGCAAACAGATGACTCGTATTTCAGCCCCCCCGATTCACCAAACGCCAGTACTTTTAATTGTGGAGGACAGCAACGAAGACTTTGAAGCACTGCAACGTTTTCTAGGGCGATCTTCCGTTGCGATCGCCATCCAACGGTGTATAAATGGGGAACAAGCGTTGGCGTTTCTTTATCGGACTGGTAGCTATGTTGATCGCCAAAGTGCGCCCCGTCCCGGCTTAATTGTCCTTGACTTGAACCTGCCCGGAACTGATGGACGAGAAGTGTTGCGCCGAATTAAACAGGATGACAACTTGAAGATGATTCCGGTGGTGGTGTTTACTACCTCTAACAATCCCAAAGATATCGAAGTATGCTATCAATACGGTGCAAACAGCTATATTGTTAAGCCAATCAATTTTGCTCAACTGAAACGAGATGTTCAGATGCTCGTGGAGTATTGGTTTGAGGTGACGACGCTGCCCGATTGCCCAGAGGATTAGTTATGAGTTTGAGATCGCGCATTGGTAATAATATTGACATATAGGAAATTGTAGGTTGGGTTGAGGCTTTGCGAAACCCAACAAACCTGCCCAAATGTTGGGTTTCGTTCCTCAACCCAACCTACGCAGCTTATTTTCTAAACTTTAGATGAGGATTTTAGCGCTATTTTACAAAAATTAATTTCTCTATGGTAATCTGCGAAATGTGGGTTTAACTCTATTTGTCCGTTCAATTAGTTCCCGATGTCTCAGCAACAACGTACCATCTTAATTGTCGATGATTCACCAGAAGATCGAGAACTCTATCGGCGGTATTTGCTACGCGATCGCGAGTATTCCTATAATATCCTAGAAGCAACGCTGGGACAGCAAGGACTAGAACTTTGGCAGCAACATCAGCCAGATGCAATTTTACTTGATTATCGACTGCCCGATCTGGACGGACTGGAATTTCTGGCACAATTGCAACCCTCGACCCAGCAGCCCTGCCTAGCTGTAATTGTTGTCACGGGGCAGGGCAATGAGGCGATCGCAGTTCAGGCGATGAAAGCGGGCGCACAAGATTATCTAGTCAAAGAGCAAATTACCCCAGAAGGGCTGCAAATAGCAGTCAATGGGGCAATTGAAACAGTACAGCTACGCACCCAACTGCAACAGAGGATTGAACGAGAGCGATTAGTCGGGCAGATTACCCAGCAAATTCACCAATCTCTGAATCTGGATGAAATTCTTCAAACAACTGTAACCGAAGTCCGGCAGTTTCTCCACACCGATCGCGTCCTGGTTTTTCGGTTAAAATCTGACGGAGAGGGTACAGTAATCGCAGAATCAGTTGGGGCAGAGTGGCGATCGCTCCTCTCCTCTAATATCAACGATCCCTGCCTCGCTGAGAGCTACCTCGCATCGAATCGACCGGAAACTGTCAGCTACGATCCCGCCTTTGTCGAAAATTATATCGAACGCTATCGTCAGGGTTACGTAACCGCGATATTTGATATACAGGATAGCAGTATTGACCCATGTCATGTTGAATTGTTGGCTCAGTTTCAAGTCAAAGCTAATCTGGTTGTACCAATTCTCCAAGATCACCAGTTTTGGGGATTGCTGATTGCTCATCATTGTGCATCCCCTCGATTTTGGCAGCCCTTAGAGATTGACTTGCTCAAAGAATTGGCAACTCAGATGAGTATCGCCTTGCGACAGGCAGAACTGTATCAACAAGCACAGCATGAACTAAAGGAACGCCAACAGGTAGAAGCAGAACTCCGCCAGAGCGAAGAACATCTGCGATTGGCCTTGTCAGCCACTCGCATGGGAACGTGGAACTGGAACATCCAAACGGGAAAAATTTCTTGGTCGGATAATCTGGAAGCCTTATTTGGGCTGGAACCAGGAGAGTTTGACGGCTCAGTTGAAATGTTTGCCGCGCGGTTGCACCAAGACGATCGCGATCGCGTACTAGCAGCCGTCGATCATGCTGTCGCCACCGGAGAAGACTATGACATTGAATTTCGGGTAGTATATCCCAACGGTACAATTCGGTGGGCACTGAGCAAGGGCAAGGTTTTCTACGACGAAAACGGGCAACCGATTCAGATGGGGGGTATTGATTTAGATATCAGCGATCGCAAACGCTCTCTTGCAGCCCTCCAAGAGAGCGAAGCACGGTTAAAGCTAGCATACAAAGCCACGCGATCGGGAGTATGGGATTGGGACATTATCCGCAACAGCGCTCATGTATCTGAAGAGTACTGCAATCTGTTCGGGCTTGACCCAACCACAGAGGAAGTAAGCTTTGAAGAATGGTTAAGCCACCTGCACCCAGACGATCGCACCTCAGCCAATGAAACGCTGAGTCGCACCATCCAGCAACAGCAACAGTACTATGAAACTGATTACCGCATCCTACATCCCGATGGCATTCGCTGGTTAGCAGCTAGAGCTAAGGTTTTCTACGATCCTGTGGGCAATGGGGTACGGATGCTGGGCAACGTGCAAGATATCACCGATCGCAAACAAGCAGAGCAAGAACGCGATCGCCTATTGCAGCTAGAGCAAGCAGCCAGAGCCGAAGCCGAACGCGCTAATCGGATCAAAGATGAGTTTCTGGCGGTTCTCTCCCATGAATTGCGATCGCCTCTCAACCCCATTCTCGGCTGGACAAAGCTGCTGCAAACCCGCAAATTTAATGAAACCAAAACAGCTGAAGCCTTAGCTACTATCGAACGCAACGCCAAACTGCAAACTCAACTGATTGATGACTTGCTGGATGTTGCCAAGATTCTGCGCGGCAAACTCAGCATAGATGCTGCTCCTGTAAATCTGGCATCTGTGATTGAATCTGCGATCGATACAGTCAGGACAGCAGCCATTGCCAAATCAATTACGTTGCATCCAGTACTGCCGAATATAGGGCAAGTCTCTGGAGATTCCAATCGGCTGCAACAGATTGTTTGGAATTTACTTTCCAATGCTATTAAGTTTACCCCCAATGGAGGACGGGTAGAAATCCGACTAGAGCGAGTAGATGAACAGGCACAGATTATCGTCAGTGACACGGGCAAAGGCATTAACCCTGACTTTCTCCCGCATATTTTTGAGTCATTCCGTCAAGAAGATGTCTCAATTACTCGCAGGTATGGAGGGTTAGGATTAGGGTTAGCGATCGTCCGGCAGTTAGTTGAGGCTCACGGCGGCATCATCACGGCTGACAGTCCTGGTGAAGGGTTGGGAGCCACCTTTACAGTCCGGTTGCCACTGCTGAATGTTGAACCGGAAATCAAGCAGATAGATGAGTTGCCACAACAAGCACTCGAACTTACGGGGATTCGAGTCTTGACAGTCGATGATGATCCCGATGCCCGTGAGCTATTAACAGTATTGCTGGCTGAATACGGAGCGTCAGTTTTGACTGTTACCTCTGCGTCAGAAGTGTTGGCAAACCTGGAGTCCTTCCAACCAGATGTGTTAGTCAGTGATATTGGGATGCCCGAAGTTGATGGCTATTCCCTGATTAAACAGATCCGAACCTTCACCCCCGAAAAAGGCGGACAGATTCCAGCGATCGCTTTGACTGCCTATGCCAGAGTTGATGATTACCAGCGAGCCATAACCAGTGGCTATCAACGGCACGTTACCAAGCCCCTCGATCCAGAAGAGTTAGTTCAAGCTGTGCTAGCACTCGCACACAGTAAACCATCCCCTTCCTTAAAATGATTCGGTTTAACCCTTTTTAAATACTTATTTGCTGAATAAACATTTGATGCTCCACTGAACTTAGCCCTTTCTGCAACACTGCTAATACCTGTCGCATATTTCCTGCAACTAATGCTGATACATCAAGCCATAATCCTGGAAACACTTGACTTTCGCAGCAATTGCTCTTTCATTTATAAGAAATGCTTAAGCGTTTGTAGCAATCGTTGTAAGGAATGTGGATTAAATAAAGTGCAAAAGTAGGGTGTGTTAGCGGAGCGTAACGCACCATTCCAAGTTAAATAAGAATTGCACGTTATTAAATTTGCGTTCCTAATGAAATTATAGTAGGCAGAAAAAATTCAGTTCTATCCAAATAAAAGCTCATCCTGAAGCTTACAGGATGAGCTTTTTCGTGTTTCATTGGACGCATTAGAGCGCAAGAACTGAGCAGATCAATTGATGGGCGGTTATGGGGCGTTGCTAGATAAGTGCAAAAAGGACATAAACTTTTTGATGGTAAAACTAACAAAAAAGGTGTTATGGCTAAATTTCTTTTTGTAACTGACTTAGATGACACCCTGGTGTATCGGACTGTAGGCGATGACAGCGCCTTAGCAGAACTAAATCAACTGCTGAGTCAACATCGCCAAGAATACGGTACAAAAATCGTTTATTCTACCGGGCGATCGCCTGTACTTTACAAAGAACTCCAAGCTCAAAAAAATCTCTTGCAACCGGATGCCCTTGTCCTTTCTGTGGGTACAGAAATTTACCTTGATGGTACTGATATTCCAGACTCAGGTTGGTCAGAAATCCTCTCACCGGGATGGGAACGAGAAACTGTATTATCTATCACTAGAAAATACCGTGAGTTAGTTCGGCAACCAGATTCAGAACAACGTCCCTTTAAAGTGAGCTTTTTCCTAGAACAAGATTTATCTACAAATGTTCTCCCACAACTTGAAGCGGAGTTGCAGAAATTTAAATTAAATGTAAAGTTAATCTACAGTAGCGGTATTGACCTTGACATTGTACCCCATAGCAGCGATAAAGGTCAGGCAATGCAGTTTTTACGCCAGAAGTGGAAATTTGCAGCAGAACAAACAGTTGTCTGTGGTGATTCAGGTAATGATATTGCTTTATTTGCTGTAGGCAACGAACGGGGAATCATTGTGGGGAATGCCCGAAAAGAGTTACTCCAATGGCACAATGAGTATCCCGCTACCCGCCGCTACCTGGCTTCATGTTTTTGTGCAGGTGGAATTATCGAAGGATTAAAATATTTTGGTTTCTTGTAATGATTAGTTATCTAAAAGGTATAGTCGCTGGTATCCAAACAATTGGCGCTAATCGCGTGATTCTGACTCTGGAAGTGAATGGCTTGGGGTATGATTTGCAAGTTCCTCAACGCCTAGCAAACCAGTTACCAGAGTCGGGAGGAGTGGCGCAAATTTTTACCCATTTCCAAATTCGTGAAGAAGTGCCGTTACTTTATGGCTTTGCTTCGCCATCCGAACGCGATTTATTTCGCCATTTGCTGACTGTCACCGGTATTGGTGCAGCCTTAGCGATCGCACTCCTGGACACTCTAGAACTACCAGATTTAGTCCAAGCAATTATCGCTGGCAATACCCAAATCTTAATTCAGGCTCCCGGTGTCGGTAAGAAAATCGCTGAACGCATCTGTTTGGAACTAAAAAGCAAATTAGTCGAGTGGCGCAAATCAGCCGGGTTCTTCGTCGCCACAGGTGGCCCAGCACCGGGAATTCTCGAAGAGGTGCAAATGACTCTCTTCGCCTTGGGATATACTGCCCATGAGGTCAGTCACGCCCTGCATGTAGTAAGTGAAGATATCGGCTTACCCAAAGATGCCTACGTCGAAGATTGGATTAAACAAGCGATCGCTCATCTTAGCAGCGAACAAGTTTAATTGCCCAATGCCCAATGCCCAATGCCCCATGCCCCATGCCCAATGCCCAATACCCAATGCTTCCAAATCCTTATGCATGGCTAGATGAATCTCTAGCAACGATTCATCGGGCTAACTGGTATCGTTCAGTACAAACAATCCACGGTTGTCCGGGTGCAACGGTGGTTTTAGCTGGGCAAGAGGTAATTAATTTTGCCAGCAATGACTATTTGGGATTGGCTGGGGATGAGCGATTGATGGCAGCCGCAACTGCTGCGATCGCTGAATTTGGGACTGGTAGCACTGGTTCTAGATTACTCAGTGGGCATCGGGAATTACACAGGGAGTTAGAGGAGGCGATCGCATCTACCAAACAAACAGAAGATGCCTTGGTATTTAGTTCCGGGTATCTAGCCAATTTGGGTACAATTACCGCCCTTGTAGGCAAGCGTGATTTAATTTTATCTGACCAGTACAATCATTCCAGTCTGAAAAATGGAGCGATTCTCAGTGGTGCAGTATTTGTGGAATACCCACATTGTGATATCGCAGTATTAAAAACTCAGTTGAGTCAACAGCGACAAAACTACCGACGCTGTTTGATTCTTACTGATACTGTCTTCAGCATGGATGGCGATTTATGTCCGTTGCCAGCACTGTTGGCGATCGCTGATGAGTTTAGCTGTATGCTGCTAGTTGATGAAGCTCATGCCACTGGGGTATTAGGAAAAACTGGCGCTGGGTGTGTCGAACATTTTGGATGTACAGGAAAACAGTTAATTCAAGTTGGGACGTTGAGTAAAGCTTTAGGTAGTCTAGGCGGGTATGTAGCAGGAAGTAGCGCCCTAATTGATTTCTTACGGAACCGCGCACCCACTTGGATTTACACCACTGGACTTTCACCTGCTGATACGGCTGCGGCCTTAGCAGCAATCAAAATAGTGCAACAAGAACCGCAACGCCGGGCCCAATTGTGGCAAAATGTACATTACTTGAAAAATTTGCTGCAACAATTACCTAATTTAAAATTATTGCCTTCAGAATCACCTATATTATGTTTTCAATTGCCCAGTGCGATAGATGCCCTCAAAGCTGGAAAACAGTTAAGAGATGCTGGCATTTTTGCTCCAGCAATTCGTCCCCCCACAGTGCCCACAAGTCGGATCAGAATATCTTTAATGGCAACTCATGAAGCAGCGCATCTTGAAAAATTAGTAACAGTATTGAACTATGTAGGACTAGCCCTTTCAAGGTGACTCGAAAAATCTCTTTTTTCTCTCTGTGTTCTCTGTGCCTCTGCGGTTTAAAAGTAATTTATCTAACCACAGAGTCGCAGAGAACACAGAGAAAAGAGCGGAAATAGGAATTTATTGACCAAAATTTTTACCCACCTTGAAAAGGCTATTACGCATTGACATAAAACACCAAATATGGGCGCTGGAAAAAACCGCGTCTGTCGTAGGGGCAATTCATGAATTGCCCCTACAGCACCTTAAGTCTTAGTATATTTGTTAATACCAATTAATCTGTAACTTACACTTTTGACGAATCAAACAGGATTGCTATATATAAATAAAACTAACGATATTTTTTTACTTCCTATACTATATTGTTGAAAAATTAGCTTCTAACAAAAGATGTTTCTCAAACTCAATAAAAATCTATCTGTAGATAAGTTACTAAAATTTGCAAACTAGCTTAGGGTGTATACAGTCTTTGCAATAAGTATTAGTTGTTCCAAAAGATTTTCATGCCCCATATTCGTTATTCCCAGTTACTGCGTTATGGCATTGTTGTATTAATTGTCGCACTTGCATTAGTGCTGATGTTGATGCTAGACCCCTGGTTAAGCATGAATGGAACTCCTTTCTTGCTGTTTTTTAGCGCTGTAATGGTGAGTGCTTGGTATGGTGGTTTGAAATCAGGGCTGTTAGCAACTTCCTTGTCTGCGTTACTGAGCGATTACTTCTTTCTCCCGCCAGCTTATGATCTGAGTTTTGACCTATCTAATTCTGTGCGAATTGGGTTGTTTGCATTACAAGGATTGCTCTTTAGTATCCTATGTGATGCATTAAAGACTGCTAAAAGCCGGGCTGATGGAAATCTCCAAAAGCTGAGAGTTTGTGAGGAGCGATTTCGATTAGCGTTAAGTAGTTCAGATATTGTAGTCTTTCAACAGGATCGCAATTTACGATATCAGTGGATTCATAATCCTCAAAGTCTAGACACTGCTGAAGAAATGCTGGGTAAGTCTGATGATGAATTATTTCCCGCCTTAGTAGCAGAGCAATTGATAGCAATTAAGCAGAAAGTACTAGAGACTGGTGTTTCAACCCGTGAAGAGGTTTATCTGACAATTGGTGGAGAAAATCGTTATTATGATTTACTGGTTGAACCGCTAAAAGATGTAGACAATAGCATTCAGGGTATTACCTGTGCAGCAGTAAATATTACTGAGCGCAAGCAGGCAGAACTAGAAAAATCCAGGTTGCACCAAGAACTTCAGCAAGCCGTTCAGGAAAAAGACGAATCTCTGGCTTTATTCAATGCTTGGGTTACTAGTTCACCAGTGGCGCTGGCTTTTCTCGATACTGAACTTCGCTACATTCATGTTAATGAAGCGTTAGCAGTTACCAATGGTGTACCGCAAAGTCAACATATTGGTCGCACCTTTAGGGAAGTACTACCAGAATGGGCAGCGCAAATTGAGCCTGTTTTTGAGCAAGTAATGCAAACCAGGCAGACCTTACTCAACCAGGAAGTGAGCGGTGAAACCTATCCTCCTGGAGTATATCGTTATGGTCTTGTCAGCTATTATCCGGTGTGTTTACCGGATGGGCAGTTATTAGGAGTGGGCTTTAGTTCAATTGATATTACTCAACTGAAACAAACTGAGCAAGCACTGCAAGAAAGCGAAGCGAAGTTTCGCAGCGTGGTTGAGTCCAATATGATTGGTATTGGCTTCTGGGATAGAAACGGTAGGATTACAGATGCTAACGATGCCTTGCTGAATATGGTGGGTTATACCCGTGAAGAATTACTTGCCGGAACACTTCGCTGGCAAGACCTAACTCCTAGAGAATACATACTACTCGATGAGCAAGCACTGACTCAATTTCAAGACAGTTCCTTTTGCACACCATATCAAAAGGAATATATCCGTAAAGACGGCTCACGCTTGCCAATTTTGATAGGTGCTAGCCACTTTGAAGGAACTGTAGATAGAGGAGCTTTTTTTGTTCTTGATATTACAGAGCGTAAGCAGGCTGAGGAAAGACTCCGCTATATCGCCGAAATTAGTAATTTTCTCTCTACTTCGCTAGATTACGAAGAAACTTTAAAACAAATCGCTAAAATCTCAGTTCCCCAATTTGCTGATTGGTGTAGCGTTGATATTTTAAATGAAGATGGTTCTATTCGCCGCCTACCCATTGCCCATACAGACCCATCCAAAGCGGAGTTGGCGCGTAAACTTCAGGAGTATGCAATAGATTACAAAGGTGCAAGTGCAATTACTAAAGTACTGCAAACCGGGCAAAGCGAATTAATCTCAGAGGTATCTGACTCGCTATTAGTAGCAAGTACTCAGAATCAAGAACACTTAGAACTTGCTCGGCAATTGGGGATGAAGTCTCTGATGATTGTGCCGTTAATTGCACAAGGGCGAGTCCTCGGCACTATTACCTTTGTCAGCACCGAATCAGACCGTCGCTACGATCGCACTGACCTAACTTTAGCAACAGATATTAGCCATCGTGCTGCCTTAGCAGTGGAAAATGCCCGACTTTATCGAGATATCCACAAGGCTTTAGTCCATTATGCGGAATCTCTATCTCTTCTAGATGCGCTCTTAGCAGCAGCTCCCGTTGCCGTATGCTTTTTGGATCGGGAACTGCGATATATCCGAATTAATCAAGTTTTCGCTGACATTAACGGTTTAACCATAGAAGAACATCTAGGACGCAAATTTGGGGAAGTGTTGCCAGCAATAGCCACTGAGTCGAAACTACACTTACAGCGCGTGTTGGATACTGGAGAACCACTGCTGAATGTAGAAATCAGTGGTAACACAAGAGAACAACCAGAACGTTACGGCTACTGGCTGGGCAACTATTACCCAGTCAACAACCCAATGGGGGAAACGGTAGGAATTGGGATTATTTTGGCAGATGTGACAGCAGCAAAACAAACAGAAGTTGCCTTGCGGGAAAGCGAAGAGAGATTCCGGGCAATGTTCAACCAGGCAGCTGTGGGCATTACTCTGATAGCGTTGGATGGACGATTTATTCAGGTTAATCCTGCCCTGTGCGAGATTACTGGGTATAGCCATGAAGAGTTAATCCAGATGAACTTCCAGGAAATTACCCACCCTGACGATTTAGAAATTGATTGGGAAAATGCACTACGAGTTTTAGCAAAAGAAATTAGTGGTTATTCCCTAGAGAAGCGCTACATCCGCAAAGATGGTTCCATTGTTTGGGTAAATCTAACGTCGTCAGCAGTTTGGGATGATAACGGACAACCAAAGTATGCATTAGGCATTATTGAGGATATTAGTGAACGCAAACGAGTTGAAACTACACAAAACTTTTTAGTTGAAGCCAGCACTTTATTAGCTGCCTCCTTGGATTATGAAATCGCCTTGAAAAGTGTGGCTAATTTAGCAGTTCCTACCTTAGCCGACTGGTGTATTGTAGATGTTTTCCAGGAAGATTGGTCAAGTAAGCAAATTGCGATCGCAATTGCAGATCCCACAAAACAAAGTATTTTAGACGAAATCCGACGTCGTTATCAACCCAAAGCTA
>Ga0105048_10012617_pt1 | contig 13240 bp, 10 predicted proteins | sample MAT05_FD_78382 | JGI IMG/M metagenome (GOLD analysis project Ga0105048, IMG submission 78382) | Freshwater microbial communities from Lake Fryxell liftoff mats and glacier meltwater in Antarctica - MAT-05 | ecosystem: Environmental > Aquatic > Freshwater > Ice > Liftoff microbial mat | place...
AGTATCGGCTTCCTGCGGATCCTCGTCTGGCAGCAATTCAGCGGGGCCTATGGGCCGCACTACCTGCTCATCGGCGTCACCGTCTCCGCGGCGATCCTCGGCGTGGTGCTGTGGGGTTCACTGGCCGGCTCGATGCTCCCGCTGCTGCTCCGCCGCCTCGGCATTGATCCGGCCACGTCCTCCGCGCCGTTCGTCGCCACGCTCGTGGATGTCACCGGACTGATCATCTATTTCACCGCCGCGGTCGCGGTGCTCCGCGGGACGGTCCTTTAGGCCGCTCGACGTGAGTTGCCGCACCCTTGCGAAAAAAGGCTTCCGCCTTTCCATCAGTTCAAGTGCGTAGCGAGGGCGTCGTCGAGGGCGGTGAGCAAGGCGCCGCTTGTGAATGGTTTGCCAAGCACGCAGCCGATGTTCAGCGAACGCAGCTCCTGCAACCCGCTCTCCCCGTCGCTCCCCGTGGAGGCGACGATGCGAACCTTGGGGTTGATCTTTTGCAACGCGCGGCAAAGAGCCACGCCGTCCACCAGGGGCATCATGACGTCGGTGAAGACCGCGTCGATGCGGTTGATGTGGCTGGTGAAAATGGAGAGCGCTTGCGCTCCATTGGCCGCAGCCAGGGTGCGATAGCCGTTTTGGATGAGCACGGATTGAGTCACGTCGCGGATGGCGCTCTCATCGTCCACGACAAGGATCAACTCGCCCCGCCCGCGAGGGCTGGCCTCGATCTCTGCGGGCGCAGGCGCAGCGGCGCCATCCGGAGCAGCGGGCAGAAAGACTTCGAACGTCGTTCCCTTGCCGACCTCGCTGTGGACATCGAGGAAGCCTTCGTGAGTGCGGACGATGCCGATGGTGGTGGAAAGGCCGAGGCCGGTGCCTTTGCCGAGAGGCTTCGTGGTGAAAAATGGATCGAAAATCTTGTCCACAATATCGCGAGGAATGCCGCTGCCGGTGTCGGAGACCCGCAGCCTCACGTATCGGCCCACGCGGGCGCCGGGCAGGGTGCTGGCGTAATGTTCATCCACGGTGAACTCGTCGAGTTCGATGCGCAACGTGCCGCCATCCGGCATCGCATCGCGAGCGTTGACGCAAAGGTTCAGCAAGACTTGGTGCAACTGCGTCGGGTCGCCCTCAATGAGCGGGAGTTCGCCCGGCATGTAGGTGTCGAGGCGGATCATGCGTGGAAAGGTCTCGTCGATGATCTTGGCCATCTCCCGGACCATCTGTTTGGGTTGTAAAGGAACGCGCTCCCCTTCGAGCCCGCGGGCAAAGGTGAGCACCTGCTTCACGACCCGAGCGGCGCGCCCGGCGGAGCTCTCGATGATGGAGATGATCTCCTGGGATTCTGTCGGCAGCGTGAGGCGCAGCAACTCCGCAGACATGAGGATGGGGGAGAGCATGTTGTTCAGGTCATGCGCAATGCCACTGGCGAGCGTGCCGATGCTTTCCAGCCGCTGGGCGCGCAGGAGATGGGCCTCGGCCTCCTTGCGCTGTTCGATCTCGGCCTGAAGCCGCTCGTTCGATTCACGGAGTTCGCGGGTGCGCTCCGCGACGATCCGCTCCGTCCCGGCAAGAAGATCGCGCGCCTCACGGGTCAGCTTCCACTTTTCGCACAGCGCGCAGGCGAGTTGCAGCGCCTCGACGGACGCAAAGGGTTTTTTCAAAATCAGCAGCCGGTCGCGATTTCCGAGCCGGCCCACCATCTCCTCCCAGGAGTAATCCGAATACGCCGTGCAAATGACGACCTGCAGGTCCGGGTGATGATGGGACAGGCACGCCGCGGTTTCGATGCCATCGATCCCGGGAGGCATGCGCACGTCGATGAACGCCATCGCATACGGCCGGCCTTCCTCGACCGCGCGATCGAGCAGAACGATGCCTTCCGCCCCTTGGAAGGCAGAGTCGATCTCGAAAACGGGGTGACCCGGAACGGGAGGCGCATCGCCAAAAAACTCGGCCGCCGCCTCGTCCAGTTTTCCGTGGTCCGGGCAGAGGATCTTGCGGAAGTCGTCGTGGATCGCGCGGTTGTCGTCGATAACGAGAATGCGGTGGTTGGTGTGAATGCTCATGAATTGGTGGGAGTCAGCGGAAGTTCGATGGTGAAAGTCGCGCCGCGACCGTGGCCATCGCTCTGCGCGGTGAGCGAGCCGCCCATCTCGCGGGCGTCGTTGGCGCTGCCATGAAGGCCGAAGCCGTGGCCGCCTTTGCGCGTGGTGAAGCCATGCATGAAGATGCGCGTGAGGTTTTCGGCAGGAATGCCGATGCCGTTGTCGCTGACGGTGATCTTGGCGCGCCCGCCGCCGTTTAGCGCGAGGCGCAGCGTGAGGCTCTTGTCCGCGGGCGCTCCGTCGTCGAGCGCGTGTTTGGCGTTGCGGATGAGGTTGACGAGGATTTGCAGCACTTTGTGCCGGTCCACCAGTGCGGGTGGCAGATCGGCGTAGTCCCGGATGATTTTCAAGCCGTGGCGTTCGATCGAGCCGGCGTTGAGCCGGAGCGCGTCCTCGATGAGCTCCGCCAGCGGCAGCACTTCCGTCACGCCGCAGACATGCGCGTAGTTTTGCTGCATGGCGACAATCTCGTTGATGTGCTCGATGTGCCGGCGCACCGCTTCGAGTTCACCGAGCACGAGGGCCTGGTCCGACGCGAGTCGCTCGGCGATGCGAGTGAGGAAAACGGGCAGTTCCACGCCGCGCGGATCCCTGGTGAAGAAAGCCGCGAGATCCTCCTGCCCGCTCAGCAATGCCGCCAGCCGATCGAGGATTGACACGTTGATCCCGCGGACTCTGTCGGTCGCGACCGACACGGAGGTGTTTACACTGTTGAGGACGTTGCCGACGTTGTGGAGCACGTTCGTGGCTACCTCGGCCATGCCGGCTTGGCGGGAAGTCTGCAACAACTCACGGTGCATCTGCTCCAACTCGGCTTGGGCGCGTTTGCGTTCGGAAATGTCGTGGAGAAAGACGCTGAAGAGCACCGTCTCCCCCAGGCGAATCGGCGAGAGAACCACCTCGGCGGGAAGTTCGTGCCCGTCCTGGTGCAGGACGTTGATTTCGACGCGCTGGCGGAGCGCCGCGCTGTCGTCGGAGGCGAAGGATCGTTCGACTCGCTGGCGATGCGCCTCTCGGTGGCTGGGGGCGATGAGCATCGTGAGGTTGCGACCCAGGGCTTCCGCTTGCGTCCAGCCGCAGGTTTTTTCGGCCTGGCGGTTCCAAGCCGTGATCGCGCCGGTGGCATCGGCAGTGATGATGGCATCGGAAGCCGTATCCACGATCAACCGGATGCGCTCCTCGCTGGCGCTCAGGGCAGCGGTGCGTTCCTCCACGCGCTTTTCCAGAGTGTCCTGCGCGGCCTGCCGCTCGACGTCCCGTTTTTGCATTTGGGCCAGCAGGGCGCGGGTGGCGGCGAGCGAGAGGACGAGGCAAAGGAGCGTGAACCCCGCGAGCACAAACGTCGCCAGGAGGCCGAAGTGGTCGGACTGCGCCAGGAGCGCGGAGGTATGGGAGCCGGCGTTGTGGGAAAGGTCGAAATACCGCTCACTGAGGGCCGCGAGCTGCGTCTCGATCCTTTGCTGGCTCGGGCCGATCTGGTGGTCGAGCGTGGCCATCGCTTTTTCAAACTCGACGGCGGCCAGCTCGGTCTGAAATTTTTCTGCGGCTTCGCAATAGCTTTTCACATCGGCGGCAAAGGTGGTGATGAGGCGCTGGGTCGGCTCATCGCTGGCCAGGAGCTTCAACCGGGCGACGCTGCGGTTGACCTGCACAATCGTGATCTGGAACGCCTTCTCCTGCTCCTTCATCGCCACCTCATCTTTGGCCAGGGCGAATTGATAAGTGATGCTCTTGAGGTTTTGCGCCGCGTCCTGCAGTCGCGCGAGCGTGACCAGGCCCGGCAAAAACTGGCTGGTCAGCGTCTCCGTCTGCTGCGTGCCCTGCCGGGAATAATTGCGCGAAACGACCGTGACGCCCGTGACACCGAGCGCGATCAGCACGAAGCAACCCGCGGTGAGGAGCATCGTCTGCCGGAAGCCGAAGCTGCGGGTGAAACGCGAGAGGTTCATGGGCGGGCTATTTGGCGGTGAGAACGGCGAGGCCGGTGGCGCTGGCGGAGTCGGCGATGACGATCGCGCCGGGGGTTTCGGCGGCGAGTTTGCGGGCCTCGGCTTCGGTCTCGACGATCCTCGGTGCGGTGCCGCCGCCGGTCATGAAGAGGCGGCGCCAATGATTCTGAAACTGGCTGGTGGTCATGCCGAGACGGGACTGGAGGAAGGCGTTCTGGGCGTCGCCAGTCCTCGCCATGACGATGACGACGCGCGCGCCGCCGAGCGTGACTTTTTTCCCGAGGAGGACGGCCTTGACCGCGTCGGCATCGAGCGTCTGGCCCATGAGTCCGGCGTGGCCGGCGAGCGCCGGCGCGGCGTGGAGAGCCGAACCTGCGGAGCAGAGACTCGCGCCGAAGAGGAGTGAACGGAGAAGTTTGGCGAGCACCGGAGTTAGAACGAGTAAGTGACCTTCGCGCCAAAGAGGAACCACGACTCATCGCGCCCGGAGACGGGTTGCGGATGGCCGATCGTGTCGAAGATCTTGCCCGCGCCCTTCAGGTAGTGGCCCTCCACCTTGAAGAGCAGGCGCTCATTGATGTCGAAGCGCGCGCTGAGGGCGAAATCGCCTTGCTCCAGGTCTGGCAATTCTTCTCCGGGGCTCAAGGGGCGGATGGAACTAATCACCGGCTCCGTGTCCCGCGAATAGCTGTAGTAGGCACCGAGCTCCAGCCAGCGGTTGATCCGGCGCGCCGCGGACACGTAAAAACTGGTGCTCTCGAAATCGAGGTTCACGAAGTTTATCCCGTTGATGAAAACGTTGTAGATCGCCTGTTCGCGGCCGGCTTCCGCGGCAAACACCCAATCGCCCTTCGTGTACTCGATCGAGAGCAGGTGCCGCTGGTAGGAGTCCGTCCATTTGGTGCCGAAAATCGTGACTTCCGGCGCCGGCGGCGGCGCGACCGGAAACGTGCCCGTGCGGAGCGAACACAGATCTTGGAATGAGCTGTAGGAATATCCCAGGCGAAGTCCCGCCAGCGGCGCGTTCCAGAAGAGCGAACCGCCGCGCACGGAATCCATCTCGATCTCCAGGCCTGTGGAGCGGTAGTCGTTGTTAAAGTAGTCGCTGGCTCCGGAGTCGGTGGCGATGGGGATGTCGCCATAGAAGATGCGGTAGTCGAGACTGCCGAGTTGCTTGAGGCCGATGTTGCCAAAGACCATACCGCCGTTGAAGGCCGCGTTGAAATCGCGCAGGCGCGCGTCGTAAACGCTCTGCGGCAGGAGCACAAAGGGACGGACCGAATCCAGATCGAGCGCCTCGTTGTAAAGGCCGCGCGGCGTCTTCACGCGGCCCACGCGCAGGCCGAACCATTGGGCGGGTTGATAGTCCACGGTCGCCCAGTCAATCCCCAGTTCGTCGTCCCCGTATTCGCCGAGTTTCTGGCCGAAGACCTGCGCGCCGAGGCGCCATTTGCCTTTGGCGTAGGAGGCGTTGATGCCGTATTCGCGGAAGTCAGCCGTGCCCTGGCTCGTTTCGCCGAGGTAGTCGTTGTGCCCGGTGTTTGCGAGGAAACCCTGACTGACAAAGCCGCCGAACTGGACGGTTGTCGTCGCTTTCTTCCAGAGGCGCTGGATGGAGTCGGACATCCCGGGCGAGTCCTCCGCGGCCCACGTGGGGATTCCCATGAGCCCGCTGGCGATGACGCCGGCCAGAAACGACAGGCGGCTGGCGCCAGGGCGTGGCGTTTCGTGCAGGCAGGAGGCGGTCATGCCTTTCCCGTAGCAATTTCCAAGGCATCGCCCCCTGCGGCAAACCCGTAATTTGCGTCGCGGGTTATCCCGCTGCCTCGTCCTTAGCGTCCGGGGCTGCGAGTCCGCGGGCTATTCGCCCGACCCAGCTAGGGCTGGGACGAGGTGATTGCGGACATGGTTGGTTTGGGAGGCCGCGACCAGCGCTGCCGACGAAGATGGGCTGCCGCCTTAATCGGCGGAGGGAGGCTTTAAGAGGGCGTCTAAGAAGTCGGGTTTCGCCTGTCTCTTCCTCTTCCTCTTCCGCTTAATCTTCCTCCGGAATGGGTAATGAGGAAGCGGAAGAGGAAGCGGAAGCGGAAGAGGAAGAGGAAGAAAATCGCTGGGCGCCGACTTTTTAGACTCCCTCTAAGCCACCGCGGTTCGGCCCAGCCGGACGTCCATCCACACCGCGAGGATCAGCACCAGGCCGCGGGCCATGTATTTATGCTCCGGCTCCACGGAGAGCAGGGTCATGCCATTGATCAGGCAGGCCATGATGAGTGCGCCAAAGAGCACGCCGAGCACGGTACCGCGTCCGCCGCGCAGGCTCACGCCGCCGATCACGCATGCGGCGACGGCGTCGAGCTCCATGAGATCGCCCACGGTCGTCGTGCTCGCGCCGCCGTAGGCGGTCTGCAAAAAACCCGTCAGCGCCACGATCGCACCCATCAGCGTGAAAGCGCCGATCGTGACGCGCGCCACCGGGATCCCGGAGATGACCGCGGCCTCCTCATTTCCGCCGATGGCATAAAGGTGGCGACCCCATGGTGTGTGCTGAGTGAGCACCCACACGAGCAGCGCCACCGCACCGAGGATCAAGGCGGGGAGAGGCACGCCGCGGAATTGGTTTGTCACGATGACGAACAGGACCACCACCTGCGCCGTGATGAAAAGCTGGAGAAAAGCCACCTCGCTCTCTTCCACCGGCAAAGCGTGCGCCAAACGCTGCGACCGCCCTTTCCACCGCCCCACCGCGAGCGCGCCGATGACGAGCGCGGCGACTGCGTATCCCGCCCAGTGCGGGAGGTAGAAAGTGGTGAGCGCGGAGTAGAGATTCGCCTGCCCGCCGGTCACGACGGGGACGGTGTGGTTATTGATGACTCGCAGGAAAAGCCCCTTAAACAGCAGCAGCCCGCCGAGCGTGATGATGAATGCCGGGATGCGCTGCCGCACGATCAGCGAGCCCATCCCCCACCACAGCACCAGCGCCACGAGGAGCCCTGCGGCGAGCGCCAGTGGTGCCGGCCAGGCGTGCCCTGTCACCAGCACCGCGGCGATGCCGCCGATCAGGCCCACGCCACTCCCCGCGCTGAGGTCGATGTGGCCTGGCAGAATCACCACCAGCATCCCTATGGCGAGCGTGGCGGTGATCGAAAAGTCGATCATCAGCAGCGAGAGATTGCGCGCGGAGAGGAAATTCCAGCCCGGCACTTTCAACGCAAAAAACGCGGTGATGAGGAGCAGAGCTACGCCGAGGGCGGAATCGCGAAGCGTGAGGCGGGAAGTCATTTTGGGAGAAGTGCGCGCGGCATCTCATAGCACCGCGCGCCCCGGCGCTGCCAAGCGCAAAGCCGCGCTACTCCGCGTGCCGGGCGTTGCCTTCGTCGAGATAGGTGTGCTCGCCGAGCGTGGTGATTTTCAAATACTGCCGCCAGGTGCCCGCGGTGGCTTCGAGCGTTTTGGTGACGGGCACCGGCGCGGCGAAGTCCACGCCGGCGAGCGCCTCAGTGAGGACGCGGCCGTCCATCGCGGTGGTGGGCTCGATCCCGAGAAGGCGGAGGATGGTCGGGGCGACATCGACATTGGCGGTCGGGAGCGTGTCGCGGAAACTGACGCGGATGTCCGGGCCGGCGGCGATGAGGGTATTATGGATGTCGTGTCGGCTCAGCGAGGCGTGGGTTCCGGCGCCGGCGCGACGCGTGTCGCTGGCCACGAGACCGCGGACGCCGTTTTCGTTTTCGCCGTCGTTCCAGCGGTAGGAGAAAAGGATGTCGGGCGAGTCGGGCGTGGCGATGCGGGCGTCGCGCAGGGCGAAGGTGCCGGGGAGCGCCTCGCGTGTGAAGATGGGGCCGGCGAAGTCGGACGCCTGCAGGAAAGTGACGAGCTTCTGCACCAGCGCGGGGTCGCGGCCGGGAACATAGAGCTGGGTGCTGCCACCGAGCGGGACGTGGAGGACTTCGCCGGCCCGTGGCGTCATCGGGTAGGAGCGGACCGTGGTGAAGCCAGCTTTTTTCAAGAGGCCCCCGAGGTCGATGGCGCGGTCGATGGTGGAAAAGCCGTGGTCGGAGGCGATGAAGATGTCCGTCTTCTCCAGGACTCCGCGCGACTGGAGCGCGGCGAGGACGAGGCCGAGGTGGGCGTCGCAATCCGCCAGCGCCGCGAGGGCGGTGGGTGAGCCGGGCGCGGTGAGATGCTGGCTGTAATCCGGGTCGCCGAGCCAGAGCGTGCTGAACTTGGGAACGCCGTCGCGCCACAAGCCGTGGGCGAGAGCGCGGGTCGTCCAGGCGTTTTGCGCCGTGTTGGGCGCGAGCGTATCGGCGAAGGGATAGGGAGGAAACTTTCCGAGCTGCGCGGTGATCAGGGCGAGTGCAGATGGCGGGTAGGTTTTACCGGCAAAAATAACTGCAGAGCCGGCTGCCCCACTGCGGTCAAAGGCGCGGTCATGCAGGAGCGCCACGGGCTTCGTGCCGGCGACAGCCGTGCGATGCCCCGCGCGCTGGACCATTTCGGCCAGCGTGGGGACGCCGACGTAGTGCCCTTCGCGCAGGATGTCGCCGACACGGCTGGTTACCGTGTGCTCGGTAGCCAGCGGGCGAACGAGATTGATGTCGGGCCGGTATTCGACATTGGCGGCGATGCCCGTGCGCGACGGATAGCAGCCGGTGGCGATGGCGGCGCCATTGACCTCGGTCGAGGTGATGTAGACCGAGTGGTGATTGGCAAAAAAGGTGCCGCGCTGGGCGAGCGCGTGAAGCGTGGGAGTGGTCTCGGCGCGGACGAAATCGGGACGCATGCCGTCCCACACGATCAGCACCACATGCTCCGCCCGCGGCGTAAATGGCGCTCCCGCGGCCGGCACTGCCAAGGCGCCGCCGGCGCAGGCGAAAAACGTCAGGATGCGGGCGAGCACAGCGGGAGAGGGGACAGCGGACATGGCTCGCATTCTACTAGTCACCGCGTCGGCAGGGCGCGAGAGGGATCTCCGCGCTTCGCGACCCGGAAAATAGCGGCTGGCTTTAGCATTTGGCTTTTCGCCGCCCGCACACGAATCTCCCCGCGGCTGGCAGATGATCGCTGTGGAAAGGCGCGAGCTTTTTCGCAGAGGAAAGTCCGAACACCACAAGGCAGTATGCCGCGCAAAACGCGCGGGAGCGCACGGCGAAAGCCGGGCGCGACGGAAAGTGTCGCAGAAAACAAACCGCCCGCGGCGCGAGTCGCAGGCAAGGGTGAAAAGGCGGGGTAAGAGCCCACCGCCCGGCGCGCAAGCTCCGGGGCACGACAAACCCCATACGGTGCAAGACATAACAGGGAGCGCGGGCCGCCTGCCCGCCGCGCGCAAGCGTGGCAGCTCCCGGGTATTAGTCGCATCAGCGCTCCGCGAGGAGCGCGGCAGTCCGCCTCGGCGGGCTGAGAGAAATGATCATCACCCGGCGCGGGCGACTGCGCCGGGACAGAATTCGGCTTATCGCCAGCCACATGGGAAGGCGCTCTCCGCGAGGAGGGCGCCTTCGCTTTTTCGCTTGAGCGCGCGCGGCGTTGCGGCTGACTGCGCGGATGAGCAAGCCCGCGCAATTCTGGATCGTGAAGCAGGAGCCGACCGCCTACGCGTGGGCGGATTTCGTGAAGGACGGGCGCGCCGCGTGGACCGGCGTGCGGAGTTTTGCCGCGCGGCTGAATCTGCGCACGATGCGCAAGGGCGACGCGGTGCTTTTCTATCACAGCGTGGTGGGAAAGGAGATCGTCGGAATCGCCACGGTCGCCGCCGAGGCCTACCCCGACGCAACGGCGACGGAGGGTGACTGGTCCTGCGTGGATCTCACGCCCGTGCGGGCGCTGAAGCGGCCGGTGACGCTCGAGGAAATCAAGGCCAGCGCCAAGCTGCGCGGCCTCGCGCTGGTCAGGCAATCGCGCCTGTCGGTGCTGCCGCTGACGGCGGGGGAATACGCGGAGATCGTGCGCCTCTCGGAGCAGTAGCGTTTCCCGCGGTCCGGGTTTTGTTCATGCCGCGGGCGGGGCGAAAGAAACGCGCAAATAGGCTCTTGCCGATGACGGGAATGGGAGTGAGTTTTTTCGTGAAGAAATTGGAAGAATCACCGTCTGTTCCAATCAACCATTGATGACATGAATTACCTCACCTCTCTCCGCATCCTCGCTGTTGCCGGTGCCGTCTTCACCGCCCCGGCGACCGGTTTCACCAAGGATAGGCACCACCACCACTATTCGTCCCACGGCCACGGATACGCGCAGCCGTATTGCGCGCCGAGCTACGGCTATCGATCGTCCTACTACTCCCGTCCGTCGCTGAGCTTCGGGTTTTACAGTGCGCCCGCCTACTACGGCACTTCGGATTACTACGACTCGTATCCCACGACCCGGACCTACTACCGCAGTGCGCCGCGGACCAGTTACAGCCCCAGCTATAGCGATGATCTCGCCGTGGACGTGCAGCGGGCTCTCGCCCGGCGCGGCTACTATCGGGGCGGGATCGACGGCGATGTCGGACCCGGCACGCGCGCAGCCATCCGCTCCTACCAATATGCACGCGGCCTCACCGTCACCGGACGCATCGACGGCTCGCTGCTCCGCTCGCTGGGCCTGAGCTAAACGCGCGGGGCTTCCCTCGGAGCCAAGCGCTCCTGCGCGCCGGACCAGCGCGGCCGCCGAGCCACTCCCCGCGCTCCGGGAGCGCGCGGTGCTCGCGCAGGAGCGCTCCGCTCCGGTGCCACGCGAGCCTGTTCGCCGGCTCCGCTCATTGACACTCCGCAGCGTGCCGACATTATCCCCGCCCGTGTTCCGCATCCTGTCCGCCATTTCGGCGGCGCTCATTTTTCTTCCGCCGCTCCGGGGTGCCGAGCAGCAGGCACCGGCGCCGATTCCCGCCACTTCAGTCATCTTTTCTGCGGTGGATTCGCAGGCTCTCGATCTGCTCGACGAAAACCCCACGGTCACGCGCCGGATGGTCGATTCCCTCGTTCTCGCCGTCACCCAGCAGCCAGATGCGGCCCGCGCCTGGCGCTCACTGGTGACGCCGGCGGATCGTGTGGGGATCAAGGTCTGCGCGGCAGGCGGGCGCTACTTTGCATCCCATCGCGGGATTGTGGAGGCCATCGTTGCCGGGTTGGAAGAGGCGGGCGTCGCGCCCGAGCGGATCGTCGTTTGGGATCGCGATGCTGCCGATCTGCGCGCCGCTGGATTCGTCGCGCGGAAGGGTGGCTATCAAGTGCGCAGCATCGCACCCGTCACTGGCTACGATCGCCGCGCGCAGATCACCGCGCCCACGCTCGGCAAGCTCATCTGGGGCGATGTCCTCTTTCAAGACCAGCGTACCCGCGGCGGCAAACGAATCGCCGCCGCTGAGCAACTCAGCTCCACCAGCCACGTCGCCAGTGTCGTCAGCCGCGAAATCACGAAAATCATCAACGTTCCGGTGCTCTCGGATGAAAGCGGCTGCGGGGTCGCCGGCGCGCTCTACAACATGACCGTGCCGAACGTGGACAACTGGCGCCGCTTCACCCAACTCGAAGGCGGCACCGACGCCATCCCCGACCTCTACGCCGATGAACACCTCGGCCCGAAAGTCGTCCTCACCATCATGGACGCCCTGCGGCCGCAATACGCCGGCGGCCCGCACTTCAATCCGAACTACGCCTTTTCCTGGCACACCATCTACGCCAGCAAAGACCCCGTGGCCCTCGATGCCCACGCCCTCCGACTCATCGAAGGCTGGCGCAAAGAAGCGAAGTTGCCGCCCATCGGCAAACGCGCCGCGTGGCTGGAAAGTGCCGCCCAAGCCGGGCTGGGGAACTTCGCCGAGGGGAAGGTCGCGCTGCGTCAGGTGGAAGCGAAATAGCGGGGATTCGACCCCCGCTACATTCATTGATTTTCCCGCCGCCATCGCGAAGATGCGCGCCCATGGAATCCGCGCGGATCAACACCACAGACCTCGGCGGGCCGCTGCTCGCCAGCGTCTCGCGCTCGTTTTACCTCAGCATCCGCATGCTGCCGGCGGCGCTCCGCGGGCCCATCGGCCTCGCCTATCTCCTCGCGCGGGCGAGCGATACCATCGCGGACAGCCCCGGCGTCCCGGTCGCCGCGCGGCTCCACCATTTGGCGGCGTTTTGGAAAATGATCCGCACCGGCGAGCCGGACGGGATCGAGGAATTGCGTGGTGAAATCACCTCGCCCCATGACGGCGAATGCACGCTGATCGCCTGCCTCGACGACTGCCTCACCTGGCTCGCCATGCTGAGTCCCAAGGATCGCGGCGAGATCCTCGGCGTGCTCGAAAAAATCATCCGCGGCCAGACGCTCGATCTCGAGCGCTTTGGTGACGGCGAGCGCATCGTCGCCCTTCACACCGCGGCCGAGCTCGAGGAATACACGTATCTCGTCGCCGGCTGCGTCGGCGAATTTTGGACGCGCCTCTGCCTTCACCACCTCCCGAATTGCGCCAATCTCGGCCTCGCCGACCTCCGCCGACTCGGCGCAAACTTCGGCAAGGGCCTCCAGCTTGTGAACATCCTCCGCGATCTCCCCGCGGACCTCCGTGCCGGCCGCTGCTACCTCCCCGAGAGCGACCTCCGCGCCGCCGGCACCTCGCCCGGGCCGCTCGCGCATGATCCGATGAAAGCCCAACCCGTTTTCGATCTCTGGCGCGTCCGAGCCGCCGCCTATCTCGACGACGGCTTCCGCTACATCTCCGCCCTCCGCTCCCCGCGTCTGCGCGCCGGCTGCTTCCTCCCGTGGTATCTCGGCGTGAAAACGCTCGCGCTCCTGGAAGCGACCTCGTCCCTCGCGAGTGCCGAGAAAATCAAGGTTCCTCGCGCGACCGTGCGCCGGGCCCTCGCCCTCGCAGTCCCCGTCGCTTTTTCAAATGCCGTGCTGGCGTCGTTGCATCCCAGCGGCGCGGAACCCGCGCCGGCAGCCTGAGAGGGCGTCTAAAAAGTCGGGTCCCGCCTGCCTCTTCCTCTTCCGCTTCCTCTGAATCTTCCTTCGGCACCGGGAAATGAGGAAGACTAAGCGGAAGAGGAAGAGGAAGAAATTTGCTGGAATCGACTTTTTAGACGCCCTCTGAGCCGGAACGATGCAGTAGCCGCGCTGGAAATGAGCGGAAGACAGGCGTCCCGCCTGTCACGGCCGGCAGGCGTCCGCGCCTGTCTCCGCTCACCGAACGGTGACAGCTCGACAGGCAAGCTG
>Ga0105048_10012618_pt1 | contig 13239 bp, 12 predicted proteins | sample MAT05_FD_78382 | JGI IMG/M metagenome (GOLD analysis project Ga0105048, IMG submission 78382) | Freshwater microbial communities from Lake Fryxell liftoff mats and glacier meltwater in Antarctica - MAT-05 | ecosystem: Environmental > Aquatic > Freshwater > Ice > Liftoff microbial mat | place...
GCTTCCTTTCCTCTGCGTGTATTTCCTTCGGAATAAGCGTATCCGCTGGGGTTTAGGCAGGTTCTTGGCCTCGGCGATTGGTGGTTTCTTGCTAGTGCAAGGCCCTTACCTGCTCTCGCCAGGGGTCCACCGCATGGTCCTGCAGAGTCCGGAGATTCAGAAGATCTATCGGGTGGCGATCTCGATCGGGGAGAATCACCTTGTCTACATTCTTCCGCTTACCTATCTTTTACTGGTATACATTGCTTGGCGCATCGGACGAATGAGCTTTGACTTGATGTTCGCCTTCCTGGGTATGTCGTTCTTCCTTGTGTTACTACTTGCACCCGCCTCGATCGGGTGGTTTCTGTGGACCGTGCCTTTCCTGGTGGCGCATCAAGTGGCGGGCGGAACGGCCTCACTAATCCTGGTAACGAGCTTTTCCGCGCTCTTGATCGGTTTTCATTTGGTTAACTCAACCGGTGCCTACGTCCGATGGGTTGATCTCGACCTATCGGGTCCGCTATGGCAGGGGACTGCGGCGAGCGGGCGACATCTGCAGTCCCTGTGGCTCACGGCGATGACCGGGGTCGGCGGTGTTTTAAGTCTGCGAATGTTGCGTGAGGGAGTGCAGCGGAATGACTACTATCGGTTGAGCCGCCGCCCGCTGGCAATTGGCATCGCGGGCGATTCCGGCTCCGGTAAAGACACCCTGAACCGGGCGTTGGCCGGTCTGTTCGGCGATGATTCTGTCGTCAATGTTTCCGGAGACGACTACCATCTTTGGGACCGCCATGCGGCAATGTGGCGAGCTATCACCCATCTGAATCCGCAGGCTAATGACCTTATGGCCTTCTCGCGCGACGTTTTGTCCCTCATGGACGGAAAGCCAATCCTGTGCCGCCACTACGACCACAAGGCCGGTCGATTTTCGAAGGCGTCCGTGGTTCAGAACAATGACGTTATCCTGGTGAGCGGGCTGCATGCGCTTTATGTGCCAGCCTTAGGCGAAAGATTCGACGTGCAGATCTTTCTTGCTATGAACGAGGATTTGCGGCGCTATTTCAAGATTCGCCGAGATGTCCATGAACGAGGGCACGATCTTGCAAAGGTTCGAGAGTCGATCGAGCGCCGCCGGGCTGATACCGAACGGTTTATTAACCCCCAGGAATCGATGGCTGGACTGGTTTTTTCGCTAGAACCAACGAACCCGGAACAATTGGATCTTCTCCGGGCTGAAGATCCGGCCCTTCACCTGCGCGTTCGAATTCGGCGAGCGCTCTATTGGGACCGCCTGGTTCGGGTTTTGATCGGATTGTGCGGATTGCACGTTGACATCGAAATGCTCGGGCCGAGTGAGGGCGTTATCCTGATGATTGACGGCGAAATCGGTCGCGAGGATATTGGGCTGGCGGCAAGCCAGTTGATCCCTCACGTAGAGGAACTACTGGCCGTCGAGCCCCAATGGGAGGACAACATGATGGGAATCATGCAGCTAATCACGCTGTTTCATTTGACCGAAGTAATTCGCGCTAGGGCGGCCGAATGAGTCTGGAAACTCGCCATCCTCATCTACTACTGAGCCGACCTGCCGTGGTGTTGTTCGATTTGGACAATACTCTTTACGCGTACGACCCAGCTCATGCCGCAGGGATGGCCGCGACCCGGAAGAAGGCGTGCGCGTTAGTCGGTTGTACTGACGAAGCCTTCGACCAATTCTTCGATCAGGCTAGGCGGGAGGTGAAAGTCCAACTGGTTCGTAACGGTGCCGCGCATAGCCGCTTGCTTTACTTCCACCGGATGGTGGAGTTATTCGGAATGAAGTCGCAGCCGTTGCTCGCGCTCGACCTGGAGCAGACTTATTGGCGGACATTTCTCGGTTCGGCGAAGCTTTTCCCGGACGTCAAGGAGTTCCTCGACGAATTGCGGAGTGCGGGCGTGGTTACTGGATTGATTACTGATTTGACCACTCAGATTCAGTTTCGCAAGCTCATTTACTTCGGCCTGGATCACTCTTTTGACTATGTTGTAACATCCGAGGAGGCTGGAATGGAGAAGCCGTCCTCGGCACCTTACGCGCTAATGCGCCGAAAACTCGGGGAAACAAAAGGGACCCTCTGGATGATCGGGGACAATGGTGAGACCGATATTGCCGGCTCGCGAGAGCATCTCGCTGCCGTCACCCTGCAGAAGCGTCACGTCGGCGTCAAGATTGAGGGCGGCGAACGCGCGCCGGAAATTGTTTTCGACGAGTTCGCCGAATTACGACGGGCTTTTGTGAAATGGGGAACATCCTGAACGGAAATGCTATCCTGTAGATAACACTCAGCGTCATGAACTTTTTTGAGCACTATCGCGCCGACCTGATCGCAAGCTTGAACACGCTAGACATTGGCGGTATCGAGAAAGCGGCTGCTATAATGTCGGCGGCTCGGGCGAACGGGAAGACGATCTATTTAAGCGGCAACGGGGGCAGCGCCGCTTCGGCTTCGCATTTCGTTTGCGATATGGTGAAGGGTGCCAGTTATGGACGAAATACCCGTTTTCGCATCATTTCGCTCAACGAAAACATCGGTACTTTGACAGCGTACTCGAACGACGTCGGCTACGACGCCATCTTCACCGAACAGCTCAAGAATTTTGCTCAGCCCGGAGATGTTTTCATGGCGATCAGTGGATCTGGTAATTCTCCCAACGTGGTCAACGCCATGAAGTACGCGAATCAGATCGGCTGCAAAACGATTGGGCTCTCCGGGCGAGACGGCGGTAAGCTGGCCGAACTCGCTCAGTTAAATATTCACGTACCTAATCAACACATGGGACGAATAGAAGATATTCACATGATGACGTGTCACATGATCGCCTACTATTTTATGGAAGCCGCGACCGAATAGATGGGGTTTGTTACGGCTGGGCTACGCCGAGCCTCTCAGCGCCTTAATGGCTTCGGCAAGCTCGGGGCCATAGTGGCTGGAGTCAGAGCAAGGGCGGACGTTCTTTCGAAACGAATCACCGACGGCGCGAGGACAACCAGTTCTCGATCATCAGGAGAAACTCCTGCCTTTCGCGGCACGAAAAATCGATCAAACTTTAGTTCTAACTCAACCCACTTGCCCGGCGCGAAGGAATGCCCTCGTAGGTCGACCTCCATCGTGTAATCGGTCGGTTGAAGTGTCATCCTCATTGGGAGTGACTCCCCGGAGCCGAGGTCGACAACGGAAGCGTTCAACTGGCCCTTCAATTGTTCAGTGAAGATAGTCGAACCCTTCATCAGCAGATACTGCTTTCCAGGGAGCCACTCTCGCAAAACCTTGATCTTTATACCCCGGCTCGTAATCCATCCCCCCGAGATGCCCTCCACTTGCGCCCGCGGCTTTACGTAAACTCCGACGACGTGATCGTTGATTAATACTTCATCGATCTTAGCCATCCGAGTCGATACCAAGTTTCGAATCTCCGCCGCGTTATCCCGAAACATTTGCACCGTCGGCATCGGATTCTGCGCATCGCCGAACGGTATGTTCTCACTGATCATCGCAACGTCGGCGTCCTGCAAGAACTCCCGAAAGGGTTGGAAGTTACTGAGCACTACGTTGCCGCCCACCGGGTCAACTACCTTAAACGTTCGACCAGTCATCTCGTAATAGCTTACCTGAACAGCAGCTGGAGTCTGGTAATCGGTAACTCGATCGGCAAAGAACTTCGGGTTCGCCACATCAAAAAGAGATAGGTAATCGCCGATAGCCCGATAAGCTCGGGGTAGCTGCTCAAACTGGGTCCGGGCCAAAGTGAGTGACGTTCGTCCCGAGTAGCTTTGAAGCGTTCGAGCCGTACCGAGTGCGAAGACCACCAGCGGGATTACCATCAACAGACGTTGCCAGTGCACTGCGGTCTTCGGCCGTGCCATCGATACGATGGCCCTTGTAAGGAGCGCAAAGAGCAGGAGAATCGGTGCCGTTAAGATTGAGCCGACGACTGGCGATTTGGAGGTGTTCGCGGTCAGGACCCCCAAAGTAACGAAGATCAAGAGCCCGACGAATAGCATTGATGCCTTTCCGGTTTCTGAGGAACCGGTTGTCGACGCATCCTTGAAACCCCCGACCCGGAGCACGATCGCCTGGATCAGGAACAAAACAAACACGCCTCCTAGCACGACCAGCGCCGGGTACCCCAGGTGCTGTTGCGCAACAGACAGCGGATAATACGCGTATCGTCCGATGACATTAACACCAAACTCGGCAGCGCGAACCTCGTTTTCGGAACCCATAAGATGCCCGATCACGTAATAAGAGTAGAACGCCTGATATTTTGCCGCAATCATCAGGAGGCCGCCCAGCGATAAACAAAAGGTCGGGATAATGAAATTACGCAACGGCCCGCGAACGACAAGGCGCTCGATTCTCGTGCCACGCATATACTGGATCAAAAGAACGACAGAGAATATCCCAAACGTACCGCCGAGAAACACTAACAGAATATGGCGAAAACAAATAGCGTAAACACACGCCCCTGCCAAGTACCAAGTCGCGCGACGATCATCTGAGCATTGAGTATAGATTACCAGCGAACAAACAATCCCGAAGAGGCAGGCCGCTGAGAAATCCATCCGGAAGTCAAACATGCCTCCAACGAACTGAAAGGGGCTTGATATCAAAAGAAGTAACCCGACCGCGTAATAACCCCAAGAGGCGCTTCGAGTGAGCCTCGAGAAGGTTGCGAATACGACCACCTGAAGGACGATCCAATGGAAAAGATGGATGCTGAGGGCTACGGCACGCGAAACGCCAAACAAGAGATAAAGGAAAGCCGCCTCAGATGGCATCAGCATGCCAGTCGGCTCCTTGCTTGTCATCCCCTGCCAAAGCGACGTAAAGATGCCCCGAGACAGCATCGATTCAAAAATCTGATGAGATTTTGATAGATAACCCGCTTGGTCATTGGCGAACGGATAACCGCCCGAAATCTCTCGTGACACAAAGGCGTAATAAGCCGCAATCTGCACCAGTAAGACGACTACGAAGACCCAGTAGCTTCTATTGAAAAGCCACCAAACAGCCGACTCGGCCTTGGCCCCTGACTCGCGCTCAACTACTGCCAAACTAGGAGAATCGGATGATGCTTTGATCGGAGTCTGTAAATCTGACATGGCGAAACCTTACTTATTAGAGTGTAAATCCACTGGCAACGGCGTCGGTTCGGAACATCTTCACCGTATCGAGCGAATATTCGTCGAGGTCCTTTCCGACCAACGATAGCTTGTTCAAGATCTCGCTCGTCACGGTAATGATATGGCACCCAATCTCGTCGGCCTGAAATATGTTCAAGAGCTCGCGTGGGCTCGCCCAGATTAACTCAGTTTGCGGATACATGGCCAGGATCTCAAGCGCAGCAGACATCATTGGCACCGGGTCCCGACCAGTATCGGCCATACGGCCAGCAAAGACACTTACATAGGCCGGAGCCCCACCCGCCAACGCAAAACAGACGTCTCGTACTTGCCCCAGCGTCATTAACGCTGTGACATTCAGCTTTACGCCTGCCTTCGAGAGCCGGGACACAAGGTCATAAGTCGGCTCGCCCAGCGTGTTAGTAACCGGAATCTTCACATACACATTCTCGCTCCACGTCGCGATCGCGCGCGCTTGGCGCTCCATCTCCGCCATGTCGTCGGCAAAAACTTCCAGCGACAACGGCCGATCAGGGATGCTTGCGATAATGTCCCGCGAAAATGCTTCGTAGTCGGAGATCCCGGCCTTTCGCATCAACGTCGGATTGGTCGTAAATCCAGTGATGTACGGGCTCTGGTAGAGCTTCATCATCGCGGCCTTGTCCGCACCGTCGGCGAAGATCTTCACTTTCAACTCAGAAACAGATTTCATCGCAAAATTACTCCGTTGTAGTATAGCAATCCAGGATCCAATTCACCGCTTCGGCGAGCGAGGTAACCGTCACATCGGGCGGCCGCGTCGGGCCGCGTTCGGCATATTGGCAGTCGAGCCAGATCGTCCGACACCCGGCCGCCGCCCCGGCATCCACATCTCGCCATCGGTCACCCACCATGAAGCTCGTTGCAAGGTCGATCTCGTGCCGCTCAGCACCGATGCGCAGTAGTCCCGGCTTGGGCTTACGGCACGGGCAGTCGTCCTGATCGTCATGATAACAAACGATGAAATCATCCACGGGCAACACCGTCGCCATCATCTCATGCATCGCCTCAACCGCAGCCTGCGTCTGCTTGCCCCGCGCCACGTCGGGTTGATTCGTCACTACCAACAGGATCAGCCCCGCTTCCCGTAAGCGGCACAGCGCCAACGCAGCACCTGGAGTTATCTCCATCTCCTCGGCTGATGCCGGAGGATACGGCCGTCCTTCCCGGACGATCGCCCGATTCAACACGCCGTCTCGATCAAGAAACACTGCGGATTTCAGCGGATCGACTCCCATTTCGTTTGCACCTGTTTCAAGTCCGGATGCGAAACGAACAGATGCCACACCACCGCCTGGAAAGCCTCGGCGTGCGGGGTGACGTTAACCGGGTTCACGGTTGGAATCAGGATCGTGCTATCGGCCACTTGCGCGGTATATCCTCCATCCCGGCCCACGATGCCGATCACCGATGCGCCTACGCTCTTGCCATAACGCACCGCCGAGACAAGGTTCGGGCTCACATTCAGCTCTAGATTGCCGCCACCAACGGAGAGGATCAACAGCGTGTCCTTCTCGTTGCATTTGGAAGTGGCCAACCACGAGGAGAACACCGTCTCCCAGCCCTCGTCGTTCGTTCGTGCCGTCAACTCACTAACGTTGTCCGTCGGCGCATAAGTCTCAATGCCGACGATCTTCCGGAAGTCATTCACCGCGTGCGACGCGTTCGCCGCGCTACCGCCGACGCCTAGAATAAACAGCCGACCGCCACCGTCCCGGGTCGCCCGCAGGATCCTTACGGCTTTATCAATGGCCGAGTGGTCGAGCTTTTGGATAATCTCGATGGCCTCTAACAAAAATTGTTGGGTAAAACTCATTTCGCTTCTCTTTCGATATACTCTTCTGTCTCTCGAATGCCTTCCGGAGTTCCAATCTCGTAAAAGCGCTCTGCAACTTCATAGGCTGCCAACTGTCCCGCTCGGAGGACGTCTTGGAAGACTGTGGCCAGGTCGAGCGTCTCACCTGCCGGATAGGGGGCAAATGCCGCGGCCCGGAACACTCCGAGGCCGTAGTCGATATGCCGCATTGCCGTCGTTCGTTCCCGTTTGTCGTACCGCACGATCCGACCTTCGGCGAACTCCACGTTCGACGTATCGAACAGGCCGTCATTTTGATAAACCGTCATCAGCGCCTGCCGGCCGCTGGCCGCAAACGCCGCCTGCACCGCTGCAAAATCACAGGGGAGGTAGGAATCGCCGTAAAGCGTCAAAAACGAATCGCCTAAAAACGGCAACGCGTTGCGAATCGCTCCCCCGGTTCCCAGGTAGGTCGAGCCATCAAACACGTAGGCGATCTGGAGTCCGTACCCGCTGCCGTCGCCGGCAAACTCTCGAATCATCTCGCCCTTATACGCCACACTCATTACGACCTGCCGGACGCCGTTCCGCTGCAGAAGCCGAAGCTGATGGGCTAAAAACGGTTCTCCGTTGATCTCGACCAACGCCTTCGGAATCTTCTCCGTAATCGGGCGCAGTCGCGTGGCCAGTCCACCCGCCAGAATCACTACTGGGAGCATCACCATCACGACCGCGACACCACCGTCGTGCCCGCAAAATCAAAACGAACCCGCACTTCGCGCAATCCCGCCCGCGCCATCGTCTGCCGCAGTTTCGTCTTGTTCTCACAATAGAACATCAAAAATCCGCCGCCCCCGGCCCCGATCACCTTCCCGCCCAGGGCTCCATTCTGCAGCGCCAACTCGTACCATTCGTCAATCTGCGCGTTGCTCATACCGCTCGATCGCTTCTTCTTGTGGTGCCAGTGCACGTCCATGATTTCAGCAAAGCGGCCCAGGTTGCCCTTCTCGAAGGCATCCCGCGAATCAAAACCGAGTTGTTTCACGAAGTGCAGATTGTCGATCATCGACGCATCTTTCTGCTTGGATCGCGTATCCTGATCCTTCAAAATGTTCGACGCCGATCTCGTGAAACCCGTGAAGAATAGCGCTAGATTGTCCTCCAGCGTAACCAGCGTCTCCTGGCTCGCCCTTAGGGGTTCAACGTGGATCTCGCCCGAACGATCGAACGTAAAACAGGTAAGCCCGCCATAGGCGGCAATAAACTGATCCTGCTTGCCGATTGGTTCCTTCAACACATCGATCTCGATATGGCATGCATTCTCGGCCAGCGACCGTCGCGAGACAAACTGTTTATCAAGCGTATACAGCGCCTGCAGCAGGGCCGTCGTAAAGCTCCCCGAAGAGCCCAACCCCGTGCCCGCCGGGATATCGGCCATGCTCGAAATCTCTAAATCCGGCTCCCGGCCCTGCGGAAACACAAGCCGCAAAGCCTCGCGAATAATCGGATGCTGGATCGCATCCACCGACTCCGTCACTTCGAGCTTCGAATACTTAATCAGAAATTCGCGCCGAAACGTCTCATGCAAAGTTATATGGACGTACTTATCAATCGCCGCCGCGATCAAGAAACCACCGTGCTCCAGGTAGTAAGAAGGAAGGTCCGTGCCCCCGCCCCCGAGCGAAATCCGAAGTGGACTACGAGTAATAATCATGACTGTTGGTAAACCGATTCAACAATGCGGAGAGCCGCCTGGGCGTCTCCCAATCCAGGATTTGGCTGCCGCGCCAAACGAATGTCTTCTATAAACGTATCAAACTCATCTTCCCAGGAGTCGTCTGACATCGGATACTCCCAGATCGTCGTCGGAGGCGGTCCCATCTCGGGCAGCATTTGATAGTGCGCGAGCCGCTCTAAGCCGTAACTTCCGCCCAACCCGGTTATCTCTAACTTACCCGTTTTGCCATATAATTCGAACGAAAAAGTGTTCTTCCATTCCGTCCACGTCGCATGCAAAGACGCAACTTGCCCGGACGCCGTCCGCAGCAAGAAAAACGCGTTATCTTCCACCGGCATATCCCAGAAGAATGTCCCCATCTCGCCCTTGACGCTCGGAAAGTCTCCGAAAAACCATCGCGCCAAGTCGATCAGGTGGAGCCCCTGGTCTATGGCCTCGCCCCCGCCGGAGAGCTCCGGCACCGCGCGCCACTCTTTGTCATAGCCAATCCGTCCCCCGTGGCCATAACGCCCGCGAACGAACATCAGCTGCCCCAAAGCGCCGGAATCAACGATCTGCCGCGCCTGGCGGAACGCCCGATGATGCCGGTGATTGAACCCAATCCGGACTAACGCTCCCGTGCGCGCGCAGGCCTCGACCACGGGGTCCAGTTCCGCCGCGCGCCGAGCCGCCGGCTTCTCCACCAGCACATGCTTGCCCGCCACCGCCGCCGCCAACGTTACGTCCGGTAGCGCGTTATGCACCGTCGCCACGCAAACAATGTCCACGTCAGGCCTCGCCGCTGCGGCGGCCCAATCCGTAGTGGCCTCCGCGCCCGGATATTTAGCCGCTAAACTCTCCGCCCGAGACAGGTTTGTGTCGCTACAGACAACCAGCTTGTGTTGACCCCGCAGGGCTTTGGCGCGCTTTTCCCCGATGAAGCCGCAGCCAATAATGGCAATATTCATGCGTTTTTCAGCTCTAAGTATAGCAGCCATCAACTCCGTTTCAGCTTCGTCACCCGCCCAACCTCCACCCATTCCGCGACGTAAATATCTCCATTCGGGGCAAAACACGCCGCATGCGGAGCCACAAATCGACCCGGGGTAAACGCGGCCCGATCCCCGGCCCGCAAACTCTCATATGTCTTCCCGTCCGCCTGCCGGCCATCGCCAAGCTGCACAATCGGGTTGTTCTGCTTGTCGAAGAGCGTCACCACCGCCTTCAAATCCGGCATCAGCAACGTGTCTCCCAGAAAATCAAACGTGCTGGGCCATCGCACGCCCTCTTTCACCATATGAAGCGACCGCCCATTCAAATCAAAATATTGAATCCGCGAATTCGCTCCCCGCTCGCCGACCATTAACAGCGGTATCCCGGATCTCGTATCGATCCCAATCGCGTGCGGCCAAATCGTCGTCCCCGCTCCTGTTTCTTTGTCCTTGTTCGCGTCCATCAATTGCCGCGTCCCGCCAAACGTCCGGAGGTAATTCGTCTTAGCGTCGTATTGGTGGATTCCGAACTTCCCGTAGCCATCAGCAATGTAAATGTCGCCATTCGGAGCCACCGCCAAGTTTGACGGGCGGTACTCACTCGCCTTCGAGTAGACGCCCGACATCACCGGCGCATGGATCATCCATACCACCTCGCCGTCCAGTGTCGTCTTCCGCACGTGGCCTTTCACATTGTCGCAATGGTACAAATACTCGACGCCGCCCTCCTGGCGAATCGTCAACCCATGCGCCCCGCCCCGCAGGTCCGCCCCCCAGCTTTTGATGAACTTGCCCTCCGGATCAAAAATCGCAATCGCGTCCGGCGACGAACTGTTCTTATGCACCGTGTGCGCCACGATCACCCGGCCCTGCCGATCCATCACGATGCCGTGCGTATTTCCGAACTGGTGGGTCGATGGCAGCTGCGGCCAGTCGTGATAGGCCTCAAAGGTATGGGCTCCGAAGCCCATCACAGGCACTCTACTTTGACCACAAGCCGCGGCCGTAGCCGCGAAGACGAACGAACGACGAGAGAAAGACATGAACGCTACAAACCAACGTAGCGCAAGATCCGTCTCGCTTCACCCTCAGCAATCTGCAGGTTCTCGCGCGCCGAGTCAAACTGCTTCTGCTCCAGATCGTTCTTTGCCAAGTCCAACGACAGGTTCATCCGCGTCGATGACTTCACTAGATCCGGTGTCAGCGCCAACCCCCGGCTCTCCACGCTCGCCTGCACCGGTGCCACGGCATTCTTCGCCGAATACACCGTCGCCAGCACGTTGTAATACCGGCTCCGTAACTCCCGCCACTGCTCCCGATCCCCCGGGCTCAGCGTACCTTCGTCAATCCGAGGATACTCCCCGCTCGTCGGCGCCGACGTCTTCACCGGCACATTCAAATACGCCTCCGGAATCCCCCGCTGCTCCCGCGGTTGCTGATTCCCGCCGCCAATCGGAACCGACATCCAAATCGGAATCGATCCTCCCAACGCGTTCACTCTTCCGCCCACAAAGGCCAACTGCCCCCGCACATTCGGATCATCCGGATTCTCATTCGCCAACTGGTTCAGGATGATCGCCGAGTTGTTGTAGCTATGAATCGCGCCTTCACGGTCGAGATGCTGCGGATTCGCTTCCTGCATCCTGCCCAACCTACCGAACGCCCCCGAAAGCGCCATTCCCAGCGCCGGGTCCGAACCCGCCAAGCCGCGAATCGCGCCTAGGTACGCTGACGCCCGTCCGACAAACGCCCGCCGCTGCGGCGTCCACCCCGGCTGCGACTGGAACGCCGGTAGATACGACTGGTCGAACCACGAATTGAACGCGTTCACGTCCTGCAATCGATCCTGCCGAAACCCCTGCGACACGGGGGCGTTCCCGCGCGGCGCTTGCTTTTCGAACTTCGTCTCTAGTCCCTGCAGCACCGTGATGGGCTGGCCCAAGCCCAACCCCGCCCCTACCAACGCCATAACCCAAGCGCGCTTCATCTTATTTTTTCTCCACTCGATCGCCCTCTCTGGGCGGCTGACTACCGTTAAACGAACCGATCGCGATCTTGTCGCGAACCGTCGTTACCTTCATGCTCCCCACCGGCGCCGTGACCACATCCAGGACCTCTTTCGTCACCGGATCCTTCACCTCTTTCACGATCCGCGAGATCTCAAACGTATCGCCCACCTGCACCCCGGATGACGAGCCCACGTTGATGTACACGCTGCCCCCTTCGACGGCCGCCACTTTCCCTTCGATTTCGATATTGCGCGTGCTCGACACGCTGCCCGCCTGCCCGTTCACCTGCGCCGCCAGCTTGTCGCAAGCGTCCATCACGGCCTCGCCGATAATGGTCTCCGCAAAGTTCGACGACGTGAAATCGACTCCCCCACCCACGCCTACCCCGCCCGCGTAAACGCCCGCAAACCCGCCCCTGGAACTCCGCTTTGACTCCCCGCGCGCCTCGCCCGTCATTACGATCTCGGACGATTCGTTATCCACCATCCGGAAGTTCAACACGACTACGGCCTTGCCCTCGCTGTTTCGCAGACCACCCACGCCCCCGGCACCCGGTACCGCCGCGCCCACCACCCCGCTCCGCCGCCGATCGTCTCTGCCAAAAACCACCACATCGCCCATCACCGTAAAGTCCGCCCCGCGAATCTGTCCAATCCGAGCCTGCGTCCCTTTCTTCACCCGACCGCTAGCGCCGAAATCCTGCTCTTTCAGCACCGTCCCCACCTTGTTCCGCTCTACCACCGTGAACTTCCCGCCCTGCGCAATCCGCTTCACCATCAGCGCGCTCATACCTTTTCCCAAGTCCATTTGGGTGCCAAAAATAGCGGCACCTACATCCCGTACCGTGGAGAAATCGAAATCCTCCACCGCCAAACTCCGCTTTGTTTGGCCCCGCAGCGCCGGCCCGACGGCCAGCAAAGAAATCGCGAATCGACGCGTCATCATTGCTTTTGCACCTTCTTAGCCAGGTAGCCCACCTCGGGCTTCCCCGTTCCGTTATACGCTCCAATCGTCACCCGGTCCCGAACCTCGGTCGCAATGAAGTCGCCGACCTTCTCGGTCACCATGTCGATCACGTCCTTGGTCACCGGGTCCTTCACTTCCTTCACAATTTTGTGGATCTCAAACCGATCGCACTTGTTGATCCCGTCAAACGAACCCGCCGAAAGGTAGATCTGCTTGTCGACCACCTCGGCAATCCGCGATTCAACATCCAGGTTCCGCATCGGAATCTTGCCCTCGTTGTTGTTCAAGTCCGCCGCCAGCTTATCCACGCTGCCCATCGTCGCTTCGCCGATAATCGTCTGGCCGAAATTCGCGGAAGTCATGTCCACGGTCGCTCCGCCGCCGCCCCGGTTCACCAGCGCCCCGACATCAAAACCGTTCTGCTTGCGGGAAGATTCGCCGCGCGCCTCGCCCGTCGCAATCACTTCGGAAGTCTCGGCGTCCACCAGCCGAAACGAAATCACCACCACCGCCTTGTCCTCGCCCGTCTTGATCTTGATGCCGCTCAGCACCTTCGGCCCGTAGCCAAAGCCGCC
>Ga0105048_10012623_pt1 | contig 13234 bp, 13 predicted proteins | sample MAT05_FD_78382 | JGI IMG/M metagenome (GOLD analysis project Ga0105048, IMG submission 78382) | Freshwater microbial communities from Lake Fryxell liftoff mats and glacier meltwater in Antarctica - MAT-05 | ecosystem: Environmental > Aquatic > Freshwater > Ice > Liftoff microbial mat | place...
TGGGTGGTATGCAGCAATAAGCGTGAATTCAGAATCTAAATTAACCGCTTTTGTAAAATCACCAGGGTGTCAAATGCATGTGGGGGGAATTATACCCAGTGCAGATTGCAAATTCGTGAAAGCAAAAAAACACGCAATTTATTTTGCTTGGAAACATAAGGCATGTGTTGTTTTTGTTCCAAACGATACAGTAGAAAATTTAGAGAGAACCGAACAGGCTTTGGCTGTGGTATTTAAGGAAGAAAAGAAAAGTATTATTACAGAGTTAAAGGAGATTAAAGAATTGTATGACAAGGATGGTGATATTCTTTTTTATGCCAAGGAAGATTTTGCAGAATTGACCCAAACGGTGAACTTAAGGAGTAAGAATACAGAATTTTATTTTCCAAAAGGTAAAGCAGGAAAAAAAATATCTCCGCTGTGGTTATTTAGCAAAGCCGGTGCTAAATTTGATTCGGGGCAGCTGGAAATGAGTCTCAATAAGGATAATACTCTTACCAGTCAGGAATATTTAAATTTAACTTTCAAGACACTTTTTCAATATTTAAAACCTTACACAGAATGACAATTACTAAAAAAATAAAAGAAATTTTAGATCAGCGCATTATGATAATTGATGGGGCCATGGGCACCATGATTCAGAAATACAAATTATCAGAAGCACAATACCGCGGCGACCGTTTTAAGGATTTCGAGCATTCTGTAAAAGGGAACAATGATTTGCTGGTTTTAACCCAGCCAGAAATTATTGTAGATATTCACAAAGAATTTTTGGCCGCAGGCGCAGATATATTAGAAACCAATACATTCAATGCAAATTGCGTTTCCATGGTAGACTACCATATGGTAGATTTGGTGGTTGAACTCAACCTTGAAGCAGCAAAACTAGCAAGACAAGCCGCAGATGAATACAATGCCATAGATCCATCCAAACCGCGCTTTGTAGCAGGAGCTATGGGGCCAACCAATAGAACCACGAGCTTAAGTCCGGATGTAAACAATCCAGGGTTTAGGGCAATTACATTTGATGAATTGCGCGATGCCTATCGCCAGCAAGCCATTGCCTTGATAGATGGAGGAGTGGATTTGATATTGATTGAGACCGTTTTTGACACCCTTAATGCAAAAGCAGCTATTTATGCGGTAAATGAATTGAAAGCTGAACGCAACATAGACATTCCGTTAATGGTGAGTGGAACCATAACGGATAACAGTGGACGAACATTAAGTGGACAGACGCCAGAAGCATTTTGGAATTCAGTTTCCCATGGAGAGTTATTGTCTGTAGGCTTAAATTGTGCATTAGGTGCAGAGCAAATGCGCCCATTTATTGAAGAAATCAGCAAAAGTGCTTGGGTTTATATTAGTGTATATCCAAATGCTGGCTTACCCAATGAATTTGGGGAATATGATGATACTCCAGAACATATGGCTTCCGTTTTAAATCAATGGTGTAAAGATGGGATTGTGAATATTGTTGGAGGGTGTTGCGGTACCACCCCAGAGCATATAGCTGCAATTGTGGCTGTTGCAAAGAATCACGTTCCACGGCATGTCCCTCAACTTATTGCCATCTAATTTGGCCTATCGGAAATTTCATTTCTAAAACGTACATTTGTATTTTTATAATGGGCGATATTCAAACAATGAACACTCCGGCAACTGCCTTTGATCTATTTGCAGATTTAGAGACTACCAACCACGAGCAAATCGTATTTTGCCAAGACAATGCTACAGGCCTTAAGGCAATTATAGCCATACACAATACGGTACTTGGCCCAGGTTTGGGTGGTACTCGAATGTGGTCTTATGCCAAAGAGAAAGATGCTGTGCGCGATGCATTGCGATTGAGCAGAGGTATGACTTATAAGGCTTCGGTAGCAGGATTGAATTTGGGAGGTGCCAAAGCCGTAATTATTGGTGACCCAAGAACCCAAAAAACAGAAGCTTTGATGCGCAAGTTTGGCCGATTCGTAGAAAATTTAAACGGTAAATACATAACCGCTGAAGATGTTGGAACTACAACGCGCGATATGGAATATGTGAAAATGGAAACCGATAGCGTAGTTGGATTGCCAGAGGCCATGGGTGGTGGCGGGGATCCATCTCCAGTAACTGCTTACGGAACCTATATGGGTATCAAAGCCTCTGCGAAAGCCGCGTGGGGCAATGAAAGTCTTGAAGGCAAATCCGTGGCTGTGATGGGAATTGGCAAAGTAGGTATGCACCTGTTAGAGCATCTTCACAAAGAAGGTGCGCGCCTGTATGTCTCAGATTTAAACCAAGATGCTTTGAAGCAAGCTGGGCATTATGGAGCCATTCCCATAGCAGGTGATGACATGTTTGATATGGATGTAGATATTTTTGCTCCCTGCGCTATGGGTGCAATTTTAAACACAGATACCATTGGCAGGTTAAAATGCCAAATAGTTGCGGGTGCTGCAAATAACCAACTTGAAGATGAATTGATTCACGGTGATATGATAAAAGCAAAAGGTATACATTATGCCCCAGATTTTGTGATCAATGCAGGTGGTCTTATCAATGTATATAGCGAATATACTGGATATGTGAGAGAGATTGCTTTTGCGCAGACAGAAAACATTTATAACACCATTTTAAATATATACAAATTGTCTAGCGACAAGGGAATAAATACACAAATGGCCGCCATTGAGATTGCCGAAAAAAGAATCAAGGATATGATGTTGGTAGGTTCTACCTATTGAGGGTAAGAGTCAACAATCGAAAATTTCCATTCTTTTGCAATTAGAATTGTACTATTTTTTATCTTAGTTCTAGCTATATTAAAGGTAGTTAGAGAAACTAATCTTATATTCGTCCCTTTGCAGTTTCGATATTTAAATATTAAAAACTCTACAGCGGTGCTTTATGTGCTTGCGCTGGCTTTGTTTTTGTACCTTCTGGTATGGTGGCGCGCTGAATGGCCTGCTGGTGGCGAAGATAGCTGGAATCATTTTTTATATGCCCGTTGGTGTCTAAAACATCCAGAACTTATGCTGGATCAATGGGGGAAACCGTTGTTCACCATTCCAGCAATTCCATTCGCAATGTTTGGGATTCAAGGTTTGTATGTCTTCAATATTCTGTGTTGTTTAGGGGCTGGGCATTTGTGTTATTTAACTGCCAAACGATTGGGGATGCGCTTGCCTTGGATGGCGGCAGTTTTCTTTCTTTTTCAGCCTATTGTTTTTGGAAATGTAATCTCTGGACTTACAGAACCTATAAACGCCATTTTTCTTGCTTGGATTTTTTATTGTTTTGTATCCAAACGTTTTTTAGTAGGCACAATATTAGCATCACTTCTGCCTTTTTTTAGATCTGAAGGTTTTGTAATAATAATTGCCATTGGCGTTTTTTTACTGGCGAGTAGGAAGTGGAAATATTTGCCATTTTTACTTTCTGGCTCATTTTTTTATACCTTAATATTTGGCATTTTTTGGGGCAACTGGGGTGCACTGGTAAATCTAAATCCATACATTAAACATGAAGTAGAAGGCAGGTTTGATCCTGGACATGGAAATTTTTGGCATTATGCCAATGGGTTTCAGAAAATTTGGGGGCTCTTAATAGCCTTGATGCTGCTCATTGCCGTTGTTTATTTGGCGTTGCATATTGTATATCTATTGCGAAAACGAACCCAAGAGGAACGAAGTCGGCTCGCATTTTGGTTATGGTCGCCGGTATTTTTGTCATTTTTTTTGGCCCATTCTTTCATTTGGTGGAATGGCAGCATGGGTTCTCATGGTTTGTTGCGTGTGTTTTTGGTTGTGGCTCCAGCCGTGGCATTGCTGGCGCAGTATGCATTTGACCGCATTTTATCTGCAGAATTGAGGTTTGTAAATAAGTATTTACCCATTCTGACCACCGTTTGTACAATTTATTTGGCATATAATGGCAATAAAATTAGATTGCCTTGGCATGATGAACCTTCCATAGCGGGTTTTCCAGGTTCTGAAAACATAGCTAAGAGCATCGCTTTTATTCAAGCACACCCAGCGCTAAAAAACAAGGTAGTGGTTCATCAATTGCCGTTCATAAATGCCCAACAAGGTTGGGACCCCTGGGCAGAAATAAAAGAAACCCGAACTGTATATTTATGGAGTTTGGACAAGGATCCTAAGAAAGATTGGATGCCCGATAGTTGTGTGGTTATTTGGGATGGATTTCATGCACCGCGCGAAGCCACGATGCCTTTAAATATTATGCAGCAAATGCCCGCCTATTATGAAATTGCTTTTTTTCCTGCAAAGGATAGTATTTACGATATTCGGTTGTTTTTAAAAATAAAAAGCACCTTACATTAATTTCTATTTATTCCAATAAATTGAACAAATTTTTAAATGAATTTCCCGAGGAAATAGAAGCTCCAGAATCTGATTATTTGTTTGTTGGGCCTTCCAAAATATTCGGTGCAGGCGACGGTTTGTATACTGCCATTGAAATTCACACAAATGAAATCATTGCAATTTTTAAAGGAGAAAAATTATCGGAAGCTGAATCAAAAACCCGTGCAGAAAGAAAAGCGGATGGGTATTTTGTAAAAATGTTGGATGGTACAATTCTAGATTCTGCAAATGTAGAATGCTTCGCCAAGTATGCAAATGATGCTGAGGGATTCGGAAAATTTGCCTTAAGAAACAATGCTAAAATTACCCTAAATGAATTGGATGAAGTTTGTCTAGTAGCCTCAAAGAAAATTCTTCCAAACCAAGAAATATTTACCAGCTATGGAAAAAAATATTGGGATAATTATTTAAATTCCAACGAGTCAACCACGAAAGGAATTTCGAATAAATTTAAATAAAATCATCCCTATCATTCATAGCTGTGCTTTCCGGTTTCCCAGCCTCTAGAAATCAACAATTTATCACCGGATTCAATTGCGCCATTTTCAATTTCTGTACCCATTGAGTCATTCCACCGGTTTAGAAAACCGAATAGAGCCACTACGCCTAAAATCTCCACAACTTCACCTTCATTCCAGTGTAATCTCAACTTCTCTGCAATAGCATCATCCACTGCGTTGGGAACGGATGAACTTAGAATTGCAAATTCTAAGGCTGCACGTTCAGCCTCAGTGAATGCTGAGTGCGTTTGGAATTCCCATATATTCTCCATTTGATCTGCAGTAGCTCCATATCTTTCAGCAGCCCTTATTGTATGCGCTTGACAATATCTGCAACCAGCCGCATTGCTACTAACATAGCCAATGAGGCGCTTTAGAGAACTCGTAACTCTCCCTTGATTCTCCATGACAGCCTTGTTCAAGGCAATAAAAGCGTAAGCAATTTGTGGGCGATGATACATGGTTTTAACGCTGTTCGGACAAAATCCGAGAGTCTCATTGTAGAATTCCACTAGCTTTTGCAACTCAGCATCGTCTTTTTCAGAAGCAGGATAGGTTAGGGGCCGTTTCATAATTGTAGTATGTTTTATTCCTTTTCATTAAGCAAAAGTATAGTTGCTAGGAATCAAAGTTAAATGTTATTTTTGAAAGAATTAATTTTTAATTGAATGGGAATCCAAATTTCTTCTTCGGAATCCAACGCATTTTTTTTTGTATTTCTCTCCCATAACCTCAAAATAGGGGCGATTGTCTGGCTTATAAATTGATTTTGGAAACCATTCTAAACAAATATAGTCATAGGTTTTGAGAAATTCACTGGGCAATCCGGTGTGCAAAAAAACGGCATAGAAACCTGCGGGCCCATCAAGCCTTTGCATATTTGGCTCCACAATTGTTTCGTCTGTAATTTCAACCGATGCCCATTTGTTGAATTTAGCATTGGTGTCGAAATTTAAATAATCAAATGGATCAGAATAGATTTGAAGACAAAGTATTTCCGTGTTTTTTCGGTGCGTTATTTGTTTTATTTGTGGCATAAAACCACTGAAAAGTTGCAATATTTTGTCTTCCATCAAACGCATTTCCACAAACTGTCCTAAAAGTATTTTGGGTTCTATTTCTTCAATTCTTAAGAATATATTTTATAATTTAAATAAGAGATTCTCCATTCAAATCCGTGGTTAAAACATCACTCATGTAGTCAAAAATAGGGCGAATACTTTTAAATATTTTGGCAATTTCCGATGCAAAATTATCAGCTTGTATTTCCTTGTCAGAAAAATTGTGTCTAAACAGAAATTGCTTTTGTCTGATTAAGTCTATTGCGGGATGGTCTATAGAAAAACCGCGGGGGACGGTATTCACTTTTTCGCCGTGTATTTGGGTGAAATTTGTTATAAAAGCCTTTGATTTTAGCAATTTATGCCACGCTTTATAATTGATTTCTATGTCTCGCCGAATTCTTTTTAAATCTTCTGGATTGGGTGAAAAAAAGCCACAGGCCAGAAAACTACTTCCAGGTTTAATTTGCACGTAATATCCACCTCTTTTTGCTTTGGTTGCGCGTTGCATTCTAAAAGCAAACCTGGCATTGTAAGGCGACTTGTCTTTGCTGAAACGCACATCGTTGTATATGCGGTATAAACTTTTTTTACCGGTTGTTTCTACCAAGGAATCGTGTTTGTTCATTTCGGAAATTACACTCTCTGCAAATTCAACCATGTTGTGTTGCGCCGCTGCGTAACATTCTTTGTTTGTATTAAACCAATATCGATCGTTGTTTTGGGCAAGATTTTTTAAAAATTGAACGGTATTTTTATTTAGGGTCGGGTATTTCATTCGTTGTTTTTTTCTTTTTCCAAGTTTTTATACTGTAGTCCAATCCCAGACCAAGAATGTGGAAGTATCTGTTGTAAGTTGCTTTGCCATAATCGGGTCGAAATATATAATAGGCTTCCACTTTCAAGTGTTTGGCAATTTTGTATTTAACCCCTAGTTGATCACGCCAGTTATCCACCAAAGAATTTCCCCCGATGCGGAAAATAGGTTCTACCGATACAAAGGCGTCTAGCTTTTTAATTATAGAATAATTGGCTGAGAATCTGAATCGGTAATACCCTTTGGCTTTGTCTGGTTTGCTAGGGTCGTCTAAATCCTGAATCTGGTTTTGAAGCAATCCCCGAATTCCAAATTCCCAGTTTTTAAAATCTTGATTGTATTGGAATCCAACACTATAGCGATGGTAAATGGACTTCGCTACCCATGCTTGCCTGTATTCTGTAAGTAAGTCCAATGCTTTGGTTAATTTATAACTTGCGCCGGCACTTAAATAAGAACCATTGTATGTTTTTAAGTTGTTAATGTACCGCCTTTGATATTGGAAGTCGTATTTCCATTTTGGGGCAAAACTGTGCTTAAATGACAAACTATACCAGCCTTGCCCATCCACTGGATCAGTGATAGTAGTCTGACACAATGCATTGGGAATTGCGAAAATAAGCAATAGAAAACCAAATAAATTCGGAACTCCCTTATTCATACCAGATCACCAACTGGGTTGTGTCGCGAATGAGGTCTATATGTTTAATTTCTATGCGGGTAATATTTAATCCTGTTCTTTGTTTCAAGTCGGCGATAAGTTCGTCTCTGCACTGCGGCCTTATGAGTTGAATGTTGTCGTAGAGTATTTCCTGATTGAACTCATATTTCGTAAATATTCGTGCTTCTATAAGAACTGCCAGACCAACGATGACTCCGCCAATGGCAGCAAACTCCATGATTTGCAAACTCATGGCAGCCAACAGACCCAAGGATATGGATAAGAACAAATAAGTCATGTCCTTGGCTGTGAGACCTTCCGTCCGGTACCGGAGCATAGAGAATACCGCAAATAGCCCAAAAGCAGCGCCTGTACTTAGTGTAACTTTGTTTAGAACCAATGAAACAAAAAAGATAATGCTGTTAACCGCGAAGAAACTCAGGAAAAGTTCGCGTTTTCGGTATCTTGAAAAATACAAGCCACGAATGAGTAAAATAAGCAACAACAAGTTCAGCAGAAATCGCATTCCCACGGGAACAGTAAGTATAGAAGATATCAAGTTTTCAGGCATTCTCTGTTAGTTTGTAAATGGCACGCAATGTAGGTTTAAAAAGATTGTGTTTCAATTCTTTTCTCAGGCTGGTCATACCCAAACAGTACTTACTAATCCTGCAATTTTGTATGCCCATTTGTTTCATTTGATGGTCAAAGGCACCCGCTTTTAAGCCCTGACTTTTACTTTCCGCAATTACCAAACTGGGATACAGTATATTTTTTTCCAGTGCATTGGCTGAAATATCAAGGTCAAAAGTTACTTTTAAATCAAGGGTTTTGTGCAACAAAGTAATTCGTTGATATTCAATGGTAAGCTTGGGTAATAGATTTTCGACAGTGTAAGGGCTATTGAGAGACACAAATTCAGTGGCTTCAAATAAGTTATTGCCAAGCTGACGGTGCTTTATGGTTTGCTGCCTTGCTGTTTTTTCTTTAATCTCAATATAGCTTATTCCTTCTTGTAAATATGCACGTTTGCGAACTTTGTAGCGATGTGCCATTTGTCTGTGGTTTGCATGGTACATGTCCAGTTGCATTGTGTCGAAATACTCAGTGGAATATTGGAAAATTCTGTAATTTTTATTTTCCAGAATTAGATAATCCGTGCAGCAATTCTCTAAAATATGATGGAGTTTGTTTTGGTGCAATAGGTATTTTACATCATGCCGGCGCAATAAACCTGGCCGTAGGTTTAATGATTCTAAGTCGATACTTGCGAAAATATCCAAATGAAGATCTTGGTTCATGGTAAAAACTGATTGAGCAAAGAAATGCGGTTGGTGATATGCGTTTTTAATTTGGCTTTTTCCGCAGTAAAGTCAGATTGGTTGTTAAGGTGTGTATATTTCACTTGCTCTCCATTAATACCTACCACATATGGTGAAATAAGGCTATGGTATTTTTCAATCAGCAAATCCATAGCTGTTTGGTTAAAAATAGTTGTTTTGAAATTTCGCATATAATCTTTGTAGCGTTTAAAATAGATGGCATCATTCGCTACAAGGTGGATCAAAGGCCACATAGTTCCAACTTCGTTCATGGTTAAAGAAAGCCCGGGCAAGCCGCCAGGTCCGCCTCCACCGCCAACCGTTCCAGTAATTCCAGGACTTTTATTAAGCGCCTCGTTATTGTCCCACGGAATCCAGGTGAGTTTGTTGTTGCTATGGTTGTACAGATAATAATTATGCGCCATTAGGCCATAACTATCCCAGTTTACAATGCTGTTGTTTACTGCCAGATATTTTAGAAAATGGTCCATATTAAAAACCTTTTCTAGCCCAGCTCGCCAAGCTGCAGAATCAGTGCCGCGCAAGGGAGAATTTAATGCAGTAATAAAGGCTGTTATGTCGGAATAATCCGCTGCGGATTCGTTGTTTTTCTTTTCAAATTCCGTCTGCACAAAACCGCTAAGTTTGGATTCTGGCTTGTAAATATTGCCACCTTCTTCTCCGAATTGCATTTTTATCATGTTGTCCTCAGGCAACTCTACAGCGCAGTATACACCACAATATTTCAAACCTGCACCAAAGTCAATCCATACTTTATAAAATGCAGTTTTGGGAGCCTGAATTCCAGCATTTCTGAAAATGTCTGCAGTAATTTTTTCCCGAATGAGTGAATTGTCTTTGGCACCAGGAGAGAAGGATAAGTCCTTGAATCCATAAAATTTTTGGTTGGTAATTTCCGTGTACTGGTTTTCGAATTTGTCGAAGTTGAGGCGAAAAGGCATTTTGTATATGCCCGACCTCCAAGTTTGGGTTAAGGTAGAATTGCCTTTTAGGCGAAAACCAACGTGTTTCCATACTTTGCCATTAAATCTTAAAGTGGCCTCAACATAGGCAGGTTCAGTGCTTGGAAACACCCCTCCGCCTGGGCCACCGCCGCCAAAATCTGATCCATAAAGGGCTTTCATATCGGTTTGTATGGCAGTCCAATTTTCAGTCCCAATGGTGATTTCAAGGTTGTTAACGGAATCCTGTGGAAATATGATATTGTAATTATGCGGCCCATTTCCGTGGCTGGCTTCGGTCCAGTCTGGATTTTTGTGCAAGTCACCAATAAGCTTAGCAGGGTCTTTGCGGCATGCCACAGAACCAATAACAATAGCCGCAATGATCCATAACTGTCCAAATTGTTTCATCGTTGCACAAATTAACAGATTTCTGCGGCAACTTCAAAATGGGAGTATCATACGAGAATAGCAAAATTTGTTCAACCCTAGATTCGTTTTGGTTTGCTAATGAAATTCGTAACTGCTGAGTCGAATATTTAACAATACAATTACGTTTTTAACTGTTTGAAATAGAAGCAAGTTTTTTAATATCCTGTACCTCCAATATTTGTTTATCGTATCCGTGCAAACAACTATTAACCATGGCTTGGCCCACTTGTAATAAAGTTAACGAAATTTTAGGAAATATTGTGGGAAACCAAAGCCCAAAAAAAGTAAAAATGAATTTTACATTTTTTTGCCCTTTCAGTGGTTTCATAAATCCTGGGCGAAAATTGTATTGCCCTTTAAATCCTATTTTAATCAATGCATTTTCAGTCTTTCCTTTTACCCTAGCCCACATAAGTTTGCCATTTTCACTGCTATCTGTGGCTTGTCCGGAGACAAAATCAAATACCATACTGGGATTTAATTTGTATAGAATTTGCGCAAAATGAAGTGTCGTTTCGTAGGTGATATAGGAATATTTTTCTTCTTTCATACCTACTGAACTTATGCCGGCGCAATAGAAACAAGCATCATAGCCGTTTAATTTAATTTGCTGTTCCTCTGAAATAGTATTAAAATTTTCAATTAACAATTCCGACAATTTGGGATGATTTAATGCATAGTGCCTTCGATTAACCATCAATATTTCCGAAACAGTTTCATTTTGTAAACAAGCCAATAAAACGCCTTCGCCAACCATTCCCGTAGCACCTGTAATGATTATTTTTAATTTATTCATAGGAAAATACAATCTATTTTATCCTTTAGAAATGATTTGAATCGCATTCACCATTGCATCCAATTCATCAATAGAAGTATACAAATGCGGAGTTACGCGCACTCCTTTTACAATTGGATGGTCGATAGCAACGGTAAAGATTTTAAAATCTGTGAGTAGTTTTTCTGCCAACTGTGCCGGTGTAAATCCTTCTATGCCGACGTTTACAATGGCACTGCAGCGCGTTGCTTCTTCCCAAGGGGTATGTATGGTTACTTTGGACAATAAGGCTACTTTGGATACCCAATAGTGCATGAGGTATTTCAAACGGGCTTCTTTTAATGCACTGCCAATGGAATTGTGGAAATCTATGGCTTTGGATATGGTCTCCACACTTTGCAAGGGCCTTGTGCCTTGTTGTTGAAATTTGCGAATGTTGTCTTCGGGCTGGCCTTCTGGCGCCAATAAGGGCCATATTTTGGAAATATGTTGTTTTTTCATCCACAGAAATCCGTTTCCCAGCGGGCAACACAACCATTTGTGCAAACTGGCAGCCACATAGTCTGCGTGCAAATCAGGTATTTTAAAATCGAGTTGAGCAATGCTGTGCGCTGCATCTACGGCAACCTCAATTCCCATATCGTGGGCTTTGTCAGCTATGGTAGCAACTGGAATTACCTGGCCTGTTAAATTGATTAGATGGGTAAGGTGTATCAGTTTGGTTTTGGAGGTGGCGTGTTTTAAATAGGCATCAACCACTTCTCCGTCGTTGCTTGGGTGCATTGGAACATTGGCTATAATTACTTTAATTCCCAGGCGTTTTTGTATTTGGTGAAATGCCGCCACCATGCTGCCATAGTCTTGGTTGCCTATAATTACCTCATCTCCTGGCTTCCAAGGGAAACCGCAAATGAGGTTGTTTAAAGATTCGGTGGTATTGCGGGTAATGGCCAATTCTTCGGAATCTATTCCCAGAAAATCAGCCAATTTTGTACGTACAGTTTCAAATGCCGCAGTTTGTTCACGGCGCATATACCAACTGGTGGTGCTGTTGATATAATCTTCGCGCCTTTGATGGTGTAGCAGGGTAGGACTGGCTTGCGGGCTAAAATAACCGTTTTCCAAGTTAATATAATCCCCTTTCCGCGGAAAATAGAGGCGCACCATATCCCAATAAGATTCATCATCCACAGCAATTCCGCCATTGGAGAAGGGTAGTGGAAGAAGATTCAAGTTATCGTTTAACGGCAATCCGGCGGAAGACAATCCCAAGCCGGCGGTTGCCAATGCGGCATTTTGAAGAAACGTTTTGCGTGAAAACATGGTGCAAGTTAAAGAGAAAGTGAGAGTTTTATAATACAAATCCTTTTCTCTAAGCCAAATCTGCAGATCTAAACTTAGATGCAATCTCACATTCCAAAAAGTAATTTTTCCGCATTTCTCAAAACCAAGGAAATGCATTTGATTCATCACCTCGATTTTTGAATCGAATTATAATTACGAAAAAAACAACAATACTCTTACTCGCAATTTTTGCCATGATACAACTAGGCAAAGCCGCAGTGGTTTATGTGAAACGCACTGCTTCTGGCACAAACAACGGTGCCAGCTGGACTAACGCGTACACGGATCTGAAAACGGCTTTGGCAAGTGCCGCATCAGGCAGTAGTGTGTGGATTGCCGCGGATACATTCTTTTTAAACACGGCTAGGTCATATGCAAATGCCATAACCAATAAAACCCTTTACATTTATGGTGGTTTTCCCAATACAGGAAACCCATCCTCTTTGAGCCAACGCGATATTAAACTATACAAGACTATAATAAGTGGAGACATTGGAAAAAACGAAGCAGCATTTGATGGCAATACCACAAAATCTTCATCAGACCGCAGCGACAATGCATACCATTTGTTTGTTATTTCGCAAAATGCAGCTTCTTACACTGGGCTTGTTGATGGCATTACCCTAGAAGGTGGCAATGCCAACGGAAGCAACAACGATGCTTATGGTGCCAGTGTTTTTTACTCACGGTCTGCAACTGGCAATGGAAGTCAAACACACCAAATAAGTTTCGTAAGTTGCGAATTTAGAAATTTAACCGCAACTTCAGGTGCATGTTATTATTCCAGTCTAGGATTTGCGAAATGCGACGCGGTGCGGCTAAGCTTTCTAACCAGCCAAATTCACAATACTTGCGCAGACGATTTTCCAATTCCCTCATTGGCCTGTCCAACCAATGTTGCAACAGATTATTCTATTAACTTTAATTCTTTTGGTAACAACAATTTAAAACAACCCCTCGGTTTAATTTGTGCAGAAGGCCCAAAATACA
>Ga0105048_10012625_pt1 | contig 13233 bp, 10 predicted proteins | sample MAT05_FD_78382 | JGI IMG/M metagenome (GOLD analysis project Ga0105048, IMG submission 78382) | Freshwater microbial communities from Lake Fryxell liftoff mats and glacier meltwater in Antarctica - MAT-05 | ecosystem: Environmental > Aquatic > Freshwater > Ice > Liftoff microbial mat | place...
GCGCGCCTGGTCCGGCGTGTAGTAGCCGACCGGCAGCGCGAAATACGGCGACGCCAGCAGCTCCATCGACATGCTGGCAAGTTCTGCCGCTTCCGAACCCGTGCCGCGCTGCCAGATCAGTTCCCGGTCCGACGCGAGGTAGGCGTGGAAGCAGTGCCCGGCCTCGTGCACCAGCGTCGTCACGTCATCAGCGACACCGACGGCGTTCATGAACACGAATGGCTGCCTGCGATGATGGAGCGTGGTGCAGTAGCCCCCAGGCGCCTTGTTCGGGCGGCTCTCCAGGTCCAGCAGGCCGTCACGCGTCATGTCGGCAAACCGCTCGCCGAGCTCGTGGTCCAGCGACGTGAAGATCCTGCCGCTCGAGGCCACGAAGTCTGCGGCGCTCTGAAACGGACGCAGCGGCGCAAGCCCGTCGGGGTCGACCGCGAGGTCCCAGGGACGCAGCGTCTCGAGACCGAGGCGCTCGCGACGGTTGGCATGCACGCGGGCTGCGGCAGGCGTCACCACCTCGACCACGGCATCATGAAAGCGCGCCACATCGTCCGGCGTGTAATCGTGACGATGCTTGGCGGCGAACGCGAACGACTGGAAGTCGCCGAAGCCCGACTCGTGCGCGACGGCCTGCCGAAGCGCATACATGCGCTCGAACAGGTCCGAGAACTCGTCGCGATGCGCGAGGTAGGCGTCGGCACCAGCGCGGAAGGCACGCTCGCGTGCCGCACGATCCTCCACCTCGAGCAGCGGTTGCAGCTGCGGCACCGTCAGCACTTCGCCGTCGATCTCGACACTCAGGCCGCCGGCGATCTTCTGGTACGCGGCGCTCAGCTCCTCGATCTGCGCAAAGCGCGGCACGTTCTCGTCACGGAAGATCGACACGGAGGTGCGGAACTCGCGCAGCAGCACGGCGATGTCGGCATCGTCGATGCCCGTCGCGATGAGCAGTCGCGCGAGACTCGTCTGCCGGGCTTCGGCACTCGGCTGGATCTCCGTGACGAAGCGCAGGTAGCGCGCCTCTGCGGCACCGTCCGCCGTATTGCCGGTGTACTCGATCAGTGCCTGAGAGGACGCCTCATTGACGAATTCCTCGAGCTGCGACCAACGTCGGAGCCACTCGCGCGCGGTGTCAGGCGTGGGGCCGTCAGACGCGAGCACGTCATAAAGAGCGGCGATCTCGAGCCATGAGGCGTCAGCGAGGTCGGCCGGCGATTGCGGGAATGTGGGCGGCATCACGGCAGCACGTTCGGAGTGATTCACAGCGGGCGGAAAACGGAACCGTGGCGCACGCAGACGGCGGCGTCATCGCCATCGCCGGATCTTTCCACCTCGGTGCATTCTACCCGCAGCAGTATCACACGCGAACCCCTGCACTCCCGACCGCCAGCCACGACGGCGTGCGTGCGGCTGCCGCCGCAATCCGCTGCCGCAACTCGCTCGGCAGCGACGCGGCGCCACGGGCGTCCGCTTCCTGCACCAACCGCAACGCGCGGGCCTGCGCTGCGTACGCATCGAGCAGCGCCGCAGCCGCGCCAGGCACCTGGAGCGCGTGCTGCATCAAGAGATCCAGCGTGAACTCACCATCTTTTAAAGCCACGAACAGATCGGCGGCCGAATCCTCGCTGTTGGATCGACCCGTCGTCTGGGTGGACGTCTGACTCAGTGACACGATGTTCTCCGCTGTGCACATCATGCTTCCGTGTTGCCTGGAAGCACGACGCCGGGTTATATGTTGCGTTACGATCGTTCGTATCCTGCCTGTGGTTACGCCACGCAGCAGCGTCGCCGATGCTGCTCCTGGCCGATCCGGACTCTGGAGGAACTCCGCCGTGGCGCTCTCATCACACGCGATCTTCCCCGCGCCGCCCTCGAATGGCGCTGATCTCGTCGATCGCCACTGGGCGGTCGATGCGATGCCGGCGGCGCAGCGTCTCGCGAGTCTCGCCGCTGCTGATGTCGGCGAGATTCCGCTGCATCTTCCCGCGATCCGCGAATCCGCCCACACGCTCGCCACCGCGTACGAGCTTGCCGCCCTGCTTGGGCGCGACGCGCTGCGCTCCCGCTCCGCCAATCTCCCTTCGGCTCTCGAGCGCGCGGCGCTTCGCGTCGGCGCCGAACGCGCCTGCCTGCTGCACCGCTCGCTCGGACTGCAGCTCGGGACCGATGCCGAGGGGCTGCTTCGGCATGGTGCTCGGCTCTGCGCGCTCGCAGCGGTCTCCGGTCCCGAGGCCGTTGCCCGCACCCGTTCCTGGCTGCAGCAGTCGGACAATGCCGATCGCCTGACAGAAGCCGAGCACCAGCTCGCGAGTGATTCCGATGATGCGGCGAGTCGCGGTGGCACGCCGCTCTGGATCATCTGGCGCCATCTCCTGCTGCATCCCGATCCGGCACGGCTCGAGCAGCTCATCGCCGACCTGGCGGCGCTGCGTGAGCAGCGACACGGCGTGACCGACCTCAGGCCGAGCACGAACGAGTCGGAGCTGCGCCTTCGGTTCCAGCAGTTCGTGCGCGAACGGCTCGCCGATGCTGCTGGCCTGCTGGCGATCGGATTGCGCGGTCGGAGCGATGCGCAGGCGATCGCGCACGAGATCACGGCGCAGTGCACTGCGGCCAGGTCGGCGTCGACTGGTGATCCCAATCTCGATCTCCTCGCCGCGTGGCTCGAGCTCGCGGCGCTCACCGCGCTCGGTCCGCAGCTGGCGCCGACGGCCTGATCGGACGGCTGCGCCACCCGTCGACAGGGTCAGGCAGGTAAGCGCGTGCACGATCGGTGGTTGTGGCGCCGACATGTGGAAACCCCCGAACAGCGACGAATGCCGTGTTGACGCGCATGCGACCAGCGCCGATCGCGAATGAACAAGCGTACACCTCGCGACGTCACCTCACAATCCCGAACAAAAGCCAGCTAAGTCGTTGTGAACATTGTGGATACGTTGTCCACACCGATGTCGACAAACAGCATAAGTCGTGACGCCGCAAGCACGTTGCCCGCATGGCTTCTGTGGAAATCGCGGCACGCGCGCTGCCATTCTGCCCCAGCACGCGGCCCGCACCCTGTCTGATGCCGCGGACGCACACATTTTCGGGCGATTTCTGCGATGCCAACGTTGGACGCAGACACGCATGCGACCTCGAGTGCGTACACCTTCGTCGCGCGCCGCGCATGCGAACTGGGCCGCACATGGGGCCGCTCGTCAGCGTCCACGCTGCGTGCGCGGCATGATGGCCCTGCAGCCAACCGAACGACGCGAGCGGTCCAACGCCGCACGAGGCGACCCTGGACCGCTCGGGAACGTCAGAAGGGGCGCTCCCGAGTGGAAGCGCCCCTTCTGACTTCAACCTGCCCGATCGTTAGCGGATCGGCTTCAGCTCAACCCGGCGGTTCAGTCCGCGACCAGCGGCCGTCCGGTTATTCGCCCTCGGGGCGCTCGGGCCGTAGCCCTTCACGTCGAGGCGTCCAGCATCCACACCGGCAGCAACCAGCGTGTTCTTCACCGTCGTGGCACGAGCCAGCGACAGACGCGTATTGGCACGGGCCGAGCCGGTGTTGTCGGTGTGACCACCGATTTCGAACCGGACGTTCGGCGAGGCCTGAATCAGCGTGACAGCGCGGAGCAGGATCGTACGACCGCTCGGCGTCAGTGCTGCCGAGCCAGTGCGGAAGCTCACACCTTCGAGCACGATGCTCTTGGCCGTGTCGGCCACTGCGACCGGGATCGGGCAACCAGAGGCATCGACGCGAGTACCAGCCGGGGTGTTCGGGCAGCGGTCAGCGTCATCCGCCACGCCGTCGCCATCGGAATCCAGCGGGCAACCCGTCGCGTTGACCTTCACCCCACGCGGCGTGTTCGGGCAGCGGTCGCTGCCATCATCCACACCGTCGCCGTCGGAATCCATCGGGCAACCTGTGGCATCGACCTTCACGCCAGCCGGCGTGTTGGCGCACTTGTCCAGGTAATCGGCGACGCCATCCTTGTCGCTGTCGACCGGGCAACCCGTGCTGTCCACGGTCACGCCAGCCGGCGTGTTGGCGCACTTGTCCTGGTAGTCCGCAACACCATCGCGATCGCTGTCCAGCGGGCAGCCCGTCGCGTCCACCGCCACGCCAGCCGGCGTGTTGGCGCACTTGTCGTTCTTGTCTGCAACACCGTCGCCGTCAGCATCCTTCGGCTTGGTGTTGAACAGGTAGCTGACACCGAACTGGCCGCCGATATTCGTGCTCCGCTTGCCATTGAACAGCAGATTGTCTGCGGCTTCGAACTGAGAACCATCAACCGTCACAGCGGCACGAAAGGCAACGTTGTCGGTGAGCCCGAGGCGGGCACCGATCATCGTGGCCCAGCTGTACTCGCTGAACTTCCGGACGCCTTGTGACGTGTTGGCGCCAAGCGGAATGTTCGGCTGCAGCCAACGCTGCTCGTTGCGGACAGCACCGACACCAAGAAGGAGCTCGACCTGCTCCTGCACTGGGATCGAGAAAACACCGCGGAGGTGAATGGGCGTATACGATGACAGCGAGCGCACCCCAGCTGGGGTGTTCGTCACTCGGCCGTTCGCCGACGAGATTTCAGCCTCGACGGCGAAGTTCCGGTGCAGATACAGGCCGAGCAAACCCGTGGGTGAAGTGACGGTCGAGAAGTTCTTGATGCCGACATCCGAAACGCGGACACCGGCATTGACTTCCACCGTTCCAGCCTGGGGGGTCTGTGCAAACAGCGGCGCTGCGCCGATCGCGAGCGCGAACAGCGAGCCCGCCGAGCGCAGACGAACAGATAGCGTCATGCCACCTCCGAAGGGGTGTTAAGTGCGAGGATGCTGCGAAGATCCCGGAATAGTCGCCCACTAGCGCCGAATGCGCTAGCGGTCCGGAACTCATTGCTACCGCAAGGGACGGACCGCACGGCACACGAACGGGTGTCGCGCGGAAAATCCCTCTTGCAACCTCCGCAATAGTGCCAAGTTCAGGTCGATTCTGCCAGTGAGGACAAGCAAATGGTTGCAACTCGAAGCGGTCGAGATCGGCGACGGTGGCAAAACGCCTCTTCCCTCGTTCAGCTGCATCGGCGATCGGCGCGCCATGTCCAACGCGACACCCGGCGCATGATTCGGCTGGCGGAGCGGACCCATCGCGCGCGGTGCCGCGTCCAGCCGAGCCGGATCAGACACAGGCTGGCCACCGTGAAGGCGGGCAGCACCCAGCCCGGCACCAGCGCATCAGCCGTGGACGTCGCGGCCCCGAACCACACAGCGGCCAGCACCCAGCCGCCGATGCAGCAGAGGTGCGCCGCGACCTTCTGCCGCACCAGCACGTGGACCGCCAGTGACAGGATCAACCAGGAGGCAAACGGCCACAGGACGTCGCGGAACACGGCCACCGCAAAAGACAATCCGGCCATTCCCTGCCGTGTGGCGACCATGGTCGCCAGTGCGGCACCGCCGGCAAGCGTCGTGACCAGCACGGCTTGCGCCGCAAGCGCACCAGCGATGCGACCGGCGATCAGCGACGTCCGACCGAGCGGCTGCAGCTCGAAGAAGGGCGCTGATCGCTCTTCATCCTCGCGCCAGACGAGTTCACCGGCGTAGATGGTCGCCAGCAGCACGAGAAAGAGTCGCGCATGCAGCGTTATGGCGGCCAGCGCGATGGACATGCCGTCGGTGGCACTGGTCGCGGCACGCGCATCGACGAACGCATGAATCGTCACGTTCAGGATGCCCAGCGCCGCCAGCACTCGCCAGCCTGTATCTCGCAGCATCCACCGCACGACATACTGCGCGGTGGCCATCGCACCGCGAATGGTGCGCGCGGCGCCGGCGCGAATGATCGGCCCTGCCACGGTCGCAGTGCCTACGTCCTCGGCTGCCTGAGCCGCCACTCGACCCTTCCGTCGCGAGACCGGCGCCGGCGCACAGATCGCGACGCAGGCCACCAGCAGGCCGACGCCGAGCCAGGCCAGCCGATTCGCCAGCAGCAGCGCCGTGACAGGCATTGCCTGTGTCAGGCGTTGCGCATCGGTCCACCCGGCCGTGGCCTGCAACAGAGCCGCACTGCCGAACGGATCGATCATCACCACACCGGGCTGCACGCCGACCCGCGCGATGGCCTCGGTCCAGAGCCAGATCAGCACCAGCCCCTGCCCCACGATTGCCCACAGCCGGCCGCTCAGCACACCGACGCCGAACTGGAGGGCGCCGACGGCCAGCATGGTCGGAATCACGACGAGCACGAAGGGCGGCACGCTGCCCCGAAGTGCGTGCCAGGCGCTGCCGCCACCGATCACGGCACCCACCACGAGCCCCACTGGAATCGCGCCGTAGATCAGGAGCAGGATGCAGAGCGCAGCAACCAGCTTCGCCACCAGAGATTCGCGCCGCGTGAGCCGGGTCACGTCCAGCAGCGCATCCACACGATCGGCGCGATCGCGCAAGACCACGGTGGCGGCCACCATCGTCGTGATGACCTGACCGAACGCCGTGAGCGCGGTGCTGGCCAGCATCAGCGACCAGGCCGCATCACGCGGGACGACTCCGCGACCGCGCACGAGATCGACGGGGCCCGCTGCGGCGAAGGCCATCGCGAGCAGGCCAAGGACGAGGGGATACAGTGCGGTCAGCGGCTCACGCCGCTGGATGGCCAGTTCCAGCCGCACGACGGCCGCGATCCGCTGCTGCGTGGCGCTCATGTCGAGATGCGCGCGCCCTCTGCCGCGCGCACCGGCGCCCCCGCATCTCCGCCGGTCGCATCCGCGAACACATCTTCGAGCGTGGGCTCGGCCGGCACGAACCGGGCATCCGGCGCGTGCGGCGCAACGACGGTGACGGCGACCGCACCGCTGACCAGGAACTCGCGGATCACGCGCAGCGACGCACGAACCTCCGGCACCTCGCCGCGTGACAGTCGCGCGCGGAAGACACGGCCACGCAACGCCGCCGCGAGTTCCGACGGTGGTCCCACCCGCACGATACGTCCGCGATGGAGGATGACGGCGCGGTGGCAGAGCGCATCCACATCTGCCACGAGGTGCGTCGAGAGCAGCACGGCGCGCTCCTCGGCGAGCTCCAGGATCAGATCGTGCACGCGATGCCGTTCGGATGGATCGAGGGCGACCGTCGGCTCGTCCACGATCAGCACGTCGGGCGCGCCGATGAGCGCGATCGCGATGCCCAGTCGCTGCTTCATGCCGCCGGAGAGCGAGCGCACCGGCATGTCGCGATCACGCCAGAGATTGACACGTTGCAGCATCTGTGTGACTGCGGTGCGCCGCTGTACCGCAACCTCGAGTCCTTTCAGCAGCGCGAAGTGCCCGAGCAACTCGGCTGGCGTGAGCGCGGGCGGAAACCCGAAGTCCTGCGGCAGGTAGCCGAGATGACGCCGCGCCTGCTGCGGATCGCTGAGTGCGTCGATGCCGACGACCTGCACCGCCCCTTCGTCCGGACGCTGCAATGTCGCGAGCACACGCAGGAGGGTGGACTTGCCCGCACCATTGGGCCCGAGCAACCCGAGCACCTCGCCGCGCGACACGTCGAGCGACACGTCGTCCAGCGCGCGCACGTCGACACCGTACGCCACCGAGACACCGCTGGCTGCCAGCATGATGTGCCGCTCGCCTTTCGCCGACACCGCCGAGGTCACCGGGGTCACCGCCTCAATCGTCGTCGCGGTTGGTGCCCAGTGCGAAATTCAGCACCGCAGCCGCGATGCTGACCACGAGTGAGCCGATGATCGCCGGTACGATGCCGTCCACATGAAAGCCGAGCGCCATGCGTGATGCGAGGTACGACGTGAGCAGCAGCATCAGGCCGTTGACCACGAGCAGGAACAGGCCCAGCGTCAGCAGCACGACCGGCAGCGAGAAGAGGGTGAGGATCGGCTTGACGATGGTGTTCACGACCGCGAAGACCACCGCGACCATGAGCAGCGCGCCGTAGTTGTCGCCCGTGAAGGTGATGCCAGGGACGAACTTCGTCGCGACGAAGAGCGACGCGGCGATCACGAGAAGACGCAGCAGGAGCTTCACGGAGAACCTCGATCAGGAATGTGCATGGATCCGCGGACGTGTTCAGGACGCCGCGATTTCCGCGCGGGCCTCGAGCACTGCGGCGTGCCGATCGAGCACCTGACGCACCGTGGCCAGCAGTTCCTGTGGCGTGAAGGGCTTCTGCAGAAACATGCTGGCGGACGGGTCGTCACTCGGCAGCGGAAAACTGCCTGCGGTGTAGCCGGAGACGAAGAGCACGGCCACCGACGGGAGGAACTGCCGTGCCAGTTCGACCATCTCCTTGCCCCCCATCTCGGGCATCACGACGTCGGACACGATCAGGGCGATCTTCTCGCGTTCGCGACGTGCGACCTGCACACCATCGCGTCCGTTCGTGGCCTCGAACACGCAGTAGCCTGCGTTGCGCAGCGCACGCGCGGCGACGGCTCGCACCTGCGGCTCGTCTTCCACCAGCAGCACCGTCTCGGTCCCGTTGCGCGCTGGCGTGGGCACGAGCGCAGCAACGGGGCCCTGCTGCACCGGCAACGGTCCGCTGTAGCGTGGGAGAAGAATGAATACGGTCGTTCCGCGACCGAGCGACGACTCGATCCAGATCACGCCATGGTGCTGCCGGATGATGCCATAGCACATCGCGAGTCCCAGACCCGTGCCCTGTCCGACCGGCTTGGTGGTGTAGAATGGCTCGAACACATGCGCGAGCGTCTCCGCGTCCATGCCCGACCCGTTGTCGCTGACGATGATCTCGACATAGTCGCCGGCCGGCATCGGTCGCGGCAGGACGATTGCCCCATCGACGAGCACGCGGTTGCCCGTGCGCACCGTGAGCCGACCGCCACTGGGCATCGCGTCACGCGCGTTCACGACCACGTTCACGAGTACCTGTTCGAGCTGCGGGCCATCAGCGCGCACATGCCAGAGTGCCTCGCCAAGCGTGACCCGCAATGCGACACCGGGACCGACGAGGCGCGAGAGCATGCGCTCCATGGTCGCGACGCGATCATTCAGTTCGATCGGTTGCTGCGAGACGGGCTGGCGACGCGCAAAGGCGAGCAGCTGCTTGGTGAGCTGCGTCGCGCGCTCGCCGGCGAGCTGCACATCGGCGAGGTCGGCCTGCACCTCGTGATCTGCCGGCAGGCACTCGCGCGCGACCGACGCACTGCTGAGGATCGCGGTGAGCAGATTGTTGAAGTCGTGCGCGATGCCGCCCGCAAGGCGCCCGACGGTGTCGAGGCGCTGTGACTGCTGCAGCTGCTGTTCGAGCTTCCGCCGTTCGGTGACATCGCGGGCGACGATCACGCCGCCGACGATCTCCTGCGCGTCGCGCATGGGTCGCGCGCTGACGTCGAAGTATTCGGCCGAGGCGGCGGTGGTCTCCACGGCCGCCTCGAAGACCTGATCGCGGCCTTGCAGCAGGGCAGCGATGCGGTCGGGCCACTCGCCACCGGCCGCACCCGGCATCGCATCGACCACCAGCATGCCATGCGCCGGCGGCAGCCCACCATGCTTGCTGACGAACGACTCGAACGCGGGATTCCACGCCACCAGCCGTGCCTCGGCATTGAAGACCGACACGAAATCGGGGACTGCGGCGAGGGCGGAGATCAGACTGGCGCCCGACGCCCGCGCGCGTCGCTCCGCCTCGACCTGCCCCTCGGCCGCGCGCCGCGTGTTGACCTGTTCATCCTCGACCAGCGCGATCGCCGTGCCGATGCCGAGGGCGGCCATCAGCAGGATGTCGAGCAACGGCAACACCTGTAGGACATCGGCGGTGGCCGCGCCGGTGTTGCCAAGCGGCGAGGCGACGGCGAGCAGCATCGTGAGCCGCTGGACGCCGATCGCGAGCATGATGCGCCACATCCATTTCGCACCGAGGGCCGGCGCGTCGAGGTGTGCGCGGCGGATCAGGAACGCGGCGGCGAGGGCGGCGACGCCGTTCAGCGCCGACATCACGCCGACGCGCACCTGCAGTCGCGTGGCGACCGACGCCGCGGCGGAATCCATCGGGACGGCGAGTGTCGGCAGCAGCGCCAACAGCGCCGATCCACCGAGGATCCACATCCACGCCGTGCTGCCCGCACCGGTGTGGCCGCGCACGAGCGACCGGGCGCCAAGGACCAGCAGCGCGCCGTGCGACACCCAGGCCGTCTGCGACACCCAGGTCGCGAGCGTCGAGCCAACGCCCAGGCTGAGCAGTTCCGGCGAGCGAAACAGCAACGCCACGATACCCATGGCCGCATGCACCGACGCCGCGAACCACGCGCCGGCCCAGAGGCGCAGGTAGTAGCGCGGATAGTACCGGCCAAGCGCGTACAAGGCCGACGCAATCAGGAGCGCGGTGGCGGCCTGCGTTGCGGAGGCGGAAAAAAGCGTGAAATAGGACGGGCTCATACCGGTGGGCCGGAGAGAGCCACTCGTTCACACGGCGACGGTCGTCGCCGACAGTGACTCGGCATGAACGTAACCCAGCAGCGGGAAACAATACTTAGCGACGGCTCATCCAGTCAGCGGCCAGCAAGGGGTGGCGCTGGCCGTTCGCCGGACAAGCGACCAGCTTTCCCTGATGATCATCTACGAAGTGACGACGACGGTCGCGACGGACGCCGTGCCTGCATACGAAGCGTTCATGCGCGAGCGTCACATTCTGGATGTGCTGGCGACCGGCTGCTTCGTGAGCGCGTCGATCGCATGCTCCTTGCCGGGGCGGTACCGCATCTGCTACGTCGCGCGCGATCTGGACATTCTCGACGCGTATCTCGCCACGCACGCCAGCCACCTGCGGAGCGACCTGGCTCGGCACCTCGGTGACAAAGTCGAGGTCTCACGTGAAGTGTGGACCGAGTTGCAGACCTGGCAGGCCGGATCCGATCGCCCCACGACCTGATTTCCCGGGCACCTCTGGCGAGATTCGGGGTGTGCCCACTCGCACGTCATCCCACACGATTCGGTCCATCATGAAATTCCTGTCACGCATTGCTGCGGCACTGGCCGCGACCGTCGCCGTTTCGAGCCTGCACGCGCAGGGCACGACTCCCGCTGCCGCACCAGCCGACACCCCCGCACCCGTGATCGGCATTCTGGTGCCGTTCAGTGGCCAGCGCGTGCGCAGCCCGGTCACGGTGCGGTTCCGCCTCGCGAACTACGGCGTGGCACCGGCTGGCACCAACATGGACCGCACCGGGCATTTCCACCTGCTGATCGACAGCGAGGCGGGTGCCCCGGGTACGGTCATCCCGGCCGACAGCCTGCACATCCACTATGGCAAGGGGCAGATCGAGGTCAGCGTGCCGATGAAGCCCGGGCGTCACGTGCTGCGTGCCGTGCTGGGCGACCACACGCACAAGGTGATCTCGAAGGCGCTGATCTCATCGCCGCTCAGAATCACGGTGATCAGGTAGCACATCGGCAGTGGCGCGGGCCGGTGGTGGCGGTTTGATGTGCGCAGATCCGATGTGCGCAGATCCGATGTGCGCAGATCCGATGTGCGCAAATGCGATGTGCGCGGATCCGGTCTGCTCGTCTCACCGCGCACCGGGCCGGCAGATCGCTCCTTCGAGGCGCGTGACCGGATCGCCACGCGCTGGGAGTGCCGTGGCGACGTCGAGACGTGTCATGCGCAGCGCAGACACCCCGGCGTCGAAGGCATCTTCGGATGCACACATCATGCGCCGGAACTCCGAGGCGAGCGCCGGCAGGTGCTGCGCCAGCCAGTCCTCGCGCGCATCGGCACGGCGCTTCACCACCGCTCCCGTGAAGAGTCGCGGATAGATCTCCACGATCGTGTGCGTCGCCGCGACATCGAAGGGCCACACCGCCCAGCCGGCCGCGCGCAGTTCGAGCAGCATCGGCATGCCGCGAATCGAGCCGGTGCCGACCGAGCCGGCTCCACCGACCTGAAAGACCGATTTCGGCTGCCTGCCTGCAGCGCTGGCGTGCTCGGTTGCGCGCAGCCCCTGGGCCACGTCGTGCGGACGCCGCGTTCCAGGCCTCCCCCAGAATGGCGGCGTGCAATCACGCAGCCACATCTCGCCCTCGTCGCGAGCCGCAGTCCAGACATCCGTGACATCGGTCCAGCCACGTGCGGCGGCATACCAGGCCGGCACGCTGAACGAGAAATCGAGACCCGCGAGCACCGGCGACGCGTTCTGCCGACGCTGGAGCAGCACATCGCGCACGGCGCTGCGAGTGCCGGGGGCGCAGAGATCCGTCAGCACGCCTTCCGTCGCGCGCGCGATCCAGATGCGCGAGGCGGCACCCGTGAGCGCGCCCGACCAGTCAACCGCCAGGCATTCCATCATGCGGTACGCGCTGGATCTTGGAACATGACCCTCGGTGCCGTCAGCGGCGACGCTTGCCCGTCAAGGCCCCGAGCAGCGTGCGCGTCAGCGTACCGGCGATCGTCACCGCGATGGTGCGCGCGACCGGCGAGCGGAGGAACGCACCGAGCGCGCTTTCTTCTTCACGAGCACCAGCCTTCGTCGGCGCTGAAGCCGCCTTCGCATGCGCGGCCGCCGCTGCCTCGGACGCGGCGGCCTGCTCGGCGGCGGCATGCTTGCGCTCGAGCATCTCGTGCGCCGAATCACGATCGACGGCGGTCGCGTACCTGCGGGCCTGCGGCGTGGTCAGGCGCGGCGCGATCTCGTCCGGCGTGAGGGGCCCCATGCGCGACGACGGTGGCACCAGGTGGCAGGCGAACGGCTGTGTCGGCGTGCCCTTGGCCGTCAGCGTCGAGACCAGCGCCTCGCCGGTGCCGAGCGACGTGAGGATCGCCTCGATGTCGTAGAAGTCGGTCTTCGGAATCGTGCGCGCGGTGGACCGCAGCTGCTTTTCATCGTCGGGCGTGAAGGCGCGCAACGCATGCTGCACGCGATTGCCCAGCTGGCCCAGGACCGTCTCGGGAATGTCGCGCGGGTGCTGCGTGATGAAGAAGACGCCGACACCCTTGGAGCGGATCAGGCGCACGACCTTCTCGATTTCATCGCGCATCGACTTGCTCGCGTCGCTGAACAGCAGGTGCGCCTCGTCGAAGAAGAAGACGAGCTTCGGCTTGGCGAGATCACCGACTTCGGGCAGCATCGCGTACAGCTCGGCCAGCATCCAGAGCATGAACGTCGAGAAGAGCGCGGGTTTGTCCTGCACGTCGGAGAGCGAGAGCACCGAGATCAGGCCACGCCCATCGCGCTCCACGGAGAACAGGTCGTTCAGATCAAAGGCCGGCTCGCCGAAGAAGCTGTCCGCGCCC
>Ga0105048_10012628_pt1 | contig 13231 bp, 7 predicted proteins | sample MAT05_FD_78382 | JGI IMG/M metagenome (GOLD analysis project Ga0105048, IMG submission 78382) | Freshwater microbial communities from Lake Fryxell liftoff mats and glacier meltwater in Antarctica - MAT-05 | ecosystem: Environmental > Aquatic > Freshwater > Ice > Liftoff microbial mat | place...
CTGTAGCAAAACGTTTTAAAATAGATTCAACTGACTCTACTTCATCTATTAAAACTGGATTGCGATGAAAATTAAATTGAAATAAGCTTCTTAATGTACAAGCCTTTTCGCCTTGCTCATTTACAAGCTTAGAATACTTTTTAAAGGTTGCATAATCATTCAGCTTTGTAGAATATTGCAGTAAATGAATCGTTTGCGGATTAAATAAATGAAATTCCCCTTTTCGTTTCCATTGATACATTCCGCCAACCGGCAAACGATCAACTGGTATTTCTCTTCGACTAAAAGCAAATTGGTGCTTAGCTAAACTTTCTTTAGCTATTTCATCTAATCCTAAACCTTCAATACGAGAAATTACGCCGGTAAAATATTTATCTACCACAGTTTTATTAAGACCTACAATTTCAAAAATTTGTGCTCCCTGATAAGATTGCAAAGTGGAAATGCCCATTTTAGAGAACACTTTTAATAAACCATCATTTACAGCTTTGGTATAATTATATTTTAACTGATCCACTTCAAGATCGGTTTGAAGTTTTCCTGAAATCTTCATATCCCTAATGCTTGAATAAGCCAGGTATGGATTGATAGCAGTTGCACCAAAACCAATAAGGCATGCAAAATGATGCACTTCCCATACATCGCCAGCCTCTACCACTATACCTACGCAACCTCTTAAACCTTTGCGAATAAGATGATGGTGAATGGCGGCTAGAGCCAATAATGAAGGTATGGGAGCATGGTCGCTGTCGATAGCCCGATCAGTTAAAATGAGTACTTCAAAGCCGTCTTCGGCTGCATCAACTGCGTAGCGGCAAAGCCTGTCGAGTGCTTTTTTTAATGAATCTGGTTTACCATCGGCCCTAAAATACAATTGCAAGGTTTTAGCTTGAAAAATACCCGTATCAATACTTCTAATTTGCTCTAATGCATGATTGCTAAGTACAGGATGCTTTAAGGCAACCGTATGGCAACTCAATGGGTCTTCTACCAAAAGATTACCATTATTACCTATAAATGTAGCCAAAGACATAACCAACCGCTCACGAATAGGATCAATTGGTGGATTGGTTACCTGTGCAAATAATTGTTTAAAATAGGCACTTAAATGCTGTGGCTGATCACTTAATACAGCTAATGGAACATCTGTACCCATTGATCCGATTGGCTCTTTACCATCCAAACACATGGGTGCAATAATAGTATCTAAATCTTCTGTAGTATAGCCAAAAGCCTTTTGATATTTAAAAATTTGTTCACTTTCAAGATTGGTAAACATTACCCTTGGTTCTGGTAATTCTTCCAGCCGGATTTTATATTTATTTAGCCAGTCGCCATAAGGTTTTTGTGAACAAATTCCTTTTTTTAATTCGGTATCGCTTATAATTCTTCCCTGCTCCATATCTACCACAAACATTTTACCAGGTTGCAGCCTTCCATATTCTTTAACCAAAGCGGGATCCACAGGTAGTGCACCCGACTCAGAGGCCATAATAACCCTATCATCGTGGGTTACGCAATACCGGGAGGGGCGAAGGCCATTTCTATCAAGGGTTGCACCTATAATTTTTCCATCGGTGAAAGAAATTGAAGCCGGGCCATCCCAGGGTTCCATCATAGAGGCGTGGTATTCATAAAATGCTTTTTTAACCGGATCCATTTTATCATTGTCATCCCATGCCTCGGGTATCAGCATCATCATTACATGTGGCAACGATCTGCCAGAAAGTGTAAGCAATTCAATCATATTGTCAAGACAAGCTGAATCTGATTGTACACCACTTACAACTGGTAATAACATCTCCATTTCTTCTTTACTGAAAAAGGGCGATAAAAAGCCCATTTCACTTGCTTTTAGCCAGTTGAGATTACCTTGTAATGTATTAATTTCTCCGTTGTGAGCTATGTATCTAAATGGCTGTGCCAACTTCCATGAGGGAAAAGTATTGGTAGCAAAGCGGGAGTGTACCAAACCAAATGAACTTACTACCCTTTTATTATTTAAATCAGGAAAATAATTACGTACCTGGCTACTGGTGAGCTGGCCTTTATACACAATAGTTTTGTAAGATAAAGAAGCAATATAAAAACCAATAGCATCTTTGCGAACAGTATTGGTAATAGTATGACTTGCATAATTACGAAGTACAAACAATTTACGTTCAAAATCTTCGGGATTGGTGATATGATCCGGGCATGCGATAAATACCTGCTCCATCACTGGCTCTACAGACAAGGCTGTAGGCCCAATATCGGTAGTATTTACCGGAACGCTACGATAGGTTAAAACTTCGAGCCCTAATTTTTCTGCTGCCCTATTTAAAATATCCCTGCACTCTTCTCTTAGTTTTATTTCTTTTGGAAAAAATATAACCCCAACCCCATATTTAGCATAAGCAGGTAAATGAACACCCAATTTTACACATTCATCAAAGAAAAATTCATGCGGCATTTGTAGCATAATACCTGCCCCGTCACCTGTATTGCTTTCACAACCACAGGCTCCTCTATGCTCCATATTTTCTAATATAGTGAGTGCATCGCTAATATGCTGGTGCGATTTGTAACCTTTTATATTGGCTACAAAACCAATACCACAGGCATCATGCTCAAAAGAAGGATCGTACAAACCGCCTTTTACACTTGCATGCTTGGCTTTACTATTCACTGTATTTGTCCCGCTTTCTGTAACCAAAGTGTACTCCTTATTCATTGAAAATTAATTTTTCTTGTTAGAAATGATTTGGCAAATATTGTAAGCAAGCAATCGCAGATTATTTTTTAGGTGCAGATTTTTGGGTTTGTGAGTTTAATAAAACTCCAAAGCAAATTCTTTATTTTAAATGATAAAGAAGAAATCTAAAATTAAAGAATTTCTACCATTTTATCAATTACATTAAATAGCCGTTGCAATTATTGAACGAAAACATTATTTAAACCAAACAAAACACAATTTGTTTAATTTTTTTTTTGTTTAATGTAGCTGATAAAATATCGTAAGCACCAAAGAAATAATGAACATTTTTACTTACACTAAATATCCAAAAAGCGTATCATTTTTATTTAGCGCTGTATAATTAATATTGTAACGCTTCATGTTGTTAGTTAGGGCAATGTAATCTTGTTTACTTTTTAACTCTACACCCACCAATGCCGGCCCTGTTTCTTTATTGTGTTTTTGCATGTACTCAAAACGAACAATATCATCGTTTTCGCCAAGTACATGATTTACAAATTCTTTTAAAGCGCCGGGGCGTTGAGCAAAGCGAATTAAAAAGTAATGCTTTAACCCTTCATATTGCAGGCTTCGTTCTTTTATTTCCTGCATGCGGTCAATATCATTATTGCCACCTCCAATTATACATACAATATTTTTTCCTTTAATTACTGCTGCAAAATCATCCAATGCTGCAATACTCAATGCACCCGCAGGTTCTACAACAATGGCATCTTCATTATACAAGGTTAAAATAGTGGAGCAAATTTTACCTTCTGCCACCAGGTGCATATCATCCAATACATCTTTACAGATAGAGAAAGGAATGTCGCCAACACGTTTTACGGCTGCCCCGTCAACAAACCGGTCAATATTTTCTACCGTTACAGGATGCCCGGCCTTTAATGCCTCCAACATAGATGGTGCACCTTCTGGCTCAAGGCCAATTATTTTTGTTTTTGGCGAAATAGTCTTAAAATAATATCCTACTCCTGCACTTAATCCGCCGCCGCCAACAGGCACAAATAAATAATCAATTCCACTGTCGCCAGCCCCGGATGAAGTTTTTAAATCTGCAAACTGTTCCAGTATTTCTACCGCTACCGTTCCCTGGCCTTCTATAATTTTATAGTCGTCAAAAGGAGGAATAAAAGTCATGCCGTTTTCCTCAGTATATTTTTTTGCAGCTACAGCACAGTCATCAAATGTATCGCCTGTAAGTATTACTTTAATCCAATTTTCTCCAAACATTTTTGTTTGAGATATTTTTTGATTAGGTGTAATTACCGGCATAAAAACTACACCCTCAGCCTTCAATTTTTTACAACTATAAGCAAAGCCCTGTGCATGATTACCAGCACTTGCACAATCCACCCCTTTTTGTAATTGGTTAAGAGGTAAAGTGCTCATCATGTTATAGGCACCCCGTAGTTTGTAGCTACGTACTATCTGCAAATCTTCTCTTTTTAAATACACATTGCACTGGTATTTGTTGGATAGATTTCTATTAAGTTGCAAAGGTGTTTTGGTTACTACTTTTTTGAGTCGATGGGCTGCTTCTTTACAATCAAGCAAGGCTGCCCCGCCCATTAAAGGGAGCTTTGCTTTTTCAATGATAGTTTCATTTGCTTGTAACATTAATGGGCTAATTTATTTTTTTCAACTACTTAAAAAATTACATGGGTACACGTTTTAAGTAGAAGCGATTTTTTTACACTGTTTCTATTACTTTCATATCCGTCATTGCTTGTCTTAGTATGGCACCTATTTTTTCTACCGGGTGTGAGCGAATGATTTTGTTTACTTCAATTATGCTCCTGTTATCAACACCATTACTTTTTCCGGTATTAAAATTTGTTCCAATTACATCCGTTTCAATAGTAGTCATAAATTCTGCAAGTACTGGTTTAGCTGCATGATCAAACAAATAACAACCATATTCGGCCGTATCGGAAATTACCCTGTTCATTTCAAATAACTTTTTACGGGCAATTGTATTAGCTATCAACGGAGTTTCATGCAAGGATTCGTAATAAGCAGACTCCTCTTTAATACCTGCTTCTACCATAGTTTCAAAAGCAAGCTCTACACCAGCTCTAACAAAAGCAACCATCAACAAACCGTTATCAAAAAATTCCTGCTCTGCAATAGGGGCTGGTGTAGGGGCTGTTTTTTCAAAAGCAGTTTCGCCTGTGGCAGCACGCCAGGTTAATAAATTTTTATCATCATTTGCCCAGTCAATCATCATGGTACCAGAGAATTCGCCACTCATAATATCATCCTGGTGCTTTTGAAACAATGGACGTAATATATTTTTCAATTCGGAAGATAATTCATACGCTTTTAATTTTGCCGGATTTGATAACCTATCCATCATAGCAGTTACGCCACCGTGCTTTAAAGCTTCTGTTACTACTTCCCAACCATACTGTATTAATTTAGCTGCATAAGATGCATCAATACCCTGATGTACCATTTTATCAAAACAAAGTATAGAGCCTGTTTGCAATACACCGCACAAAATAGTTTGCTCACCCATCAAATCTGATTTTACTTCTGCCACAAAGGAAGAGCGCAATACTCCTGCACGATGGCCACCGGTAGCAACTGCATAGGCTTTTGCTTGTGCAAGCCCTTTGCCTTCGGGATCATTTTCCGGATGTACTGCTATTAAGGTAGGTACGCCAAAACCTCTTTTATATTCTTCTCTAACCTCTGTACCGGGGCATTTGGGCGCTACCATTATTACGGTAAGATCTTTACGAATTTGTGTACCCTCTTCAACAATATTAAATCCATGGGAATAAGAAAGTGTAGCACCATGCTTCATTAGTGGCATGATGGCAGCTACAACGGCTGTATGTTGCTTATCTGGAGTAAGGTTTAAAACCAAATCAGCAGATGGAATCAACTCTTCATAAGTACCCACGGTAAAACCATTATCCGTTGCATTTTTCCACGAAGTTCTTTTTGCCTCTATAGCTTCTTTACGAAGGGTATAAGAAATATCCAAACCGGAATCTCTCATATTTAATCCCTGGTTGAGCCCTTGTGCACCGCAACCAACTATTACAATTTTCTTCTCCTTTAAAATATTTACACCATCCGCAAATTCGCTGCGGCTCATAAATTCACAAACACCTAATTGATTCAATTGCTCTCTGAGCGGTAATGAGTTAAAATAATTTGACATTTTTTTGGTTTTGACTTTTGCCTGTTGAGGCATTTTTAGAGATTGATTAATTTAATATTTTTTGATACGGTAACTGCTCTTTATTTACAACGTTTTATTAGCGGCCACTTTTATACCCGGCGAAATGCTTGTGGTTTAAATTAAGTTTTAGCCACTTTGTACCAAGGCTATACTCAACAAACACTACACCCTTTAAATACATGCTCCACCATAGGTTAGCAATTGGAGCCTGAATTTCTACATAGTAAACACTTCTTCCTGTTGGCTCAAAAATTCATTTTCAATAGTTTCTTCCCCAGGTTCTCTGTATTCAAATTGTTTTAACTGGCTATGAAATCCTTCACTGTTTTTGATAATGGCAACCCTTGCGCTTCTTACAAATTCTATGAGGCCATAAGGCTCCAGTACTTTCATAAAATTATCTGTTTCTTCCCGTTGCCCACTTACTTCAAATACAGTATAATCCTTTCTAATTACCACGGCTTTTGCTCCGTATTGGCTTAATAATCTTTCTACTTTTACCTGCTCTGCAATTATTTCTGTAGGCACTTTATAGAGTGCAAGTTCCTGCCAGATTATTTCATCATTGGTATTGTAGTAGGCCTTCAAAACTTCCACCTGCTTTTCAATTTGCCTGCAAAGCTTGTGCACAACATCCTCCGTTTCGCTAATAACAATTGTGAAGCGATGAACGCTGTCTACTTCACTTGGAGATGTGTTTAAACTTTCTACATTAATTTTTCTTCTTGAAAAAATAATAGCAATACGATTTAGTAAACCTATCTGGTTTTCTGTATAAACTGTTATGGTGTATTCCTGCTTTTGCATATAAATTCTTTTATCAATAAATCTTTTTATAATGTTCAACTACCGGGAATGGATCATAAAAATGGTGCAATAATTTTTTCCAATATTTATACTCATTACTATTTCTAAAACTAACTGTATGGTCTTCCAGTTTTTGCCAGCGAACTTTCAGCAAATATTTATTTTCTTTCTCCAAACATTTCTGCAATTCATGATCTATGTAACCATTCATCGAAGAAATAATTTTTTGTGCTTCGCCAAATGCTATTTCAAATTTTGCTGACTCACCGGGTATTATATTTAAAAGAGCTATTTCTGTTATCATACTTTATTGTTTAATATCAATTTAAAAGTACAAGAGTGCGACACAACAATGGTAAATAGCAGCAATCGTCCAGGCTCTTAAAGTTCTTCTTTACACAATACAATTTCCGATACACCCCTACCCTGCGGCACCATCGGAAATACATTATTTTCTTTTCCCACAATCACTTCTAACAAATAACTTCCGTTGTAATCAAGCATAGTTTGCAGGGCTTGTTTTAATTTTGATCTTTCTTCAACTTTATCTGCTTCTATGTAATATCCCTTTGCTACCTGTACAAAATCGGGGCTGGTAATGCCAACAAACGAATACCGCTTTTCATGAAACAACTCCTGCCACTGACGTACCATTCCTAAAAAACGATTATTAAGTATCAGTATTTTTATATTGGGTTTAAATTGCATTACTGTACCCAACTCCTGAATCGTCATTTGAAATCCGCCATCACCAATAACGGCAACGGTAGTTCTGCCGGGATCTCCAAATGCTGCACCAATAGCTGCCGGTAACGCATAGCCCATAGTACCTAATCCACCACTGGTAATATTACTGTTGGTTTTATTCATTTTGGCATAGCGGCAGGCTACCATTTGGTGCTGGCCTACATCTGTAACGATGATTGCATCGCCATTAGTTAATTCATTAAGTGCATTAATAACTTCGCCCATTGTCAATTCGTTTGAAGTGGGGTTCATTTCATGTTGTATGCAGGTAGCAGTTTCCTTATCCATACAATCCTGAAATTTTTGGAGCCAGGCTGTATGTTTTTTTGGGCTAAGCAATGCAGTTAGCATAGGCAATGTTTCTTTACAATCTCCCCACACCGGCACAGTGCTTTTAACATTTTTATCTATTTCGGATGGATCAATATCTAAGTGAATAACCTTGGCTTGTTTGGCATATTTATCCAATCTGCCAGTTACTCTATCATCGAAACGCATACCAACTGCAATGAGCACATCACATTCGTTGGTTAATAAATTAGGGCCATAATTACCATGCATACCCAACATACCCACTGACAGGGGATGGTCTGTAGGTATAGCACTCATACCCATAATGGTCCATGCGGCAGGTAGCCCTGCTTTTTCTATAAAATCTGTAAACTCTTGTTCGGCTTTGCCGAGGATAACGCCTTGTCCGAATAGTACAAATGGCCGCTTAGCTTCGTTGATAAGTTTGGCAGCTTCTTCTACAAAAGCTTTGCGTACAAAAGGCTTAGGCCGGTAGCTTCTAATGTGCTCACATTTTTTATACCCTTCGTAATCAAATTTTTGCAACTGAGCATTTTTGGTAATATCTATCAGCACTGGTCCCGGTCTGCCGCTACCTGCAATATAAAATGCCTTAGCCATTACAGCCGGTATTTCAGTAGCATCCGTAACCTGGTAATTCCATTTGGTAACAGGTGTGGTAATATTGATAACATCAGTTTCCTGAAAAGCATCGGTACCCAACAAATGAGCATATACCTGCCCTGTAATACATACCACAGGGGTAGAATCAATCATTGCATCTGCAAGGCCTGTAACCAGGTTAGTAGCCCCGGGGCCACTAGTTGCAAACACTACACCGGTTCTCCCACTTGCTCTTGCAAAACCCTGGGCTGCATGGATAGCTCCTTGTTCATGACGAACGAGAATGTGCTGCAATTGTTGACTATAATCGTAAAGAGCATCATAAATAGGCATAATAGCACCACCGGGATAACCGAAAATTATATCTACTCCCTCTGCAATTAATGCATCCATAACAGCAACTGAACCAGTTACGGGCTCATTACCAGTATTCAAAGTTGAATTAAGCAACTGTTTTTCAGGGGTGTCCAAATTCCCTTTGCTCCCTGATGGAGGCATTGTTGTTGCTGCGGTTGCAGCTACCCTACTATTTTCTGCTAACGTTAATACTTCCATTTTATGGCAATTTAATTTTTCAATTAATTTTTATTTATCCTTTCTGTATTATTATTTTGATCAAAATTTTTTAGCACTATTGCATAAAAAAATTACTCTTTGCAAAAACCTGCGTTTAGGCAACTGCAATTTAAATTTTAGGGAGCTTCATCGGTTACACAACCCTCGCTTGCATCTTTTACACACATGGCATATTTGAACAACACCCCTTTTGTTTCTTTTAACGATGGTTGTTTCCATTTACTTCTACGCAGCGCTATAATTTCTTCACTTACTTTTAAGGTCATTTTTTTAGTAGCCACATCCAGTTCAATAATATCATTGTCTTCTACCAATGCAATTAAACCTCCATTAAAAGCCTCGGGTGTAATATGGCCTACCACAAAGCCATGAGATCCGCCACTGAAACGGCCATCAGTAATCAATGCCACATCTTTACCCAAACCAGCTCCCATTATGGCAGAAGTTGGCTTCAACATTTCCGGCATACCAGGACCTCCTTTAGGACCTTCATATCTTATTACTACCACATCTCCTTTTTTTACCCTGCCGTTGCCTATGCCTGCCACTAAATCTTTTTCGCCATCAAATACTCTTGCAGGGCCTTCAAAACGTTCCCCTTCTTTACCACTAATTTTTGCAACACTTCCTTTTTCTGCCAGGTTGCCGTACAATATTTGTAAATGACCTGTAGCTTTTATTGGGTTTTCCAGTGGAAAAATTATTTTCTGTGTTTCAAAATTTATTGGCTTAATATCTTTTAAATTTTCGGCTACAGTTTTACCTGTTACAGTAATACAATCGCCATGCAAAAATCCCTTATCAAGCAAATACCTCATTACTGCCGGCACGCCACCATGTGCATGCAACTCTTTCATTAAAAATGTTCCACTTGGCTTAAAGTCGGCCAGCAAGGGTGTTGTATCACTAATTCTTTGAAAATCATCCTGTGTTATGGATACATCTACACTTTTTGCCATGGCTATTAAATGCAGTACAGCATTGGTACTACCTCCAAAAATCATGATAATGGTAATGGCATTTTCAAAAGCCTTTTTTGTCATGATTTGTTTTGGAGTAATATTTTTCTCCAATAATATTTTGATGGCTTTTCCAGCATCAAGGCATTCCTGTTTTTTTTCTTTTGCCATTGCAGGATTGGAGGAGGAATAAGGCAAACTCATTCCCATAGCCTCTATAGCACTTGACATTGTATTGGCTGTGTACATACCACCACAGGCACCTGCGCCAGGGCAGCTATGTTTCACTACTTCTTTAAAATCTTCCGGGGTAATGGTACCTGCAATTTTTTTACCCAACGCTTCAAATGCAGATATAATATTCAGTTCTTCTCCTTTATAATAACCAGCGGCAATGGTACCGCCATATACCATAATGGATGGTCTGTTAAGTCTTCCCATTGCAATAATTGCACCCGGCATATTTTTATCGCAACCCGGCAATGCTATTAATCCATCGTAATAAAAACCACCACAAACGGCTTCAATACTATCTGCAATTATATCTCTGCTTACCAGGCTATACCGCATACCATCTGTACCATTACTAATACCATCACTTATACCAATGGTATTAAAAATTAAACCCACCAAATCATTTTCCCACACACCTTGCTTCACCAATTTAGCCAAATCATTCAAGTGCATATTGCAGGTATTTCCATCGTAGCCCATGCTGCAAATGCCTACCTGTGCTTTATTAAGATCATCATCTGTTAATCCTATTCCATATAACATGGCCTGTGCCGCTGGTTGGGTTTCATCTTGTGTTAAAACTTTTGAGTATCTATTAAGTTCGCTCATTTTATTTTTTTACTTAGTTTTTGTTGCGCTGTTTTATTGATTTTTAAAATACCCACTAGCTATTTTTACTAAACCCGTCTTTTACTAATTAATGGTTTTTAGTATTACTATTTCTATGTTAAAAAAGTTTTTACCTGCTAATTGATGGCAAAGGCAGCTTTTGAGTTTTTTATATTTTATGATTTGAACTTTATTAAAAAATATCTAACACCATAAAAAATGCTATGCTAAAAGAACTTCTTCCTGTACAGCTTTTGTCTTTACAAACTCCCCTCCAATCGATACATTTGACGTGACCGTTTTTTCTTTGTAAGCCAATTGAATTCTTTTGGATACAGTTTCATTCCAGTTGATCGGAAACTTGACTTCATCTAAACTTTCGAAACCAATAATTTCTGCTGCTGTACCACAAAAGAAAGCGGCATCCGCCTCTTTCATTTCGGCGATGGTGAAAAACTTTTCTTGTACTTCAATATTTAATTGGTTGCAAATTTCTATTACAGTAGCCCTGGTAATACCGGGTAAAATATTGCCTAATGCTGGTGTAAATAATTTGCCATTTTTTTCAATAAAAAGGTTGGCGCCCGGTCCTTCTGCTACATTATCATTGATATCTAACAGCAAGGCCTCATCAAATCCGTTTGCCTTAGCTTCCTGGCTTGCCATGATGGAGTTTACATAATGGCCGGCGGCTTTGGCGTGTATTTTAAATCCTTTTGGGTTTGGCCGCTGAAAAGAACTCGTCATTACCCTTAATAATTTATCACCCAAAAATGGCTGCATTTCCCAAACTTGTATTACTATAAATGATTCCTCATTTTTTGAGAAGCTCATATTGGCCGGGGCATAAATAACAGGACGGATATAAGCATCCTGTAGTTGATTTTTTTCAAGCAAAATGTAGGTTGCTTCAATTAGTTCAGTAGCCGTCCACTGAAAAGGCAGATTTAATGCTGCAGCAGAATTTTTTAGGCGTTCAAAATGCTCTTCAGGTTTAAAAATTGCCGTTGTACCTGCCACTGTTTTGTAACTGCGGATACCTTCAAATACACTATAACCATAGTGTAAACTTTGGCTATAAAAATCCATTTTTGCTTCTGATGCCTTAATGTAACAACCATTTAAATAAAGGATGGTGTTTTCGTTATAATAAGCTGCCATAAATAATTGATTTTTGAGTGTAGTTTTTTTATGAAAAGTCACAAAAAAACCCGGCTCTTTTTGGAGTCGGGCTTTTTCTATTTGAAATTTTTTATTAGATAAAGTAGCCTCCTCCATGTGATGCAGGTATAATAATAATGACAATGACAATAACAGAAGCTATTGCAATTTTTAGTAAGCCATTATATATTTTGCCTTTCAACATAGAGAATTGTTGTAGTGCAAATATACCTGTAACTATTTTTAAAAACAAAGAACTTTTTTAGAAGATGGAAGGATTATGGAAAATAACTTTTATTCTTACCATCTACCCATTACTATCTACCCATTACTATCTACCCATTTTCATGTACCCATTATCATCTACTCATTATAATCTACTCATTACCACCTACCCGTTACCACCTACTCATTATCATCTACCTTTAACCTTCTGCCTTTCCCCTCTTTCCTATATTATTGTCGATTTTCTTAATTCAATATTTTCTTGATTAAATACACCAGATACCCTTCCATTTACAAACTCACTAATTAATTCACCAATGGTAGATGTGAAATAAAAATTGATAGGATCTATATCTTTTGTAACAAACATATTTTGAATAGTCCATTCTACAGCAGCTCTTACAATGGCGGCTTCCCGTGGTAATTGCAAATAATCCAACATCATGGCTGTAGATAAAATTGACCCGAGCGGATTGGCAATATCTTTTCCGGCGGCCTGTGGGTAACTACCATGGATAGGCTCAAACAATGCTGTGGTAAAACCGATCGATGCTGATGGCAATAAACCCAAAGACCCACAGATTACGCTGGCTTCGTCACTTAAAATATCGCCAAATAAATTTTCTGTAAGCAATACATCAAACTGTTTTGGATTTATAATAATCTGCATGGCTGCGTTATCAACAAATAAAAAATCAACAGTTACTTTGGGGTATTGATGCGCAATATCTTTTACTACTTTGCGCCATAACCTGGAGGTTTCTAACACGTTAGATTTATCAACCAATGTTAGTTTTCTTCTTCTTTGCATAGCTGCCTTAAAAGCCTCGTGCGCTATTCGTTCTATCTCTTGCCTGGTATATTCACAGGTATCAGAAGCCCAGCTTTGGTCTTCGTTTGTTTTTTTCTCGCCAAAATAAATACCGCCGGTAAGTTCTCTGTAAATAACAAAATCTACATCCTTCAATTGCTTGCTTTTAAGTGGCGATAAATGATGAAGGCTTGCATAAGCATTAATTGGTCTGATATTGGCAAATAATTGTAAACTTTTCCTCAGTTTTAGCAAGC
>Ga0105048_10012629_pt1 | contig 13231 bp, 10 predicted proteins | sample MAT05_FD_78382 | JGI IMG/M metagenome (GOLD analysis project Ga0105048, IMG submission 78382) | Freshwater microbial communities from Lake Fryxell liftoff mats and glacier meltwater in Antarctica - MAT-05 | ecosystem: Environmental > Aquatic > Freshwater > Ice > Liftoff microbial mat | place...
ATGGAACGCCGTTGGCGTTTTCGCGGACCCTTGTGCAGTCGGACTGTATAAATCGTATTAGCCGGTGGCGGCAGCCACCGGAAGCACGCAAAAACGTGTTCCGCCCCGGCAGGGGCGTTGGGATTTCTTTCGCCCCTGCCGGGGCTTGACGGTTTCGCATCAGGTCCGGTGGCTGACGCCACCGGCTAATTTCCGTGGAGCCTTCGGCTCCGGGGAAGGTCCGGTTTTCAAACGTGTTCGGTATGAAAGGGCGAGCTGGAGCGAAAAGCGCGCGTCGAGCGAAGCGGTCAAAAAAACACCTGTCATCCTGAACGGAGTTCCCGGCGGGCGAAGGCAGGCGGGGACGCAGTGAAGGATCGCTGACTGTAATGGGCGGAGGCGGGCGGGTGGGATTGCGTCGCCCTCACCAGACCGCCTCCGCCCGCGTGCAGTCAGCGATTCTTCACTCCGCCTTTGTCGCAAAGCCTCCAAAGGCTGCGTTCAGAATGACGGCGTTTTTTTGGATCTCCTCGCGTCGGCTCTTTGCTCCAAAATCCACGCTAATCCTTCACGACGGCCGCACGATCGCGGTGATCGCCGGTTTGGCGAAATACTCCTGTGCCACCCGCGCCACTTCGGCGACCGTCAGCGCCTCCAGTTCCCGGCGCTGCGTGAGGTGGTAGCGGTGGCCGAGGCCGTAGAGTTCATTCAGCGCCGCCTGGAAGGCGAAGGCGCCGTTGCTCTGGTGGCGGATTTCCATTTGGCCGAGGCTTTTCTCGCGGGCGCGGGCGACCTCCTCGGCGGTGAGGCCGTCGCGGGCGAGCTTGGCGATCTCCTCGTGCAGCGCGGCCTTGACGTCGGCGAGTTTCTCCGGCGCGGTACCTAGATAAAAGACGAACATGCCGCGCGCGAGCCCCGCCATGTGGCTGCTGCCGACAAAATACGCGAGACCCATCTCTTCCCGAATCCGCAGGAAGAGTCGCGAGCCGAGATCGCTGCACGCTTCATCGATGAGCTCCAGCGCGGCGGTATCCGGGCTGTAGATATCGGCGCTGGGGAAGCCGACCATGAGGACGGCCTGCTCCTTTTCCTCGATCCGCTCGACCTCCCGCGCCTCGGTGAGGGCGGGCGGCGGGGGCACCTCGGCGAAGGCGGGCTCGCCGGGGGCCATCGGCGCGAGGGCGTCCTCGACGAGGGCACGGATTTCCTCCGCATTCACGTCGCCGAAGACGGCGATGACGCCATTGCTCGCGACCAGATGGCGGTCTCGAAAGGCGACGAGCGCGGCGCGGTCGAGAGTGGCGACGCTTTCCACCGTGCCAGCCCCACGCAGGCCATACGGATGCGTGCCGAAAAGGTTCCGGCGGAGGAGATGGCGCGCGAGGACGGTGACTTCCTCGTCCTCGGACTTGATCGCCGCGAGCTGCGCCTGCTTCTCCCGGGCGACCGCTTTTTCCGGCAGGGAGGCGTGGAGGAGCACGTCGGTGAGAATGGCGAGTCCGGCGCGCAGGTCGGGGCGCATGACGCGCACGGAGACGCTGAGGCTGTTGTTGCCGGCGTCGCTGCCGATGCTGCCGCCGATGTCCTCGATCTCGTCGGCGAGCTGCTCGGCGGTGCGGGTGTGGGTGCCTTTGAGGAGGACTTTGGAAAGCAGGCGCGTGAGGCCGTTGTCGGCCGCGGTCTCGGCGAGGAGGCCGGCTTTGAAGGAGGCATTGAGCGCGACGAGCGGGAGGCGCGGGTCTTCGCGGACGAGGAGGCGCAGGCCGTTGGCGAGGTCGAACTTTTGGATCTCGCCGGGCGTGACCGCCGCGGCCGCCGCGTCCGCTTTCGCGAGGGAGCGCTCGGGATTGAGGGAGACGACTGAAAGATTGCGCTCGGTGAGATACGTGGAGAGGACGCGGCAGATGTCCCCGGCGGTGACGCGCTGGATGGCTTCGAGGTAGTCGCGCGAGAAGTCGAGGTTGCGGGCGAGGAGCCAGTTGGAGCCGAGATCGGAGGCGCGCCCGCGCATCGTGGTGACGGACTGGAGCTGGTGGCTGAGCGCGCCTTTGCGGGCTTTGGCCAGCTCGCGCTCCGTGGGGCCGCCGTCGCGCAGTTCGGCGATGAGGCGGTGGATTTCTGCCTCGACGGCGGGGCGCGCGCCGGGATCGAGGATTGCATCCACGCCGAAGAGCCCGCACTGCCCCGGCGCATAGCACCACGCGTCAGCGGAATGCACGAGCGCGAGCTCTTCGCGGAGTTTTTTGTAAAGGCGCGAGCTGCGCCCGCTGCCAAGGATGACCGCCGCGACATCGAGTGCGGGGATATCGGGATGCGCTGCGGACGGGACATGCCACGCGAGGTGCAGGCGCGTGAGTTCGGTCGCAAACTCGACGTGCGCCTCCCGCCGGCCAAGCTGCGCGGGCTCCGCTGGGATGAACACGGGTGGCAGCGCCTGGCGCGGGTGCTTTGCGAAGATCTCGCCGAGTTGCGCGCGGACGGCCGCGGCATCGACATCGCCGACGACGACAAAGAACATGTTGTTCGGGACGTAACGCGCCTTGTAATAGGCCATCACGTCGTCGCGCCCGAGGGCGTTGAAGACATCGAGGTGGCCGATGATGGGGTGGCGGTAGGGATGCTCGCGGAAAGCCGTGGCGAAAAGTCGATGGCCGCTGACGCGGTCCGGGTCGTCGTTGCCCATCGCGAACTCACGACGGATGACCTCCTGCTCCTTCACGTATTCCTCGGGCGGCAGCGTGGAGTTCATGACCGCATCGGCCAGCAGGTCGATGGCGACGGGCACGCCTTTCGCCGGGATGTCGATCCAATACACCGTCCGGTCGAAGGAAGTGTAGGCATTGATGTATCCACCCGCGTCCTGGATGCGCTGGGCGAACTCGCTGGCGCCGCGCGTGGCCGTGCCCTTGAAAAGCATGTGCTCCAGCATGTGCGACATCCCCGCGCCGAGGTGCCGATCTTCGTGGATGCTCCCCGTTTCGATCCACACCTGCACGCTGGCGACGGGGGCGCTGCGGTCTTCCTGAATAATCATGCCGAGGCCGTTCGGCAGCGTGTCAGTGCTCGCGGTGACGGCGGGGAACGTCAGGGGATTCGTCGAATCCATTGGGGACGTGGAGTGCAGATTCATCATAGGTGTGGGGTGGACGGGTGGATGCGAGGGGCTCCGCACGCAACCCGCCGATCCGCTTTATCCAGCGGTCCGGTCCTCCGGCGTCAGAGCAATTCCTCCGCCGGTGATTTGGCGGGGACACGCGAATGGACGTGAACTTTCTCCGGCAGGAAAGGCAGGACGAAAGCGTCGTGGAAAGTATAGCCGCCCTTGAAGTCTTCGACGGAATCGGTCTCGGTCTTTCCGAAGATGCCGACGCGGATGAAGTTGAAAACCATCTCGCCGAAATCCGCGCCGCGCCGCACACCCCAATACTCGAAGACCGTCGGCACCATCGGCCCGAACTGCTTCAGCGCGTATTGGCGAATGCCCTCAAGAAGCTGCTGGCCGGTGACGTGCTGATCGACCTCCTTCGCCTTCTTGCGGACCTTGATCGTGAAGTCGAGGGCGTCGCGCAGGAAGAGATAGGCTTCGCGGTCGTAGCGGGGATCCTGGCGGACGATGCCTTCGAGGCTTTCAGCGAAATCGAGTTTCTGCATAGCGGGGATGTGGCATTTGCGGAGGGGTGTTCAAAAGGGCGGTGGAACCGGGCGGCACTGCATCTACAGTGCGCCAGACCATCGCCAAAATGACTCCCATTCCGAAACAGCGGCGCGAAGCTAAGCACGATGCCCGGCACCGTCAACTGCCAGCCCTCGCGCTGGCGCTGCTGATGTCGCTGGCTGGCGCGCGAGGCTTTGCGGCAGCGCCTCCCGCACCGAGTGCGCAGGAGGAATTGCGCGCCGCCAAGCTGCTGGAGACGGCGCTTTTCGCACGCCAGGCGGGCGCGGAGGATTGGCGGAAGCTGGACGTCATCTACCGCGAACTCGGCGTCAAGTATCCGCGCGACGCCGCGGTGAGAAACGGACAAGCGGAGTTTTTTTGGAGCATCGGCGAAAGGGCGCGGGCGGTGGAAACGTGGGAGGCGGCGCTGGAAATCGAACCGAAAAACGCGGTGGTGCTCGATCATCTCGGCGGCAGCTATCTCGCGGCAGGGGAAGTGAAGAAGTCCGCCGGCTATTATGCGCGTGCCGTCGAATGCGCTCCACAAAACGCGACCTATCGCTTCACGCTGGCAAATGTGACCTTTCTCTTCCGCCACGAACTGCTCGATGCCACCCAGCCCGACGAAGCCGCCGTCCTCGGTAGAGCGCTCAGCCACTTCGCCGAAGCGAGCAGGCTCGATCCGCTAAATCAGGAATATGCGCGCGCCTACGCCGAAACCTTTTACAGCCTCCCGAAGCCGGATTGGAATGCCGGCCTCGCCGCATGGCAGCGTTTTTCCGAAATCACTCCACAAAAGGACTTCGCCCAGACGAATCTGGCCCGCGTCCATCTGAAACTCGGCCAAAAGGACGCCGCCAGGGCTTGCCTGGATAAAGTTCAATCCCTTGATTTTCAGCGGCTTAAAGCACGATTGAGCGAACGAATCGAAACCGAGTAGCCGGACTTTCCCGGTCATTCCCGACAGGGCAAAAAGGGCGGTTTTTTCCGAGAAACCCAGCATTGACGAGCCCGCCCAGCCCTCCTAGCCTTGCAGTCCGCTAATCCAAAACCTTTCAAGTTCAACCAACCAGCCCAAGGGACACCAACATGCCAGAAGTCATCGTTCGCAAAGGAGAGCCAATCGACCGCGCTCTGAAACGCCTCAAGAGCAAACTCGACACGGAGGGAATCATGGACGAAATCCGCCGCCTCCGCGCCTTCGAGACGCCGACGCAGCGCACCAAGCGAAAGGCTAAGGCCAACGCGAAGCGCGCGAAAGCGAAGTTCCGCTTCAGTCCGCAATAGTCATCCGGCGGAGTGATCCTCCGCAGTGCAACTCCCAAGTCTTTTCAAGACAGCCAGCCTCCACGGGTTGGCTGTTTTGTTTTGCCCTGAAAGCCCCCGCCGCTATTCGCTGCACTCGCAGACGATGCGGAATCCGACGTCGTTCGACGAGTAGTCCGGCTGATTGAAATTGCGCGCGCTCGTGCGCAGGTTGCCGGGTCGCGATTTCCAACTGCCACCGCGATAGATTCGCTTCATTCCACCCGTCGGTCCGCGCGGATTCGTTCGTTCCTTTCCTTTGTACTGCTCGAAAAAATCCGCACACCATTCGAAGACGTTGCCCGCGAGGTCTTCGATGCCAAACGGACTGGTGCCACGGGAGTAGCTGCCAACGGGCGAAGTTTCCGCGAAGCCATCGTCGATCAACGGGTCGCGCCAGGCGAAGGAAGTGCATTTGTCGGCGAAATTTGCGTAATGCCCGGCGTCAAGCCGACCGCCCCATGGAAAAATCAGATTCTCGCTGCCGCGCGCTGCGTATTCCCATTCGGCTTCGGTCGGCAGGCGGTATTTCTTCCCCTCTTTGGCGGTCAGCCACTGACAGAATTTTTCGGCCTCACGACTATTCACATAGACGACGGGATGGTTTTCATTGGCCCAAGGTGCCCTCTTGGCGAGGTGGTTTGCATCGAACCTTTCGAACTGCGCATTCGTCACCGGATAGCGCGCCATGAAAAAGCAGCTCAGCGCGGTGGGCGTGACCGGTTGCTCATGCTCTGCCGCGTCGGCAGCCGCACTCCCCATCAGGAACTGCCCCGAGTTCACGAGGAGCATCTCCATCGCGATGGTGTTCGTGAAGTTTTGGAAGTTCTGCCGCTCCTGCGCACGCGCCAGCGGCGAGACCGTGAAGGGTGGGGCCTTGCGCGGAGCCACGGTGGTGGCGGAAGACTCGGGCTTTTTTCCGAGAGCGGGCATCGCAGGCTTGGATACGGGCGCGACGGGTTTGAGGATCGGCTTCAGCGCGACCTGCGGTGTGGGAGCCATACCGCCCGCCTCTTCGAGGTATTCGTCGATGGCATCCTCGGCCTGGCCACCAGTGAGGCCCAGGCTTTCGCCCATATTACACAGCGCATCGCGCTGATCGTCGGTCATTTCCTCACCGTCGAGGCAAAGTTTGGAAAGGCGCAGCATCCGCCGAAATTCCTCGGAAACATTCTTCGGTTCGGATGCGACACTCGCGGGACCCGCAGAGACGGCCACCGTCTGCACCGGCGGCGCGACCGAAACCCGCTCGGCGCCGAGGCGCGCGAGCTCGGCTTCGATCGTCGCCTTCATCTCGTCACGCGACAATCCCAGCCCGCGCCCGCGCTCGTAAAGCCGCTGCTCGTCCTCCTCCCGCAGCCGGTTGTCGCCGACAGCAAAAGAAAGGAGTTTCCTAAATTCGCCGAGCGCCTCTTCGACGATCTTTAGATGAAGTTGCTGGTCGAAAATCGCGCGCCCTTCCGCATCGAGCAGCTTCGTCCGCGCGTCGGCGAGAAAGGCGGGCGCGTCGTCCAGGCCGCCGCGCAGGAGCTGCGAGATCGGGTTGCTGGGCTGGTTTTTCAGCGGCAGTTTTTTCTGCCACCAGACGAGAAGCTTGCGGCAGTTTTCCTCGATCTGATCCGGACCCGGGTTCGACTCGTACGAGAGGCAAAGCCGCGCGTAATAATCGTCGGAGTTGTAATTCTTCCAGCCGTCCCATCGGAGCGGATTGTCAGGAAGCGGATTGGGCAGAGCCACGCGCTTAAAAGATTTCGCGCCCTTCGGAGCTAGACAACGTTGATTTGCAGTAGGTCCGCCGTCGCCGTCTCGATCTCACTGTCCGAAAGTCCGGTGTTGCGCGCGATCTGCACGCGATTCTGGCGGCCGTACGCATCGACGATGACTTCGAGCACCTGATTCTCATTGTAGGTGTAGGTCAGCTCGACGGGTGAACCCTTCGGTAGAAACGGAGGCAGTTCGATGTCGCAAATTCCCAGCGGCGTACACTCGGCTGGCACGGTGCTCTCGCCTTCCACGACGCGCACGATCGCGTTCTTCATGTTCGCCTTTGCCGTGCCAAACGAGTTCTTCGTCTCCACCGGCACCGGCGTCATTTTACGGATCATGGGAAAGACATACTCCTCGACCTTGCCGTCGTCCCACAGCACGACGCCGAGGGTGTGCGTGGTGATGTTCGTCACTTTGATCAGCGAGCCGTCATCGCCGGAAAACTGATCGCGCACCTCCTGCGGCAGGTTGCGCTCGCCGAGAGCGTCCTCTTCACGCAGGAGCGAGAGTACGCCTTGCACGGCCGCGCCGATGGCCACCGCTTCGTCGGGGCTCACGTCGTCAGCGATAGGGACATTGGAAATGCTTTGAATCATCTCCCGCACCGAGGGCATGCGGGTCATGCCGCCGGTCAGCAAGATGCGGTCGATTTGGTCCCAGCCCAGCCCGGCCTCCTGCATCACGATTTCGCAAATCGTTTTGCACTTCTCCAGCAGGTGTCGGCAGCGATGCTCAAAGTCGTCACGCGTCAGGTCGAGCTTCACGCTTTTCCCCGCGTAGCTGTGGACGATGGTCGTCCGCATGCGGCTGGAAAGCTGGATCTTCGCGGTGAGCGCGCGGTTGTAGAGGTCCTGATAGCTTTGCAAATCGAGCAGCGGATTCTCTCCATGCACCTTGTCGAATTCCTCGGCCACCCAGTTCACGATCACATCGTCCCAATCCTTGCCGCCCAGCCGATGGTCGCCATTGCTCGCGACCATGCGGATGTGGTTGTGCTCGATCTTCATGATCGTCACATCGAACGTCCCGCCACCGAGATCGAAAACGAAGACGGACTGGTTCGAGTCGAGCTTGTCCAGACCGTAGGCGAGCGCCGCGGAGGTCGGCTCATTGATGACCTGGAGCACATTCAACCCCGCGAGCTGGCCAGCATGCAGCGTAGCCGTCCGCTCGGCATCGTTGAAATACGCGGGCACTGTAATCACCGCGTCGGTCACCGGCTCACCGAGGTATCGCTCCGCGTCGTTCTTCAATTTCTTGATGACCAATGCCGAGAGCTCCTCCGCTGAATAAATCTTCGTATTAAACTCCCGGTGAAACTGCGCCTTACTCTTGCCCATCTCCCGCTTCACGAAATCGACGATCTTCTCCGGCTCCGCGACGGCGTTCTGTTTGGCGAGCGTGCCGACGATCGCGTTTGTCCCGTCGAAGAGAATCACCGACGGCGTGATTCTCTCACTCTCAGCATTGGGAATGATCTGCGGTTTGCCGTAAGCGTCGATGTGCGCGACAGCGCAAAAGGTTGTGCCGAGGTCGATGCCTACAGCCTTTCGCGTGATCTTGGCGGTGTCAGTAGCAGTCATGAGTGGGTTGGGAAAAACTCCGAGTAAAACTCCGATTCAGCGTTTGCAGGATACGTGCCGGGGCAGCGTTTGTTTCACTTTTGAGACGAAGCCGGCGCGAGCGCAACGAGGAATCCTTCCTTCCACTTTTTCATCACGACCTCCTCCGCCCGAAAGACACGCCCTTTCCACATAAAACCCCGTTTTAAAATTCGCACGATATCCCCGTCCTCGTCCGGATCCTCTGCGATTTCCACGCCCAGCGCGCGCTGCAAAACCATATCCAGCTTGCCCGTCCCCACCGGCAGCGGGGTGACTTCGAGCCGCGCGAGCACCTCGATGAGAAACTCGCAATTGTGCTCGATGTTCATGTCCATCGTCTTCAACCGCTCGAGCAGCGCCGCGCCCACGACGCCCGGTGTCTTCGCCGCATCGACTACCGTCGCCTGCATCTGGCCGTGAATCGCGAACAGGTCGTCGTAGAGCGAAATGAGATCGCGGATGATTGGCTTGTGGACCGACTCGAGGAGAAAGCCATCCTTGTATCCCTTCAGCTCCTCATGCAGCGCGGCAAACATCCGCTGGTTCACTCCGCTTTTCTGTTCAAGCAGAGAGCGCAAACTCTCGATCAAATCTGGCAGGGCTTTCTGCGATTCGGGAATGGCGACCTCGGCCTTCTGCTCGAGTTTTTCGTCGATTTTGTGCAGCAAAACCGTGTTCTCCCCCGTCGCGCGGGCCGCCGCCTGGAGCCCGAGCAGCACCGGCCGGAGCATTTGCGGCAGGCTCGCGTAGGCCCGCACGGCTCGCTCGTCATTTTCCTTTGTCTGCTCCTTTTCCTCCTCCGTACGCCGCGCGGCCGTGCTGCGATCCTCGATGCGCTGCTCCGCTTCATGGAAAAGTCCGCGCAACTGAGAATCGAATTCCATGTCCTGAATTTGGTCGTGATCGGGCATTGCTCCCGAGGATTTAGCGGAAACCACGCCAGCCGGCGTGATTTTTCCGAAACCCCGTCCATCTCCAAATACGCTGGCTGCTAAGACCCGTAGAAATCCCGGATCGCCGCGGCCAGTCCGGGGATGTCGAATCGCTTCGCTTCCACGTCCACGTTCAACCCGTTCTGCCGCATGGTCTGCGAGGTGATCGGGCCAATCGACGCGGTCTTCAAATCCGCCGGCCACGGCAGTTTCAGGGCGAGGAAATTTTCCACCGTCGAGGAGCTCGTGAACGTGATCAGATCCGCGCCCTCCTCCCGAAACCGCGCGATGCCGCCGCTCACATCCTCCGTTTCCGGCACCGTGCGATAGGCGATCGCCTCATCCACAATTGCGCCCAGCTTCGTCAGTTCGAGCGGCAAAACGTCGCGTGCCTGCTCGGCGCGCGCGAGAAGGATGCGCAGGTTTTCCACGGTGCATTCCTTTCGAAAAGCCTTCACCACCGCCTCGGCGACAAATTCCTCCGGCTGCAAATCCACGTTGAGATGAAACTCCCGCACCCGCGACGCCGTCGCCGGCCCGATCGCCGCGATCCGCACGCCGCCGATCTCTCGCGCGTCGTTGAAGATTTTGTAAAACATCTCGAAGAAAGCGTTCACGCCATTCGGACTGGTAAAGACCACCCAGTCATAGGTGTGCGCGTCCTGCACGAGTTGGCCGAACTCAAACAAATCCGTCGGTGGCTCGATCCGAATCGTCGGCAACTCGATGACATCCGCGCCCAACTCGCGCAGCCCCACGCTCAGCACGCCAGCCTGCTGCCGCGTACGCGTGACCACGATGCGCTTGCCGAAGAGCGGCCGGGTTTCAAACCAGTTCAGCGAATCCCGCAGCTTCACCACGTCGCCGAAAACCGCCACCGCGGGCGCCTTGAAACCCGCCGCCTCGACCTTCGCCGCGATGTCGCCCAAGGTCCCGCGCAGGGTCTGCTGCCGCCCCGTCGTGCCCCAGCGGACCAGCGCGACCGGCGTCGCTTCCGCCGCACCCTGTTCGCGCAGCTTCGCCGTGATCGCACCGATCCGCTCCACTCCCATAAGCATCACTTTGGTCCCCGGCGTCGCCGCGAGCTGTGCGAAATCCAGCGAGCTTTCCGTCTTGGTGGGATCTTCGTGCCCGGTGAAAATCGTGAGTTGGGCGGTGTGATCGCGATGCGTCACCGGGATCCCCGCGTAAGCCGGCGCCGCCAGCGCCGAAGTCACTCCGGGAATGATCTCAAATTTCAGCTTCGCTTTGGCCAGCGCCTCCGCCTCCTCCCCGCCGCGTCCAAACAAAAACGGGTCGCCTCCCTTCAGCCGCACCACCCTCTTCCCCGCTCGTGTCTTCTCCACCAGACGCTCCTCGATTTCCTCCTGCCTTAAAGTATGCGCCCCAGCCTTCTTTCCTGCGTAAATGATTTCCGCATCTGCCCGCGCCCAACGCAGAATCTCCGGGTTGCACAGGTAGTCATAGACGATCACGTCCGCACGCTCGACCACCTCCTTCACCCTCAGCGTCACCAGTCCGAGATCGCCCGGGCCGGCCCCCGCGAGATGACAGATTCCTTCGGATTTCGGCGCGGCTTTTTTCATAAAACGAGCCGCGAATCTAAAGCCGCGCGATCCGCCCGCCAAGCGGCCATTTACCGGGACGGGCGAGCTACAGCCCTTTCGGCGGGAACCCCGCGAGCATCGCCTTGATCGCACCCTTGGTCCGTTGCGGATCGTCCCCTTTCGCCCCCTCGATGACCTTCGGGGCCACACTCCGCCAGACCAGTTGCCGCCGTCCCTCATCCACAAAATCGAGCACCAAAGCACCCGGCTTTCCTTTGTCGATGGCCCCATCCGTCTGCGTCGCCACCGCCCACCCCCCGTAAAAGCCTTCGCCAGGCTTGCCGTTCGGCGCCAGGCCCCATCCCGTGTAGTGCCTTGGATCCTTCTGCGGCCCGGTGAAATGATAGATCACAAAAACGTCGGCGCGCTTGCCGTCCACTTTTTTCAAGCCCTTGCTGGCGAGCCCTTGATCGACCGTCACGCGCACCTCGGCATCCAGCCCGGCGTCCACCACGGTTCGCGTCTTAGGCGGTGGAGCCCACGCGTAGTTCTTGTAACTGTCGAAGGTCGTCATCCGGTCGTAATCCGTGCTGACCTTGACCGTGGAGCACGCCGCGAGGGCGAGGGAGGAAACAACGATGGCGAGCTGGCCGAGGGTTTTCATGCGCCCGTGTTATGCAAAGCCACCTGAGGATTGCAAGCCTGCGCATCCCTGGACACGGAGGTCACTGCATCCGCTCGCCACCCGTTTTTGAGTAAGCCTCGGAATTGCGCGTTTGAATTTCCCTCATCTACAGCCGCGCGAACAGCTCCGCCGCCACGGCCTCTGGGGCCGCGCTCGCGCCCTCCGCTTCCGCCTCCTTTGGCGCTTCGGCTTCCGCTCCAAAAAGGATCGCACGCATGTGCAGACGACCGTCCCGGATCGTCGTCCGCACGCCCACCGGCATTCCGCAATCTCCCGCGAGCAGCCGCTGCAGCTCTCGCTCTGCCCTGACTGCCACATGTGTCCCGGCGTGGTCGATCTTTTGCAAAATCTCCGAGACCTCCGCGCGGTCGGTGCGGCTTTGCAAAGCGATGGCCCCCTGCCCGATCGCGGGCAGCAGATGCTGCACGAGCGGCACCGTGCGAAAGCTCCACGGGGCGAATTCGAGCACGCCTCCGGCGAGGTCGTAGCCGAGCCGCTCCAGCCCGGCCTGTGCGAGGATGATGCCTGCCACGCGCTCGCTCTCGCCCAGCTTGCGCAGCCGCGTCTGCACATTGCCTCGCCAGTCCTCGATCACGAGATCGGGCCGCAGCCAGCGCAGTTGCCGCGCACGGCGCACGCTGCTCGTGCCGATGGCCGCGCCGAACGGCAGCGCCGAAAACGTGCGCGTCTCTTTCGCAATCAGCACGTCGCCGACCGACGCGCGCTCCAGCACCGCGGTGACCGCGAGGCCCGCCGGATTGTGCCCCGGCAAATCCTTCAGGCTATGCACCGCCACGTCGATCGTCCCGGCGAGGAGCGCATCTTCCAGCTCCTTCGTGAACAGCCCCTTTCCGCCCGCCTCCGCCGCGCGAATCAGACTGAGGTCGAGCTTCTGATCGCCGCGCGTGACGAACACCTTCTGCTCCACCACCAGCCCCGGAAAGGCCGCCGCCAAAGCCTTGCGCGTCAATTCCGCCTGCGCCAACGCGAGCGCCGACCCGCGCGTGCCGAGCACGAATCCCGTCAGCACGTCGAACCTCCCCGCCCCGCATGAAGTCCACGAAGGAACTCGAAAAGGGAAAATCCTTTCCGGGTCCTTTCGTGCCTTTTGTGGACGTCCCTCATCAGGTTTCTGCCTGCTGCGGTTCCGCCCCGGACGCTGGCGCCGAAAACTTTGACCATCCGCCAGCCAGCCAAGCGTCAAACTCTGCCGCGTGCCGCTCGATCATCTGCTCGCAGATCACCAATTCCTGCCGCCGACCGGTCATCGACTGGTCGGCGATGGCCTGCAGCGAGTCGATGTCGTAAAGATACACGCCGTCGAGATCGTTGACCGCCGGTTCGATGTCGCGCGGCACCGCGAGGTCGATGCAGAAGAGCGGGCGGTCCGGCCGCGTCCGCATGATCGGCGTGAGTTGGGCAGCCGTGAGCACATGATGCGGGGCGGCCGTCGAGCCGATGAGAATGTCCACGTCATGAAAGTTACGCTGCCATTCGTCGAAGTGGATCGCCTGCCCGTTCATCTTCTGCGCGAGCGCGGCGGCGCGATCGTAGCTCCGGTTCGCCACAAAGATCGACTGCACCCCGCGCGCCTGGAGCGCCCCCGCCGTCAGTTCGCTCGTCTCCCCCGCGCCGAGGATCATCACTTTGCACCGCGCCAGCCGCCCGAAAATTCGCTCCGCCAAATCCACCGCCGCCGAGCCGACGCTCACCGCCCCGCGCGTGATGTTCGTGTTCGTCCGGACGTCCTTCGCCAC
>Ga0105048_10012630_pt1 | contig 13230 bp, 13 predicted proteins | sample MAT05_FD_78382 | JGI IMG/M metagenome (GOLD analysis project Ga0105048, IMG submission 78382) | Freshwater microbial communities from Lake Fryxell liftoff mats and glacier meltwater in Antarctica - MAT-05 | ecosystem: Environmental > Aquatic > Freshwater > Ice > Liftoff microbial mat | place...
ATCGCGATGGATGCGGCGGTGAAGGCGCGCGTGGATGCGTTGTGGCGGGCGTTGGGTCTTTAGCCGCGCCACGTAAAAAAGGGGCCAGGCTCGTAGAAAAGGGGCCAGGCTCGCAATAAAGGGTCCATGCTCGAATTACCTTGGTGGGGATTTTTGCACCGGGAACGTCTTCGACAAGGTAATTCGAGCCTGGCCCCTTTATTGCGAGCCTGGCCCCTTTTTTGAGCGTTTAGCCGCGCCAGGAGCGGAACGCGCGAAACGCCATCATGCCAAGCGACGCATAGCGCATCACCCGCCGCATCTTGCCCACGCCCAGCACCGGAATCGCCACCATCAGCAGCTTCGAGGCGATGCCGAAGGCCCGGGAGCCCGGTGTGCTGGGCTTCCGCGGCGGTGAGACGACGCTTTTGACGTCGTGCCACGCCAGCAGTGCCTGCATCCGCTGCAGGTCAGCCTGCGCCATCAGCCGCGCCTTGCGGTCCGCCAGTTCGCGCGTACTGCTCAATGCAGGTCCCTCTGCGCTTTCGCGCTTCGGGGCAATTTGCCCTTGGGGCGGCCCGGCGGGCTCATGGGTTGGGCCGCCGTTTCGACGCCCGCGCCAATGCGGCGCGATCCTTCTCGAGCTCTGCCAGCGAGGCAGCAAACGGCGAGGGCGCGGTTCTCGACACTTCAGAACGCCACCAGAACAGTGCCGCGGCAGTGCCGGCGAACACGACAATCACGCCGATGATGGCCGCGAAGCGATGCGTGTCCCAGTACCACGCTACAACGCCCAGCGCGACAAACAACACTGCAAACAGCAGGCAACCCAGGCCGGCGATCAGCAGCGCAAGCTGTTGGCCGAGACGCGAGCGTTCCTCCGCGTATTCGACCGACGCCAGCTCGATCCGGGTGCGGACCGAGCCGACCAGCGCCGCCAATAGCGACGCGACCGACTCGCGTAGCGGCGGCCGGCCGGCGCCTGGTTCGCCTAATTCCGTCATCACATGGCCCGCGCAGGTTCCTTACCGGCGGTTCATCAACAGGCCCACCGCCAGGCCGACGCCTGCGGCGATGCCGATCACCTGCCACGGATGGTCATGGACGTAGTCGTCGGTCACGCGCGCGGCCTGCTTGGCGCGATCGACGGCGGCGCCTTCCAGTTCCTGCAGCTTCAACTTGGCCGACAGCAGCCGCGCTTCAACTTGAGTGCGCAGGTCGCGCGCCTTGTCGCCGGTTTCGCGGGATGCCTTGTCGAGCAGCGATTCGGCTTCGGATAAGACGGACGAGAATTCGTCGACGAGTTTGTCGCGGACACTTTCGGACATGGTCAACTCCATTGGCAGGGAAGGGGTTTTCAGGCAACGTGCGACCTGGATGGGCATTATAGCCACGCCTGCGTGTCAACCTGTACTACGCGCCTCCGTCGCACCAGCCGCCCGCCCCGTCCGGCCCTGGCGCCGGTCGTCCCCCGGCTATTGACGTCCGGCCCCGGCGGCCTCATCTTTCGCGCCACGGACGCCGACGTGCGGCGAGCCTGATGAACCCGGAGTCAAGTCGTGGCCGATTTCCCTGCACCGCAATCTGTATCTGCCGGTTCCACCGCACCGATCACCGCGGGTGTGCTCGCCTACGCGCTGTTTGCCATTGCTGCCATCACCACGATCATCACGGCGGGGTTTGCGTTCACGATGCCCCTTTTCGGCCTCTTCGGCATCCTCGGCGTGATCGTCTGCTATGTGAAACGCGACGATGCCGCGGGCACGTGGGTGGCCTCGCACTTCACGTGGCTGATCCGCACCTTCTGGTGGTCGGCGTTGTGGGCGACCATCGCGACGATCATCATCTTCACGCTCGGCCTCATCCTGATCGGCATCCCGATCGCCTTTGCCATCTGGTTCGTCAATGGCATCTGGGTGATTTACCGGGTTGTGAAGGGTTACCTGCTGTTCAAGGACAGCCGTCCCATCCCCGGCCTCTAGGAACCATCAGCCCGGCGGGGCGTCCCTGGCGCGAACCCGGGAACCGCACCGCGCGCTGCATCGGGTCACCGGTGCAGCGCGGGGTCCCACGACGCCGCTTCCCGGTAGACCCATTGCACCAGCGCGTCTAGCGCCGGTGCACCCCGCGCGGCCGCCGGGTGATTGATGATCGCCACCACGGTGAAGCGCCGGCCTTCGGCGTCGATGACATAGCCCGCCAGCGCGCGGACGCCTTCGAGCGAACCGGTTTTCAGGAACGCCTGGCCCGACACTGAACCGTTCTGGAACCGGCGCTGCAGCGTGCCGTCGAGTGCCGCGACCGCCAGCGAACTTGCGAACTCCTCGCGGACCGGGCTTGCGTCCGCCGCCATCAGCAACCGCGACAGGCCCGCTGCAGTGATCCGCTCGCGGCGTGACAATCCCGAGCCGTTCTCGATCACCAGGCCGGGCAGCACCAGCTTCTTTTCCTGCAGCCACTTCTGCACCACGTCGGTGGCCAGCGCGACGGTCGCGGGGGGCGGATGGCGCGTGGTGGCCAGCGTGAGGAAGATCTGCCGGGCCATTACGTTGTTGGACAGCTTGTTCACGTCGCGCACGATGTCGTACAGGGGTGCGGATTCCATCACGGCAAACGGCGTGGTGTTGCGCGGCGCGCGGCCGTCCCGGACCCCGCCGCCGAAATCGCCGCCTGCCGCGCGGAAGTATGCGGTGAACATCCCGTGCACATAGTTAGGGTGATCAAGCAGGCTGACGTACCAGTCGCGCTCGCCGCATTGGCGCGAGTAGCGGCCCGGAAACAATGCCGAAGCCGTCTCCGCGCCGTTGATGAAGCTGGCGCCGATCGTCGCACGCCAGTCGCCGCAATCGCCGTTCGATAGCAGGGGCATCGCCGTGACAGCAATCTCTGCTAGTGGCGGGTCGAACACCACCGGCACGGTGCCCTTGGCCACGTCGGCCGCGAAGCCGAAGCGCACCGACTTGAAATTGACCAGCAGCGCGTCGGGGCCGACGTTGTACGGGCGCTGCGGCTCCTGGTCGAAGGCGGCCGGGTCGTGCGGGGGCAGCTTGAAGAACGTGCGGTCGAGGATCAGGTCGCCGGTGATCTTCGTGAGGCCGCGCGCGCGGAGGTCCGCCATGAACAGTTGCCACGGTTCAATCGTGATCTTGGGGTCGCCGGTGCCACGCAGCAGCAGGTTGCCAGTGAGCGTGCCCCTCGCGTTCAGCCGGCCGTCCAGGTAGGCCTCGGTCCTCCAGCGGTAGTCGCGCCCCAGCAGTTCGAGCGCGGCGAACGTGGTGACGAGCTTCATCACCGAGGCGGGGTTCATCGGCCGGTCGGCGTCGTGCGCGAAGAGCGTGTCCGGCATGCCGGCTTCGCGGACCACCACCGCGACATTGGTGAGCGGGATGCCGGCGTCCTTGAACGCCCGCGCCACGGCGCCGGGCAGTGCCGCGTGCGCAACGCCTGCGCCCAGCACCGCGACGAAGCCGACGGCCAGCGCGCGGGTGCGGATCATGCGTGTTCCAGGATGTCGAGCGTGCGGGTGGCCAGCAATTGGATGTCGTCGTCGGTGGTGATGTAGGGCGGCATGAAGTAGACGCTATGGCCGATCGGACGTACCAGCAATTCGCGCGCCAACGCCTGCTCGAACCACCAGCGTGGAAAATCCGGCCGCGCGGACGTGACATCGAACGCGACGATCATGCCGCATTGGCGGAAATGGCGGACGGCGCGATGCGCGGCCACCGGCGCCAGGATCGACTGCCAGCGTGCGGCGCGCGCGCGATTGATGACGATCACGTCGTCGTCGCGGAAAATGTCGAGTACCGCCAGCGCCGCACGGCAGGCCAGCGCGTTGCCGGTGTACGAGTGCGAATGCAGGAAGCCGCGCGCGGTGTCGTCGGCGTAGAACGCCGCGTAGACATCATCCGTCGCCAGCACACAGGACAGCGGCAGCACGCCGCCGGTGATGCCCTTCGACAGGCACAGGAAGTCCGGCGCCGGGGCAGGTGCCTGCTCCCACGCGAACATCGTCCCGGTCCGGCCGAAGCCCGTCATGATCTCGTCGGCAATCAGGTGGACGCCGTACTTTGCCGTGATCGCGCGCGCCTGCGCCAGGTAGGCCGCGTCATACATCGCCATGCCGGTGGCGCCCTGCACCAGCGGTTCGAGGATCAGCGCGGCGGTGGTCGCGTGATGCGCGGCCAGGTGCGCGTCCAGCGCCGCAGCCGCGGCCTCGACATTGATGCCGCGACGAGGATCGGGGCACGGCAGCAGTGCGGGCTGCTGCAACAGCGGTCCATAGGCCGCGCGAAACAGCGCGACGTCGGTGACGCCGAGCGCACCGGCAGTCTCGCCGTGGTAGCCACCTTCCAGTGCAGCGAACCGGCACTTGTCAGGCAGACCACGATTGCGCCAGTAATGCATGCTCATCTTCAGCGCGATCTCGGTGGCCGACGCGCCGTCCGACGCATAGAAGACGTGTCCCAGTCCCGCCGGCGCCAATGCCGCCAGCCGCTCCGACAACTCGACCACTGGGGCATGCGTGCACCCGGCCAGCAGCACGTGATCGAGTTGATCCAACTGGTCGCGCAGCGCCGCGTTGATGCGTGGGTTCGCGTGGCCAAAGAGGTTGACCCACCACGAACTGATCGCGTCGAGGTACCGCTGTCCATCGAAGTCGTGCAGCCACGCGCCTTCCGCGCGCGCGATCGGGAGCAACGGCAGCGTCTCGTGCGCCTTCATCTGCGTACAGGGGTGCCACACCGCAGCGCGGCTGCGCGCGATCCACGCGGCATTCGCCGGCGGTGCAGTCGTCACGGCCGGCCGAGGAACAGGTAGTACGTCGACTGCCCGCCGCTGGCGCGGCCATAGGCGATGTACGCCGGACCCAGCCACGTGCTGGCGGCGAGGAACAGGCTGCCGGCAATGACGAGGTTCTTCGACGAAATGTCGTCGCGGGCGTCCCAGACATTACCCGTCTCGATCGAACCTCCGGCGAAGACGGAACCACCGATGATAGGCACCTGCATCAGCTCGTGGAAGTAGACAGCCCGTGCAAAGCCCAGGTAGCTGCCCGACAACTGGTTGGTGCGCAGGCCCGACAACTGCAGGAAGCCGCCGAGCGAGAAATCCGTGATGACGTTGTTCTGCTCATCGCGCACGCCGGCGGCCCTGAAGCCTACGTTGAAGAAATTCCTGTTGTCGATCTCGAACGCGTAGTTGGCCTCGACGCCTACGCGTGCGGCATTCGGAAAGTCCAGCTTGATGTTCTGTTCCTGGACGTTGAACTCGAGTTGCTGGGGGCCCACGAAGACTTCGCCGATGGCGCGCAGGCCGGTTCGAGGAAAGAACGGGTTGTCGAAATTGTCCCAGCGCACCATGAACCGCAACCCGGTCTCGGTGGTCTTGATCGTGAAGTTGGGCGTCAGCACCGGATTGCCCGGGTCCGATTTGGCGGCGATCTCCGGATCGGCGCGATAGTGGGCCCAGCGATAGCCAAGCCGTATGTCACCCGACGTGCCGAACGTGGTGCCAAGGTCGATCCCTGCGTTCTGCGTCAAGACGTCGTACTCCGCTATGCGGGAATTGCCGTCGAAGATATAGTCCGGGGCGCGCTGCGCAAGGCCGTAGGCCGAGAGGTAGAGCGAATTGCCCAGCGACAGCGGCTGGTACAACTCGGTAGCGTAGCGGCGCGTGCTGCCCAGCACCACCTCGTTGGTCCACTGCGCACCCAGGCTGTTCAACCAGACGCGCCGATGCCCGGCCAACGCGTTGAACGTGGAATCGCCCTGCAGGTCGGTGGACAGGAACAGGCCGAAGCGCAGAAAATTGGGACCCCACGACTTCTCGGTGACGTTCACCACCACGCCTTCCTGGCCGCCCTTGTTCACCAGCGCGTAGTCGATCTGCTCGAAGTCGCCCCGGCCATAGAGACGTGCGAGGTCGTTCTCCAGTGTCTTCAGCCGGAACGGCTCGCCGGGCTTGGTACGCATCTGGTCTTCGAGTACCTTGGGGTTGGCGAATTGCGTGCCTTCCACCTTTACGAAGTCGAGTGTCTTGGGCAGGGTCTGCGCCGGCACCGCCAGGCGCGCCTCGAAGGCCGCGTACTGCGCCGGCGTGGTGGACAGCGTGGCGAGTTGCGTGCGCATGGATTCCGCGGCCTTCACGCCCAGCGCGATGAATTCCTTGCCCTTGCCGAAATCGATGAAGGTGAGTTCACCCAGTTCAGGCGAGATCAGCACGTCGTGCGGCCGTAGCGTGCCCAACTGCGCGCGCACGTTCTGCTCGGTGAGGATGTTCACCATCTGCGAGGCGTAGCCCACGACGGAGGAGAGCTGGTCACGGCTCATCAGCGGCGTGCCGATGTTCACTGCGATCACGATGTCGGCGCCCATCGCCCGCACGACGTCCACAGGCAGGTTGTTGACGAGCCCACCGTCGCCCAGGACACGGCCCTCCAGTTCCACCGGGGCGAACATCCCGGGCACCGACATGCTGGCCCGCATCGCCTGGTAGAGCCGGCCCTTCGAGAAGACGATCTGTTCGCCGTTGACCATGTCGGTCGCCACGGCGCGAAACGGGATCGGAAGATCGTTGAAGTTGTCGATGCGGTCGACATTGCGCGTCAGCTCGTGCAGGAAGAGTTCGAGGTTGGAGCCCGACAGCGCGCCTTTGAAGGTGCGGAACTTGCCATCCCGATAGCCGATTTCGAGACCCAGCGGAAACAGTGCCTCGAACTCCTTGCGGCGGAAGCTCACGTCCCCTCGCGCCGGGCTGTCGGACAGTAGCGTCGGCCAACTCACCTCCTCCAACTGCTTTTCCATCTGCTCGGGTGACATCCCGCTGGCGTAGAGACCGCCAACGATCGCGCCCATGGAGGTGGCGGCTATGAAGTCGACTTGAATGTTGAGCTGTTTGATGACTTTCAGCACGCCGACGTGCGTCATGCCGCGCGCGCCGCCGCCAGACAGCACGAGTCCGACCTTGGGGCGTTGCGGAGCAGGTGCGGCGGCGACCAGCGGGGTGGGCGTTCCCGCCAAAGGAGACGCGGTTGTGGTCTGTCCGCTGGCAGGCACCCCGAAGCCCAGCGCGACGACGCTGGCCGCCGACGCCAGTCCCCGGCGCAGGGACGTCCATCGGGCAAGGCAATAAAGCGCGTGGCGGAGGGCGTGCAATGACACTCGGGGTTTCGACGCGAGAAGTTGCCCGATTATAGCGGCGTGCTGCGCGCCGCCGCCGTGAACTTCTCGTTATCTACCGCGGTCACATCACTTATAGTCCACTTCCGTGAAAGTCCCTGTGCGCATCCTCCATCCCTTCATTCCCCCGCTGGCCGTGCTGTTGATGGCCAGCGGCAGCGCCGGCGCCCAAGGCGTGCTGATCGACCGCAGCGAGATCCGCTTCGTGTCGAAGCAGATGGGCATCAATGTCGAAGGCAAGTTCCGGCGCTGGAAGGCCAATGTCGACTTCAAGCCCGCCGATCTCGCGCGCTCGCGCGCCGATTTCGAGATCGATCTCGCCAGCGTCGCGCTCGGCAGCGAGGAAGCCGAAACGGTGGTCAAGCGACCGCGCTGGTTCGACACGTCGAAGTTCCCGCTCGCGAAATTTGAGTCCACGGGCCTCAAGGCACTGGGCGACAACCGCTACGAGATCGCCGGCACGCTCACGTTGAAGGGCCAGTCGCGCGACATTGCCATTCCGGTGCTGATGAAGAGGGACCCGGCGGGCAACGAAGTGGCAGAGGGCGCCTTCACGCTGCAGCGCCTCGACTTCAATCTGGGCGACGGCCAATGGGCCGACCCGGATGTCGTGGCGGACGACGTGCAGGTGAAGGTGAAGATGGTGCTGCCGCGCGCGGCTTGAGCGACAGCAATTCGGTTCAACCACCGATCCGGTGTTGCATGCGCCGCACCGCACCCAGCAGCTCCCGGGTGATGCCGGGCTCGCGCACCGAGTGACCGGCATCGGGCACCACGATGTACTCGGCCTCCGGCCATGCGCGGGCCAGAGCGTCTGCTGTGACTGGCGGGCACACGATGTCATAGCGCCCCTGCACGATCGTGCAGGGCAGATGCCGGATACGCGACACGCGCGAGAGCAAAGGTGCTTCGCCGAGGAAGGCGCCGTGCACGAAGTAATGCGCCTCGATGCGCGCGATGGCCAGCGCGGATGCATCGCTGTCGAACTTCGCCAGCGCATCGGGCTGCGGCAGCAGCGTCGAGCACGCGCCCTCGTAGCGATCCCACGCATGTGCCGCGGCCAGGTGGACGATGGGGTCAGGGTCGGTCAGCCGGCGGTAATAGCTGCCGAGCAGGTCGCCGCGCTCGGCGGGCGGCAGGAACTGTTCGAACGCGCGCCAGGCTTCGGGAAATACCTGGCGCATGTCGTGCATGAACCAATCGATCTCCGCCGGCGTGGCGAGAAAAATGCCGCGCAGCACCAGGCCGGTGACCCGATCCGGGTTCGCCTGCGCATACGCCAGCGCCAGTGTGGATCCCCACGAACCGCCGAAGAGCATCCAGCGTTCGATCTGCAGATGCTCGCGCAGCCGTTCGAGATCGGCGATCAGGTTGGGTGTCGTATTGCCGGCAAGTTCCGCCGTCGGCGTTGATTGGCCGCAGCCGCGCTGGTCCGCCAGCACGATGTTCCAGAACGCCGGGTCGTAGTAGCGCCGGTGATGCGGCAGGCAACCGCCGCCGGGACCCCCATGCAGGAACAAGAGCGGCGCGCCGGTGCGGTTGCCGCAGGCTTCCCAGTGCATCGTGTGCACATCATCGAGCGGCAGCCGGCCCGACGCATAGGGCTCGATCACGGGGAACAGCGGCGCGTCGAGCACGCCGCGGCGGGCGGCATCGGTCATGGGCGGATTGCGCGACGTCAGCCGGCGCTCCACGGTGTCTTCAGGCGCGTGAACTCCAGCCGGTAGCGGCTTTGCTCGACCTGTTCCGCGCCTGCGGCCGTCAGCGCAGGCAGCAGTTCCGCGCACGCCGCATCCACCTCGGGCACACCATTGCCCTCGATCAGCACGACCCACGACGGCACCAGCGTGGTGTCAGCGCGCACGCGTTTCTCGGCGGTGTCGACGCTGCTGGCCGCGCGGTCGGCGATGCCAAGGTGCACGCCGGACACGCCATTGCGATACGGCAACGGCGGCAGCAAGCGTGTGCACAACGCGTTGGTCAGCGCCTCCGCCGCGGCGTCAGGCACGGCGAAGCGCAATGTCAGCATCACGCCGCCGCTGCCCACGCCTTGTGTGAACACGACGCGGCACAGCGCCCGCGAGACATGGCGGAAGGACGGCACGACGCGCTGCGTCCAGGGCGTAGGTGCATTCAGCCGTTGCAGGTAGTCCTGGCCCGCCAGCGTCTCGATGCTGTTGGCTTCGTACAGGTTGAAGTACTCCGGGCCGCTGCCGATCACCGCATAGCGGCGGCCGCGCAGGAAGCCGGGGATGCCCACGCGCTCGGGCATATGCTCGCGGTTGTGCCAGTCGTGGAACTCGGCACGCACCTCTGGCAACAGGTCATGCCAGATCGCCACCATGCCCAGGCCGGAAAGACTCATTGGACTACCCCGCGCGCTGCAACGTGACGGCCAGTTGGCCGAAGTCGCCGTACGCAAAGGTCAGTGGTGAATCGAGCGGCACGTCGATGATGCCGGCGTACGACCCCGTGGTGACGACCTGCCCGGCGCGCAGGTGATCGCCGCGCGTGGCGAGATAGTTGGCCAGCCATACCAGCGGCTTGAATGGGTGACCATCCGGATGCTTGCCGTCGACGGACGTCAACAGCACACCGCCAGCATGCACGGCGATCGGAAAGCCTTCGAGCGCACGATCCCAAGGCGCATCGACGGCAGGACCGACGAACAGCCCCTGGTTGGCGATGAAGTCGGCCAGCAGTTCCGGATACGTGACGGTCGTTGGTTCCGCATAGCGCGGACCGATCAGCTCCAGCGCCATGTGCACGGAACCGACGGCGGCGCGCACTTCGCTGTCGGCATAGGGCTGCGTGCGCGCCGGCAGGTCGCGCGCCAGCACGTAGGCGATCTCGGGTTCGATCCTTGCCACCGTGCCGGTGACGCGCAGCGTGCACGGCGAGCGATGCTGGATGGTCGGCGTGAATACCGGCGCGGCGATGATGGATCGCGCGGCGGTGGGTACTGAACACTTCCAGCCGCCCACCGTCATGCCAAGAAGGTCGGTGACGCGGCGCTGGACTGCAATGGCGTCAGCCACGTCAGTTGGGCGCGCCGCCTCGTCGATGCGCGGGCCCGTGCGTCCGGATTGCCGGGCGGCCAGCAAAAACTGCGCGGCGGATTCTTGTGCGGCGGTGAGCATGGTGTGGGGCGTCCTGGAAAGCGTCAGCACCGGCAGGGCGGTGCGCCTTGATATTCTGGCATAGCTTCGGCGTGCGCCGGTCGGTTATGCTTGCAGTCCGCTTCAACGACCGGACCAAAAGCGCAAATGCCTACTTTCGCTACCCGAATGACGACGGCCGCGTGCCTGCCCGTGGATGCCGCCGACGCAATGCTCATCGGCAGGGCCTGGGTGCCCGCCGCCAACGGACCGGTGCTCGTGGGCGTGCGTGGCGACGATCTCATCGACTTGTCCTCACTTGCGCCGACGTCGGCCGCGCTCGTGAGCCGCGCCGATGCCGTCGTGGCCATGCGTGCCGCGTCCGCCACGCTGCCGCGCATCGATGCACTGTCGGCCACGTTGCGCAACACCGCCGATGCCACCCGCGATCCGTCGCGCCCATGGTTGATGGCGCCGTGCGACCTGCAGGCGATCAAGGCCGCAGGTGTCACCTTCGTGGCCAGTATGCTCGAACGCGTGATCGAGGAGCAGGCGCGCGGTGACGCGTCGCGCGCGGAGAGCGTGCGCCATGCCATCGTTGCCGTCATCGGCGACAACCTGTCGAGCGTGAAGCCGGGGTCCGATGAAGCCGCACTATTGAAGGCCGCGCTGATCAAGCAGAACGCGTGGTCGCAGTATCTGGAAGTGGGCATTGGGCCTGACGCTGAAATCTTCACCAAGGCGCAACCGATGTCCGCCGTCGGCACCGGTGCTGACGTCGGCATTCATCCCAAGTCCGAGTGGAACAATCCGGAGCCTGAGATCGTGCTGGCCATCGACCGCACGCGCCGTGTGGCGGGCGCCACGCTCGGCAACGACGTCAACCTGCGCGACTTCGAAGGCCGCAGCGCGCTGCTGCTCGGCAAGGCCAAGGACAACAACGCGTCCACCGCCATCGGCCCGTTCATCCGTCTCTTCGATGCGCACTTCACGATCGACGACGTGCGTGCGGCGCAAATCGCGATGCGCGTCGATGGTTCCGATGGCTTCACGCTCGACGGCTTTTCGTCGATGGCGATGATCAGCCGCGATCCGCTCGACCTCGCGGGGCAGGCCATCGGGCCGCATCATCAATACCCCGACGGCCTGATGCTCTACATGGGCACGATGTTCGCGCCGACCAAGGACCGGCATGGTCCGGGACAGGGCTTCACACACATGGTGGGCGACGTCGTTACCGTCTCCACGCCCAAGCTGGGCGCGCTCGTCAATCGCGTTGAGCATACCGACCGCATCGCGCCGTGGACCTTCGGCGCGGGCGACCTGATGGTGAGCCTCGCGCGTCGCGGGCTCCTTTGAACGCAACGGAAAGATCAACATGGCAGAACTCTTCAAGAACTTGATCAACGGCGAGTGGCTGGCCGGCGCCTCGGTGTCCGTCAACTGCAACCCTTCGGACACCAGCGACGTTGTAGGTGAGTACGCGCAGGCCGACGTCGCGCAGACGCGCGCCGCGATCGCCGCGGCCGGCAAGGCCTTCGGTGCGTGGTCCACGGGCTCCATCCAGGAGCGCGCCAACATCCTCGACCGCGCGGGCAACGAGATCATCGCGCGCAAGGACGAGCTGGGCACGCTGCTGGCGCGCGAGGAAGGCAAGACGCTGCCCGAGGGCATCGGCGAGGCGATGCGTGCCGGTCAGATTTTCAAGTTTTTCGCGGGCGAAGTCGTGCGGCAATCCGGCGAGAAGCTGGTCTCCGTGCGTCCCGGTGTCGACATCGAGGTCACGCGCGAGCCCATGGGCGTGGTCGGCCTCATCACGCCATGGAATTTCCCGATCGCCATTCCGGCGTGGAAGATTGCACCTGCGCTCGCCTACGGCAACACCGTCGTGTGCAAGCCCGCCGATCTGGTGCCTGGCTGCGCGTGGGCCATCGCTGACATCCTCGTCCGCGCGGGCCTGCCTGCCGGCGTGTTCAACCTCGTCATGGGCCGCGGGTCGGTCGTTGGCGAGACGATGGTCAATCATCCTGACGTCGCCGCCATCAGCTTCACCGGCAGTGTGTCGACCGGACGTGCGTTGGCGGCCAAGGCCATCGCGCGCATGGCCAAGGTGCAGCTCGAGATGGGCGGCAAGAATCCGCTGATCGTGCTGGACGACGCCGACCTCGCCGTTGCCGTCAACGTTGCCGTGCAGGGCTCGTATTTTTCCACCGGCCAGCGCTGCACGGCGTCGTCGCGATTGATCGTCACTGAGGGTATCCACGATCGTTTCGTGGCGGCCGTCGTCGAGAAGCTGAGGACGCTGAAGGTCGACAATGCGCTGACACCTGGCACCGATATCGGCCCCGTCGTCGACCAGAGTCAACTCGACCAGGACATGAAGTACCTTGAGATCGGCAAGGCCGAGGGCGCCACGCTGGCCGTGGGCGGCGAGCGCGTGAAGCGCGCCACCGAGGGGTTCTACATGGCGCCCGCGCTCTTCACCGGCGTCGCCAACACGATGCGGATCGCGCGCGAGGAAATCTTCGGGCCGGTCGCAGCCGTGCTGCGCGTCAAGAACTACGACGAAGCATTGGCGGTGGCGAACGACACGGAGTTCGGCCTGGCCTCCGGCATCGTGACGACGTCGCTCAAGTATTCATCGCATTTCAAGCGGCACGCCCAGGCGGGCATGGTGATGGTCAACGTGCCCACCGCGGGTGTCGACTATCACGTGCCGTTCGGCGGCCGCAAAGGCTCAAGCTACGGCTCGCGCGAACAGGGCCGCTATGCGGCGGAGTTCTTCACGACGGTGAAGACGGCGTATACCGCGCCCTGATCGTTGGTGGTCGGGTGCCCTATTGCGATGGCGGGTATTCGCAATGTCGGGCACCTGCATTGACGGGCACTGGGAATGTCGGGCACCCGAAATGTCGGGCACCCGAAAACGCTGTAGGCGAGGCTTCAGCCTCGCGGGTTCAATGGTGCATCGA
>Ga0105048_10012632_pt1 | contig 13228 bp, 8 predicted proteins | sample MAT05_FD_78382 | JGI IMG/M metagenome (GOLD analysis project Ga0105048, IMG submission 78382) | Freshwater microbial communities from Lake Fryxell liftoff mats and glacier meltwater in Antarctica - MAT-05 | ecosystem: Environmental > Aquatic > Freshwater > Ice > Liftoff microbial mat | place...
CGATCCGATGGACCCAGGCAAGACGTCGCCGGCGGTGGTGGGGTTCTTTCCGCTTCTCGGGCCGGCCCAGGACCGACCCCGCCGACACCTCGATGCGAAGCCCATCATCGCGATGGATGTGGGGACCTCACGAAGCTTCATGGCGGTGAAGGCGGAAGCCCACCTCGCTGGCGGACCATTCTCCTACCCCTGCAAACAGATCCTGACCGCGGATGAGAAGCAGAACTTCAGCCTGGGCAATTATTGTCATTGGCATCCGCTCCGCCGTGTCGGAGAGCCCGCCGGTGTTCGTCTTGGGGAGCTTGCGAGACTGGACTACCAAAACGACGCGCTCCGTCACACACGCGTCCTGCTCCTGCCGTCCAATCTGGTTCGTCGCATCCAGCCCACCGATGGAGGTGCGAGAAATCCGTTTTCTGATTACTCGATCTCTGCGGGCTCCGGTCTTCCAGATGAGACCCAATTCCGACGGCTGGTCAACCTCAAGTGGGAAGGCGAGCAGGACGCCCTGAGCGACTACATCACGCTCCTTCTGGTCACTGGTATCGCCGAGTTGGATGCCCAGCTTCCGCAGGCGCCGTCGAGCATCGAGCTGCGATTCTCGTTTCCCTTAGCGTTCCATTTCCAGAATCGCGGGCGTCTGCAGGCAGCGATCGAGCGGGCAACACAACGAGCCGATGAAATCACCGGCATTCGCGGAAGTGCGATCGAGATCTGCTATCTCGACGAGTCCATGGCAGGCATGCACCACGTCGGACTGAACAACCACTCGTGGAAACTCAGCCTCGATATTGGCGGTGGCACCGCGGACATCGCGCTCATGCACAACGAGAAGCGTGTGGTCGCCGACAGCGTTCGCCTTGGTGGCGACCTCGTCATCGAACGCCACGCTCGGAAGACCTACCTTGGAGATTCTGCACAAGTCGCCATGAGCAAGCTCGGACACAAGCTCCGCGGCTCCGAACGATTCTCCGCAGTCTTCGGACACAAGGCGCCCGAGTTCTCGGCCCAGCTCCTCGCACTAGCGGAGGACTACGTGGCCCGGGTGGTCGCCGGTGCCTTCTTGCAGATAGAGCGTGGCGAGCGACCTGGGATGACCCCTGAGGGAGTTCAAGGTCTGAAGGGCGGCCTTGGCGGCCCGGGCAAGATACCCATCAGCCTTTACCTTTTCGGTGGCGCGTGGCGTCTCGCCGAGCTGACCTACGAATTCGAGTGGTCTGCTGACGAAACCGAAAATGCCAAAATCCAAAAGAGCATCGGGAAGACCGTCGAAGATAGTGTCAACACGCTGCTCGAAGGCGAGGGCTGCACGACACGTGTTCAGGTCTCTATCCACCACACGCATCTCCACCATCTCGGCGGAGAGAAGGCTGCGGTCGCTCTGGGGCTCCTCAACACCCATCCAACCAGGCTCCGGCCCAACATCACGGGCGAGGTAGGCATCTTCACCGTCAACGGGCTCGACGAGACCTTCGAGGACGAGCCGCGACACTGGTTCGAGTGGGTTGGCGCAGGTGTGGCCTGGCGCAAGAAGCCTGACACGGTCGAGGGGCGTGCGGTGTCGCAACCGCTGGCCAGACCTGGATTTACCAACGTCGCGCTGCGCGAATGGGAGATGTCTCAAGTCATCGGAAAGAGCATGGAGCTGCAGATGAGCCTGACCCCGACGAAGGAAAGCCCCTACTACTGCGAAAACAACCAGCAGAGAACGCGGGGAGCCATGGCCGTGGCCATCGAGACCTGCTTCGTCAAAAAGTTCAGCCAATGACAACGGTCCTCATCTGGGCTGGTGGGGCCGTCATCGGTCTTGGGCTCGTCGTGGTGATCGCGGGATTGCGGCAAGCCGCCCGCGCGGCGGAGGATGAGCGACACGCCCTTGCGGGTCAGCTGCGGGATCTCGTACGTGCCGTGAGTGACCTGTCCCGGCGCACGGAGGGTGTTGCGCGCAGCGTCGATGGTGTCGCGAAGAGCGCTCCGCGGGAGCTGGATGTCGGAGCGCTGGCGGCCGACGTGGCGTCACGCATCAAGGCATCCTTGGCGACTGAAGGACGACCGGTTGATGCGAGAGCGCCGCGCGTCGAGCCGGTGGAAACGCTGTTGGCATGGTGGAACCGGAACCGGTTCAGCGCGTCCGAAGTGCGCGCAGCGCTGCCAGGTCTTCGAGCCGAGTTGCCTGGCTTTGCAGTCAATCAGGTCGAGATGGTCCGGGGGCTCGTGGGCCTGGCCTTCTCCCCGGCCCTCCCGGGCGGCTTTCGAGAGACCGTAATTCTTCCCGAGATGTCGCTCATGGTTGGAGACCTGAAGACGGTCTTCACGGCGCCTCCCGGGACGCCGGACATGTGCCGCATCCAGCGCACCAGCAAGCCCGCTTCGATCGAGACCCAGTTCCATGGCGAGTCCCGCACCGAGCTGGTTAACTACGGGCTGCAGAAGGGACTCATCGAGCCGGGAGACGTCCTGTGAGGGACCTCATCGGCGCCGTCTGCATCTTAGGAGCCTCGTGGGTCGCGTGTCGCGAGGGCGAGGCGCCCGGCGCTGTCTCGCCGAGCGACGTCAACGTCTCTGTGGCGGTCGCGAAGCCGAACGAGCCTGGGGGCGTGTCCGACGCGGGTACGATGGTCGGGGGTAGTCCCGCACCCAAGCCCTCGATTCCCGAGGAGCCGAAGGCAGCGGCTGAGGACGTGGTCGAGAGAGACCGCGACGCTCGCGAGCCCTCGGGCCAGGTTGACGTGTCGGAAGACTTGGCTGCGAGTCATCTGGGCGACGGACGAAATGACCCGACCAGGACCATCGAAGTCCTCGTCGACTGCAACCGGGCCACAACCCACTTCGGTCTCACCTACCACGAGAAACGCTTCCGCATCGGCACGGGCGGTGGTCTCGATCAGGTCCTGCGAGCATTCTCGCAGGCGGTGAGCGGCCAGGCGGCGTTCATCGATGCCGATGAGCCGGTCAAGTACTGCGGCTATGCCGACCGGATCGAGTGTCCGCGCGCGCCGAGCCCTCCGTCACCTGACGGCATGGGACCGTGGGTGAACGTGTGCCGCCCCTTCGACGAGGACCGGGCTTTCGGCGGCTTGGCAACCGCCGTGAAGCACCTCGCGCATGGGGCCGCGAGCCGTGGCGGTATCGGCATGTTGCTGACCCATGGACTCATCAACACGGCCGACGGGAGCGAGCGCGGTGGCGCGGATCCGTCGACCATCGTCGCCGGGCTGCCCGTGCGTGCGCTCGCGGAGGCGCTCGTGAACGGCCGCACGAGCCTGACCCTCATCCTCATTGAAAACGTGCCGTTTCGATACAGCCGCCACGGCGGCTTGCGGCTGAGGAAGGTGAACAAGCAGCCCGTGGCGCCGATGGCCATGCTCGTCTGGGGCCCGGACGATGACGTCATGTCGCACCTCGTCACGTCGCTCATCGAGGGGCTCAATCCGCTCTCACCCAAGGCCGTCCGCCTCGCGAGTTACGACTCTGCTCGCGATGGGCCCGTGCTCACGAATGCCGAGCTCCACCAGACGAGGATTCCAAAACCCGGAGCCCAGAATCCGCCCCAGATGACCAGCGTGACGTGCAAGGTCCGCGAAGGTCGGCGTGCGACATGCCAGACGGACCTCGTCAACCCGAAGACCGCCTACAACCAACCGCAGCGGGACGTGTTGGCGTTCATGCTCGAGACGGCGCCGGTCGAGCCTGACGTGGCCGCGGCGTTCACCTGGCGGCCTGGCCCCATCGTGGAGGCACTTACCGTCGAAGTCGAGGCGACGTACCGCAGATCGGGCAGTGTTGGGGGGCCGCAGAAGGTCGCTGTCCAGGAGCTCGTCGTCGAGGTGCCGTCCGAGGCGAACGTGGCCATCGCGGCGGGCAGCCTCTACCTCGCCGGACTCGCGCCGCTCGCGCGGTGCCGCGACGCCTTGGGCCAGGTGGAGAAGCTCGTCGGCCCCAGCAAACGCGAGCCGCGCATCAATGCCGAGCAGAAATGGTCGAGGACGGTGCTGGTGCCGGCCCGCTGCCTCGCCTCCGACGAGACCCTAGCGAATACTGGGCAGCCCGGTGGCGGCAGGCTCGTCGAGAATCCCGAGAGCTTCGAGCTCGCGCTGTCCACCGAGGGGCGCGCGCCGAGTTCGAACGAGACGCGGGAGGCTCTCGAACAGTTGATGAGCCAGGCCGGATGGCCTCAGTCCGACGTCGGAAGCGAGACGGTCCCCGGCCTAAGGCAGACGGTTCTGGCGATCGCCGGCATCGCCAACGAGAAGGCGCGCGAGCGCGGCAATGGTCCTCAGAAAATCGCAACGGTCGAGGTGGTGGTCAAATGAGTGATCAGTACGTGGGTCGAGACTCCCAGGCCAACGACGGAAGGAGCCTGATCTATGTCGGCGCAGCCCTCATCGTCGTTGGCTTGGGCGTCCAGATGGCGGTCGGCCTTGCTTCCGGAAATTCAGCCGATAGCCCGAAACCAATCATTCCAGCGGCAACAGCGGAGGCTGACTCGAGCGACAGCCAGGCTGCAATTGATGTGTTCGACGCAGGGCCGAGCCGGTCCACCTCCGTGCCTGTTGGCGAAGAGAATGCACCAAGCGATGCGTTACCGGAATCCGAGAGTGATGGTGGATCAAGCCTCGCGGCGTCAGATTCCGAGGTGGGTCCTGCGCCGCCCGCTGATGCCGCACCCGGCACACCCTCGACCTTCCTTCACTGTGTTGTCAAGGTCCTCTCGACGCAATCATCCAAGAAGGGGTATACGCAATGCTCGGTCACGGCCAATAGTGGCCACGCGAGTGAGGTCGTTGATCTGTGTAAAGCTAGTCGTCCCAAGTGCGCTCCCGCCACATGCGATCGGCTGGTCGAGGCATGCGGCAGTCTGAGCGACACGCCTGAATGGCTCAAGACGTACAGCACGACGAAAAGCGTTGAGCCCAAGCACCAATAGTCAAGCCAAACTGTTGATTTAGCTAGGCCGCCGTGTGACGAAGGACAGCTTCGCGATGAGGAAATCATGATTCAGCAATTCCTGTCCACACTCACCGACGTGATGCTCCCGCTCGGTTCCTCCCTGTTGGCGGCCGGGCTCATCATCAAGCACAACGCGGCGGTGAAGATGGAGGTCATCCAGGCAATCGCGGACCTTCGCAAGAAGGTCGGAGAGCAGGAACGCACGCTCGACGGGATGGTTGCCAACCAGAACCAGCTCGCCTCGGCGACCCAGGTCGATGAGGCGCTGCGCAACCAGCAGTCGAAGACGATGGATGCGCTCCTCCTCGCTGGTCAGGCCTTCGTCGAGCAGAAGCGCACGGCGAGCGACGGTGCCAGGGCCCAGAGTTCTGGAGTTGACCGTGATCGTTAGGGCGCTCGGACTGGTGCTCGGCCTCGGAGTGCTCACTGCCAGCGCGGTGGACGCCCGCGCGCAGAGCAGCCCGAGCATGTACGTCGTTCACGTCGACGCGCACGAGGAGCTCGGGCAGGGCGATGCGGCGGAAGCCGCGCGGGTCGTCCTCGCGCTCACGGAGCGCTTACAGACATTGTCGATGTTGGAGTTCCGCATCTTTGGCGCGAACGAGCAGACCCGCTGGCAGATCTACGTCAGCGCCGGGCAGCGGGACAATGGCACACTACTCACCCGCATCGAGCCGAACCAGGAGGTGCCCACGGTCGAGCAGCTCGAGGGCTGGATCGCTTCGAGGATCCTCGCGCCCCAGTCACGGCCCGGGGCTCAGGTCTCCTTGTGGCCGCTCCAGCAGCTCGTGGCTCAGTTTCCCAAGGCCACAGGCGGTGCCGAGCATCAGCTCGTTCGCTTGGTATCGAGCAACCAGGAAGACGATGTCGGCAAGAACGGCCCTCGCGTCACTCTGCTCTCGAAGCGGGTGAAGGCCTTCGCGGCGGCGATCGATCTCGACCTCGCCCCGCTTCGCCTCGAGTCCGAGGGTTGGAAGCCGATCGCTCGCAGTCGGGTCCCGGCCGAGCTCACGGCTCGGTCCGTCGGTGCCTTGCTGAGTCGCGTCAATGCGGGGGTGGAGCGATGGGGCAGCTGCGAACGCGTGCTCGTCGGGAGCTCGCTCGTCGACGTTCTGCTCCTTGGTGAGGGTACCGTGAAAGCGCCGGCGGATTCGATCCGCGTCGTCGGCACCGTGACGCTGCCCGAGCGTTGGGACCTCGATGTCGGTCGACTCAAGATGCTTCGACTCGATTCGATCGGCGGGCTGTCGAGCCTGACGACCAGCGTCGCCACGCAGGCCAGCCTCCTTTGTCGCTTCGATAGTCGCGTGCAGCCGTCGTGGGAGATCGTCCGCGATGGTCAGGTGTTCCAGGGCAATCGGGTCTTCCGCTCGGAGCGCTTGATGGTGAAGACGAAAGCCGCTGCCGAGCTGAACGCAGATGGGCTCGCGGTCAGCGTCACGCGTGGAAGCGAGTCTGGAGACAGACTCTGTGCCCTGACCCAGGCGATGGCCGACGGCTGCAGTTGGCAGCCGACGACGCTCGGAACCCACTCGCTTACGCTCGTCGAGCCCAACGGAGTGCCATGGGAGTTACTCACCGCCCAGCGGGCCATCGAGGTTGTCCAGCCCCCTCAGGCTGTGGCCGCCGTCGAATTGAGTCCCGGGATCTGTGCCGGCGCAAACTCCCCCATTCCGTTCGAGGATCAGAGTTTTGCCTGGACCGTTCCGGAAACGTTCTGCGTGGACTATAGAATCCAGATCAGCTCGACCGAGTTCGAGTTGACGCCCGAGCAGAAGATCATGGTGCTGTCATCGATGCGAATCGTGGTCGCCAAGGGCGAGCAGGTCATCAGGACCTCGGCGATCGACAGCCAGACAGGGACAGGACAGGTGCAGTTCGCCATCGGCGAGGAGCAGGGAGAAAACCTCCTCGACGCCGGCGCTATCATTGTACGCGCCGCCAATTCCCGCGGTCCATCAGTGTTCCGCGACCCGGTCGCGGACCTGGCCTTCGATGTTGCGTTCGCAGGCGGACCAGTATCGAGCGAGTTCCAGATCGATGATGTGCGCGGACTCGCGTACGGCATACTCACGGGCTTGATTCTGGCGGCTGCGGCCTTCGTTGTGTGGCTCCTTCGCCGCGCCCATTTCCTGCGGGTTCGGTTCAGCGTACGCGGTTGGAACGGCCTCGACGCCGCGGTGGTCAAGCTACGCGTCGGGCCCAACCTCGAAGAGTACACGGATGGCCTCAGACCCGTTCTGGGTCTGAATCATGTCGCTGCCAGACGGATGGGGGGAGGTTACGAACTCACCCTGCAGTCCGTCCGCGGCGAGACCAAGACGCACTCCCTGAAACGCCCGCTGCGGAAGTTCGAATGGGGCCCATTCGACCTCACCGTCACGAGAACGCGAGGTTCCGATGATTGACTTCGAACATGTCAGGCGCGGAGAGAAGGTGGCCGACACGGCCTACTGCGTGGTTCACGAAGCCTGGCATGAACCGGCTGCTGATCCGGGTCGGGTGCAGAAGTGCGCGATGAAAGTCGCCAAGCGTGAGGATGAGGCGACACGGCTCTTGATGAAGGGAGAATTTGACCGACTCTCCCGACTCTTCGACATTGGACGAGGGGACGAGCCATCTTTAGTCCCAGAGCCCCTCGCTCTTCAGTTGGTGAAGGGTCAGACGACGTTGCTGATGGAGTGGGTGGACGGCACGCCGCTCGATGAACAGACGAGCCGCGGCAAGGCGAACCCGAAGCCGGCGCTCTACGTTGTCGAGTCGCTGCGCCGGATGATGACGCTCCTCGATTACGTCCATCGGCCGGATGGGCTCGATGCGGTCCTCCCTGACCTCAAGACGGATGCCGTCATCCTGGCTGGTCGCGCGGTGCGTGTCCTCGATTGGAACGTGGTTCACAAATACCACGACGACGGCGCAGTTCGGGATCTCCAGGCGGTCGTACTCTACATGGCCGAGCTGGCGGTCGGCACGCGACTCGGGAGCTTCGCCGCTGCAGCCGAATCGATCACGGGCATGGGGGCAGACCTCGAGAGCAGCCTGGTACGAACGCTTCTCTCGTTCGTACACAGCCTCGCAAGGAACACGGCCGATCTGAAACGACTCAGAGTCCTCTACGCGAGCGTCATCGAGCTTTGTGAAGGTTATGAGGAGGCTCTGAATCAGCTCCACTGGGCGAGTCTGGAGCTGAACAATGCCCAGTTGCTCCGCGGCGAGGTGCAGTCGGCTCTCGATTCCGCCCGTCAGCGTTCGGCGCTCGGGAACCCACCGGCACTCGACATCCAGAAGAGGGAGCTGAAGCCTCGGCTCCGACCGGGCGGGACGGCGAACCGCGAGCCCGACTCGCTGAGGCGGTCTGTCAATCGCCTCATTGCGCTGTTCGCAGAATCTGGGGTGATTGATCGAAAGCACGTAATCGTCGCGCCCGTGGAGGCCACCGCGGCTTGGCCGGATCTTGGCGATGCGACGTCCGTGACGAGGCCAACGCCTACAGGCAGAGCAGCGATACCGGGACCTCCTCCGCGCGGCGCTTTTCCCGAAGGTCGACTGGGCGCCAACAAACCAGGCGTGCCAACCGAGGCCGAGTGGAGCCTATACCGTGAGTTGGAGCGGCACTGGCCTCTCGATTTCGAAGCTCTCACCGCCCGTGCGGACGAAGTCATCGGACTCTACGACAGGTTTGGCAAATCTCCAGACCTCATGCAAAATCTGCACGCAATGAATAGAGTTGTCCGAAACGAGATCATGAAGCGCGGGAGTGAACCCCACGGTCGTGGTCGGAACAAGTGATGGCGACCGCGATCGAAGTCAACGAAGCAGATCTCCGTGACTACCAGCAGATTCTACAAATCTTCGAAGCCGGAGATGCGTTGGGCGGGTTCGCCGGCCGTATCAAGGAACTCGCGAAGGTCTACAAGGCGAGCCATCCTTCGATGAAGGCACTCGGAAAGATCCTTGCCGAGGTCCGGTACCAGGACGAGCTTGCTAACAAGATGCAGACGTTCGCCTCGGACAAAGACAGGTCCGAGGGAGAGGTCTTCGACGAGCAGGCAATTACGGTCGGGGAGCGCATCAAACATGCCGCTGGCAAGGTGGAGCGGCTCGCTATCGATAAGCATACGGCCACTTTCCTCGGCGTCGATGAAGGATCCCACGCCACGACAGCCCTCCAGGGTGCACTGTCCGAGCGGATTCGTGACTACTACCTGAAGCTCATTCGCGACGTGATAGCGAACGGTTTCCAGAGCGGAATACTATGGGACCAAATCGCCGTCTCCGCCAGGAGCCTGAGAACCAAGCTGGAAATGCTTGTCTCAGCGGAGGAGGCAGACACGATACTTGTGAAGATCGAGAGCTATGTCGGTGCCAAGGCTGCGTCCGAGCAGAAGGTCGCATCCAACTTCTCCAGCGCTTCCCTGCTTCAGCCACCGTCGAACTTTGGAAAGCTTGCGGGGCTCATCCAGGAGATCGAGTTCGAGGGGCTGGAAACCGGAAAGGTGGCCCTTCTTTCCAACAGGTTCTTTCGGTCGCTCGAGGATCTTTACGAATTTCTCGGTGGTCATACCTTCAGAATCCGGAGAGAAGCTGCGACACAATGGTTACGACAGCTCGAACGTCTAAAGGCTCGGAGCGAATCAGAGGAGTGGAGCCGGCTTCTGCAGGGTCAGCGTACGATATTGGCAGAGACCACAGAGGCGGTCAATGTCCTCAGAATCGCCATGGAGCAACTGCAGCGGGCCTGTCAGAATGTGGACACAAAGGTTCGCCCGGAACATCGACGCGATGGAAGTTTCTTCGGCGTAGAAGCGGATCCCTTCCGGAAGTCCTGGGGCAAGCTCGAACAACCTTTGTCGAAGCTCCGCAAGTGGCTCGACGGCTATCACGAGTCGGTTCAACGGCTTCAGACATTCGTGCCGCGAAGTCCGCCGGCAGTCGATGCAGCCGTCAAGACCTGGCGCTCATGGACGAGTCAGACCGAGAAGGCTCTCGCTGAGTTCCTTGGTGAATGTGGGGTGAAAGATGCGGTGGATATTGCGCGAGACTGCATCAACGCAACTCAACGCGAGCTGAACGCTTGGCAGATTCGACAGCGCACCAGCGCCGAAGTGATCAAACAAATCGATAGCGGCGCACCTTGGGAGAAGGTCGCTGCAGCGGCGCAGAAGGCGGGCGAGTTGGATGTGGCCGGGTCCATCAAGAGCGTCATGGTGGCCCTCCAGGCGGCCCAGGGTTGGCGGAGCCTTGTTTCGGTCTGCGATGGGATGGCGCCGACGAGTGTTTCGCTCGCCATGTACACCCTGAGCAAGTCCGACAACAACGTCGAAAGGTTGGCATCGCGTGTACTCGATGCTGTCGAGAGCGGTGATGAACTCAGTGGCTGGTTCGATCCGTGGCTCGATGCTTTCGACGACGACTCGCCGCAATGGTTCGTGCTCCTTCGGTATGCCGGACTGACTCAGAAGGTTCTGAAGGACCCTTCAGGAGCGATGCAGGCGTTGCTCGAGCTGAGTGCAGAAGACGGGAAATCGGCATCGCTGCTCGAGGCGCATCGGATCATCCGAGGCATTCGTGAGCCGGAGATCGATCCCGCCCGATTTCCAGGTATCGCCGCGCAACGTGTGCGCCAACTGCTCACCGACCTGAAGCGCGCGCGTGACCGTGCCGAGGTCCACCTCGAGGCACGTATCGCGTTCTATGCGGCCTTGGCCTTGGTGCCATTGAACGAGGGCACCGATGGCCCCCGGCCGCGGTGGGGACTTCGAGATGCGACAGCCTGGGATGCGCATCTGTCGCAGGAGTGGCATGCGCTGCTCAAAACCTCGGACGAGTTCTACTGGAAGACCAGGGCACTCGCCCCCCTCAGCAGGCGTATGGGCTACAAGCGAGAGTTCGCGTTGCTCAGCCTGACGGAGACCGTCCACCTCTCGCCGGGTGTTCTCGAGCCCGACGCTACGGGAGGTAGCAGCGACGAGAGGTCAAGCGTTCCATCAGCGACCGAAATCCTCACACTCGTGATGGCGATGGAACGTGCAGCGGCGACTGTTACGACAACGCTCGAGGTCCTCGCCTCGGTCCGGCGCAAGCTCGAGCAACAACTTGGACACATCGGTCTCGGGCTCCTGACTCTCGACCTCGAGCGCCCCGGCGAGTACGGGGCATCGAAGGCGCGTTGGGTCTCGCAGATTGTACAGCGCAGATTCGGTAGTCTCGCCGCGACGAGGCAGCTCCTCAAGCGTCTCCACAACGTTCTCGACGATGCAGAGTGGGTTGTGAAACGGTCGGCAGCTCTCGATGGCGCGAGCGGCGACGTGCAGGCTGCGTTGAGGGAGTCCCTCGACATCGCGCGAGCCTCCGAGGCCGGCGCAGGTGCCAGGCTTTCAAGAGTTCTCGAGAGTCTCATTTCCGTGGACGACAATACGGCCAGTGTCGCCGATATTACGATTGTCGTCACGGAGGCGCTAGCCTTGTCCGGCACGCGGGCGGTCTCGAACCAGGGGCCGAAGATTTTTTGGGAATATGCGATGGCATCGATTCAGGAGTACGTACTCCGATACACGAAGTGCCTGGCGCCGGAGATGAGGCAGGGACTCGTCAGCGTGCTTCGGTACCAGGTCATCGACAGTCCGAACGACGTCGAGCTTCGACGACGTTTGGACCGATTGGCGTTCGTCGATGCCGATGATAGCGCGACGAAGGCGTTGAGCAGTCACATACCCTCGAGCTCGGCCGGATGACCGAACTGATTTCATCGCGCGGGAGTCAGGGCAATCACCCGTACATCGCTTACGGCGAGGTCGGGCCAGCGCCAGCCGCTATGGACGGTAATGGCCCGGACGGTGATCCGGCTCGTCTTCACAGGAGGCTCAATCGGGATGCTGACGTAGCCGCGTGCGCCACTTTCGAACGAGAAGCGGTCGGTCCTGTCGCCGAGGTCGATCGTGACAATTGCTAGACGCGCGTTCATCAGGAAGAGATCCTTGCCATTCCAGTCGAATTGGAACCCATTCGCGATCTTGAGCGAGGAAATGAGATGGGCGCGTCCGAATCGGAGTGTAAAGGACTCACCGACGCCTTCACGCGACTTGGCCGAGGCTTGCCAGCTCGTGTCGAGCCTGGCGTCGACGAGATTGCGTGGCACGAAGGTGAACCCCACGTCGGCCGGGAGGGTCGAGGACGCTGATGCCGACGCATACTTCGTAATGTCCTGCTCGACAAGCTCCCCTTCAGGAGGTTTTGGTTCGAGTTCGTTCTTCAGTTCGGGCGGCGGCTTCGTTGGCTCAGGAGTGGCGACCGCCTGCTCAGGACGATCTGCAACAGCCGCGTCCGGGGACTGGGGCGCCCCCACGATAGTAGGGAGGACTGCGAGATTCCCTGGCGTCGGTTCGCCGGGCGGCAGCGACTCCGCCAATCTCGCTTTTAGTGACTCAGGCGTTTGTGTTGCCGCACCATCATGAACGGGCGTATTGCGCACCGTTGGGCTTGGCGGAGACAGCTTCGACTTGGACGCCAGTATTCCTGAGGACGAGGGCGATGCTACCGGTGCAGTCTTACCGGGGGAAGTGACTTCGAGGATGACATAGGTCGACGTACCGCAGAGAACCATCAAAGAAAGCACGATCGCGGCGGTGCGCAGACCCCTTCTCGATGTCGGTCTGGCCGCGATTTCCGGCCCTGGTGACTTGATGAGCCGTGACGCGTCGCTGTCGACTGGGGGCGGGTTTTGACCCGATAGCTGCCCGTTCGCGAAAGACGCCGGCCCGGGGCGCGCGGTGCCCTGATGTGTCCTGGGCGCAGGGGTTGGTTGGGCCATTTCGGGGGGCGGGTCCGTTCGCAGACCTACCGGCGGCAAATCCGAGATGGCGTGAGGTTCGGGTGCGAGGCCGAGCACTCGGGCAATTTCAGCATCATCCTCGTCATCCACATCATTGGGGTCGCGAATCGTCACCTGCGATTCGAGCACCGCATTCTCGAAGGCGGTGGGCGGGCCCGGCTCGGGTGGCCGAGTGGATCCCTTCGATCCTTGCGACGCTGGCTTCATCGGGATGACCGTGCTCGGCGCGGCGGAACCTGTCAATGGCGTTTCCACGCTTTGGTGGTGGCGTCTGGCCGAGGCACCTGAGTAGAGGAAAGACGGTTCATCTGGCTTTTGCGTGGGTGAGTATAGGAAAAACAAAGCACCGGTGCCGGGTACGAAAGGTACACAGTCGCACACGCTGGGCTGCGAGGACGCCGATCACCGTCAAAGCTGGCCAGACAAAGGTAGTGGGGAAGATCGACG
>Ga0105048_10012633_pt1 | contig 13228 bp, 11 predicted proteins | sample MAT05_FD_78382 | JGI IMG/M metagenome (GOLD analysis project Ga0105048, IMG submission 78382) | Freshwater microbial communities from Lake Fryxell liftoff mats and glacier meltwater in Antarctica - MAT-05 | ecosystem: Environmental > Aquatic > Freshwater > Ice > Liftoff microbial mat | place...
GACAAAACAGGGTGTGGTGATTCTTGTAGGTGCGGTTTGTAACCGCACAATCCGGGTCCAACCAGCTTTGTGCGGTTACAAACCGCACCTACGCATGCACAAAATTAAATCGGCATAAGGTCTATTGATTATTGATTATTGTATTGGATTAGGTTTTCAATTGACCGGCCAACGTTTCGATCATTTCCTGGAAGGTCGGTTTGGGATCTTCAGGGGTCAAGCGGGCCAGCGCGGTTGTGTTGACAAAGCGATAGAGATCCGCTGCCCCGGCAAGGATCTGGGGCGTCAGTCCTAGCGCGGCGAAGGTTTGCGCGATCTCTTCCATCTCGCCGATCCAGCGGTGCGCTTTGGCGGGCATACCAGGCAATCCCTGTTGCAACTGCTTGTATACCACGGGTTGGCTATGTTCAAATTCGTGGGCCAGCGCGCTGGAAATGCCAAATGCTTCGGCGGCGACCAACAACTCGGTTCCTAGCGCGGTCAATCCTTTGGTCAGCGCGGCGTAACACATTTTGAAGGCCGAAGCCTGTCCAATCTCACTGCCCAGCTCATGGATATCCAATCCAAAGTTGCCCAGTTGCGCAAATGCCGCCACCTGTGGACCAGCGGCATAAAAGCGCGTGGTGCCCGGTTGGCGCGGGGGTGGCCCAATGATTGACGCATCGATAAAATGTGCGCCGGCGGCGGTGATGATCGCCCCCACCTGGTGGGTGGTTTGTGGAGCAATGGCGTTGCAATCCACATAGAAGAGGGCGCGTGGGTGGCTGGCAAGCGTTTGGGCCACCGCCTCTGCTGCGGCCACAGCTTGATCGGGTACAAGGATCGCGAGTAGCATATCCGCCTCGGCCACCAGGGCTGACAGCGTGCCGACATCCTGAATCCCCGCTTGGCGCGCCAGGGTTTGTGTGCGTGCACTGCGATCGGCCAAGGCCGCGATCACGCGCAGGCCGTGGCTGGCCAATACTTGGCCGACCACATGCCCCATATCACCGGGGCTGAGAATGGCAACGGTTTGTATGGTGTGTGTCATGGTCTATTCTTTTGGGTTAAGGGATCGAGTTCTGCTGGATTTCTGCCTGTCATCATGCCAGAGATTGGCAGGGGATGCAAAGTTGCTGGCAGCGGGATTAAACCGTAGTAAAGACTTTAGCCTTTGTCGGATTGGGAAAGCCTAAAGTCTTTACTACCGATCAAAACTTGCGTTACACGGTAGGTGTTTGATGAAATGGCGCGATCCCTATGCGTGGAAAGGCGTCGAAGATCTGGCCAAACCTGCTGTCCGCCCTAGTGGTGAGGGTGGCTGTAGCAAGGATGGCAAAAGATAGGCAGTTGACAAGCTACATCTGAAAACCGCAAATAAATAATTTTTTGCAAAAACAAGCCGGCATTACATAGAATGCCGGCTTGTTTGATACTTCTAGTTGAAGCTATGCCAGCAGCGGGCAACCCGCACAGGGGCTGCTTTCAGATTTCGGTCGAAAAAATGCGGCTGGCCAGGGCTTTGACGCGTTTGCCGCCGTTTTGCAAAATGGCAGGACCATGCCCAAAGACGATGGTTTCAAAATCATCGCCATGCTTTTTGGCCAACCACCAAACACTGCGCCGCGCATTATAGGTGTCTGGTGTAAAGGGGCCCAAGTTTGGGCGCAGCTTGTTGCGCGTGTTCACCAGCGCATCGCCACTGATCAAAAAGCGATTTGTCTTGTGCAAGAGGGCAATATGGCCGGGTGTATGGCCGGGCGTATGAATGACAGTAAAGCCCTCGGGCAGTACCTGGCCGTCCACAAGTAACTCTGTGGGGGTGACAGCGGCTGGTGTAAACGTGGGTACCCAAGAAAGCGCCCAGAGAATGGGCCGCAGGAACAAAGAAGCTGATTGGCGTCGCCGTGGCTGCTCTAGATAAATTTTTTCTACCGTATGGCAAGCAAGCACCGCGCCCGTGGCACGTTGTAATTGATAGGCGCTGCCAGTGTGATCCATGTCGGCATGGGTAATAATGATCCGCCGCACATTGTGGGGCGCATAGCCTTGCTTGCGCAGCGCCGCCAAAATTGTTGCGCCCTTGCCTGGATAGCCCGTATCGATCAGGGTAACCCCTTCACTCCATTCCCACAAAAAACAGTGTACATCGTCGCCGATCTCGTCAATCTGCCATAGACCCTTAATGATTTCGCGCATATCCCTACTTTGCTACAGGAGCAATCACCCGCCTCGCCACGAGCGGCTACGGGCGGAGTTGCTCCCTTAAAATTTGAAAGATTATTGTCAATTAATAGCGGGCAAATTGAAAATCGTAGCGGTCGCCGGCGAGGTGGCGCAAACGCGCACGTGGATGCTCAATTGCTTCATCTAGCTCGTGCATGGGTAAGCTGGTGGCTTCGGCTAATTTGGCAACAGTCTGAAACGAATCGTCCGTTAAGCTCAGAATCGCTTCACGTTGTGTTTCATCTAGTTTATAACCGATCCACGCCGCGGTTGGATTCTCCAACAAGATGTCACGGCAGCGCGTACAGCGCCAAGCGTGACCAATCAATAGGGCAAAATCGCGTACACGCGTTGGCATCAATACGTTTCTCCTGTGGTGACAGCGGGCTGCGCCGCGGTCTTCGCTGGTTGATCGGCTGCTGCATCTTGGATGCTCTGCACGATCTGTACCCCAGCACTGGCCCCCAGGCGCGTTGCACCAGCGGCGATCATCTGTAGCGCGTCAACACCCGTACGCACGCCGCCGGCGGCTTTCAGCCCCATGCTTGGGCTAATCGCGCGCCGCATCAAACGCACATCTGCCAGTGTGGCTCCACCCCCATTAAAGCCCGTCGATGTTTTAACAAAGTCGGCGCCGGCAGCTTCGGTAATCAGCGAGGCCATCACTTTTTCTTCGTCACTCAACAAAAAGGTTTCGATAATCACTTTCGTGAGCACATGGTGGGCGTGGGCGGCGGCTACTACCGCGGCAATATCGGTATATACGGCATAATAATTTTGATCTTTGAGCCGACCGACATTGATCACCATATCAACTTCCTGCGCGCCCAGGCGGATCACTTCTTGCGTCTCGTACACCTTGCTGCTCGTCAGCGTTGCGCCCAGCGGAAAGCCAATCACGGTGCAGGTCTTGACGCTAGAGCCAGCCAACCATTCGACACACAACTCAACCCAGGTAGGGTTGACACAAACGCTGGCAAAGCCAAAGGCGCGCGCTTCCTGGCACAACTTGCGAATCTGTGCCTCGCTGGCTTCGGGTTTGAGCAGCGTGTGATCAATATAGGCTGCCACAAATTCCGCCGATAGGGCAGGCCATGTTTCATGGTTGGTTTCTGGCGTGGCAGCTAACACCGACTGGCTACGTGCGCCCAGCCATGCTTCGAGTTCTGGTGGCGACAACTGTTTCATTGTATAGAACCTTATCCCAATCCCAAACGCTACGGGTCGCCCCTATGGCGTAGCTACACTGCTTTCCACGGGTTGGCCTGGCTCCAACTGGTAGTGTTTGATAATGCCCCATTTGTCAAAGGGCCAGACACGTAACCAAGCTTGGCCAACAATCAACTCTTCGGGGATTGGACCAATCCGGCGGCTGTCGCTGGAGTTGCCTCGATTGTCACCCATGACAAACAAGTGATCGCTTGGGACAACTTCTGGCCCAAAGTTATCGTTAAATTCATTGGTGTTGTAGGGTTCTGCCAACGCTTGGCCATTGATAAAGATCGTTTGATCGCGAATAATCACTTCATCGCCGGGCAGGCCGATCACCCGTTTGATATAATCTTCCTCAATATTGCCGGGGTTATGAAAGACAATGACTTCGCCACGCGAGGGTTCGCCTAACTTAAACGCCAACTTGTTGACCAGAATAAATTCGCCTTCATAAAAGTTGGGCTGCATGGAATGACTTTCAATGCGATAATTCTGAATCACCAAGCGGATGAGTAAAAAGATGACAAGCGAGAGCACAATTGTTTCGAGCAACTCGCGTAGCAACAGCCAAACCGGCGAGGGCTGGTTGCTTTCCGCCGGAGGGGCTTCGACCTCGTCACTCAGCAGCAGATCGCCCATTGGTTTTGTGTAATCCGTTTGTAACGCAAACGGGTCATTCGCATTTTGTGTTGACTTGGACATAACAGGTGTGCTTCACTCCTACTTACTTTGCTCTGGTTAAAAACATGCCGTTGGTTATGCCAATCCACCAGCCGTCATACGTGTTTTCAACACAACCGCCGCTTCGGTAAATCCTGTAAAAGCCATTGAAATTCAGGTGAGTTTTCAGCCAGCATGCGGTCGATTTTATTGAGTTTGTTCGTACCAGCTGCTATTTGACAGTGTGCATAAGGTAAACGGTGCCAGTCGCCAATTCGTTTCCCACAGACCTGCCTGCTGCATGATTGTCAATCGATTCAGCAGGTATCCAGGCTATTCAGGACAGATATTGTCTGCTCGCGAAAACCAGCCTACTGGACAAATGCCTAGAATCGAACGGTTTTGCCATACCCACAATCGTGCCAGTATAGCACTGTCCCTCTAAAGTTACAAGATGTTTGCGCTAAACGTAAGCCTAATATCCCAAAAATAACCCAAATATCCCAAGGGTTATTCCAAATTTATCCCAAAGTTTTACCTGATTTCCCGAAAAACTGCTTGTATAACCCAAGTATTCCCAAAGTATCCCAAAATTTTTAGCGATAACGCATTGGGGATAGTAATGGGCTGCCATTGCGCTGATCTTAGATACCCGTAACGGGGTAGTACGCCGATCCGCCACGCGCGATCCTACATCGTGCTCATTTTAGAATATAGCGTGTCCCGCGTTTGTCGCCAATTTTTAAAAGCACGCCCTTGGTCACCAAGTCTGCCAGATCCAAACGCAGTGTTTCTGCGCCGACATGAGGACAAAGTTCGCGATAGTCGCGATTGGTGATCGCGCCATAGCGTTGCATAAATTCGAGCGCTTTGATCTGGCGCTCATTCATGTTTTGTTCCCAAGTTGGCATGACGCGCTTAATATCCTGGTTGCTATAGAGGACAACCGTAAAGCGATGTCCCTTGGCCTCGAAGGTAGGCGGGGGGTGGCCCGCATTAATCATCGCTTCGATCATGTGATCAATGCCTAGGCCTAATTCTTCAATATAGCCCCAGTGGTACAGACCATTGACAATGCGCGGGTTACGGCTGTAATGTTCCTCGACAATATTGTCCAGCGTAATATGGGCAGGTAATCCGCCAGGGCTAGTAATCTCCAACCGATCGGTGTACATGCGAATTTCAATACTGCGCCCAGAAAGATGATAGTCGCGATGCGCCACGGCATTGACCAATGCTTCGCGCACGGCGGATTCTGGATATTCGGTTTCTTCGTGGCGTTGCAGCCCGCGTACGACAGCACGCTTGTCCATCTCTTCCCACAAAACACGCCAGGCGCGATCAATAATTTTGGGCAACGGACCTACCAATTCTTCGCGCCGGCCATAGCCAAAAGCGCCACCGGGCCCGCGGGGCTGGGTATCGGTAAATTTTACAAAGACAGCGCGACTGTGGGGCAGAAAAAACTGGGGTTCACGGCCAAAGAGGAGCAACCCGCTCACCGTAGGCTTGCGCTCGGGGGTAAGGGCCCCAATCTGTTGGAGCAGTTTATCTTTGGGCAACAGATCCGAGCGTGGGCTGCGCTTTTGGCGCAGTTCCATATAATCGTCAATCACATCTTCATCTAGATCATCACGATGGGTGCCCGGCACCTCTTGCAGCTCAAAATCGGTAGTGGGCCGGTTGGCGATCAGTTGTTCAAATTCATTGCCATGGAGGGGCTGGTTTCCCACCCCACGGCGCACCAGCACACGCCCATCCCACAGGCTATGAACTGTATTGCTGCGCTCTACGCGTAGCAGAATCACTGTGCCGCCGGGGAGTTGTTCCTGTTGCCAATCGGTATGCATGGGGGGCCGACAAAGCCGCAGGGCTGCCTGTAGTGCATCCTCTGCTTCATCGGGTGCCAAGAGAGCGCCAAAACGCCCTTCGGGGGTCATACCCAATACCAGCGTACCCCCGTCGCCATTGGCAAAGGCAACCAAGGTTTCGGCCATTTGCTCTGGATTGACACTTGCCAGAAAAGCCCATTTTTGGCCGGGTGTCTGTTTTGCCACTGTCTGCACAACTGCCATCGTTACGTCCTTCACACGCTATGGGAACCCTTTTCAACGCGAAATTGGTGCTCCGCATTGCGCTGTGGCCTGTCAGTTCGTCCCAAAAGCTAGCTCCAACTTTACGCACCTCTTACTGCCGTGCTGTTATGAAGTGTTCGAATTGTATAATTAAGATCGCTGTTATGCAATTGATCAAAGCAGTAGGATCGCTAAGACCCTACTGCTCGTCTGTAAAACTATAGAAATTGTGGCCTTCTGGCTACACTACGCTGTGGGTGTTTCTAGCGTTTCAAATCCATCGATATCCGACAATATCTCTTCGTCGTCCAGTTCACCGTCGTCCAATGCGCCATCATCTAGGTCGTTGGCATCCAGATCTCCCTCACCCAACGGAATATCTACCGGGAAGGCTGGCTCATTCGGTACGACATTACCCATTTCATCAATGATCTGGGGGTTATTCGGGTCTGCGCCATCAATACTACGGGTTAGGTCTTCATAGGTGATAACTGCCAGCGCAGCGACCAAATCATCGCCCTGCATCTTCACAATGCGCACACCACGCGTGGCTCGGCCCATCTGGCTGATACCGCGCACTTCGGTGCGCATGACAATGCCGTGGCTGGTCATGATCGTAATCTGATCGTTCGGGTGGACAACACGTGCCGCCACAATTGCGCCTACTTCTTCCAGGCGCCGGTGATCGGTTGTCCACATACCCTGGGTATAGCGCCCCTTGGCGTTGTATTCCTCGAGCGCAACGCGTTTGCCCCAGCCGCGCTCATGAATGACCAGCAAGTCATGCTCCGCCTTCACAACATCCATGCTGACAATCTCGTCCTTGTCCAGCAAGCGCATGGCCATGACGCCCGCCGCCGTACGGCCCATAGCACGCACATTTTTCTCATGGAAACGTAAGGCTTTGCCGTTGCGCGTCACGATCACAAATTCTTCGTCACCGCTGGTCAAACGTGCCCAATCCAACGAATCTTCGGGGTCCAAGTTCATGGCGATCAAGCCGGTGGAGCGAATGTTGCTAAACGCGCTCAACTCCATCCGCTTGATGCGCGCCTGCCGTGTGATCAGGGTAATGTACTCGGCCTGTTCAAAATCGGGCACGACCAGCATGGTCGAGACGATCTCGTCCGATTGCAAATTGAGCACATTGGCCGTGTGTGCGCCGCGCGCCGTGCGGCTGCCTTCGGGCAATTCGTAGACACGGCTGCTATAGACACGACCTTTGTTGGTAAAGAACAGAATCGAGTCGAGGTTGCGGGCAAAGAGCAGATTCGTAACTTCATCCTCGTTGCGCGTGCCCATGCCCTTGATGCCGCGCCCGCCACGCCCTTGGGCCCGGAAGGTTTCGGCTTTCATGCGCTTGATATAGGCATTGGCGCTGTAGCTGATCAGCATGTTGTCATTGGCGATCAGATCTTCTTCGTTCAATTCCCCATTGCTGTCGTGGGCAATCAGCGTGCGCCGTTTGTCGCCAAATTTTTCTTTGACGCTCAGAATGTCTTCCCGAATAATCGCGCGAATTTTTTCGGGGTGGGCCAGCAGATCTTCATAGTAGGCAATGCGCGCCATGATCTCTTGATATTCATCTTCGATCTTCTGGCGTTCCAGGGCAGCCAAGCGGCGCAATTGCATGTCGAGAATCGCTTGTGCCTGAACCTGGCTCAAGCCAAAGCGCTCAATCAAGCCTGTGCGGGCTGCTTCGGCACTATCGCTTGCCCGGATGAGGCGGATCACTTCGTCCAAGAACTCGATGGCAATGCGCAAGCCTTCGAGAATATGCGCACGTTCGCGCGTCTTGCTCAGTTGGAACTGGGTGCGGCGCGTGAGTACTTCAAAGCGATGATCGATATAAATGATCAAGGCGCGGCGCAAGCCCAGCGTCGCCGGCTCACCGTTGACCAGGGCCAGCGTATTGACACCAAACGAGGTCTGTAATGCCGTATGCTTGAAGAGCTGGTTGCGCACCTTCTTGGGGGCCGCCCCACGCTTCAACTCGATGACCACGCGCATACCAGTGCGATCACTTTCATCGCGCAGGTCGCTAATTTGATCGAGTTTGCCTTCGCGCACCAATTCGGCAATGCGTTCGATCAGCAGCGACTTATTCACCTGATAGGGAATTTCCGTCACAATAATGCGGAAACGGTCGCCGCGCATCTCTTCAATTTCGGTTTGGGCGCGCACCAGAATTTTGCCGCGTCCCGTCGCCAACGCTTGCTTAATGCCTTCGGTGCCCAGAATAATGCCGCCAGTTGGGAAATCGGGGCCTTTGACAAAGGTCATCAATTCTTCCAGCCCAATCTCTTCGCGGGTCTCCCAGTGGTCAATCGAGTAGACTACTGCATCAGCAATTTCGCTGAGATTATGGGGCGGGATATTGGTGGCCATACCAACCGCGATGCCACTGGTGCCATTGAGCAGCAGATTGGGCAACATGGCTGGCAGCACCAACGGTTCTTCGAGACTATCGTCAAAGTTCGTGGTCCAATCCACCGTATCCATTTCGATGTCTTGGAGCATGGCTGCGGCCAGGCGGGAGAGCCGAGCTTCGGTATAGCGCATGGCTGCGGGGCTATCGCCATCGACCGAGCCAAAGTTGCCCTGGCCATCGACCAACGGATAGCGCAAGCTAAAATCTTGCGCCATACGCGCCATGGCATCATAGACCGATGCATCGCCATGGGGGTGATATTTACCCAGCACTTCACCCACAATACGCGCACTTTTCTTGTAGGGGGTGGTGGGTCCCATCCCCATGTCGTGCATGGCGTAGAGAATGCGCCGGTGCACCGGTTTCAGCCCGTCGCGCGCATCGGGCAAGGCACGGGCCACGATGACACTCATTGCATAGTCGAGATAGCTGGCACGCATCTCTTCGTCAATCGAGATCGACCGTACATGGCCGCCTGTGCCCGCAGGGGCACTTCCATTGACATTTCCGTTACCGCTAGCGCTAGGACTCGGGAGTCCATTCTGGGCGCCGTTGGTTCCTCCGATTGGCGATTGCCCTTCACCATTCAATTCAGGACGTTCCTCCATGCAGCTACTCCTGGCAAAAATCTAGGGCTGCTCACGTTAAACGCAATCGAATACACATGAACAGACAGCTAATATAATAGAAATCTTAATAGGGTTATTATATCCCAAATTAGCTGTTTTGTCTAACTAGCAGGCTGGACGGAACAGATGTGCCACAAGCAAAAATCCCAACACCATTGCGCGTGCCAGGATTGGGATAACTGATAGCCGCTGGATGCCAGCCATGGTGCGCGTTTAGGCGCAGGTTTGCGCGATTGGCTGCTCGATCTGTTACGCTTGTTCGGCTATGCTATTCGACATGGCCGGCTGCGGTTGGCATAGGGCGTGAAACTGGCTTGGCCAATCCGGCGGTACTTGGCTGCGCCAGTCGCTAGCTGCTGCTTCAATAAAATCGTAAAAGAGATTGGTGCTTTCTTGATCGGTGGTTGCCAACTCTTCGGGATGCCACTGTACGCCAACGACAAAGGGCAACACGGGCATTTCCACCGCTTCGGGCAGACCATCTTCGGCACGCGCCACCACCCGCAGCCCAGCGCCCAAACGCTGGATGCCTTGGTGATGCATCGAATTAACTTCATGCACCGTGCCCAACGAGCGCGCCACCCGGCTATCGGGCTCCACCATCACGCTGTGGCTGATGCGATAGCGTTCGTAGCTGGGCGGTGTGTAGTCATGCTTGTTGAGGGTCGGACATTCGTCATGCAGATCCTGGTGCAGTGTCCCGCCACAGGCGACATTGATCATCTGGACGCCACGACAGACGCCCAACAGTGGCATTCCTGCTTCGACGGCCCAGCGCGTGACCAACAACTCGGTGCGGTCGCGTTCTTTGTCGGTGGCCCCCAACAGCGGGTGGCGTTCGTTGCCATAGTGTGCGGGATCAATATCTTCCCCCCCCGGCAGAAAGAGGCCATCCAGCCGTTCAAAAATTCCGCGCAGGGTAGCTTCGGTCATTTGGAGCGGAATCATGATCGGCAGCGCGCCTAGATTTTCCAGGATCCGAATGTAGGTCTGGTTCATAATGTAGAGCGGCAAGCCATAAAAGCGCTGTGACTTTTCGCGCCCAGTGGGTACGCCGACCAAGGGGCGTTTACGATGCACACCATCTCTGGCCTGGCCTAGCGTTTGCGCATTACGGAGATCGCGATTCATAGAACCCCTTTTAGAAAATAATGGAACATTATACGCAGCGTCGGAAGGATTCCCCAAATGTAGCAGGTAGCAAGTGGCAGGTAGCAGGTACTTGTTTCCTGCTACCTGCCACTTGAAGTGGTTTGACACGACGCGTCGCTCGTGCTAGCATCCCACGCTATGGATACTGTGGATAAAATGACGGAGATGCACACTGGTTTGGCTCAACCCTCTGCTGTTTTGCGCGCCAATCTGGTCCCCTGGATTGGCGCGATCTTGCTGGTGCTGGCGATGGTCCTCTATGGTCTTACCCTCGACAATGGCCTGCAACCCGGTGAGTTGGAGGGGGGCGACCTGATCACCCATCACTATGCTCAGGTACAGGCGCGACCCAGCAATGCGCCTGGCTATCCGCTCTATACCATGGGTGGCTGGCTCTGGTTTCATACCATCCGCGCGACATTACACCTGGGTGGGGTCGCCATGCCCAATCCGATTCCTATTCTGAGCAGCTATAGCACCTTGTGGGCGCTGATGGCCCTGGGACTGCTTTATGCCATGCTGTGCCATCTCACACGTTCGCCAGGACAGCCCAGGGGCGATGGTTGGTTGGCGGCGCTGCTGTGTGCCTTCTATGCGGTCACCTATTTTTTTTGGTACTATGCCACCACCACCGAACAATACAGCAGTGCGATTGCCCAAACCCTAGCTATCGTGTATCTCTATTTGCGCTGGCAGGATCGCTGGCAATCGCGGGATATCACCGCGCTGACAACGGGTAAAGCGCGCCCATGGCTGGCTGATCCAGCCATCGCTATCATCGTACTCGCGTTTCTTTGCGGCCTAGCCCTGGCCCATATGCTGACTGTGGCCTTTCTGGTGCCGCCCCTGGTATTGGTGATCCTCTGGCAAGCGCCCCAATTGCTGCGCACATTGTGGGTGGTGTTCGGCGCGGTGCTGGCCGCAGTGTTGCCGCTGGTGAGCTATCTCTATGTGTACTGGCGCGGTACGACCCATCCCGAATGGTGGGGCAGCGGGCATTGGGATAGTCCGCAAGCTTGGTTTTGGGCTTTTGTGAGCACAGCCCAAGGGCGAGAAGAGTTGGGATGGGGCTTAGGCGCGGCCTGTACGTTCTTTGCCAATGGCTTTCCCGAACTCATCTGGCAGGAACTCTCTTGGCCAATTGTGATCCTGGGCTTGGTGGGGATTGCCCGATTGGAGAAACGTCTGGCGACGCTGCTCTATGGAACGCTGGCCATTTACTTGGCGTTTTGCTGGGCCTATCGGTGTGGCAATTGGTTTCAAGTTATTCTGCCCGTATATCCACTCTTGCTATTGGGCATTGCGGCCTGGGTGCAGGAGTGGCGTGAGCACAAGCAGTGGGGACGGGTAGCATATAGCGTGGCTATGCTGCTGTTACTCCTCGCAGTCGGATGGCGATTTAACCTGTCGCTCTCTGCTGCGGATAGTCGCAACCGACCCAACGATAGCGCATTTGATCGGGCGGCCCTGCTCCTGACGCAACCGCTGCCGGCCAATGCCCATTTGTTTGCTGCTGTGCAAGATGCGTTGGCACTTCAATATCTGAGTGCCATTTGGCAGATACAGCCGGATACACAAGTAATCAACAGCGCGGTTGCCGCCCAGGTACTGGCAGCCGGACAGCCTGTCTATAGCACTTGGGAAGCGGCGGCCACGTTGCGCGCCGAACTGCCAGCGGAGTTACAGGCCACGCAACAAGCGGTTGATCCCGATTGGGTGGCCTTTGTTCCCAGCACACTGTCGCTACCGTTCGCACCTGCCATCACGCTGGATCAAAGCGCCACAATTGATGTGGTGTTACACGGCTATACGGTAGACCAAGCGCCGCGTTCGCCACTCGCCGCCTATCGCCAAGCAATCGACTCGGCCACCGATGGGGTTATACTCACACTCTTTTGGCAACCGTTGCACGCTACTTGGCCCGCCGGCGTATCGATCAGCGTGCGTGCCCTACAGGGTAACCAACCGCTGCTCGATGCGCAGGGTAGCCCGCTACAGATCGACCGCCAACAGCCAGCCACCGCACTCTACCAGCTTGCCCCAGGCCAACTGATTGTTGATCCCTATCGTCTGGCGATTCCTGCTGGGGCTGTCACCCAACTGGACACCATCCAAATTCTGCTCTATCGTGCCATTGACGGTGGCTTTGAAAATCTGGCCGAACTCCGGCTGCCGGTTACTCTAAATCGGCCCTGAACAAAAACAAACCGAGCCATGTGGCTCGGTTTGTCAGGACTTCGGCGGATTGTGGGTAAGCTTGTGGCTTACGCGTTCTCGGCAGCGGCAGCAGCTTCGCTCTCGCTGTTTGCCTTTTCGGCGGCAGCTTTGGCGGCGGCTCTGTTATCTGCCGCTTTCCAGTTTTCGCCTTCACGGACGACGGCAACTTGGAAAGTGGGGACAATTTCTGGCAGGAGCCGGATGGTGATGGTATAAATTCCCAAATCACGCAAGGCTGCATCCAGTTGAAGCTTACGGCGATCCACTTCAAAGCCAACAAGTTCGCTGAGTTTTTCGGCAATATCCGCGCTGGTGACCGACCCATAGAGGCGATCATTTTCACCGGCGTTGGCGTTGAAGAGCAACTTCTGGCCACGAATAACTTGGGCTTGGGCTTCGGCATTGGCCCGTTCACGGGCACGGAGACGGACGCCCGCTTGTTTAATCTCTTCGGCTTGCTTCAAGGCACCCTTGGTCGCCAAGATCGCCATGCCACGCGGCATTAAATAGTTGCGTGCATAGCCACCGGCGACCAAATAGATGTTCCCCGCGTGACCCAACTCGGGCACATCTTGGGTGAGCAATACTTTCATACGAGCCATGATACATTTCCTTCTGTTGTTCAAGCGCACGCTGTGCGGACACAA
>Ga0105048_10012637_pt1 | contig 13226 bp, 11 predicted proteins | sample MAT05_FD_78382 | JGI IMG/M metagenome (GOLD analysis project Ga0105048, IMG submission 78382) | Freshwater microbial communities from Lake Fryxell liftoff mats and glacier meltwater in Antarctica - MAT-05 | ecosystem: Environmental > Aquatic > Freshwater > Ice > Liftoff microbial mat | place...
CACCCGCGTCGCCCCAGGCCCGCACCCGTTCATCGTTCACGCCACAGCTCACCACCACCTTACCGGCTAGGTGCTGCGGCAGCACCGCATCCACCTCGTGGGGCATGGCCACCAGCACCGTACAATCGTGCAGCGCACCCTGTAACACATGGTCTGCCCACATGCGCACGGCCTTGTTGTCGGTGGCGATGTCGGGCACATAGCTAGCCACCAGGCCGGCGCCCTTGGTGTACAGCTCCAGCTCGTGCACGCCGTGCAACAGCTTGGGCACGCCGTGTTGCACGATGGGGTCGGCAAACTGCAGGTTTTGCGTGTATTCAGACAGGCTCAGCACCAAACGGTACTGCTCCTTGCCAGACCAAAACAACACCCGCGCATGGTTAAAAAACTGCGGCAGGCTGGTCTGCACATGGCGCACCGCCCACTCCTGCAATATGTCTTGCAGACGCGCACCGGTGGTCACGGGCACCCGTTGCACGGCGCTCTTGAGCGCAATGCTGTCCGCATCGGCATAGCGCTTTCCTGCAACGCTGTAGCTGTCCCGCGCCACACCCAAACCCAAGGCATCGGCTTTGGGCTCCCACTGGCGCAGCAGGGTTACGGCCTTGCTCACGCTGCCGTCTGTGCCCAACCTGCGCACCCGCAGGGTCTTGCCCATGAACGGGGTTTGCAGATCGAAATTGTTGCTGGCGCTGCCCAGGCTGATGCTGACAATATTTTTCATGGTGTTCCTGACCGTTGTTAGGGTTGTACCGTGAAGCCCCACACCGCAACTTGAGCCAGATCAAAACAAGGTGGCCTGAAATCAAGCATTGTGCGGGTCTGTCCCATTCAACAGCCCAGACGGTATGACCCAAACCATCAACTCCATAGCCGCCGCAGTCGACCATGTGCTCACTGCCATTCCAGGACCCATCGTGTTGGGTATTCCTCTGGGTGTGGGCAAGCCCAACCCGTTTGTCAACGCGCTGTACCAACGCATCAAACAAAGCGCCGACCGCGAGCTAACCATCATCACCGCCCTGTCGCTGGAAAAGCCGGTGGGCCACAGCGACCTGGAGCGCCACTTTTTGGAGCCCTTGGTAGAACGGGTGTTTGCCGACTACCCCGATCTGGACTACGTGAAAGACTCACGCTCTGGCCACATGCCGACACATATTAAGGTGCGCGAGTTCTTCATGAAGACCGGAGACTACCTGGGCAACGAGGCCGCGCAGCAGGGCTACATTTCAACCAACTACACCTTTGTGGCGCGCGACATGGGTGTGCAGGGCATCAACGTACTGGCCCAGGCCGTGGCTGCACGAGAAGACGCCGGTGTGTTGCACCTCAGCCTGTCCAGCAACCCCGACGTCACACGAGAGGTGGTAGAGCAGGTGCGGGCAGAGGGCCATCCGTTTCTGACGGTGGGCGTCGTCAACCGTGCCATGCCCTTCATGCCCAATGGGGCAGAGGTTCCGGGTGACTTCTTTGACCTGCTGGTAACCGACCCCGCCGCTACCCACGCGGTGTTTGCGCCGCCCAACGCCAAGGTCAGCACCGCTGACTACGCCATCGGCCTGCACGCGGCAAGCCTAGTGCGCGATGGCGGCACGTTGCAAATTGGCATTGGCTCACTGGGTGATGCCATCGGCCAGGCACTGATCGTGCGCGACCGCCATGGCGAAGCCTTTCACAACATACTGGACACGCTGTGTAACAACGGCACCCGCAACCGCGAATTCGGCCGCTTTGACACCGGTTTGTACGGCTGCTCCGAGATGTTTGTCAACGCCTTCTTAAAGCTGATGGAGGCCGGCATCATCCGCCGCGAAGTGTTTGCCGATGCCGCGCTGCAGCAGTGCATCAACGCCGGCAGCATCGCGGTAGACGGCATAACCTTGGCCGACCTGCAGGCGCTAGTGGCAGCCAAGCGCATCCATGCAGTGCTAACGCAAGACGACCTTGATTTTCTGCAGCGCTTTGGCCTTTTGCGAGAGGGCGTGCAGCTGAACGGTGCCACCCTGGTCTGTGGCGACGCCAAATGCGCCAACGACCTGAACACCGCCGACGCCAAAGCCGTCATTGCAGAACACATGCTGGGCGCGCGGCTGCAGGGCGGCATTTGCATGACCGGGGGATTCTTCTTAGGGCCAAACGACTTCTACCAGCGCCTGCGCGCCAGCCCGCAGCATGAACTGGCCAAGATCGACATGACCCGCATCGACTTCATTAACCAGCTGTATGGGGACGAGATGCTTAAACGCGCCCAGCGCGTCAAAGCCACCTTTATCAACACGACGATGATGGTGACACTGCTGGGCGCCATGGTCAGCGACGGCCTGGAGTCGGGCCAAGTGGTCAGCGGCGTGGGCGGCCAATACAACTTTGTGGCCATGTCGCACGCCATGCCCGATGCACGCCTGCTGATGATGCTGCGCGCCACCCACACCACCAAACACGGCCCCGTCAGCAGCATCGTCTGGAACTACGGCCACACCACCATCCCCCGCCACCTGCGCGACATCGTGGTGACCGAATACGGCGTGGCCAGACTGCGCGGGCAGTCCGACAGCGAAGTAGTCAAGCGCCTCATTGCGGTGGCCGACTCGCGCTTTCAGGTCGACCTGGTCACCCAGGCTAAGGCACAGGGCAAGCTGGAGGCCGACTACGAAATCCCAGAGTGCTACCGCCAGAACCTGCCCGAGGTGCTAGAGGCCAAGCTGCACCCCTGGGCAGAGGCGGGCCTGCTGCCCGACTTCCCCTTTGGCACCGACCTGACCGACGACGAGCTGCGCATGGTGCGCGCCATGCAAAAAATCAAACACGCCAGCCAGCACCCCGCCGAGCTGCTAACCATGGCCGTCAAGAGCCTGTGGGACGATAAGAAAGCACCCCCCGGCTACCTGGAGCGCTTGGGACTAAGCGAGGCCCACAGCTTCAAGGACTTGCTGATTCGGCGGCTGTTTAGCGGGAATGTGTGATGCATGTGAACCAAAGAGGCACTGGCATGTCAGTGGTGGGCACCCTAATCCCCCACAGACCGCGCGGCGGGAGGCATTGCGCTACAAACGAACTCCAGTATGTTCTGGCATGCGCCCGTTAGTACCTAATGTGGCCTTACACACGCTTCATGAACACGCCACACACCGACAAGCCAACAAAAAGCTGCGACGGACTCACTGTGATGTTCGACGGGTCATGCCCGCTGTGCCGTCGAGAAATCAGTCTCTACCAATCGCTTACCCCTCTGGAGGCCGTGAACTGGCTGGATGTCAGCCAAGACCACTGCGGCATTGCTCCTTTGGAGAAGGCCGGCTATATGGCACGGTTTCATATCCGCCAGAAAGACGGTACCGTCCTCAGCGGTGCTGCCGCATTTGTGGCGCTATGGCTTGCCATGCCAGGATGGCGTTGGTTGGGACGTCTGGGCCGCTTGCCAGGCGTGACTCCTTTACTGGAATGTATGTACCGGGGATTTCTGCATCTGCGCCCCCACCTCCAGCGCTGGGCACGTGCAGCAGAAAAATAGGGGTCTGCCTATTTCACGAACTGCTTGCCTAGCTTGCGTGCCAGTGTCCGCCGGTGCATGCCCAAGCGCCGGGCTGTTTCTGAAATGTTGAAGCCTGTTTCGGCCAGCATCTCGTGGATGCGTTCCCACTCTAGCGTTTTGATTGAGGTGGAGCGGTTGGTAAGCTCGACCTCAACATTGCCTGCGGCGCGGGTGAAAGCAGCTTCAATGTCGTCGGTGTTCGATGGTTTGGCCAGGTAGTGGCAAGCGCCGAGTTTGACGGCTTCGACGGCAGTGGCAATGCTGGCAAAGCCAGTCAGCACTACGATGAACATGTCGGCGTTGTGGGCGTGCAGCGTTTGTACGCAGGCAAGCCCTGAGGCTTCGCCGTTGAGTTTGAGGTCTACCACCGCGAACTCGGGATGGCTGCTGGCTAGTAAGGTCTTGACCTCATCGTGGCTGCTGGCATGCTGCACGGTGTAACCCCGGCGCTCAAACGAGCGAGCCAGCGTGCGGGCAAAGGCGGCGTCGTCTTCGACGATGAGCAAGGAGGGTTTGTCGTCGTCTGCAGGCTGAAGCATTGCAGGTACTGGCACGGGTTCAATCGCTGGCACAGGCTTGGGAGTTTTAGCGCTCATAAGGTTCCTCATCGACATCGCTATGCAGCTCCATGGCGGCCAGCGGCAGCTTGATGGTCACGCAGGCACCGCCATCTGGCGGGTTGGTGGCGATGACCAATCCGCCCAGCGTGCGCGCTACATTGACCACCAAAAACAAACCCAGACCGCCCCCGGGTCGGCCTTTGCTGGAGTTGTAAGGCTTGCCAAATTGCGCCAGTGTGGCGGGCGCAAAGCCTGGGCCCCGGTCGGTGCAGCGCAGCACCAGATCGCCGCCCTCACGCGACACGGCCAGATGCAGCCACTGGCCAGAGGATTCGACGGCGTTGTCCAGCACATTAAAAATCATCTGCTTGACAGCCGAATCAGACACCACGGGCATGTCGTTGCCAAACTGGTTGTCGTAATGCAGGGCAGCGCGCACGCGGGTGTGCCGCCACTCTTCGACCAGACCGTCCATGAACGTGGTGATGGTGGTGGCGGCTGAGGACTCTCCACGTGTCTCGCCAGCCGAAAGCAAAATGCCACTGACAATGGCTTTGCAGCGTTGCAGCTGTGTTTGCATTTCAGTGACCTCTTGCAGCAATTCGGTGTCCGCAGTGAAGGCGGGCATGCGCCGCCAGTCGCCCAAAATGACGGCCAAAGTGGCCAACGGTGTACCCAGCTCGTGCGCCGCGCCGCTGGCCAGCAGGCCCATGCGCACGATGTGCTCTTCTTCTGCCGCGCGTTGGCGCAGGCCAGCCAGGCGCGCGTCCTGCTCGCGCAGATTTCTATTGATGCGTGTGATGAAAGTCACCAGCAGCACGGCGTTCAAAACAAAACAGATGAGCGTGCCCTGGATGTACAGACTTGACAGACCGTAGTTATGGTCGGGCGGCAACGCCAGCGGGTGGGCAAACCCGGCCAACGCCACAAAACACGTGGCAGTAATGACAAACAAACTCCAAACAAACCCGGGCTTGAGCAGAACCGCGCCTAGCGTGACCTGCAGCAGGTACAAAAAAACAAACGGGTTGCTGGCGCCGCCGCTCAAGTACAGCTGTGTGGTGAGCATGGCCACATCCACCAGCAGCGATACGAATAGTTCGGTTTGGCTAAATTTTCGGCGAGTACGCCAACGCAGATAGCTAACGATATTGAAGGTCAGCAAGACACCCAGTGCAGCCAGCATGGTGTGCATGGGCAGCTGGATCCCAAGGACGTCATACGCGAACTCAATGGTGACGATTTGCCCAACGACAGCTATCCAGCGCAGCTGAATCAACAGGTGCATGTTTTTGCGGCCGGTGACGAACTCAGTCTGCCGCGTTGATGTTGCTGGGATGTTCATGGTGCCTTGCATTTTGCAGCGCCAAGCCGATGGCTGCACCGGCCACCATCAATGCCAGTACGAACCAGGTCAGTGCGTAAACAAGATGGTTGTTGTAAAAGGCAATCACGGTAAGCCCGCCGACCGGTGCTGCAGGGTCTGAAGGCGTTCCTGCAGCGGCTGCGCCGGCATCGACAAAGTACGGCGCCACCCAGCGCAGGCCACGGGCTTGGGCGACAGCCGCAACATCGCGGGAAAACCAGCGCTCAGCGGCAGCGTCATTCGCGCGCAAAAAGCCACCACCAGGCTCGGTCAAACGCAAGAGGCCAGTGACCGTGACAAGAGCATCTGCGTCCACGCTAGGTGTCCGCGATGACGCGGGCGTCCACTGCGGCGGCACAAAGCCGCGGTTGACCAGCACCACGCTGCCATCGGCCAGCTGCAACGGCGACAAAAGCCAGAAGCCGCTACCGATAGCGGTAACTGCCTGCACACGCACGTCATGGCCCGCCATGAAGCGCCCGGTGAGCCGCACATGGCGATACTCGTTGTTGGCGGCGCTCACTCGCGGCCAATCGGGCGGGGCGGGCGCGTCTATGGCGGGTGCGGACACACGCTGATTGACACGCTCTATCAAATCAAGCTTCCATGCGCGGCGTTGGACCTGCCAGGTGCCCAGGGCAAAAAAACCCAGGAACAGCACCAACGCACACAACGCCCAGCCCCAGTACAGCGCTCGCTCTCGGGCTCTTCGCTGCACTGTGGCCGTCATGGCATGTTTTTCATATCGTGCAAGGTGTGCGGCATCATGTTGGTGTTCAGGTGGTACATCACCCAGATCGACCCGCTGAGCATGATGACCAGTAGCACCACCGTGAACGCCAGCGCCAGCAGCGACCAACCGCCTTCAGAACGCGTGTTCATATGGAGGAAATAAACCATGTGCACCACAATTTGTACTGCTGCAATCGCCAGAATCACCAGTCCGGTGATATTCGAGTTGGGCAGCACCTTGCCCATCACGAGCCAGAACGGAATGGCGGTGAGGATGACGGCCAGCACAAAGCCGGTCATGTAACCTTTGAAGGTGCTCTGGCTGGCCCCGCCGTGGTCGTCATCATGGTCGTGGTCGTGGTCATGGCCAGCAGAATTCGAGCCCGATGTATTGGTGTTGTGCGCAGAGTTCATGGCAGCGATCCCATCAGATAAACAAAGGTGAAGACACCGATCCAGATCACGTCCAGAAAGTGCCAGAACATCGACAGACACATGAGGCGGCGGCGATTTTCAGCCACCAAACCGCCCCGGTTGACTTGCACCATCAGTACCACCAACCACAAAATGCCAAAGGCGACGTGCAAACCGTGGGTACCGACAAGGGTGAAAAAGGCAGACAAAAACGCGCTGCGCTGCGGCACTGCGCCTTCGCCAATCAAATGCGCAAACTCGTACAGTTCCAGCCCGATGAAGGCACAGCCCAACAACCCCGTGACGGCCAACCACGCCAATACCGACTTGACGCGGCGACGTTGCATTTCCAGGATGGCAAAGCCATAGGTGATGGATGACAACAGCAACATGGCGGTATTGAGCGCTACCAGCGGTAAATTGAAAAGCTCTGCGCCCGACGGACCCGCCGCATAGCTGCGGCCGACCACGGCGTACACCGCAAACAGCACGGCAAAGATCAGGCAGTCGCTCATCAGGTACAGCCAGAAACCCAGCAGCGTGCCGTTTTGGGGGTGGTGCTCTCCAGCCACGTAAAAACGCTGGTTATCGGGGTTTGCCACCGCGTCTTGGCCTGCCAAGGCACCGTTGATCACAGGAAAAGTAATTGCAGTCATATCAAGTAGCCGCCAAACGGTTGAGTTCTTGGGTGCGAATACCCTCGGTACGCGTCACTTCATCCGCAGGGATGTGGTAATCGCGCTTGTAGTCAAAGGTGTGCACGATGGTCACCACAATGACTGCCGCAAACATTACCGCGGCAATCGCCCACATGTGCCAGATCAGCGCAAAACCCATGGCGGTGGCAATACCTGCAATCGCAATACCGGCCCAGGTGTTTTTGGGCATGTGAATCGGGATGAAACCGCTCACAGGCCGCTGATAACCCCGTTTTTTCATGTCAGACCATGCATCGTTGTCATGCACCACGGGCGTAAAGGCAAAGTTGTAGGACGGTGGTGGCGACGCGGTGGACCACTCCAGCGTACGGCCATCCCATGGGTCACCGGTATGGTCACGCAATTCCTCACGCTTGCGAAAGCTCACGAAAAACTGAATCAGGGTGGACGCGATTCCGACAGCAATCAACGCCGCACCGAAGCCGGCAATGATGAACCAGATCTGCAGCGAAGGATCGTCAAACCGGCTCATTCGGCGGGTCACGCCCATCAACCCCAACACGTACAGCGGCATGAAGGCGAGGTAAAACCCAATGAACCAGAACCAGAACGACATCTTGCCCCAAAAGGCGTCGAGCTTGTAGCCAAAGGCTTTCGGGAACCAGTAGTTGATGCCGGCCATAGCGCCAAACACCACCGCGCCAATGATCACGTTGTGGAAGTGGGCCACCAGAAACAAGCTGTTATGCAGCACGAAGTCGGCGGGTGGCACGGCCAGCAGCACGCCTGTCATGCCACCGAGGGTAAAGGTGACCATGAACCCAATGGACCACAGCATGGGCACTTCAAAACGGATGCGACCCCGGTACATGGTGAACAGCCAGTTGAAGATTTTCGCCCCCGTGGGAATCGAAATGATCATGGTGGTGATGCCAAAGAAGGCGTTGACACTCGCCCCCGATCCCATGGTGAAGAAGTGGTGCAGCCACACCACGTAAGACAAGATAGTGATCACCAGGGTGGCATAGACCATGGACGTGTAGCCAAAAATACGCTTGCCGCTAAAGGTTGCCACCACTTCAGAGAAAACACCGAATACGGGCAGCACCAAGATGTAGACCTCGGGATGGCCCCAGATCCAGATCAAGTTGACATACATCATGACGTTGCCGCCAAGGTCATTCGTAAAGAAAGCGGTGCCGATGTAGCGGTCCATCGACAACAGCCCCAACACCGCGGTCAGCACGGGGAAGGACGCGACGATCAGGATATTGGTACACAGTGCCGTCCAGGTGAAGATGGGCATCTTCATCATGCCCATGCCGGGCGCACGCATTTTGACGATGGTGACCAACAAATTGATGCCCGACAGCAGCGTGCCCACACCTGCCAATTGAAGCGCCCAGATGTAATAGTCGACGCCAACACCCGGACTGAATTGAATGCCCGACAAAGGTGGATAAGCGAGCCAGCCGGTTTGCCCAAACTCGCCAACGAACAGAGACACCATCACCAGCACTGCACCGCTGGCGGTCATCCAAAAACTGAAGTTGTTCAGGAACGGAAAGGCAACGTCGCGCGCGCCAATTTGCAGTGGCACAACAAAGTTCATCAACCCGGTGATCAGTGGCATGGCCACGAAAAAGATCATGATCACACCGTGCACCGTGAACAGCTGGTCGTAGTGGTGCGGCGGCAAAAAGCCTTCGGAGCCGTTGAACGCCATGGCCTGCTGGGCCCGCATCATCAGCGCGTCAGTGAATCCGCGCAGCAGCATCACCAAGCCCAGCACGCAATACATGATGCCGATTTTCTTGTGGTCAATACTGGTAAGCCAGTCGCGCCATAGCGTTCCCCACACTTTGAAATAAGTCAGCGCCGCCATCAAGGCCAGACCGCCCAGCGCCACGCCGACAAAGGTCGCAAGGATGATGGGGTCGTGATAGGGAAGAGAATCCCAGGTAAGGCGACCGAAGATGAATTTCGTGAGATCGAATGTGTCAGTCATGGGATAAAAACCACTGTTAGTTCACGACGGGATAGTCGGCGGCAAGGTCACGTACGCTGCACATGGCGGCAACGTACTTTTTGCCGGGATCGCTGAAAATATTGACGCCGGGGGAGGCGGTGACGCCTGTGCTGGAAGCCAGGTTGTAGGTGCCCGGTTTGCCCATACCGCCGCTCGCGTCAATGGCCATCATGTCTTCCATGCACATCTTGTTGGCATCCACGCAGCGGTTGACGATGGCCTTGTACAGGCCTGGATCTACCGAGGCATAACGACGCACCGGCTCTCGCTCGCTGGGTTTTTCCAGCACGAGGTAGTCGGCGCGTGTGAGTTGCCCGCCGCTGGCCTTGTTGGTAGCGACCCATTTGTCAAAATCAGCAGGGGTCAAGCCATGGAACTTGAAGCGCATGCCGTTAAACCCGTGGCCGCTGTAATTGGCCGAGAAACCATCGAATGCACCAGGCTTGTTGATGACGGCGCTAAGCTTGGTTTGCATGCCAGGCATGGCATAAATTTGCCCAGCCAGCGCGGGGATGAAGAACGAGTTCATGATTGACGACGCGGTGATCTTGAACTGAATCGGGCGATCAATCGGCGCTGCCATCTCGTTGACCAACGCTATGCCCTGCTCGGGGTAGATGAACAGCCATTTCCAGTCCAGCGCAACAACCTCAACCACCAGTGGCTTCACACCTTCAGGCACAGGCCGGTTGGCGTCAATACGGCCCAGTGGACGATAGGGGTCCAGCGTATGGGTACTGATCCAGGTGATGGCGCCCAAAGCGATGATGATCAGCAGCGGTGCCGCCCAAATCACCAACTCTAGCTGGGTGGAGTGGTCCCAGTCGGGTCGGTAGTCGGCCTCAGTATTGGCCTTGCGATAGCGCCACGCAAACAGCAAGGTAAGCACAATCACCGGCACGATGATGAGGAGCATCAACCCTGTGGAAATGAGGATCAGGTCGCGCTGCTGCATGGCTATATCCCCCGAGGGGTTCATGAGCACCCAGTTGCAGCCAGACAGCAAAGCCACAGCCGGGATCAGTAGAAGCCGAAGCCACTTTATGGGGGTTTTTAAGATTGACATGCCAAACTCAGTGATGATTCTGTTGGATTGAGTTGCAGAATTTACGCGGACCTACTCGGATTTACCATTGGACGTTTTGTCCTATGTCAATGTTTTCTCTTTTATGAGAACCTCAGCACCGTTGAACAATACCGATCCCGACTGAAACACGAGCCCGTATGACGCCCACCATCCGCCCCCAAGACCGCTCTGCGCCTGGCACCGCCCACCACCCGAGTGAGGCTGTTGCCAACGATCACACGATTGCGCCCAGTGAAATCGCGGTGGGTGTGATCTTGGGCCGCACGTCCGAATACTTTGATTTTTTTGTGTATGCCATCGCGTCCGTGCTGGTGTTTCCATCGGTTTTTTTTCCATTCGTTGATCCGCTGCAGGGCACGTTGTGGGCGTTTGTGATTTTTTCGTTCGCCTTTATCGGCCGCCCCTTCGGCACACTGGCGTTCATGAAGATCGAAAAGCGGTATGGGCGCGGCGTCAAGCTCACAGCGGCGCTTTTTTTACTGGGTGTATCCACTGCTGGCATCGCGTTTTTACCCACTACCGCCAGCTTGGGGTTCACCGCTATCGTGCTGCTGTCGATACTGCGCTTTTCACAAGGCATTGCGCTGGGCGGCTCGTGGGACGGCTTGCCATCGTTGCTGGCAATGCGAGCACCCAGGGAGCGCAGGGGCTGGTGGGCCATGATTCCGCAGCTGGGTGCGCCCCTGGGCTTCATGATCGCTGCCGCACTATTCTGGTATTTAAGTTCCCGACTATCGTCAACCGACTTCCTGGACTGGGGCTGGCGCTATCCTTTCTATGTGGCTTTCGCCATCAACGTAGTAGCACTGTTTGCGCGCCTGCGCTTGGTGGTGACGCACGAATATGACAAGCTGCTCAGAGACAATTTGCTGGCACCCAGCGATGTGGGTGAACTGATCAAAGCCCGGGGCAGCAACCTGTTCATCGGTGCGTTCGCCTCCTTGGCAACTTACGCCTTGTTCCACCTCGTCACGGTGTTCCCACTGTCGTGGATCAAGCTGTACTCCACCCAGTCGGTCAATGATGTCCTGGTCGTACAGATCATTGGCGGCGCGATCGCGCTGGTCGGCGTAGTGGCGTCTGGCTTGATTGCCGACCGCTTTGGTCGGCGTAACACCCTGGGCTCTTTGGCGCTATTGATCGCGCTGTTCAGCTTTGTGGCACCCGCGTTGCTTGGCAACGACGTGATAGGTGAAGACCTCTTCATTTTGGTTGGCTTCGCCCTGCTGGGACTGTCTTATGGCCAGGCGGCCGGCGCGGTGACGGCCAACTTCGAACCCAAATTCCGCTACACCGGCGCGGCCTTGACGGCCGACTTGGCTTGGCTGATTGGCGCGGCATTCGCGCCGCTGGTGGCGCTGGGTTTGTCAGCCCATTTCGGTCTGGGTTCTATGGGCGTGTACCTGTTCTCGGGCGCGGTGTGCACGCTGATCGCCTTGCGCGTGAACAAGGCGCGAGAATTGCGCGGTTAAATCTCAACTCGCACCCGATTTCAAAGACACGTCAATTAGGTATCTGTTCCGTACTCGCATGGCTACACCGCCGTGTGCCCGACCCGGCAACGCCTAACTACCGATAGGCATTGGCGTCATTCAAGATGGGGGAAATGTGGGCTTTCTCCAAGTCTTTGTAAAAGGGGCTGGCCTTCAATTTATCCAGTTCCTTTTGCCACTCTGCAATGGTCTCATCCGGTGTGTCGATGTTGAAACCCAGGTAAACACCATCCGAGAACAGGGTGGCGTAAGGTTTCCAGTGAACATCTCCCACGCCGACCTTGGCTTGCTGCTCTTTCAGCCTGACGTTGAGTTTGGAAATGCTCAAGATGCTCAGGGGAACCAAATCAAACACCCCTCTGATGACCATTTCGATCTCTTGTGTTGTGTAAATGGCCATGACTTTTTTCTTGTCAAAGCCCTTTTTCTCAAGAGCCGTGATGTAAGCGCTATCCGCTTGCGCAGCAATCGTATATTTCTTGGCATCCTCCAGTGTTTTGATGGAAAGGTTTTTCTCCTTTAGTCCCCACAAAACGGTTTCTACCTGGTAGAGCGGACCTACCCATTTAAAAAGCTTCTCGCGCTCCTGATTGCGGTAGATGGAATAGATTGCGCTGTTCTTGGAGCTTTGTGCATTTTTGAGAGCACGTGACCACGGTTGCAGCTCAATCGAAACCTTGGTCCCCAGTTTCTGAGAAATTCGTCTGACGATTGCGGTCGTAAAACCATCAACCTCTCCCGACTCAACGGCGAAGTTAAACGGAATCCACTCTTCGGTGAAAAAGCTCAAAGGCTCGCCCGCCTGTGCTGGCGTGAGCATCGCCGCCGTGCCAAGAGCCATCGCCATGGATAGCAACCTTCTTTTCATGGGTACCCCTTTGTCTGTTGCCAACAGTTCACAGGGGTCGATTATGTGCCTACGATAAGCCCGTTGAACATATGGTCTACCCGCAAACGCAGGTAGTTGATCCGAAGAATAGTTTATGCTGAAATACGCCTGTAGACCTTGCCAAATCTACATATAGTGCTATATATTTAATAGCGAATACAGCCATAGAACGCGCGTTTCAATTGTTGGTTGCGCTGCAAAACTGAGCCTGCAAGTATCCTCCGCCTACCTTAAAGCGCATAGGCATCACCGAGGCGAATAGCTTCTGAGGCTTTAGGATGCTTCGTTTTGTTTGGCCGCACTATGTGAGAATCTTCCAAATATTTTTTGGGTGCTGAATGACTTCTATTCGCCCGACTTTCCTTGGAGCCCTATGAACGCATCAACACAAATTGAAGGTGAGAAGATCGCTAAGGCGGTAGCCGCGCGATCACAAGCACTCGACACACTCTTGAACGAAAGGCG
>Ga0105048_10012638_pt1 | contig 13226 bp, 14 predicted proteins | sample MAT05_FD_78382 | JGI IMG/M metagenome (GOLD analysis project Ga0105048, IMG submission 78382) | Freshwater microbial communities from Lake Fryxell liftoff mats and glacier meltwater in Antarctica - MAT-05 | ecosystem: Environmental > Aquatic > Freshwater > Ice > Liftoff microbial mat | place...
ATTCCGAATATGCCTGATGAACGCCTCCGCCCGCTCATGCATACTTTTGCGACAATGCTTCTCCAACAGCAAACCTTCGCTGACGTGTTTGGTTATGTATGAGAAATGAGGGGATGCTTGAGGACGGCCTCAAGTTTGTTTTTGTCAGTGCGGTAGAGAAGAATTTTTCTTCCCCAAAGCCAGCCTACATAGATTTTGCCGCAATCACGAAAGTCGTCGGTGGTGCCGACGACATACCATGTGTCTAGAATCATATTGCTAACCTTTGATTGGGAGTGGGCCAACAAACTTTCCGAAGACAACCTTGTAGCCGAGAGCATTAAGCAGCAAAGAAACTTTTTCTTCACCGCTGGCGGTAGATTGCCGCGCCAAAGAGCCTTCATCAGTTATTTGCTTTGTGATCGTTTGACGCGCCTCAAGCTGAATTTTCTTGAGCAAATTTTTGTCTTCCCAGGGCCCGCTAAATGGCTGAGAATCTTTAGAAAGCACCTGGCTGTTCGCCTCGTCGAGAATCAATCGAATGGTCGGCTGAGGTAGCTCAAGATATACAGTCGTGTCTACAACTGTTATGTCGGCAGCCGAGAACGAGGACAAGTCTATTATTGCCTCAGCGGTGTAAACAGCAGAATAGACAATCTCCTCTTTAGAGAAAGGAAGACCAGACTGTGTATAACCGGTGACGATTTGCTGACTTGTGCGAGATGCAGTAATAACTTTGAACTGACTCCGAATTTCACTGAGGAGTACTGCGGCGTCCTTTTCTATGCGAACTTCTTGCTTGAAACTCGGTATCAAAGATTGGCTGGCCAAAAATAGCAATGAGCCCCCGGCCAACAGAGAAAGGGCAAGCAGCGCAAAGCAGAATGCAGGCTTAAGTAGAATTTTCATGGTGGTTTACGGGTAAGGCCGACTGCACACGAAATAGCTCATGGCGCAACATGTAGCAAAGAGAATCAGGGCAAAAAAGTTGGCACTAGTTGATTCTCTTCTAGAGTTCGACATGACAAAAGCGATCAAACCGACTCCAAATAGAATACCTAGGACAGTGACGAAATTGAAAGCAAAGTAGTACATACTTGGTACCTGAGCTGATGTTAGAGGCCAAGCGAAGCCGCAAATTGAATGGCTGTTTGATAATTATCCAGCGGAGCAGAGTTGAGACAGTCATTAGATTTGGGGTCAGAATGTTGAGACCAGCTGAGAGCTATGTGCTTATATCTCAACGAAACATAGAGATTTCGCGCAGGTTCCACATCTGACTGTATTTCCAGGTGCAGCTCCCTTGCAGGTTCGCTTCGGTCTGATTGAGTGATTTCACCATCAACCAGACCAAAGCGAACCAGTCGAGCGAAAATGCGCTCAGCCCAATCAGCTTGAGTCGCCGGCTCGCACATTTCACCGAACATCTGAAAGACACCTGGTGCGTCTGGGGCAAGAATGGCAGCAGCTCTCAACGCATCTTTGATCTTAACTGCGTAGGCCTTTTCAATCATTTCGAGCTGAGATGGATGAATAGCCAACTTGCTAAACATGCCGCGTTTGGTATCCAGTTCGACTTCTCTTTGTAGAGCAGCCGCACAGGTAGAACCAAAGCCTCTGTAGATAGTGCCTGAGATCTTGTAACCTGAGGGTGTAAAGATGGTCACAATCTGGTCGATTACCGAGGCGATGACAGTATCGTAAATGGTGTCACTTATTTCAGGCTGAATGCGCAAAAGCTTTAATAAGTCCATTGCGCCAATGAGAATGCACTGAATGCGATTGCCATAGACATTCGGGCTGATCAAATTGCTGCCATCCAGAATATCCCGAAGCTTTAGAAGCCTTTCCTGGCTAAATGTTTCAAGCGTTTCAAGAATTGGCATGATCGAAAAATTCGATTGGCGGGGAAGACGCTTGAAGTAGTCTCTGACATTCTGAGTATCTAACTTAGGCAGAACAAAGCCTTGAATTTTATCAATATCTTTCAAGGCTAGAACTTCAGAAAAGTTTCGAGGATCACGCACTCGAATAAATTTGCGCACAGGGCTATCAACTTCAAACTGCCCGAGGGCTTGTGCAATATTGCTCATGCCGAGCGGCACGTCCTCCGGTCTGAGAGAATCTTCTAGGTCAAAAATTACAGTGCGCAGACCTTCAAACTTATGACCATTGCCGATTTCAACTATTCTAGTTACTCCTGCAGGCAGGACCGTTGGCACAAAAAGCATCGCGCCGAGAGAGGGGAGTAGTCGGTGATCTTGCATGATTTTATAGGATTGTAATGGGGGACAAACGCCATTTTGTGACGCCTTAAGTCAGTAGAATCACTGCCTGACAGCCAAGTTCCTGGTCAACAACAACCTTGATATTACTAGCTTCGGCAATAGTTAAAAGATGAGCAACATCAGGATTGTGCCGATTGTTTAATAGCAACACAGAACATTTGCGACGCAATATCGCTCTGCTTGCTTCTGTGATACCAGGCTTAACCAGGTTGGCTGCATAACCGTACTTCTGCTTGAGGTATGCAAGAAGCTGTTCCGACGTCTGTTTAAAGGCTGTTGCAGCCTCTAGGTTCGACTCTGTAGATAGGTGTGTTACTGCTTCCAGTGCTGCCACTAATAGTTTAGAAACAGCGTCGACGAAAATCAGCGACAAATCATCTGGCGCAAGAGACTGGTAGAAAAAAGAATAGTGAAATCCCATTACTTCTTTCAGCTCATGGTGCTCTTCGAGCCAGCATGGTGGGCTAACTTTGGTGGACGTAAAAGTCCTGCTGATAAGCCCGCAGCCAGTGGCGTTTAGTAACGCTGAAGGAATCAAATAGTCTTCGGTGCCGGCGCATCCTGCACTGACTCCGGCCAGGTCTGAGAGACAATACAGGCGAGTTGGTAATGCCACCTTGCAGCGCTTGTTGTAAGCGATGACACTATCTCTTAGGCTAGCCGAAACTGTTCCTTTGGCTGTCCAGCCATCAAAAAAGATCACTTGTTCGGCGCGAAAATGCCTCAAAACATAACCGAGCGCTCGCGCGTCAACTCCGTAAGCTGGGCAGAGCCCTACTGAATAGTGTGTAGCATCTAGACCGATCAGTCTAAGGGCCCTTACCAGAACCACTCCAAGCGGCGTACCAGCCCGAGCCAGACTGACTATGGCGAGGTGTTCGTCAGAAGCGCGAGACCGCAGCAGGTGTGCCAGTACAGCAATGTCGTGCGCTACTCGGCCAGCATACTTTTTCAGTGCCGAATGAAAGAGTTGCAGATACAAAGCATCAGGTGGCTTCTCTCTTTCCACTATTTCGCCTTCAGCGTCTTCAAATTGCCCGAGATACGCTTCGTTAAGGAACGTCAGAAGGAAAGAAACATCGTCTGGTCCATATGAACCAGACGACGGCAATAAACTGTTCATAGAATTAGGTTTCAGTTAAGTGACTTAACAATCTGACTTTGAGTTGGTGAGATAAAGTAATCGCAGATGGTGGCAAAACCGAGATCGGTTAACATGTCGCCCATACCAATTGTAAAAGATCGGTTCTGGTCGGCAATATTGTCCAAGAACCACTGCACGGCAAATTCTTTACGAGAGTATGGGGGCACCATCTCAATGTAATAGTCGTAGTCAGCGAAGCGCCAGCCGGCAAGATGTTCGCCCAGCTGCTCTTTCAAGGCGTTGAGTAGAGATGTTAGAGAAATTCCCGAATATTTATCGACACTGGCCTTGATAAAAATCGGCAGATCGTAGTCTTGAACAATGCGGGGGCCGGCTTCGATTGCAAGCAGCGCACTATTTCTTTTTAAATTAGCTAGAATGCACTCGAAATTATTTCGCTCGGCTTCAACCAATGCAGCAGTGCGCTCTAACCAGCGAGTTTCTGGTTGACCATCAGGCTGCAAGATAATCGCCCCATGAGAGACAATTGCCCAGCCAGTGTGTCCGAGCTCGACTTGATGGTAGCTTCTGCTTGACCTGGCGGTGGTGGGCACGAGCTCTCCCATTTTGATTAAACTATTGAGAAAGTCTATCTGTTTGTCATCGGCAAAAGACAAGGCAACGCCGCTGGAGTTAGTGGCGAGTACATGCGGTTGATAACTGCCGTCTTTAGAAAAGATTAGGCAGCCGTCAAGGTCGGCGAAGACGTAAGGGCTGCCGAGTGTCGATTTCATAAATTACCTGCTTTTTTTTACAAGAATGAAGTTGGCAACTGCTGCCTACTTGAAAAACGAAATTACTTCGCATTGCAAAGTATCAATTAGCGCTTGATCAACTAGCTCAGCTGGAGTTTCAACACAGAGCAAGACGCGATCGTACAGCTCTGGCTGACAGTTGTAGAGAAAGCTGGGAATGCCGTGAACCTTGTTTTCGAATGTAAGGCTATGTTCAATCGGTCCCCACGTCATCAGTGGATTGCGAGTGGTAGACTGGCTTCGCACGTCAATTCCACGCAGTTCGAGTGCGTGAGCCAAGAGGTATGGAAGGTGAACGAACTCACCGGTTCCTAACACTAATACTTTATCGGTAGGTCTGAAATTCAGTGAACCCATTAGCTCGTGGCTGAGGGTCAATGCTGCTCTTGTACCAAATCGTCCAAAGTTGTCTTGCAAAAGGTGATCTTTTGCAGTGGTGCACCCGCAGACATTTGGCATATCAACTTTTAGACCAGGCTGCGGCACAAAAGAGTAACTACCCTTAAGTAGAGAAACATTACCGCAGGGTGCGGGCATAGCCGCTTCAATGGCGGATGTCTGGTCGTCTCCACGCCAGTCGGTGATTACTACCGTAACAATCTTTTCGATGTGGCTATTGATCAAAGCAAAGGCCTTAGCCAGATTGAGGAATGTTTTACCCGTACTGGCTTCATCGTCAATCAGCACCAATGTTTTAGCTTGCTGTAGAAGTTGGCGGTCAAAAGCATCATCAGGATAGTAAACAATGTGCGACGGAGCGTGGCTATGCTCTTCTTTGAATGAAATGAAAGCCTGACGCTCCAGACTAAATCTTGTGGTGTGCAGGTAGAGTAAATCTTGACGCCCTGTTCTTTCTAAATAGCTTTCGAAAATTCCTTGACCCAGGCTGACTGCATACTCGGCCATGCCGATAAAGACAACTGGACCTGGCATATCATCTTGCAATTTTAACGCCAACATCTCGTGTAGCGCCGCAATTTGACTGGGTTTGACCGGCAACTCTCTCGCTAAATAATGAGAGGCGAAGAGAAAACCACGCTTCGGATTAACGCGTGCAGCATATGTGCAGAGTTGATCTAAGCAAACCTCGCTTTGTTCGACGCTAACACTCAGAACGCCAGTGGGCATCTCGATCTCTCTTGTTTCGACAAACGGTGATTCGGTAGTCATGGCATTGGTACTCACTTGTGGTTTTTCTCTTACCGACTAGAACTTACTGATTGGCACTGGCCACAATTACTGCGGCTTTTCCACTGTACAGAGGTATATCTCGAACGACTGTTACGCCGCGCTGTTCAGCCATTTTGAGCAGATGTTGCACATCGGCATCAAGTCTATCAGGCACAACAAGAGCTTTAGGCAGCCTTCGTGACATAGCTCTGGTAGACTCTCCGATTCCAACTTTGACAAGGTCAGCATCAGCAATTTCAAACCGTTGCAACAAAAGGGCAATGGTGCGTTTTGAGAGCTCTTGCCGCCGTGGTGCTTCACAGCCGCAAATATTTGCTTCGGCGACAGTACCAAGATTTTTCAGAAGTGGCCGCAGCTCTTGCCAAATTTCTTCGATGAAAGAACAACTGAGATCGTAAGATCTGAGGTGTTCAAGCAGATAGGCTGCGTGAAAGTCAGTCGCTGAGGTCACAGTGGAATTGTAGATAGTGCGGCTAACCAGCCCTGAAATAATGCCATTGAACATAGCAAATGGCAACAGATAATCGGCATAGTCACCAGAACAGAAAGCGTATCCGGCCAGGTCTGAGACCACATACAGATTAGAACTTACCTTGGTGCCATGCTTAAGATTGAACCTGTCCACAGAGTGCTCAAGCTGAAGGGTCATGCCACCCTTGCCTGTCCATCCATCAACGAAAATGATCGATTCTGGATCGTGTTGCCGGCATATATAAGCCAGAGCGTTTTCATCTAGACCAATAGTCTTGTCTCTGACGATAGAGACGCTGTAGTGGATGCTATCTACCAGGCCACACTCTACCAGTGCCCGCTTCAAGAGCACGCCCACAGGTGTGCCAGCGCGTGCCAGGCTAACGATTGTAATGGCATCAGTGTGAGTAGCCAAAAGCTGTTTGACCATCGATGCTAAATTGGTGGCAAAGCGAGCCTTGTTAGCGTTGAGTGCCTGGCGATAAAGAGTGAGAAACTCATCGCTTGGAGCTTTCTCACGGCTTACTCGCGTCCAGTAAGGAGCTACTCCGCTTTGAATGTCTTTCTCTTGCTTCGCCAGGTCAGTAACTTCGAGAGCTTGCGCTTCGGCACCGCTTAAAAGTTTCAACAAAAATACGCAGTCCGATGGGCTGTACGACCCTGAGAAGCCTGGTTTAGTAATTTCGGTCGTGTTGCACTGAATCATGAATTTTAGTCCTCTATAGATGAATTCTCAATTAACGACGACCGTAAGAGGTGCCGAAGTAGTCGCGTAGCAAGGCATTGAAAGTTGTTGTCAGCGCTTCTTCTAAGTCGAAAAGAAATTCAGAAGAGTTTGTCAATCTAGGAACAGCTTTTTTCCACAGGCTAGCGGCCTCACTGATGCTGGCTTGACTGCGGATGATTGTAATTTTGCCGACAACCTCAAGCAGCACCGTCAGGCGTACTTCGCGCTGGTAGTTTTCAACAAAAATTTCAATTTTCAAATTGGCGACATCGTTGTCGTGCAGCCATTGCTCTGAGTTCTCGCAGTAGAGCCCCTGGTCAGCCAGTGTCGATCTGGCGATTACAAAAGCACGACGTTGTAGAAACGGATATCGCCAGCCGTTTTCAGCAACTACAGTCAGGCTAAAGCCAGAGAGACCAGTAAGTAGTGCTGCTTTGTTAGACTCTTTGCCGCGGCCCTTGCCTGGTCGTCGCGAACAGGTCAGCATCTGTGCACCTCCGTCGCGAGTCATAGATGTAAGGCTAGTAATGCGTGCTACCGGACGACCAAATAAGCCCAATGGGCCAACTTTGCCGTCTGTGCAACATAAATACAGCACCACTACGAAAATCAAAATTAGCACTGTGACCACCGGAAACTCTAAATAGCAAGCAGTGATCAGGAGTATGAAAAACGTAGCCACAGTCACATAAAGACGAAGTTTTGACATATGAGGTGTCCAGTAAATAGGTGTGCTTGGCAACGGAAAGCAAAAAAAACAAGCGCTATTAAAGTGAAGAAAAACAGGACCCTATCTGTAAAAGATAAGGTCCTGCAACGCTTGTTAGATATCAAAAGCACCAGCCATTAGCGCTTAGATTGAGCTCAGGCCTCGGGCTCTGACTCACCGATAGCAGGCACATTTGACTCAGCAGAATCAGACTTGGGCAGGCAAAGAGTGACAACCGGTTTTACAACATCATAACCAAGTTCTACCAGGTCAGAACCGATTTCTCTGGCATAGCTAATTGGAGCGGTAAAGGCGCGCTTTACAGCAAAGATGTCGCCTGTCAATTCGTTGATGTTGCCGAACTGCACGCCGACATAGCCAAACAAAGGATTGGAAATGGTGCGCACGACTTTGAACTGTGAATAGGCCATGCCACTACCGATGATGCCAATGATGCTGCCAAACTTGACCATCTCGTTAGCACTGACAATGCCCTGTTCTTCAAGAATGAGCAGCAAACCAATGTATCCAACCAGAACATAAGCAATTTGTTCAAGCACAGGAAAACGCTTGATCAAATTGACAAAGATACCAGCGACAAAACGCATTGCCAGAATACCAATACCTACCCCGGTCATCACTGCCCAGAGTTTGTCTGACATAGCCACAGCGGCTGCGACATTGTCTACACTGAACGCCAGGTCGGCAAGTTCGACGGCAAGAACTGTTTGCCAAAAACCTCCTTTGGCGACCGTTGCCTCTTCTTCAGACTCTCCTTCTTCAGCTTGGCCTAGATTGGAAACCATCAGATAAACCAAGTATCCGCCACCGAGCAGCTTCAACCAGGGATTTTGCAGAATGAAGCTGGCGCAGAACAGCATCAATCCGCGACCACCATAAGCACCTAACAAGCCAGCCTTGAGAGCCTGTTGACTCTGTTTTTCAGGCAAATGCTTGACCATGGCCGCAAGCACAAGTGCGTTGTCGACACTGAGCAGGCCTTCTAAAATCACGAGCGAGCCGACAATTGGCAGGCCCGTTTTTATTAGCGGCCAGTTGGCCTGAATCAGCATCTGAGCTTGAGCGGCTGAATCAGCGACAACAGATAGAGCGGTCGAAGGGTCAAGTGTGGCTAAAAGCATGAGTTATTTATTGTTATTTGTTGATGGGACATGAGGACGCGCCGATTGGAGCGTTCGATATCGCAATATCAACTTTGAGACATGTACGACTCACAATCGGCGTAAGTGGTGCTATTTCAGGCCGAGCGCACGATCGATTTCATCTAATGTACTGTTCATGGCAAAAGTACTGTCTTTGCTCAAGTCGCGTGCCAGTTGAGAAGCCTGTTGAGCCGCCTCAGGATAGCTGCGCAGCTTTTCTAAATCTTGAAGCAATCCTGCTTTACCAAAGACATCGGTGGCTTCAGTTGTTAGGGCAATCAATCGACTTTGCAGCTTGGAAATTTCTCCAGAATTTTCAGCTCCAACCAGCTCAGGCATATGTTGCATTTTTGTCGCCAGCTCTTGGGTGATTTCAGGCGCCTGACTAGCAATAAGGGCAGCCACAGTTAGTAGCGACTGATTAAGAGTTTCTCGGTCGATACCGACGGCGATCGACGAGACCGTGACCGTCGTCAGATGCACAGCCCTTCTTGTTTGTTTGTAGAGACGATAAATTTGGTCCATGCCGAGACCTAGATAAATTACGAAGGCTAAAGTCATTGCCGCTCGCAAAATACCAATTGGTGGCACGAGCCAGGGAACAACCATAAAGGCTGTGGTGAGAATGACAAGCCCATAAGAGATAGGCTCGCTGTTCGCTCCTACTTTAGTACGACGTAACAGCTTGTTTAGCATTTTGGCTGCCCGGTAGGCACCAAGCAAAGCTAAAACTCCAACAGGAATTGCGAGAATCCACATAAAGGTTTTCCTTCAATATAACGATGGTCGTGAATCAGAATGCAATTGTGAGACAGGAAAGCCTAGAGCTGAATGCCCAGGTCAGATTCGGTCAAGCCAGTGGCGGTGAGAAGTTCACGAACAACAGCTTTTTCTTCTTTAGAGAAGTTGCCGTCACTGTTGGCAATGATGATACCGATCTTGATGGCAGTGATGGCACTATCGCGGTTACTTGCAAGCTTTTGAACCTTCTTAAGAAGGTCGAGGCGGGCAAATTGGTTGATAGCATCATCACAATACTTGTTAAAGAGGTCGCCCAATTCGCGAGCTTTGAAAACCTTTAATGCCTCAAGCGAGCCGATGGCTTGGACAACAGCGGCCTTTTCTTGAGCAGCGATAGTACCATCAGCGGCGGCAATGAGAGCAGTGATGGCGATGGTACCTTCCTTAAATGTGTTGTTCTGAAACTGCTTTGCCTTGGTAGCAAGATCATTTCCAGCGTTGCGCAGAGTGTCAAGAAATCCCATACTTTTCTCCAGAATTTGGATTTTGTTTTTTTGTTTGAACCAATCCGTCACAAACAGAACTGCGCGTTTGTTTAACCACACACAAAACCTCAACCATCAAACAATCGGTTTCAAGGCACCACTCAATAAAGGGTGGAACTTTTGCGAAAGTATTGTGGAAGTCGAATGTGGATAGGTGCTGGTGTGTTTGGAAAAGCTCAGTGGAGTTTGGCGGAAAGATACCTTACTTATAGCGAGCCCAAATGGTACCGATCCACTATGATTGCACCTGCCGTATTTCAGCATTGAAGGCTTTAGCAAACTGGCTTTTTAGCCACTGAGCCTTGCTTAAGCACCTGCTGAATAGGAAAGTTCAATCAAATCTATGATTGTTACTTGCGTCTAAAGAAGCAGCTAGGGCCCTTCTAGGCTCTGCGAACTGACTTTACTTATCTTGATAAAGCTGCTGATTTTAGCGAGTGGTACCAGGTGAGTACAAGGGTAGAAACACCATGCGCTAGCTTGCCGAGTAGTCAGGCAAGAGCGTTTAGTGGAAATAATGCAGCTTGCAAAGGAGAGTCTATTTCTGCTTATCTTAATTATCTACTTTTACCGAACAACCAACAGCTAACGCACCAAAACCTTTTATTCAAAACCGCTACCTAAGCTTTCTTTCTAAGCAGTCACTTTTTTGGTGTCGTGTTTTTGGCTTGCTCGGTATTTTTAGATTTGCTCAGCATTCAAACAACAAACTCAAATTTCGAAAACCAATGCTAAATATCTTATTCACTCTGTCTCTATGGTCTGCATTAGAGACCGCTCTGCTTGTAGGCATTGCTGCGGCTACTGATAGCAAAGACAAAGGAGTTGCCAAATGCGCTTTTAAATGGGCTTTGCCAACTAGTTTGCTCTACAACTCAATGGTGTTTTACTTTCTGCAACCGGTTCAAGAAGGCTTTCTTTTTGGTCAAGGTTGGACGATTTTTGCAGCAGTGGCCTATTTTGGCTTAGCTGGATTTCTTACAGTGATGGCTACTGTGGATAGAAGAGAGTCTAAAGTCGGCGCTGCGCTTCTCCTGCTGGCTGCTGCTGTGTTGGCACTGGAAGTAACCTTATGGACTGGCAATACTGTTGCCGTGACATGGGGTACAGGTAACGCTCAAAACTTTGCATCACTGGCAAACATCGATTATGCGAGCGCTGAAGATAAGCTACCAGAAACAGATACCAAAAATATCGTCCTGGTTACTGAAGACATCGCTCAATATCTCGGCCAGCAAGCCCTGAACAGCGCAGGCAACAACCTTGGCTCACTGTTTCAGATTCAGCAAAGTGAATGGGTGCGGCAATCTATCAATGGACATCTTTATTATGCAGCTCCCTTAGAGTATGCAAACCCATTGAGTCAGTTTGGTATCTTTACCACGAAGATTGAGGCCAGCCCAGGATTTGCATTAGTTGATGCAGAGAACCCTAACGCCGATGCCAAAATTGTTAGCAGCGCCCCGCTGCGATATTTACCTGGCGCTTATTTTCAGCAAAATCTGGCTCGTCACATTTATCAACATGGTTACACCATGATTGATAAAGCTACATTCGAAGTCGATGATAACCTTCATCCTCACTTCACTGCTGCAGCTTTGGCACCCAAGTTTGGTGTTGCTGGCACCATCGTCAAAAAGATTCTGGTAATTGATGCCACTACTGGCGATATCAAGGAATATGCCTCGCGCGAAGCTCCCGCTTGGCTAGACCGCGTTTTTTCAAGCAGTTTGGTGAGCAGCATCGTCTCACAATGGGGCCTCTGGTCGGCACCTGAAAGTCGTGCTGAATGGCCAAACTGGGCAGGTCAATACCAAATGACTCCTGAAGCTCCAGAACTTGTTTATAACAACTCTGAGATTCCTGTCTGGCTCGTGCCTATGCGCTCTCATCAAGCTTCTAACGCCAGTTCAACCGGCGTACTGCTTTATGACACACGCGACAACCACGGCACTTTCTACCCTGGTCTTAGCGGACTTGGTGTTGGTGACAATGTCACTCACACTTTCCAGAATGCTTCGAGCAATATTCGCTCGTATCCTATTGATGCAGTTCAGTTGTATTCAATCAATGGAGTACCAACCTGGGTGGGCGTCTACACTCAAGCGCAAGGAGCGCACGGTCAATCGTTTGCAGCTGTTGGTCTAGTTGACGCGCGCCATCTTAATGGTGCCAATGTCATTATGGCAGCAGATATGAATTCTGCGCTATCGCGCTATGCCAGCTATTTGGCTAGTGGTGGTGGTCTTACAGCTGACGAAATTGCCACCATGGCAAAGTTAGAGAAGACCAGCGGTCAAATCAATCGCATCGGTCTTTCAGTAGAACTAGGCGAGTCTTACTATCACATTCTTGTGCGAGGACAAAACCAACCATTCACAGCCACTCTCAAAGTCAGCCGCCTGCTGCCCCTGATGCAAGTTGGTGACACTGTTCAAATTGAGTATCTTGGCAGTAACACTGACCGAGCTGTGACCAGCATTATTGACGCTGAACTCGAAGCTTTGAATCAAACTGCCGAGTAAGTAGCTCAATAAGTAGCTCAATAAGTAGCTCAATAAGTCGCATTTCAGTCAATAACATCAGCCTTGTAAAAGGCAAGAACAGCCATTAGGAATCATGTCTAAAGATGACTAGTCTTTAGACATGAGACAGGTTCGAATCCTGTCTGTTCTTTTCGCGAAACTCAGTGCTTGATTTCCAACAAGTAGCTGATGGTCGGCCTCTCTTCAAAGAAGCTGAACCTAGCAAAAATGCTGGCCCAATCTGGGCAGCCTGCGAAAGCAGTCATAAAACGGAAAAAATCATGGCACGTGTTAAGACAGATTCATTTGTTCTACTCCTCAACGATTTCTTTGGCAAGAATGGCTCATCTGCTCTTGCTCAAGATGTATCAGGCGGATCCGTCGCTTATACCCAGGGCGGAATTAAATTCTCCCACCTGGTTCACGTACAAGTGAGCTTTGGAAACCACCTGTTCTTTATCAGCTTCGCTGCCGATACCCCTCTGAGCATCAACAAGCGACTTTTTGAGCTAGCTTCGGCAGGTTCGGAAGGATCGCGCAAGCAGTTCATCGGCGACATCGAGAAAATCTTTGCCTGGCACCTTGACCGCAAGGACGAAGGAGTAATTTTGAATTTCTCTCTCGCCAAAGCTAAAAGTGAAGCCTCTACTGATGTTGGTGAATCGGCGGTTTGTCGTGGACAAACTGCGGCAAAGCTGAATCCAAAACCCGTCAAGCGTGTGACGGATCTGCCTCTGGCGATGCAACGCGCTGTGCGGATTAGCGCATAGTTTGCCTTCACCATCACGAACACTGGATGACTAGCTTAGAGAAAGAGGCCGCAATCACCAAAAGTGACTGTGACCTCTTCTCTTTTTTTTTGAAGACCTGCCTATCCATTTTAATCCGCTGATTCTGATATTTTTATTTATGGGGTGGGTACACTATAGAATAGAGTATATATTTTCAAACAAAGAGGAAGTAGTTGTGGACATATTTTCAATTACTA
>Ga0105048_10012639_pt1 | contig 13226 bp, 10 predicted proteins | sample MAT05_FD_78382 | JGI IMG/M metagenome (GOLD analysis project Ga0105048, IMG submission 78382) | Freshwater microbial communities from Lake Fryxell liftoff mats and glacier meltwater in Antarctica - MAT-05 | ecosystem: Environmental > Aquatic > Freshwater > Ice > Liftoff microbial mat | place...
GCAGCGCCTCGGGCAGTGGCTCTTCAGGCGATCTTCCAAACCAATCATCGATCTCCAGTTGTCGGACCAGCCACGGCCAGAGGAGTTCGCAGAATGTGCCCACGATACCCTTGGGCATCAGCAATACGGTGAGTATCAGCGCGCCGCCAACAACGATGGGATAAATGTGCTCGTTCCAGGAACTCAGCCAATCCTTGAAAACCAGCAAGGCCGATGTTCCCACCAGCGGTCCCAGCACCGTGCCGCGTCCGCCAAGTATGGTCCAGACGACTCCTTCACCGGAAATAGTCCAGTGCATCAGCATCGCGTTCGCATAGCGATTTAGCAGCGAATAAAGAACGCCCGCGAAAGCTGCGAACAGCCCGCCAATTACAAATGACAACGCGCGGTGTCCAGCAGCCGAGTAGCCCAGAAAGCGCGCGCGCTCTTCGTTTTCGCGCACGGCCTTGAATACCAAGCCCAGCGGCGAGCGAACCAGTTGTCGATAGATCACGAAGGCCACCGCCGTCGCCGCCAGTACAAAGTAGTAATTGGTAAACGAGTCGCATAGGTCGAATTCATAGCCGAGTAGATTCAGTGGTGGAATCTCGAAAGGCAAGCCGGCGTCACCACCAGTGATGCCGCTGGCATTGAGGAATAATAAATACAAGGCGAGTGAAAAGATGATCGTCACGATTACGAAGTAATGGCCGGTTACGCGCAACGCGTATAGCGCAATCACGGCGGATACTAGCCCGCCCGCCAACACTGACAACGCCATCGCGGTGAGGATGCCCATCTCAGTATGAGACATCAACAACGCTAATGCGTAACCGGCAACGCCAAAAAACAATGCCTGCGCGAAACTCAGCAATCCCGTGTAGCCGAACACGATGTTCACCGAAATGGCCAAGACGCTCCATATGAGAATCTCAGTCGAAAGAAATCGCCCGTAACCTCCAACGAGATGCGGCAAGGCGACGGACACCGTGACGGCGACCAGCCATCCCGCCAATGACGAGAAAGTTTTTCTCATCGAAGCGTTCATAAACGGCTTCCCATCAACCCTTGCGGCCGAATCATCAACACCAACGAAACGATCAGCAGCGTCAACACACGCGCGACCACCGGCAATGTGAAGACTGTCAACCAACCATCCAACACACCCAACAGCAGAGCGGCCAACAGCGCGCCGCCCAACCTCCCGGTTCCGCCGACAATCACTGCCATGAAAGCGAGCGGGACGATGTCGATTCCCATATTGAACTGGACAGCCGTAATCGGACTGGCCATGACTCCGGCGGCCGCAGCAAGCGCTGCACCCACTCCAAAACTGAAGGCGTAAACGAAGTTCACTGGAATTCCCAGTGCAATCGCCATTTCCCGGTCTTGCCGGACCGCACGAACCCAAAGGCCCAGTTTTGTCCGCGTTAAGAACACGTATAGTGCCAGCATTACCGCGATGCCAATCCCAGCAACGACCAGTCGATACACCGGGTAGCCGGTGCCGAGCATTGAAAACGTCACGCCAATCGGGTCTTCTACTCGTTGAGGCGACCCGCCAAACACAAGCAAGGCGATTTGCTGCAGCACCATCGAGATGCCAAACGTGACGATGATTGAGTTCACCAATTGGCCTTCAAGTGGCCGCAGGACAACGCGCTCAATAACCACGCCACCGACACCGCAAATCAATGGAGCGCACACCAACGCGACCCAAAACGAGGAGGTGGCCGTGACGATGTACGTCGCGACAACAGCACCTGCCATGTAGAATTCCCCGTGAGCAACATTGATGATCCCCATCAGACCGAACACGAGCGATAAACCCAAAGCGATCATCGCAATGAGAATTCCCCACAATGCACCGTTAACTGTTTGCAGTAGCAAGTCTTGCAACATGACATCTCAGTTTGTGACAGAGCCGTCACAAATGACGTGACGAAAGCGTAACATTTTACAACATTCCTGTTCGAAGCACTTGCCGCAACTCTTTATTTTTCAATAAGTTAAATGAATTGTGCAACTAACGATGGTCCAACCATAGCTATTCTCGTGCCATGGGTCGGATGATTCTGCGAAAAAGCTTGGGTTCTGTTGCTTTACGAATCGCAACGCTTTCAAAGTAGACGACAATTGAACGCTCATCGGCAGTGAAGAAGGGCAGTGGCACGTAAGATACCCGTCCAAAATCTATTTCGTAAAATCGCCGTTTGACTGTAGACTCTCCGCCACTCCATGGAAGGAGATAGTGCGATGGCAAAGGAACAGACAGTTCATGAGTGTTGTTGTTCAAATTGTCTGGCGGGCGATCCTGCGGAGCAAAGTGATCATCGGCAGTTGAATCTGTTGCTGAGTCGTTTGGACGAGCAGCAGCGTCGCTAGGTGGCGAGCCGCGAGGCGATACGTCTGGGGCATGGCGGATTCCAGCGCATCGCAGTCATCACGGGGATGCATCCGGAAACTATCCGCCGAGGCCGCGACGAACTGGACGATGGATTGCGAGATCGGCCCACGGATCATGTGCGACTCCCCGGCGGAGGCCGTCCGCACGTCGAAAAAAAGATCTGACTCTGGTCGCCGATCTGCTGCAGTGCGTTGACCCTGAAACGGCTGGCAATCCCTGTTTGGACGAGAAGTGGGTACGTTCGCGACTGCGAGGATTATCCGAGAAGCTGAATCACAGCGCCTGTCCGACGACAATCGGCCGTTTGCTGCGTGACCAGAAGTACGGTCTGCACAGCCACCACAAAGTTCCGCACACAGGAAAGACACATTCCGAACGCGATCAGCAGTTCCGGCACATCACAGCCCAGCGTGAGAACTTCCGCTCCAGCGGTGAGCCGCGAATCAGCGTTGATACGAAGAAGAAGGAACTCGTGGGCCAGTTCAAAAATAATGGCCATACGTGGTGTCAGGATCACGCGCGACCGCCTCAGGGGCATGGCGTCTTGTAAGTGCGGCCTCGTGTGCAGCGCTGGTTGAGCGATCAGCAGGCGTCCGAGCATGTGCATGTTGCGGCTGAGAATTGCCAGTGACACGTAACGGTCGAAACCAAGCTCGGAACGATCGCGGCAGCGTTGCATGCCGTTGCCTGACTGCAACGCTCTGATGCCCGATTCGACTCCGGGATGATTTTGCTGAGCTTCCAAAAACTCGTCTCAGCATCTTAATGGCTCGCAGCTTGATGTGATTTTCCGACAGATCATCAACCTGATCGTAGGTGTATTTGCATCCCAGCTGAACGCTGGCCGTTGTCGTAGATGCCGGTCGTATTCTCCTGTTTCGACTGATTTTCAGAACAGGAGTCTCATCCTTTACCAAATTTGATCTAAAGTCCTGTACAACGTATCTGAGTCGCTCCGCCAACGGAGATTCCCCCCAATGGCATGGACTTCAACGTTTTTCAGTGAGCGGCACGGCGCAGGAGTGTGACCAACGAACGCGAATCGCCGGTTCGAAGTCTCCTGCGCCGGGTTTGTGGGAGAATGCAAATCCTTCTTGCAGTTCGGACGGTCAACGGGCAGAATCCGGTATGGGGCGCGTTTTTCCATTGTCTGTCCGGCAATGGCGTCTGAGGAAACCCGGGATTGTGATTCCGCTGCTTGTCGATTCAGTCCACAACGTGCCAAAATGGGCTTGAAGGATTTGACAGATGATCGAAGCTCGTCAGCGCATGCTGGTGATTGGTAAGGCCGCCTCAACTGTTCCGAAAATCAAAGAACTGACAGGCGAAAAACTGGACGTCATTTCGGCCGACGACGTCAGGCTTCCGGATGCCTCAGCGGATTATGTGGTGGTGGACGCCTCGGAACCACAACTGATGTCCGACCTGCAGGTCTGCGCGATGGGGCTGCTGAGCGCTCTGCCGGACGGGATCGTGCTGCTGGATGATGATCTCAACATTCTGTGGCACAACACCACGTTCCGCCAGTTGCTGCGAACGGAGGAGCTCATCGTCGGGCAGCGATTGCAGGACATCATTCGCCCTGCGGACGGGACAGACCTGCGACGGATCGCGATCCCGGCAAATTTCGGTGAAGCCGCGTCGCTGACAGTTCGGCGCGAAGACCGCAGTTCAATGGCACTCCGACTGGCAAGAACCGCCATCAATCTCGAAGACGGCAGAAAGTCGGCTATGATCCTGACCGTGCGGGATGTCAGCAAACAGGTTCTGGAAAAACAGAAGCAGGATGCAATTTATCGCGCTGGTCTGGAGATGGGCAACCTGACGGCGGAAGAAGTGACAGCGATGAGTCACGAAGAACGCATCCTGTTACTCAAGGATCAGATCCTGCAGTTCACTCAGGAAATTCTGGGATACGACACATTTGAGATTCGACTCAACGATCCGGAAACCCACGAACTCCTCCCCTTGCTGGAAGACGGCATGGATTCTGAGGCCGCAGTGCGAAGGTTGTTTGCCCGGGAAAGCGGGAACGGCGTCACGGGGTTTGTCGCGTTCAGCAAACGCAGTTATCTGTGTTCGGACACGAAGAGCGATCCGCTCTATCTGTGCGGCGCGAGCGATGCCCGCAGCTCGCTCACCGTACCTTTGATGATCCGGGATACAGTTCTGGGCACTTTCAACGTCGAAAGCCCGGGAACGCTTTCATTCAATCAGACAGATCTGGACTTCCTCACACTGTTCAGTCGAGTAGTCGCCAGTTCGCTCAATCAACTGCAGCTGCTGGCCGCTGAAAAGGTGACGGTCGTGACGGAGAATTCTGACCGACTCCGGCGTGAAATCGCTAAGCCGTCAGATGAAATCCTCAACGCGGCCACCTGGATTCTGGAACGCTACATCGGGCACGATCCCGACGTCTGCGATCGCCTGCATCTGATTACTGACCGAGTTCGCAAAATCTCCGGTCATGTCGGCGCCGTGCCGGGAAAATCAGACAACACGACCCCACTCAACATGACGACCGTCCAGCGACCTCCTCGAAAAGCTCTGGAGGGTAAGCGCGTGCTTGTCGTTGATCAGGATTCAGCCGCCCGCGATGATGCTCACAACCTGTTGGGACAGATGGGGTGCGAGGTCGAAGCCGTGCAGAATGCGACTGAAGGTTGCGCGATGCTTCGCAACTATCACTATGACGTGGTGCTGACAGATATTCGGTTGTCAGATGCCAACGGCTACGAATGTTTCCGGCGGCTTCGTGAAATTAACAGCCATGTACCCATCATCATGATGACCGGATTTGGATACGATGCATCCCATTCAATTGTCAAGGCGCGGCAGGAAGGTTTGAAGGCAGTGCTCTACAAGCCATTCCGGAGAGCTCAGTTGCTGGATGAAGTCGAAAAGGCCGTGACTACGCCCGCGCCTGGGTAGGTTGTTCAGCTATGCGCAACGGGGGGCGGCGAAAACCCGACGGATCAGTCCGATCCGACTGATCAGATGATCGCCATGGAAAATCCACATGATTCGCAATCGTCAGATTTCATCGCAGGCACTCGGCGCGTTCAGTCGCTCGATGGCTCGGATGCTGGAAGCCGGGGTGGATGTTCGAAAATCGCTGCAAACGTCGTCGCAGCAGTCAAGCGATTCGCGATTGGCTGTCAGCGCACAACGCATCCAGAAAGCCATCGCCAGCGGTTCGTCGCTGGCCGAATCGATTGGTGAGGAAGGCGAACTTTTTCCTCCTTTGTTTCGCGATCTGGTGAACGTCGGTGAGTTGACCGGTACTGCACCGGAAATATTTGCGTCACTGGCAAAATACTATGAAGCCCGCGTCCAACAGGCCCGCGAATTTCGTTCGCAGATTACCTGGCCCGTGATTCAACTGGTGGCGGCGATTGGCATTATCGGCCTCTTGATCTTCATCCTTGGGATCTTGCCGGCTCAGGCGAATGGAGAACCGATCGACGTCATTGGTCTGGGCCTGTACGGACCTTCTGGTTCGGTGAAATGGTTTCTAGGTTGGCTTGCATTGGCTGCGTTCGGCTTCTTTGCCTGGAAGTGGATTTCCAATAACCCTGCGGGCCAGTTGGCACTGCATCCGCTACTGTTGCGCGTGCCCGTGATTGGGAAGTGCATGCAATCGTTTGCCATCTCACGCTTTTCCTGGTGCTTCGCGTTGACGCAGCAGGCGGGCATGAGCATACGTCCATCACTCGAATGCAGTCTGAAGGCAACGGCCAACGGAGCTTTCGTCGCGGCTGAACCATTGATCTGGCAGGAAATGAAAGACGGCGAAACTCTGACAGATGCGTTGACCTCGTCGCAGTTATTTCCCACGGAATATCTGCAGGTCGTGGCGACTGCGGAAGAAACCGGCACGGTGCCGGAACAACTGGATCGCCTGAGTCACCTTTTTGACGACGAAGCCCGCCGCGCGATGAATCGCCTGACTGTCTTTTTCAGCGGGGCGATCTGGCTGTCGGTTGTGATCCTGATCGTCTTCTTTATCTTCCGGATATTCTTTCTGATTGCAGCCCCATACCAGGAAGCGCTGGACGCGGTGCGATAATCCCTCGGCTGACATCCGCCCCTGCACCTGATACGCTTTTGCCTCGTGGGCGGATTTGAAGGAGCTCGGGCTGGAAATCAATGACACTCGAACCTGATAGACGGCAGTTTTCGGCGGCAATGCCGGAACAGTTAGACAATGCAGATGCGGATGGTCCGTTGGACCTTCTTCGCAGAGATATCCGCACCGGTGATGTCGGTCAGACCTTTGACAGCGGCGCAGGGCGAATCTTTCCCTGCGAATCCTGTGGCTCGGACCTGGAATTCCACATCGGCGAACAAGCGATGAAGTGTCCGCATTGCGGGCACGTCAAGCAGATCGAACGACGACTGGAAGGCGAACTGCCCGAGCAGGACTTCCATGCAATGCTCGAACACATCCGGAAATGGCGTGAGGAAGCCCAGACGAAGAAGATCAACGCCGACCCGGAAATGGCTGAAGCGGAATCTGCGCATCGGGAACTTCGCTGCGATTCGTGCGGGGGCAACGTCGAATTCTACGGCACGCTGACGAGTACTTTCTGCCCGTACTGTGGTTCGCCGATGCAACTCGAAAAGGCTCATAAGAGCGAAGCGCATCGCATTCCTGTCGATGGTGTACTTGCGTTTCAGATAGATCACGATCATGCACAGCAGAATCTGACACAGTGGGTGAATTCACGCTGGTTTGCACCCAACAGTTTTCGTAAGGACGGGGCAACAGGGAAATTCAACGGCGTCTATCTGTCGTATTTCACGTTCGATTCAATGACGCTGTCGGCCTACACCGGAAAACGTGGCGAACATTATTACGTTACGGTGGGGACCGGAAAGAATCAACGCACCGAACGCCGGACGCGGTGGTATCCTGCCAGCGGTAATTTCCAGCGATTCTTTGACGACGTGCTGGTACTTGCGAATACGGGGCTTCGTCGGGATTTTATGCTGGCGCTGGAACCATGGCCTTTACTGAAAGTTGTCGCGTTCGATCAGCAGATGCTCGCCGGATTGATGGCTCGGACATACGACATCGAACTGGATGAGTGCTTTGTCGATGGCAAGCAGCGAATTGATGCCGCGATTCATGCAGAAGTCTGCCAGCGGATCGGCGGCGATACGCAGGTCGTGAGTTCCGTGAACAGTCGTTACGACGCCATGACGTATAAACACCTGCTGTTGCCGGTCTGGCTGCTGGCCTGCCAGCACAACAACAAGACGTTTCAGGTGTTCATCAACGCAGCAACCGGCGAGGTTCAGGGAGAACGCCCCTACAGTGTCTGGAAAATTCTGCTCACGATTCTCCTGGCAATCATCGTGGCTGGCGGCATCTTCGCAGCGACGCAGAGCAACAGGCAATCGACTTCGGGATCGGCTCCGTCGCCGGATATCTCATTGCCGGCGGAACAGCCAGAGTGACGAATGGGCAATTCATTTGGCTCTGGAATCAGCCGCCCGAACGATTGATGAATGCGAGCTGACTTCAGATCCGGAGTCTGAAACCGCAGGCAACGTCACAAAAAACTCCGTGCCCTGATGTGTCGATCTGATCAGCGTGATTTCTCCTCCGAGTGCTTGTCGCGTGAGTTGGCGGCACACGAAGAGTCCCAGACCTGTGCCATGAGCTTTCGTGGTGTAGTAGGGCTGAAAAATCTGTTCCTGTGTTTCCTTCGGAATTCCGTGGCCTTCATCGCGCACAGTAATTCCGATTCGCGCAGGCACGAAATCAGTGTCCGCAATCAACTCTGTTGTGATCTCGATCGCCGCACCTTCATCCGTGGCGTCCAGAGCGTTGAGAATCAGGTTGAGCATCACCTGGACAAGTTGATCATACACCGTGCGGATATGCGGCAGGCTGGGAGCAAAGCTTGAAACAATGGTCTTACCTTTCCACCGTTTGTAATACTTGGCAATGTTCAATGCATCGTTGATCGCAGCATGCACATCGACGGTCGATTGCTGTTGGTTGGTTGGACGGCTGAATCCTGTCAACTCACGCAGCGTCCGCTGGATTCTGGTGAGTTGCCCATCGACCAGGTCCAGGCGTTGTTTTACGTAATCGTCGGAGTTTTTCCGACTGAGCATCTGGATGATAGAACTGATTGACGCCAGCGGATTGCCGACTTCGTGTGCGATCCCGGCAGCCAGCAATCCGAACGCAGCCTGCTTCTCCTGCTGGACGAGCATTGCCTGTGATTCCTGCAGCTCCTTCGTTCTGACCGCGATTCGGCGCTCAAGCAGTTGCTGGTTGGATTGCAGTTCTTCATTCAGGATTACCAGTTTTTGTCCGGCGGATCTGAGCAGCCCTGTCAGCGCGATAATGGCCCAGGCCGCCCAACCGAGGAAGACCAGCGTCAGAATCATAGTGACTTTATCTGATTCCTGCTGCGGTGCTGCAAACAGGCCCAGCATGATGTAGCTGATGGAGTGCAAGCCAAACGTGGCAAACGTCAGTCTCGGTGAATGGCGAATCGCGCAGACCAGCACCGAGAGAAAATAATAGAATCGAAACGGACTGCTGACACCCAGATCAAAATTGCAAAGCAGTCCGATGAACAGCGCCTCCATCAACGAGATGCCAATGCGGTATTCCTTCAGGAGGACCTTGCCCTTCCAACTGGCGAGCGTATCCACAAGCGCATAAACAGTGCCCAGCGCCAACATGCCGTTGAGCTCCGGACGTCCGAATTCCCGATCAACCAGATTGACGTACAAGCAGCCAACACACAAACCGAACCAGCGAATTCGCACGGTAATTGATTCCGCCTGAGCCTCGCGACTCGTCGGATCAAAATATCTCGCGGCCGCAGCCGCCGCTTTGAAGCTTGCTGGCAGCCGCATAATTCCCGAAGGGGTTTCCGGGTGTGGTTTTCGCGAAGTGCGATTCGGTTCAGCAGGACTCATGACATTCCTTATTATTTCGCGATCGACGGCAGGAATTCTTCGACGACATTCTCAACGTGAATTTGATGAATGAGCATGAACTGCCGGAGACAGGTCGGTTTACGGTATTCGTGACGGCTGCCCTCAATCTCTCGTCGTTGACTTTTACACTGTCTTTGAATGTTGCGAAACTCACGGCCACGGCGTCCGATACAAATGGCAGCACAAAACCCTCTTGTCGCGGCTATGATGGAGCGAGCCTGATATGAGTCGAGCGGTTAACGTACTGGCACTCGTAAGGGATGGTCAGAAATACATTTTCCTTTACGACGACAACAGCGTCCAGCAGGTTCTGTCTCAACTTGCTGAATTTGCAGGTGACCCGGAACTTGACTTTACATGGTACGATGCGGCAACATTGTCTCAACGCGTCCGTGATCTGCAGCGTGAAGAGGTTGATCTGGAAACCGAGGATTTCCCGACCTTTTTCTAGTTCGACTGTCCCATGTTCGAAGAAGGAAAGGGTCGGGAGTCTTTTTCGGAGAGTTACTTGGTGACAAACGCTGACGTTTCCGTCCGAAAAAGACTCCCGACCCTCTGCTTACACCTAAATCGCCAATATGGGACAGTCGAACTAGTGCTTTGTCTTGGTTGGGTTTACTAATCAGCCGCCGGGCGTTAGCCCCCGGTTTTCTCGATGAACCGGACGCTAGCGCGTTCCGGCTAATTGGTAAACTCGAAGTGGACAGAGCACTAGCCTTTGCCGGCTGGGCGTGCTGACGATCGGATTCGGAGACCTCCCATGCATGCAGCGATTCAGGCGTTTCTCAACTACTTGAAGATTGAACGCAATGCGTCCGAATTGACGATCAAATCGTACGCCGACGACCTGTCGCATACCATCGAATTTCTGCAGGAACAGACAGGCTCAGTGCCAGATCCGCGCCATATCGAGGTTGGAATACTCAGAGCATACGTCTCGTACCTGCATGAATGTGGCTACGCTCGAACCACCGTCGCCCGACGACTTGCGTGTCTTCGCAGTTTCTTTCGATACTGCAATCGTGAAGGCATTTGCGAAACCAATCCCGCCAAACCATTGCGGACGCCTCGAAGCGGTCGCAAACTGCCGCATTTTCTGACTACCGATCAGGTCAGCGCATTGCTCGTCGCCCCGCCGGCAAATTCCGATGCAGGACTGCGAGATCGAGCGATCCTGGAAACAATGTACTCGGCCGGACTTCGCGTTTCAGAAGTCGTCGGAATCGATCTAAAAGACTGGGATCGCTCATCGGGTATTCTGCGAGTTTTGGGTAAAGGGCGTAAAGAGCGAATTTCTCCGGTTGGAAGCTACGCCACGAAGGCTCTGGATCGATGGCTGGAGGTTCGCAGTCCTGATGCGAAAGCATCGGAAAAGCAACGATCGGCAATATTCCTCAACCGATTCGGGCGGCGGCTCACCACTCGCAGCATCGGGCGCATGCTGGAAACGCATATTCTGACGGCTGGTTTGTCGCAGCAAACCACCCCGCACACTTTGCGGCACAGTTTTGCGACACACCTGCTGGATGGCGGTGCCGACTTGCGCAGTGTTCAGGAATTGCTGGGACACAAGAGCCTCACAACGACGCAGATTTACACCCATGTGAGTACCCGTCGATTACGGGAAACCTACGAAAAGGCCCATCCGCACGCAGCAAAGAACCGCGCATCCTGATGAGGCTGTGGTTTGGAGAGACGAGACTGAGCAGGCACAGTCTCACTTCGGAAATTCGCATCGCCATTGTGAAGACGTTCTGCTACGCTCTGCCGGGTCGAAAATGACACTTTTACGACTACAGGATCGTCCCCTCTCCCCCCGCAATCGATTTTCCAACTGCACAATTTTTCCACGGGGGGAGAGGGCCAGGGTGAGGGGGATTTTACATTTGTTCTTCAGCTTCATTTGACAATAAACCGGTCAGCCCCCTGCCGTTGATGGCGTCAATCTTGAACGCGCACGGTATTAACAGTCATGGAAGACCTGAGATGTTCGACCGACCAGAACTAACGCTGCACGATGCAGGAATTCCTGTGACACGCGGGCGGTTGATGCGGTTTGCGGATGATCCGATTGCCTGCATGAGACAGCTCCATCGCGATCACGGTGATCTGGCGGTTTTCGAAGAAAACGATCAACGACTGGTCTTCGTGTTTTCGCCGGAACTCAATCGCGAAGTACTATGCAACGCGCAGGCCTTTGAATCGCGTTTCTTCGCTGTACGCGGCAATCGTAACTCTGCCCAACGCCGCGTGACGTCGGGGTTGCTCAGCCAGAACGGCACCGAGCATCGCGACGCTCGACGCATGATGAAAGATGTCTTTGCGAAGAAGATTCTTCCCGATTATCACCAGACAATTTGCCAGATCGCATGTGATCTGACCGACAATTGGAATGCAGGCGATGCGTGTGATCTGAACGCCGAAATGGTCCAGTTCATGCTCAAGATGACGGCCGCACTCCTGTTCGGCGTAGACGATGCAGCATTCGCATATCGACTGGGCGCGTTGATCGATCGCTGGGTTCATCGCAATCACGAAATCGGCATGGGAGCGTTAGTGTCTTCGCCGCAATTTGCGGAGGGCTATGACGATCTCCTGCAACAGGCCGAAGAACTGGAACATTCTGTGCGCGAAATGTTTCAGTCACATCGCAGCGCGGAACATGACCGGCTGAATATTCTGAGTCTGTTGTTTCAGGTTCAGCAGTCGCAGGGGCAACTCACTGACAATCAATTGACGGGTCATGCGACGTTGCTTTTCGCAGCCGCACACCTGACGACGGCACATACTTTCAGCTGGACGTTGTTCCTTTTGTCCCAGCATCCGGACGTGCTGCAGAAACTGCAGATGGAACTGAGCACCAAAGTGGCCGCAGAGATTCCGACGCTGGAAGAACTGGACGGCTTGCCGTATCTGGACGCCGTGATCAAGGAAAGCATGCGTGTCCTGCCGGCTTCGTCATATTCACAGCGAATCGCAGTCGAGCCGACTTCGCTTGGCCCCGTTCGCATGAATCCTGGCACTCCCGTAATCTTCAGCCAGTTCATCACTCATCACCGCCCGGACATTTACGTCGATGCCGACCGCTTCATGCCGGAACGCTGGGCGACAATCACGCCCTCCGCGTATGAGTATCTGCCGTTCGGTGCTGGCCCGAGAATGTGCATCGGGGCACCTTTGGCAATGGCTGAAATTCGAACTGCTCTGACCATTATGCTCAAGCGATTCAACTTCCAGATCCAGCCCATGAGTACCGTCAACGGGCATGTGATCTCCACGATGCTTGGCCCAACCAGCACAATCCCGGCCACCTTGCTGCCTTGCGAGAGTCTGCCAGTCAGTGTGCCCGTCTTCGGTTCAGTCCACAATCTGGTTCAACTGCCTGCTGCGACGCGAGCTGTTTCAATTCCGGTAGCGGCGTAGTCCTCATCGATACGGAATCGGGTCCACAACGTTCGCTTCGCTAAAGCCCTTGAGACGCAGTTGACACGAATCACATTCACCGCAGGAAATTCCTTTCGCATCAGGATCGTAGCAACTGTGAGTCAGTCCGTAATCGACTCCCAGACTGAGTCCCCGTCGAATAATGTCGGCCTTTGTCATGGAAATGAGTGGCGTGTGAACGGTCAAATGCTGGCCCTCCACGCCGGCTTTCGTGGCGAAGTTCGCCATATTTTCGAAGGCCGCGATGAATTCCGGACGACAGTCAGGATACCCGCTGTAGTCCACTGCATTCACACCGATGAATAGGTCATTGACCCCGATGGATTCTGCAACTCCCAGCGCGATCGAAAGGAAGACAGTGTTGCGCGCTGGCACGTAAGTCACCGGGATGCCCACAGACATTTCAGTCTCATTGCGATTGTGCGGA
>Ga0105048_10012640_pt1 | contig 13225 bp, 5 predicted proteins | sample MAT05_FD_78382 | JGI IMG/M metagenome (GOLD analysis project Ga0105048, IMG submission 78382) | Freshwater microbial communities from Lake Fryxell liftoff mats and glacier meltwater in Antarctica - MAT-05 | ecosystem: Environmental > Aquatic > Freshwater > Ice > Liftoff microbial mat | place...
AGCTTCTCCTTCACCTTGACCACGTTGGCGATCAGCACGTCGATGGCGGCGTGGGTGTGGCAGGTGAGGAACGCCCGGCACGGCCGCCCGTCGCGCATCGCCCCCTGGAGGCGGGCGAGCACGGCGAACGCGGTGGCGTACGACTTGCCCGTGCCCGGCGGCCCCTGGACGAGCAGCACCGGCGTGTCGGCGTGGCCGCCGATGAACGCCCGCTTGCCCGGCTCGAAGTCGTGCAGTAACCCGGCGTCGTGGAAGGCGTCGAGCCCGGCGAGGAACGCCACCTGCCCCGCCGACCCGGCCCCGTCGCCGGCCGCGGGCGGGTTCGCCAGCCGGTCGTAGAGGGCGTTCGGCTGACCGCCGCACAGCCCCTCCACGACCTTCGAGTGCCAGTAGCCGGAGATGTCGTTCGGGCACGGGTCGAGGGTGTACGCGGCCCCCGCGGTCAGCGGCCGGTTGATCGCCGAGAACACGAACGGCCGCATCGTGTCGTTGGCGAACCCGTCGGTCAGCTCGACCTCGGCGACCGCCTCCGCGGCCCGGCCGGCGGCGTCGGCGCGCGTCACGACCACGCGCCGGAACACGGCGCGGGTGCCGTAGAGCATCTGCTTCGGCGTCGGCGTGAACGGCGTCTGCTGGTCGGCCGCGAGCCGCTCGTCGGTCACCCACCGGCGGTACACGACCACCCGCGCGCCGTCCCGCAGCGTGGACAGCAGCAGCGCCTCGTGCAGGTCGCAGTCCACGCCGGCCGTCTCGACCCGCAGCCGGACTTGAAGCCCGCCGAACGTCGTCTTGCACTCGGCGTTCTGCTCCTTGCTCAGCTTCACCGGCTTGTCCGGGTCGGCGGCCTTGAGCGCCGCGACGTACCCCTCGCGCTTGAGCCGCCGCCGCTCGTTCTCCCGGTTCTGCTCCGCCACCTCGGGCGCCTGGTCGGCCTCGTCGTAGCGCACGAGCAGGCACTCGCCGGCGAGCACCCGCCGCTCCGGCTGGGCGTGCCGCGTCGCCTTCCAGTCGGCGAGCGCGACCAGCCGCTCGATGGTGACGAACTCGCCGAGTGCCTGGGCGAGGTCGCGGGCGGTGTCCTCGTAGGCCGCCACGTCCGGGAGCACGAACGGCGTCTTGGCCGTGTTCGGGTTCCCCCGCACCGCCCCGGCGACGTGCTCGACCGCCTCCAGCCGCCGCCCCTGGAACGCGGTCACCAGCTCGACCGTCGCCGCGCGGAAGGCGGCGAACTCGTCGCCCTTCGCGCGGGGCGGCAGACTCCCCCACGCGGCGTAGGCGTACTCCAGCGGCACCGAGCTGGCGAACCGCGCCCGCCGCGTGTACCACTCGGCCTGCCCGTCCTTGTCGATCTTCCCCAGGTAGTCGAACAGCCGGGCCTTGAACGTGGTGCGGAACGGGTGCGGCGTGTTCCAGTCGAACTTGAGGTACGCAGCCAGCGACTGGAGGCTCTGGCAGGTCATCGGGAAGTTCTGGAACGCCCGCACCTCGTCCGCGAGGTAGCTGGCGATCGGCGAGTCGAAGGCGGCGAGCTGGGTGAGGAAGTCGTACAGCGGCGGCGTCGCGCCGAGGACGGCGGGGAAGTTGCGGGCCAGCCCGTCGAGCAAGAGCCGCTGCTCGCGCCGGTCGAAGAACACGACGTGGATCGGGGCCGCCGTCTTGTCGGCCGCCGGGTCGGACGGGGCGGCCAGCTCGCCCACCGCGGCGAGGAGGTCGCGGGTCCAGCCGACGAACAGGTCGCGCTCCGCGGCGGCCGTGTCGGGCGGGCCGGCGGTCATCTTCACCACGGTGCGGCGGCGGACGGGCTCGCCGTTCTCGCACGCCACGACGAGCGCGCCGAGCAGGTACAGCCGGCCTTCGAGGTAGTCGAACTGGGCGTCGGCGTACACCCACACGAGGTTCGGGTTCAGGTCCGGCCGCGACACCGGCAGCGTGCTGTTCCCCTTGTCCGGGATGAACGGCAGCGCCGCGGTGCCGTCCTTCTTCGCGGAGCGGCGGAACTGCCGCGCCCGGTGGACCAGCTCGTCCAGCCGCGGGCCGACCGGCCAGGTGGCGGCGAGCCGCTTCACCGCCGCCTCGCGGCCCGGGGCCGGGACCAACTCGGTGTCGGTGCCGAAGTCCTTGAGCGCCGCCAGCTCGCCGACCGTCGCCACGCCGGCGCGGCGGAGGGCGTCCTTCTCGGTGCCGGTGAGGTACGGCAGCAGCGACAGGTCTTCGCGCTCCGCGCTCCACTTCATGCAGAACTCGGTGTACAGGCAGCCGTCGCACTTCGCCGACAGCGCGTACGGCAGGTCGTCGAACGGCGCGGCGGCGACGCGCCGGGCGGCCGAGGCCGGGCCGAGGACGAGGTCGCGGGCCGACTGGGCGTACGCCTCCGGGTCGGCGACAACCTCCAGCAGGAACCCGGTCAGCCCGAACGCGGTCTTCGCGGCGTCCCGCAGCGGGGCCGCGGCGGCTTCCTCCTCCGGCGTCGGCTCGACCGGCGGGCGGAACAGGATGCCGGTCCGCGTCGGGGCGTGGGCGACGCCCGCGGCGGCGAGGTGCGCCTCCAGCATGAGCCGGTAGAAGGTCACTTGCAGGCGGTGCTCGACCTTCGCCGCGGCGGTCGCCTTCATGTCCGCGATGAGCGGGTGAAGGGTGCCGTCGGCCGCCCGCTCCAGCTTCAGGAGGTCCACGTCGCCGCGGAGCCGCCAGCCGTGCAGCTCCACGTCCAGCCGGACCTGGAACAGCAGCACCGCCGCCCCCGGGGCAAGGGCGCGGGCCTCGGCGGCGACGGCGGCGTTGTTCGCCGGGCGGGCGTGCGAGCCGCCGGCCAGGGCCGAGTAGTCCACCGCCCGGAAGCGCTTCGACAGGTCGGCCGCGACGGCGTCTTCGAAGTCCTTGCCGGACTTCGACAGCAGCGGCGTGATGCGCTGGGGGGCGACGCCGAACGGCTCCATGAACTCCTGCCCGGCGCGGTCGGCGAGGCGGAAGCGGAGGTAGCGCTCGCACTGCTCCAGCCGGACGAACTGCGTCACGTCCGTCGGGGTGAGGCGGAGGGCGCTGGCCGGGAGTACGGGGAGGGGAACGGGCGGCGGCATCGGGAACCCGGGGCGTGTGGGGCCGGCGTCCCGCCCCGGTGGTCGCACCCCGATAATACCGGATGCGCTCCTCGAATCACACCGGCTCACCCGACCGGGTCGAGGCCGGTGAGCGTCCCCGTGCCGGAACTGAACCGGTCGGTTTCGACCCCCAGCCGCTGCAACATGCTGACGTAGAGGTTGCACAGCGGCGGCGGGTTCTGGGGGTCGAAGCGCAGGTGCCGCCCGTGCCGGAACCCGCCGCCGGCGAGGAGCACCGGCAGGTTCCGCACCGAGTGGCTGCTGCCGTCGCCCAGGTTGCTCCCCAGAAACACCGTCGTCCGGTCGAGCAGGGTCGCACCGTCCTCCCGCGTCTGCCGCAGCTTCGCCAGCAGGTCGCGGACGGTCGTCATCGTCTCGCGCTCCACGGTCATCAGCTGCGCGAGCTTCCCCGGGTCGCGGCCGTGGTGCGACAGGTCGTGGTGGCCGAGCGTCACCCCCGGGATCGGCGGGACGTAGGTCGAACCCCCCAGCATGATCGTGACCAGCCGCGTCGAGTCGGTCTGCAGCGCCAGGTGGGTGAGGTCGAACAGCAGCCGGGTGCGGCCGAGCAGGTCCGCGGCGTTGGGGATGTCCCGCGGCGGCTCGACACTCACCTTCGGCTTCGGCGTCCGCGCCCACGTCTCGTCGCGCGCCAGCCGCCGTTCCAGGTCGCGGACGCTGGTCATGTACTCGTCGAGCCGGTCGCGATCGCCGGCGCCGAGGCCCGTTCGCAGGGCCGCGGCCTGACCGCCCACGTCGTCGAGGATGCTCCGGCCGTCCGCGAGGCGGGCGACCTGCGACCGCACCTCTTCGGGCCGGCCGTCGAGGAACAGCCGGGCGAACACCCGCGACGGCGACGTGGCCGCGGGCACCAGCGCGCCGGTCCGGGTCCACGACAGGCCGGCCCCTTCGCCCGACAGCGCCAGGCTCGGGAACCGCGTCCGGCCGCCGACGTGCTCGGCCGCGAACTGATCGACCGAGATCGAGTTGCGGAACCCGGGGCGGCCGGCGTTCTGCGCGCCGGTCAGGAAGCTGGCGGACGCCTGGTGCGCGAACCCCGGACTCATCCCGGCATGCGCCAGCCCGGACACCACGGTGAAGTCGCGGCGGAAGTCCTTGAGGACGTCCAGGTAGGGGGTGGGTTCGTAGTCCGCGCCGTCCTTCTCCGGGAAGAAGTAGGCCGGGTGCAGCCCCAGCGGCGTGCAGATGCAGACCATGCGGCGCCGCGGCTGGGCGGCGCGGTCGTCGCCGCGCGCGAAGGCGTCCAGGCAGGGGAGCGCCAGCGACACGCCGGCGGCGCGGAGGAGCGTGCGACGGTGGAGGGTCATGGGGTTACCTCGGGCATCGGGTTCCGCTCAGTAGCCGCCCCGGGGCGTTGCCCCGGGCTATGCTGTCCCAGCCCTTCGGGCTGAAGAGGCGCCGCTGGTTTTCAGGCCAACGGCCTGGGACAACATAGCCCGGGGCAACGCCCCGGGACGGTTGCGGGTCCGCCGGGTTCGGTATCACTTGCTCTGAAACACCCGGCTCTGCACGATCTCGTGGACCAGCGCCCGGAAGCCGTAGTTCTGCCCGCGAACCCGGGCGACGATCGCCTCGACCTCCGGCCGATCGGATGTCGCGGCCGCGCCGCCGGTGGCGTAGGTCAACAACCGCTGCGTCATCGCGCGGGCCAGTTGGTCGCGGTCGCGCAGCAGGAGTTGCCGGAACTCGTCGATGCCCGTGAACCGCGCCCCGTCCGGCATCACGTCGGCCGGGTTCACGGGCGGACCCTTCTTGTACCGCATCGTGCGGCCGTCCACGACCGCGGGGCCGCCCGCGCCGACGCTCCGGTAATACTCGCGCCAGCCGCCGATCACGTCGAAGCTCTCCAGGGCGAACCCCGGCGGGTCGATCTTCGCGTGGCAGCCCGCGCACTCGGCCCGCTGCCGGTGCTTCGCCAACTGCTCGCGGATCGTCGTCGCCCCGCGGATGTCCGGCTCGACGGCCTCCACGTCCACGGTGGGTTTCGGCGGCGGCGTGCCGAGGATGCGGTCGAGCACCCACGACCCGCGCTGGACCGGCGACGTTGTCGTGCCGTTGGCCGTCACCTTCATCACGGCGGCCATCGTGAGCACGCCGCCGCGGTGGCTCCCCGGCGGCAGCGCCACCCGTCGGAACTCCTGGCCGGTCACGCCGGGGACGCCGTAGTGCCGGGCCAGCCGGCCGTTGAGCACGGTGAAGTCGGAAGCCACGAACGTCGTCAGGCTCAGGTCGTTCCGCAGCACCTCGTCGAAGAACAGCTGCGCTTCCTTCACCATCGCCGTCTTCAGGATGTCGTCGTACTCCGGGTAGAGCGCCGGGTCGGGGGCGGTGTCGTCGATCTTGCGGAGGTCGAGCCACTGGCCGGCGAAGTTCTCCGTGAACGCGGCCGCTTTGCGGTCCTTCAGCATCCGCTCGACCTGCCCGCGGATCGTACCGGCGTCGTGCAACTTTCCCGCCGCGGCGAGGGTGGTCAGCTCCTCGTCGGGCATGGAGCTCCACAAGAAGTACGAGAGCCGGCTGGCGAGGGCGAAGTCGTCGAGCCGGCCGGGCCGCTCGCGCAGGAAGAGGAAGTGCGGCGAGACGAGCGCGGCCTTGTACCCGACGCGCATCGCCTGCTCGAACGAGAAGCCGGCGTCCAACTTGGCCTTCACGCGGGCCAGGAACGGCCGGACCTCCTCGTCGGTCACCGGGCGGCGGAAGGCCCGGGGGAGGAAGCCGCGGAGGAGGCGTTCGGCGTCCGCCAGCGGTTGCGCCGAAACGACATCCAGGCGGTTCTTGTCTTCCGGCGTCGGGGCGGGCGCCTGCTTCAGGTCGCCGAACAACCGGCGGTGGCTTGCTGGCGGCCAGGTGTCGTGCAGCGGCCCCTCGACCTCGACCCACTGCACGGCCAGCCCCGGGCCGGTGTACTTGTCCGCCCCCACCTTCTCGATCACCGGCGGCGTGACGCCGAGCCCGTCCACGACGAGCCGCATGCAGTTCTTCGCCTCCAGCTTCTCGACGAACTCGATCACCGTCGGCCGGCCGGGGGGGATGTCGTGGTACCCCAGGATGCGCTCCTCGGTCACGGCCGTGAGGGTGCCGGCGGTGACGTGGAAGGTGACTGGCTTGTCCGTCTGGAAGGCGTAGGCGGAGATGCGGACGCGGTAGTTGCCGCGGAAGTGCGTGCGGAAGTTCCACAGCGTGACCTGGATGTTCGCCGACACCCACGAGCCGAAGATGGCGACCGAGTCTTCCAGGTGGCGGTAGACGCTCCCGGTGGGCCGCACCGACTTCTCGTCCTTGATGTCGAAGCGATTCTTCAGCAGCCACGGCCTCGGCCCGTTGGCGACCGCGGCGTCGAGCACCTTGTCGGCCGCTTCGAGGTACTGCTCCATCAGGAACGACGAGACGTGCAGCGCCTCGGCGGCGTTGTCGAACCCGTTCGCGGACTGGTCCGCGGGCAGCAGGTCCGTCAGGTCGATCTCCACGCCGAGCAGGTCGCGGACGGTGTTCTCGTACTCGGTGCGGTTGAGCCGGCGCAGCGGGACGCGGCCGTGGGCGGCGTTCCGCGCGGCCTCGGCCGCCGCCACCCGGCCGTTGACCCACCCCGTCAGGGCCGCGACGTCCTTCTCCGGCGGCCGGGCCTTCCCCGGCGGCGGCATGGTCCCGGACTCGACCTGATCCAGCGCCGCGGCCCAGCGCTCCCGGTTGGCCTTGTCGTCGAAGTCCGCGGTCAGGCTGTCGGTGCGGAACTTCCCCTTCGGCTTGTCGCCGGTGTGACATTTCTGGCAGTGCTGTGCGAGGAACGGCGCGGCCGGCCCGTCTTTGGGGGCGGGTTCGGCCGGCCCGCTCCACCCCTGGCCGTGCAGCCCGAGCCCGGCGACCAGCGCGACCATCCCGACGTACCGACCGCGTCGCGGGCGGGGGTGATGGGTCCGATTCGGTGGCGATTGTCTCGCGGCCATGGTCCGATCCCCCGATTCGTTCTTCCGGCTGCTGGACGACCGAGGTGCGGTGCGGTGGGACTGCGGCGGTTCGATCAGTTTACCAGCGGCGGCCGCGGCAGGAGAACGACAATTCCCGACAGGCGGCTCGCCGACACCCCCCGGCCGCGTCCAGATCACGTCGAGAGCGGCCGGAGCACGGGGCCGCTATAACCGACACTTACGGATCAACCGGCAGCGCCGATCGCTTTCCCCCAATCCCTTCGTCCGGATTTTGTTGCTTGTTCCATTCAACAAGTGTAGAAGTAACGCCTGTCTCGGACGTACCAGGGCAACCACCGCCTCACGTCGGTCTCGCGGCCTATCCGCGCGGCTCGCCGGCTGTGCGGTGTTTCCCCCACGCCTTCATCCCGGTGAGTGGGACCGGTCCGTGCCCCTCCCCGCCGCGACGACCCGCCCGTATTGGGGCTGTCGGTGATGCGTTGATCCCCCGCCCGGCTGACCCGCACCAGGTGCCTCTCCATGTCGTCCAACAAGTCGCTCGCCGCCCGCCTCCTCACCCGCGCCTTCCGCACGCGCACGGCCGCCCCCATCCGCTAGCGCGCGACGCAACCGGTTGGCGCGGTCGGCGGCCGAATTGAGGAGTTGGAGGACCGCAGCGTCCCGGCGACGTTTCACGTGGCGTTGACCGGTCACGACGCCACCGGGCTGGGGACGATCGCCTCGCCGTACCGCAGCATCCAGAAGGCCCTGGACGTCGCCAACCTCGACGCCGGCACCCCGCACGCGATCAACGTCGCGGCCGGCACGTACAGCGTGTTCGGCACGGACAACGGGTTCGGGATCGGGAATTCGGCCACCCTGACCCCCAACCGGAACGGACTGACCCTCGACGGCGGGTGGGACGCGGCGTTCACGACGCAGACGTTCGGGAGCACGACGTACATCCCGCAGACGAACATCGACAACAGCACCCCTCGCGGGTCCACCCCCGATGTCATCGTCTACGCGAGCGGGGTCACGGTCCGCGGGTTCACGTTCGTGTTCGACGGCCAGGTCGGCGCCGGTGGCACCCGCCTGAGCGGCGGGTTACAGGCGGAGGCGCCGAGCACTGTCTTCACCCGGAACACGATCGAGGTCGGCTTCTCGAACGGCAACCCGCGGTCGGCGGGGATCGTGATCCACAGCCCGTCCGGCGGGTCGTCGGCCGGCGTGCAGGTGACGAACAACACGATCGTGGCCAACGGCGGCGCGGTCTTCGCCTTCGCCAACGGCTCGACCGGCATCTTCGTGAACCCGGACACGTTCGGCCGCGTCACGCCGATTATCATCAGCGGGAACGACATCAGCGGCCCGAACCTCGGCGTCGGCATCGCCCTCGACCGGCTGAGCTACGTGACCGTGGACGGGAACACGATACAGCGGACCGGGGCGGTCGCGGGCAGCTTCCCGCTCATCGACCTCCGGCAGGCGACCGCCGGTCTGGGCACCTACGGCCCGCAGACCGGCATCGTCATCACGAACAACACCCTCGACGGGCTGGACGGCTCGGCCGCCGGCAGCATCGGCATCGACCTGAGCGCCCGGAACGCACCGATCGACCAGGTGACCGGTGTAACGATCGCAGGCAACTTCATCCGGGACGTGGCGTTCGGGGTCGTGAGCAACAAGCCGACGGTTCAGGGCTCCGGTGTCAACGCCACCGGTAACTCGTTCACCGGGATCACGAACAAGGCCGTCGCGTTCACCGGCACGGGGACGATCAACGCCTCCGCCAACTGGTACGGGTCGAGCGCGTTCGCCACGGTCAACGGGCTGATCTCCGGCACCGTGGACTTCACCCCGTACCTGAACCTCGGCACCGACACGGCCCCCGGCACCACCGGGTTCCAGGGCGACTTCTCGAGCCTCGTCGTCCACCCCAGCGGGGCGCAGTCGGGAGCCACGCCGCGGATCACCGAGGGGTACAACGCGCTCGTCAGCCCCGGCACCCTCCGCGTCCTCCCGGGCACCTACACCGAGTCCGTCAACCTCGCCGCGGGAGCGGACAAGGCCGTCACCCTCGCCGCCGGAGAGCCCGGGGCAGGTCACCCTCAACGGCAACCTCACCTTCAGCGCCAACGACACCCTACCCATCGAGATCGGCGGTACGAACGCGGCCACCAACTACGACAACTTCGTCGTCTCCGGCACCGTCACCCTCGGCGGCGCGGCCCTGAGCCTCGCCCAGTTCGGCGGGTTCAGCGTCGACCCGGGCGTCCTCCAGGCCTACACGATCGTCGACAACGACGGCTCGGACGTCGTCATCGGCACCTTCGCCGCGCTGCCCGAAGGCACGCCGATCGTGTACGCCGGCGGCACCGTCTACATCTCCTACAGCGGCGGCGACGGGAACGACGTGGTTCTCTACTCGCAGCCCTTCGTCAACGGCACCCCCGCGGCGGACACGTTCGTCTTCCGGCAGGTGAACAGCATGACGGGCGTCTTCGAGCTGAGCATCAACGGCGGCGCGTTCGTCAACCTCGGGCCGATCAGCGGGGCCACGATCAACGGCCTCGGCGGGAACGACACGCTCACCGTGGACTACGTCCACGGCACCGCCGTGCCGACCGGCGGGCTGGTCTACAACGGCGGCGACCCGACCACCGGGCCGGGCGACGTGCTGCAGGTCGTCCGGTCCGCCGGGGCGTTCACCGCCGGCACCGTCACCCACACGTTCACCAGCCCGTCGGCCGGGAGCGTGGACGTGGACGGGCGCGTCGTCACCTACACCGGGCTGGAACCGGTCCTCGACACGCTCGTCGCCGGGAATCGGGTGTTCACGTTCACCGGCGGGGCCGAGACGATCGCCGTCACCGACCCGACCGCCGCGGACGGGCTGTCCCGCATCGACTCGACGCTCGGCGAGATGGTGGACTTCGCCAACCCGACCGCGTCCCTGACGATCAACGCCGGCACCGGCGACGACACGGTCACGATCACCGCCCTGGACGTCGGGTTCGGCGCGTCGCTGACCGTCAACGGCGACGCCGACACCGACGCCGTCACCCTGAGCGCCGCGATCACGTATGCGGCCGGGAACAACCTGACGGTGTCGGCCGAGACGATCAGCGTCACCGGGGCGCAGTTGCTCGGCGGCGCCGGCGCGGTGACCCTCACGGCCGGGCAGAGTGTGGCGATCAGCGCGAACGTCACCGGCGGCAGCGGCGGGGTGAACGTCACCGGGTCTGGGACCGCGGCGCTGGACACCGACGGCGTCACCGTGGCCGGCGGGGCCGTCGTCACCACCACCGGGAACGGGAACGTCGTGCTCGCCGGCACCGGCGGCGGCGGGGCGGGGTTCAACAACCTCGGCGTGCTCGTCCAGACCGGGGCGACGGTGTCGGCTGGCGGGTCCGGCACGGTCACCGTCACTGGGTTCGGCGGCGCGGCCGGGGCCGGCGGCAACATGGGGGTGAACGTGTCCGGGTCCGCGGTCACGTCGGCCGGCGGCACCGTGACCGTGACCGGGACCGGCGGCGGCGCCGGCGCCACGAACAGCAACTACGGCGTTCTCGCCGACGCGGGCGGCACCATCTCCGCGGGCGGCACCGGGGCGGTGTCCGTCGCCGGCACCGGCGGGGCCGGGACCGGCTCGGCCAACATCGGCGTGTTCGTCACCGGCGGCACGATCACCGGCGCCGGCACGGTCGGCGTGGCCGGGGTCGGCGGCACCGGCGGGGCGTCGTCGTTGAATGCCGGCGTCCGCGTGGACGGGGCCGGCACCGTATCCGCCACCGGGGTCGGCGGGCTGACCGTCACCGGCACCCGCGGCAACGTCAACGCCCCCGGCGTCCTCGTCCAGGACGCCGGCACCACCGTCTCGGCCGTCGGCCTCGCCACGTTCAACGGGCCGTCGGCGTCGGACATCACCATCGCGTCGGACGCCACGGCGAACTTCGGCAGCCTCACCGCGAGCGCCGCCGGCGCCACGGTCACGGTGTTCGAGGACTCGGCCACCGCGGTGAACACGATCACCGCGACCACGATCAACCTCACGTCGGCCGGGGCGATCAGCGACAACAACGTCGGGGCGAACAACCTCACCGGCACGACGGCGACGCTCGCCGCCGCCGGCGGCATCGACCTCGACACCACCCTCGCCACCCTCACCGCCACCACCAGCGCCGCCGGGGCGGTCACGATCGACGAGCTCGACGCGATCACGCTGACGAGCGTGACCAGCAACAACGGCCTCATCACAATCACCGCCGGCGGCACCATCACCGCCACCAGCGTCGTGTCGAGCACCGACAGCGACGCGAACGACATCACCCTGACCGCGACCGGCGGCGGCAACGTCGTCGTCGCCGTCATCAACGCCGGGACGACCGCGGGCGACGTGTTCCTGTCGGCCGACACCGGGCCGACGGGTTCGATCACCGACGACAACGTCGATACCACCCGGATCACCGCCGACGTGGTGACGCTGACCGCGTTCGTGGACATCGGCCTGCCGCTGTCCGGGCCGCAGGTCGAGGACATCGACACGGCCGCGAACACCATCCTCGCCAGCACCACCAACAGCCCGAACGCGAGCACCCACGGCATCTGGATCGACGAACTGAACACCGTGACCCTCCAGTCCGTGACCACCGCCGACGGGCTGATCCGCATCACCACCGGCGGGGCCACGCTCGCCCAGAGCGTCGCCGCCGCCGGAGCCGGCCGCAACGTCACCGTCATCGACGCCACCGGCGACCTGACCGTGGTCTTCGTCACCTCGGCGGTCGGGAACGTCACCCTCACGGCCACCACCGGGAGCATCCTGGACGACGCCGTCCAGGCGACCCGCATCGGCGGGGCTACGGTGACCCTAACCGCGAACCTCGGCACCGTCGGCAGCGCGGCGACCGGCGACATCGACACGGCGGCCGCGAGCCTCACCGTCTCGGCCGGCGGCAACGCCTCGGTCAACGAACTCGACGGGGTGAACGTCAACTCGGCGGCGGTCGGGGCGAACGTGTTCGAGCTGGCGACCTTCGGCAGCACCACCCAAACGGGCGGCATCACGGCCGGCGGATTCCGCCTCACCGGGTTCGGCACCGCCACCCTGACCGGGGCCAACGCCGTCGGCACCCTCGCCGCGAACCGGACCGGGGACCTGACCTTCGCCAACGTCGGCACCCTCGTGGTCGGCACCGTCACCGGGTTCACCGGCACCACCGTCGGGGTCACCGTCACCGGGGCGACCGACGTCAGCACCGGGAACGCTGGGTCGAGCGCGCTGCTGACCGTCGCCAGCGCGGTGAGTGGGAGCGGGAACGTCGTCCTCACGTCGGACCAGGACTTCACGCTCAACACCGGCGTCACCGTCGCCAGCACCGGCGGCACGGTGGCCGTCAACGCCGACCTGGGCGTCGACCTCGACACCACCGGCGCCACGGTCAACATCAACGGCCCAATCACCTCGGCCTCGGTCGCGCCGAGCGCGGTCACGATCAACACCGGCGGCGACGCCGACACGATCACCGTGACCCAGACGGGCGCGTCGAACCTCGACGTGTTCGGCGGCGGGATCGTCGCCCCGGCGGTCGGGTTCGACCAGGTGACGGTCGTGTTCGGGAACCTCGGGGCCGGGTTCGTCCGTCTCAGCAACAGCGGCTCCGACAACTACCACGCCACCGTGGACGGCGCCGCCCAGACCGGGCCGCTGACGATCCACGCGAACACCCTGCTGAACGAGCTGAACGCCGCGCTGCCGAGCACGGCCAGCGGGGTGCGGCGGGTGAGTGTGAACGCGGCCACGGTCCTCGACTACATCCCCGCCGGGGCCACGCTCACCGAGCTGTCGCTGCTCGGCGGCACCGCCGCGGACACCTACTTCGTCCAGTTCACCGACACCGCGAGCAACGCCCTGTCGCTCCTCCCGGCGCTGGTGAACGTGACCGCGAACGGGGCCGCCGACGCCGCCCGCGTCTACGGCACCAGCAGCCCCGACACGATCGGCGTGAACACCGGCGACAACGACCGCGTGACCTCGGCCGGCGTCGCCGTTCAGTACGACGGGAACCTCGAAGCCCTGACCGTGTACGGGAAGGGCGAGACCGGCCAGCCCGGCGACACGTTCGCCGTCCGCCCCGACCAGCAGACGGCGATCACGATCCACGGCGGCACGCCGATCATCTACCCCGGCGACACCCT
>Ga0105048_10012642_pt1 | contig 13224 bp, 14 predicted proteins | sample MAT05_FD_78382 | JGI IMG/M metagenome (GOLD analysis project Ga0105048, IMG submission 78382) | Freshwater microbial communities from Lake Fryxell liftoff mats and glacier meltwater in Antarctica - MAT-05 | ecosystem: Environmental > Aquatic > Freshwater > Ice > Liftoff microbial mat | place...
GCCCGAGCTGGCCGCGCGCTACCCGCTGGCCATGATTTCGCCGCCGGCGCGTCATTTCCTGAACAGCACTTTTGTCAACGTCGACAGCCTGCGCGCGGCAGAAAAAGAACCGCGCCTGGAGCTTCACCCCAGCGACGCGGCGGCGCGTGGCATCCGCAGCGGCACCCACGTGCGGGTGTTCAACGAACGCGGTGAATACCTGTGCAAGGCGGATGTGAGTGAGCGTGCGCGTCCCGGCGTGGTCAACGGCCTGGGCGTATGGTGGCGCAAGATGGGTCTGAACGGCACCAACGTCAACCAGCTCACGCACCAAGGGCTGACCGACATCGGCCGCGCACCGGTGTTCTACGACTGCCTGGTCGAGGTGCAGGCCGCTTGAAGTGCACATGCTGAACGGCACATGCTGAATTGCCCATGCAACAGCGAGGCTGGCTGATGGCGGCGGGCGGCCTGCTGGGCACGGCGCTGCTGGCGGTCGGCGCCGTGTGCCTGGGCAGCGGCTGCAGCACGCTGGGCTACTACGCCCAGGCCGTCAACGGCCACCTGGACTTGCTGCAAAGTGCACGCCCCGTGGCCACCTGGACTGCAGACCCCGCCACGCCACCGGCCCTGCGCGAGCGCCTGTTGCTGAGCCAGCGCATGCGCGACTTCGCCAGCCGCGAACTGAAGCTGCCCGACAACGACAGCTACCGGCGATATGCCGACCTGAACCGCAGCGCTGCGGTCTGGAACACCGTCGCCGCACCCGAGCTGGGCCTGACGCTGAAAACCTGGTGTTTCCCGGTCATGGGCTGCGTGGGCTACCGCGGCTATTACACGCAGGCGCCGGCCGATGCACTGGCCGCAGAACTGCGGGGCCAGGGTTGGGAAACGCTGGTCTACGGCGTGCCGGCCTACAGTACGCTGGGCTATAGCAACTGGGTCGGTGGCGACCCGCTGCTGAACACCTTTGTCGGCTGGAACGACGCCGATCTGGCGCGCATGATCTTCCACGAGCTGGCGCACCAAGTGGCCTACGCCAGCGACGACACCACCTTCAATGAAAGTTTTGCCACGGCCGTGGAGCGCATCGGCGGCCGGCTGTGGCTGCAGCAGCACGGCACCGAACAGTCGCGCGCCGAACACAGCTTGCGCGAGCAGCGGCAGATCGACTTTCGCGCCTTCACGCTGCGCTGGCGCGGTGAGTTGGACAGCCTGTACAAGAGTGAGCGGCCCGATGCCGACAAGCGCGAGCGCAAGGCCGAGTTGATGGCCCAGATGCGCGCCGAGTACCAGACGCTGAAGGCCCAACGCTGGGCTGGGTTTGCCGGCTACGACGGCTGGTTTGCACGCGCCAACAATGCAGCATTTGCCGTGCAGGCGGCGTACAACGAACTGGTGCCGCAGTTCGAGCGCCTGTTTCAACAGCAGGGCAGCGACTTCACGCGCTTCTATGCCGAGGTGAAGCGCCTGGCCCGCTTGCCCAAGGCCGAACGCCGCGCCACACTCGAATCCACACCCTGACGAGGACCACCACCGTGCCCGACATCCGCATCCACCGCGACCACACCCTGGGGTTGCCCAAGGCCCGAAAGATCGCGTGGCAATGGGCCGAGCAGGCCGAAGACAAGTTCGACATGGCATGCACCGTGATCGAAGGTCAGACCAGCGACACGGTGGAATTCACACGCAGCGGTGTCAGCGGCCGGCTGATCGTGGCCGCGGACCACTTCGACCTGGAGGCCAAGCTCGGCTTCCTGCTGGGCGCCTTCAGCAAGACCATCGAAGGCGAGATCACGAAGAACCTGGACACGCTGCTGGCGGCGCCTGCGGCTGCGGCGGGTGCAAAGGGCGAAAAGGCGGCCACGGCCCCTGCCGCGCCCGCCAAGAAGGCGCCAGCGAAGAAGACCAAGCGCTGAACATCGGCAGACCTTCGCCCCGCTCAGGCTGGCAGCCTGAAGGCCACGATCAGCACCACGGTGGCCGCACACATCGTCGCGTTGGCCACGTTCACCCACACGGCCGAGTTGAAACGCCGGCCATTGTGTTCGTGCAGCCAGGCCGCCATCGTCAGATTGGCGCCCGCCCAGGTGCACCAGGTCAGCAGCGAATGTTGGCTCGAGTCGCCCTGCTGCCAGATGGCCCACATGGCCGGCAGGTAACACAGCACACGCACCGAGCTGAAGCCGGTGAAGGCCCAGGTCAGCACACGCAGGTACAGCGCACGCGAGAACAGGCGCGGCCGCGGTGCGTGCAGGGGCCTGCCGTCGCGCCCCAAGGTGTGCTCCTGCGGGATCATGGCGTGACCAGGAACACACGCGTGAAGCCGTTGTCCTGCAGCCGGTTGGCGACCACGGCCGCCAGACGCAGGTCGGCGCCGCGCACCAGCACGGGGGCCGTGTGGTCCAGGCTGTGGGCGGCTTGCAGGCCATACACGGTGAGCACGGCCATGTCGGCGTTGGTGGCGGCGTCGAAGCTGCCGTCGACCTGGGTGCGGATGGCAGATTCACCCAGGGCCCGCTCAAGCTGATCGGCCTGGGCGGCCGAGGCGTAGCGGCCGGCGCGTGTCTTGGCGCCGGCGTCTGCGGGCATGACGCCGGGGTCCGACGGCATGACAGCACCATCGTCGTCCAGCAAGGGTGCGGTGCTCGCCGCCGTGCCAAGGCCGTTCCAGGGCCGGGTGTCGGCTTCGCTGCTGCCGCCGCAGGCGCTGAGCAGCGGCATGCCCAGCGTCGCCAGCAAGGCCAGCAGCCGCAAGGGCTGCGGTGCAGGGGTGCGGATGGGGTTGGTGTGCATGGGAGAGTCCTCCGTCAGGGGCCGCGGAATTGCCGCCCTCACTGGGGAATACGCCGTTCGCCGCCGGCACCGGACATCGCCCACCTCCCTCGCAGGGGGGATGTCTTTTGGCCGAGGGGCGGCGCGCCGGGCCGCCACGCCGGCAAGCAATGGCCGCTACGATGGCAGCCGCCAACGTCTGCAGCCAAGCTTCCTGAGGGTAAGAAGGGTCAGAAGGGTCAGAAGGGTCGGATGGGTCAGATCACCGCTCTCATCGCGCGCGCCAACGGTGGTGAGCGCGAAGCCCTGGACGCCTTGTTCGAGGCGCTCTACCCCGAGCTGAAGCGCCTGGCCCGTGCCCGACTGGCCCGCCACCAGCGGGGCACGCTGATGGAAACCACGGCCTTGCTGCACGAGTGCTACCTGCGCTTCCTGGAAACCGGTAGCCTGAAGCTCGGAGACCGCGCGCATTTCATCGGCTATGCCGCGCACGTGATGCGCTCGGTGGTGGTCGATGGCGTGCGTGCCGCCAAGCGCGAACGCCGCGGCGGCGATGCCCAGCACGTGTCCATCGACACCGAAATTGCCGACGCGCTGGCGCTGCCCGAGGACGAGATCCTGGACATCGACCGCGCACTGCACGACCTGGAGCAACTCGAACCCCGACTGGCCCAGGTGGTGGAGATGCGCTACTTTGCCGGCATGAAGGAAACCGAGATCGCGGCCGCTTTGGGCGTCACCGAGCGCACGGTGCGGCGTGACTGGGAAAAGGCGCGGCTGCTGCTGGCGCACGCGCTGAAGGGCTGATTGGCCGCAGGGCGTGTCCGGTTACTGGCGCCAGAAGCGTATCAACTCCATGACGCATGCCGCATTGCCATGAAGCCGCTGGCCGACCTGTCCAACGACTGGCCCGCGATCAGCCGCCTGCTTGACGAGGCGCTGGCGCAACCACCCGGCGGGCGCATGGCCTGGGTCGACGCGCGCGCGGGCCTCAGCGCCTCGCAGCGCGACACGCTGCGCAGCCTGCTTGCCGCGCCGGGCGGCGCAGAGACCGACGACTTCATGCAATCGTTGCCCTGCATGGCGCACACGACTGACGAAGCAGCCGAAGATGGCCCGCTGCCCGGCGATGCCGTGGGCCCCTGGCGGCTTGTGCGCCTGCTGGGCGAAGGTGGCATGGGCAGCGTGTTCCTGGCCGAGCGCAGCGATGGCCTGCTGACGCGGCAGGTGGCGCTGAAGCTGCCGCGCCTGGGCTGGCTGGCTGGCCTGGCCGAGCGGCTGGCGCGAGAGCGCGACGTCCTGGCGGCGCTGGAGCACCCGCACATCGCGCGGCTCTACGACGCCGGCGTCGACGCCGGCGGCCGGCCCTGGCTGGCGCTGGAGTTTGTCGACGGCGAGCCTTTGACGAGCTGGTGCGCGCTGCACGGCAGCAGCGTCGCTGAGCGCCTGCAGCTGCTGCTGCAGGTGGCCGATGCGGTGTCGGCGGCGCACGCGCGGCTGGTGGTGCACCGCGACCTGAAGCCGGCCAACATCCTGGTCACGCCCGAGGGCCGTGCGATGCTGCTGGACTTCGGCATTGCCGGCCTCGTGCAGCCCGACGGCGCCGCCGGCGCCACCGTGCTGGGCCCGCGCGCGCTGACGCGCGACTACGCCAGCCCCGAGCAGGTGCGCGGCGAGCCGCTGGGCACGGCCACCGACGTCTACAGCCTGGGCGTCGTCGCCTACGAGCTGCTGGCCGGCGCGCGCCCTTACCGCCTGCGGCGGGACAGCGCGGCGGCACTGGAAGACGCCATCGAACACGACGACGCCCCGCCGGCCAGCCGCGCCTGCACCGATGCGGCGCGGCAGCGCGCGCTGCGCGGCGACCTCGACGCGATCCTGGCCAAGGCGCTGCGCAAGCGGCCGGCCGAGCGCTACGCCAGCGTCGATGCCTTCGCGCAGGACCTGCGCCACCACCTCGCCCACGAGCCGGTGCAGGCACAGCCCGACCGACTGGCCTACCGCGGCGCCAAGTTCTTGCGCCGTCACGCCGTGCCGGTGGCCGCCGGCGCGGCCGTGGTGGCCGCACTGGCCACGGGCCTGGGCCTGGCGCTGACGCAGGCCGAGGCGGCGCGCCGCGCCGCGCAGGCCGAGCGCGCGGCGGCGGCCCGCGCCCAGGCTAGCGAGCGCAGCGCGCAGCACGAGGCACAGCGCACCGCACTGGTGGGCAACATGCTGCTCAACACTTTCGGCCGCATCGCCGCCGACCCGGCGTTTCGCGGCGCCGAAGCCCGCAACAAGCTGGGCGAGGCGCTGCTGACCGAGCTCGACAAGCTGGAAGCGCATGTCGCAAACGCGCCCGCGGGCGTGGCCGAGGCCCACGGCGTTGCGGCCTCGGCCTTCAACTACCTGCAGCAGCCACAGCGCCAGCTGCAGGCGGCGCGGCGCGAGCTGCAGTTGCTGGTGGCGGCAGCCGAGCCGCCACTGCGCATCGCAGAAGCGCACCGGCAACTGGCGCTGGCGCTGGCGCTGTCGCCACAGGGCGGCTTCGGTGCCGCGCTCGAGGAAACGCGCGCCGGTCTGGCGGCGCTGGGCGAGGCCGACGACACCTACGCACTGCTGATGCGCGGCCGGCTGCACCGCGCCGCGTGCCGCTACGCGCGCCAGGAGGGTCTGGTGGCCCAGGCCTACGCCCACAGCACGGCGGCCGTGCAGGCGCTGTCGCGCATCGACCAGGCCTTGCTTGAGCCGCACCTGCAGCACCTGGGCGCTGCGCTGGCCGACCATGCCGCGAACGCCGTGCTGCTGGACCGCGATGACGAGGCGCTGCAGTCGTTGGCCCGGGTCGACGCCTTGTATGCGCAGCCACGCCCGGCGCTGCGCGAGGCCGACCAGGCCGACGTGGCGTTGGCGCGCTGTTTCGTGGAGCTGACGCGCCATCGAGCGGCCGAGGCCGCGGCGGCCTGCCAGACCGCGCTGGCGCTGTACTCACCGCAGTTCGGCGCCACAGGCCGCAACGCCGACACCGTGGATGTCTGGCGTGCCTCGGCGCTGGTGCGCGCTGGCGCGCTGGCTGAGGCCGGCACGGTGCTGCAGCGCATCCGCGATGGCAACACCGGGGTGGCGGCCTGGCTGCCCAGCGCCGAGTGGGCGCTGGCGCGCGGCGATCTCGCCCAGGCCCAGGCCTGGCTGCTGCAGGCCGAGCGGGCGGGCGCCCCGCCGCCGCGCCGCGTGGAGCAGCGGCGGCTGCTGGCCGAGTTGCGCCTGGCCCAGGGCCGGCGCGCCGAGGCGCTGGCCGAGGCGCAGGCCGCGCTGACCCTGGCAGAACAGATCCTGCCCGGCGCCTGGCGCACGCAGCGCGAGTTGCGCGAGTGGCTGGCCCGCGTGCGGGATGACGACCGTGCAGCCGCCCCTGCCGCCACCGCGCAAGACCCTGCACGCGCCGTCGCGGCGCCGGATGCGGCAGCATCGGGCCGATGAACACGATGCCCTTCCAGTTGCGTCCGAGGGGCCACGGCGTGCCCCGCCTGGCCACTTTCTCTGCCGGGCTTGCGGTCGCGCTCGCGCTCGGCATGCCGCCTGCCGTCGCGCAGACGCCCCCGCCGCGTGCCGTGCCGGCACCCGCCACCTGCCCGGCGCTGCTGGACCACACCGTGCCGCGCCTGCAGGACGACAAGCCGCAGGCGCTGTGCCAGTACGCCGGCCAGGTGCTGCTGGTCGTCAACACCGCCAGCTATTGCGGCTTCACTTCGCAGTTCGAGGGCCTGGAGGCGCTGAACGCGAAGTACGCGGCGCGTGGCCTGGTGGTGATGGGGTTCCCGTCCAACGACTTCAAGCAGGAAGACGTCGACGCCAAGAAAACGGCTGACGTGTGCTTCAACACCTATGGCGTGAAGTTCCCGATGTTCGCCACGACGGCGGTGCGCGGCAAGGATGCGCACCCGCTGTTTGCGCAACTGGCCCAGGCCACCGGGCACAGCCCCGGGTGGAACTTCAACAAGTACTTGGTGGACCGCCGGGGCAGGCCGCTGGTGCATTTCGGCAGCACCACCGGGCCCACCAGCGCGACCCTGGTCAAGGCCATCGAGCAGGCGCTGGCCGCCCCCGCTGCCAACTGACGGCAGACCTCGCGCTCACTTCAGCGACTCGATCAGGTCGACATACTCCTGCATCGCGTCGTCCTTGGACTTGTCCTTCATCGCGGCCCAGGCGTCGTACTTGGCGCGGCCCACCATGTCGGTGAAACCCGGGCGCTTGCCTTCCACATCGCCTGCCGTGGCCTGCTTGTACAGCGCGTAGATCTTCAGCAGCGTCATGTTGTCGGGCTTCTCGGGCAGCTGTTTGCTGGCGGCAACGGCGGCGTCGAAAGTGGTTTGGAGCTGCGACATGGCAAGGGTCCTTTTCAGGGGCTGCGTGGGTGAAAGTCTGAGCTTGACGACACCATTGTTACCCAGCATCGTGGCCGGTTCAGCAGGAAACTGGCTGCCATAGGAGAAACCAGATGCAAGACGCCGAGCGCGAGCCGCAGAGCCCCGGCGCGCCGCGCACCGAACGCATGTCGCGCGTGGACACCGCGTGGCTGCGCATGGACAACGACGTCAACCTGATGATGATCGTGGGCGTGTGGCTGCTGACGCCGGCCATCACGACCGACGCGCTGCGCCAGCGCATCGGCGACAAGCTGCTCAAGTACGACCGCTTCTTGCAGAAAGCCGTGGCCGACACGATGGGTGCGCACTGGGTGCCCGACGAAACCTTCGACCTCACGCGCCACGTGGTGCGCACCACGTTGCAGCCCGAGCATGGCGAAACCGAGCGCCACGCGCTGCAGCGCCTGTGCGGCGAACTGGCCACCACACCGCTGGACCCGGCGCGCCCGCTGTGGCAGTTTCACCTGATCGAAAACTACGAAAGTGGCAGCGCGATGGTGGCGCGTTTGCACCACTGCATCGGCGACGGCATCGCGCTGATGAGCGTGATGATGAGCATCACCGACGGCGGCGCCGATCCGCCCAGGCGCCGGCGCAAGGTCAAGCCCGAAGAAGAGTCGGAAGGCGACTGGCTCAGCGACGCTGTGCTCAAGCCGCTGACCGACCTCACGGTCAAGGCCATCGGCATGTACGGCAGCGGCGTTGGCAAGAGCATGGAGGTGCTGTCCAACCCGGGAGCCATGATGGGTGGCATGGACATGGCGCGCACGGGCCTGAAGGTGGTCAACGATGTGGCTGCGCTGGCGGTGATGCCCGACGACTCGCCCACGCTGCTCAAGGGCAAGCCCAACGGCAAGAAGGTGGTGGCCTGGAGCGAGCCGCTGTCGCTGGACGACGTCAAGTGCATCGGCAAGGCGCTCAACTGCACCGTCAACGACGTGTTGCTGTCGTGTGTGGCCGGTGCCATCGGCGGCTATCTGCAGAACCGGGGACAGGACCCGGCGGGCAAGGAAATCCGCGCCATGGTGCCGGTCAACCTGCGCCCGCTGGACAAGGCCTGGCAACTGGGCAACCGCTTCGGCCTGGCGCCCCTGGTGCTGCCCATTGGCATCGCCAACCCGGTGGAGCGGGCCTACGCCGTGCATCAGCGCATGGACGACCTGAAGGGCAGCTACCAGCCACTGCTGGCCTTTGCCGTACTGTCGGTGAGCGGCCTCTTCATCAAGCCGGTGCAAGACGCGGTGCTGGGCATGTTTGCCAAGAAGGCCACCGCCGTGATGACCAACGTGCCGGGGCCGGGCGTGCCGCTCAAGTTCTGCGGCAGCACGCTGCGCCAGAACATGTTCTGGGTGCCGGCGTCGGGTGAAATCGGCGTTGGCGTGTCCATCCTCAGCTATGGCGGCGGTGTGCAGTTCGGACTGATCACCGACCAGCAGCTGTGCCCCGAACCGCAGGACATCATCGACCGCTTCGAGCCCGAATTCGACAAGCTGCTGTGGCTGACGATGATGCTGCCCTGGGCGGGCCAGGATGTAGCCTGACCATCGCCTCAGTCCCAACTTTCCCCTACCTCAACAACACTGCAGGAGCTCTGCCATGGCTGTCAGCGTCGCAATTGATCTGGGCTACGAGTTCACCGTCAAGGCTGCGATGAAGGAGGTGTTCGACGTCTTGTCGGACGTGCCCACCTCCGCCAGCTTCTTCCCCAAGGTCGACCAGCTCGTCGACCTGGGGGGCGGCGTCTACCGCTGGGAGATGGAAAAAGTCGGCACCGCCCAGGTCAACATCCAGACCGTTTATGCCAGCAAGTACGTGTCTGACCGCAAGAAGGGCACCGTGATCTGGACCCCGGTGAAGGGGGAGGGCAATGCGCTGGTCAGTGGCAGCTGGAAGCTGAGCGAGGCCAAGAAAGGCACCGCGCTGGAGCTCAAGATCGAAGGCACGGTGGACGTGCCGCTGCCGGGCCTGATGAAGATGGTGGTCGTGCCGGTTGTCAAGGGCGAGTTCGAAAAACTGGTCGAGAAGTACATCGACAACCTGATCGAGAAATTCGGCGGCGAGGTTTAGTTCGCCGGTCTTGCCGGGCGCGCCCACTGCAAACGCCTGGGCCAAAAAAAGCGCCACCGACCAAAGGCCGGTGGCGCGCTTGCCGGTTCAGGTCAGATCACAGGGCCTGCGGCGATTCGGTCTCCGACGTGGGTGGTGTCACCATGTTCACCCCCAGCGGCCGGTCGGTTTCGCTGGCCGTCAGCCGGCCGGTGTAGGCCACATAGGCTGCCGTAGAAACCGTGGCCGATGCGGGCACCTGGCCGGTGTTGCCGGCTGGCTGGCCGCCGACGTCGGGTGCGTTGTCCGGGCTGTCGCCGCAAGCCGCCAGTGCCAGCGTGCAGGCCAGCAGGGCCATGACATTCAGAGTCTTCATCGTGTGCTCCTCTTGTTCAACGGCTGCCCGGCAGCGGCGTGTTCAGGTAAGGGAAGCTGGCCAGGAAGGGCACCACGGCCTGGTCGACGGCATCGTGCAGCTTGAAGGCAGTGGCGCCCAAGGGCACCTTGCCCGGGTTGCAGTCGGTGCCAAGGCCCAGGACATTGGTGGTGCCGTTGGCCACGCACAAACCACCCATCACGGCCACCAGCGAGATGTCCACCACGTCGTCCTTGGGACGGCGGCCGTTGGGGTACCCAGCGTTGTCGCTGCCACCGGCCAGGATGTTGCCCACGATGCCCAGGCGGTTTTGCATCGCAAAGGGCACGGGTTCGATGGCTGTGTTCAGGCGCATCATCTCCGATGCCACCACACTCGCCGGTTTGTTGACGCCGGTGATGCCTGTCAGGAAGGTGGTGACCAGGTCGTTGCGCGGGAAGTTGGTGGGTGCCGTGCCCGGAATGGCCAAGGCAATTTCCAGCAGCGCCGGCAGCGTGGGGTTGGTCACGTAGTCGATGAACTGGCCGTCACCCATGGGCGCGCTGGCGTTGAACTTGTCCTTGTCCTTGAGGCCGATGACCACCTCGTTGACCAGGGGCATGCCCAGGCGCGAAACCTGCACCCAGGCGCCGCCGGGCTTTTCGCTGGTCTGGTGGCCAGACGGCGGGCTGGGGTTCAGCAAACGCGCCTGGCGCAGGCTGGCTGTGGTCCAGCCACCGATGACGTTGTCGCTGGCCACCAGGCAGCTCTTGTGCACTTCGACGGCCAGCGAGGTGATGTTCTTGTCGGCAAGGGGGTTGGGCGCGGCGTTGATCAGCGTCGGGTCGGTGATCACCGACAAGGGGGCGTTCACCAGGTCGAAGATGGTGCCCAGGTTGACGGCAAAACCTTCCTGGCGCTGGCCCGCAAACACCTTGGCCGGCATGGCGCAGCCGGGGATGGCCACGGTGTAGATGTGGCGGCTTGCGTAGTCGGCATAGTTGGGCAATGTCTTGACGCCGATGTTGTCGATCGGCTTGGCGAAGGTGGCGCTGCCGCCGGTGGCGTTGGTGACCACGGCCGTGGTGCCGGTGCGGCGGTCGCCGCGCACGACGGTCACGCTGTAGCTTTCGGCCAGGTTGATGGTGCCGTCACCGGGGTTGACAATCTGCCCGGCCTGCACCAGCGGGATGGCCACGTTCTTGCCACCGATGGGCAGCGTGATGCCGTTGCCTGCGGCCGCCAGCTTGTTGGTGAAGCGGAACTGGAAGGTCAGGTCTTCCTTGGCGTCACCGTTGTTGTCGACGTGGATCTCGTACAGCGCGTTGGGGTCCATCGCGAAGTAATTGGGGCCGCCGTAAGCATCTTGCAGCGGCTGGTAGTTGGCGATCAGCGTCACGTAGCCGTCGCGGCCGGGTTCGTAGCTGCGGAACATGTAGAAGTCGGTGCCGTCGACCTTGGGGCTGGTGGTGATGAACGGGGCTTCGCGGTGGCTGGAAGCCAAGGCCAGGCTGCTCAGGGTCAGCAGCGCTGCAACGGCAGCTGCAACGGGTGCTACGGCGCGCAGACGAGGCAGGGCAGGGGGGATGTGACGGTTCATGGGCTTGCTCCTGGGGTGGGTTTTCGGTTTTGGGCGGCGGTATGCGGGGAGTTCGCTTGCCGTCAACGCCCTGTACGCCCAGACCGACGCCTTGGATGTGGCGGCTGTATGGCTGACATGCAACAAGGGGCATGCATCCATCTCCAGCCCTGCGACGTAGACGCTCCATCGGGGCGCTTTGCCCCTACTTTTGGAAAGCCACTCGCCATGCTCACGAACCCACTGTCTTTGCGCTGCTCTTTGCCCTGTTCTTTTCGCGCGGTGCTGGGCAGTTGTGCCTTGGCGCTGAGCGCCCTGTTGGCCAGCACCGCAGCGCAGGCCGCGCCGCTGAGCTTTTTTGTGCCCTACACGGGCCAGGGCAATGTGTCGGTGTTCGACGCCACGGCGGGTACCGGCGGCTGGGTCGGCAGCATCGACGAGTTTCCGGACCCGGCAGTGTCCGATCCGCTGTCGCTGGTGTCAGTGGTGCTGTTCACCGTGGACGAACTCAGCAACACGCTGACCGGCAACTTCGAGTTCACCACCACGGACCTGCTGAACACCTTGTTCGGCACGCTGACTGGCAGCTACCTGGAGGAGGACATCCTGACCGCGGGTGGGCAGTTCTCCATCGACTACCTGCTGCTGGGCGGCAGCGGCCGCTTTGCCGGCGCCAGCGGCTTTGGCCTGGCGTTTGTGGACTACATGCCGCTGGCCGCTGGTGGCAACAACTACAGCGAGAGCGGCTTGCTGGTGTTCGACGTGCCGATGCCGATGCTGGTGCCTGAGCCGGCCACCCTGGCGCTGGTGCTGGCGGGTCTGCTGGCTGTGGGGTCCAGCCGCCGCAGTTCATCCGCAACTTCATCCGCAAGCTGACCCGCAAGCTCACCCGCATCATCATCCTCAACATCATCCTCAATTTGAGCCAGCGCATGGCCGCGCCGTTAAACTGAGGGCCTTCTTTCGAACCGGGCCCGGCCGCACAGCGTCGGGCGCCTGCTGGCCATGAGCTCCCTCCCGATTGCCGCGCCCAATGCTGTCTACGACCCCACGGTCAAGCAGAAGTCGCAGGCCAAGACCTCGCGCATCCCCATCAAGGTGGTGGCGGCAGAAACGCTGAAGAAGCCGGACTGGATACGTGTCCGGGCCGGCAGCCCCAGCACCCGCTTCTACGAAATCAAGCAGATCCTGCGTGAGCAGAAGCTGCACACGGTGTGTGAAGAAGCCAGCTGCCCCAACATCGGCGAGTGTTTTGGCAAGGGCACGGCCACCTTCATGATCATGGGTGACAAGTGCACCCGCCGCTGCCCCTTCTGCGACGTGGGTCACGGCCGCCCCGACCCGCTGGACGCCGATGAACCGCTGAAGCTGGCGCAGACGGTTGCTGCGCTGAAGCTGAAGTACGTGGTCATCACCAGCGTCGACCGCGACGACCTGCGCGACGGCGGTGCGGCGCACTTCGTGGACTGCATCCGCCAGACGCGCGCGCTGTCGCCCGCCACACGCATCGAAATTCTGGTGCCCGACTTCCGCGGCCGCGACGACCGCGCGCTGGGCATCCTGCGCGAAGCACCACCCGACGTGATGAACCACAACCTGGAAACCATCCCGCGCTTGTACAAAGAAGCACGCCCGGGCTCGGACTACCAGTTCAGCCTGAACCTGCTGAAGAAGTTCAAGCAGGACGTGCCCGGTGTGCCCACCAAGAGCGGCCTCATGGTGGGCCTGGGTGAAGATGACGGCGAAATCCTGCAGACCATGCACGACATGCGCGCGCACGGCATCGACATGTTGACCATCGGCCAGTACCTGGCCCCCAGCGGCCACCACCTGCCGGTGCGCCGCTACGTGCACCCGGACACCTTCAAGATGTTCGAACGCGAAGCCGCTGCCATGGGCTTCACGCACGCGGCGGTGGGTGCCATGGTGCGCAGCAGCTACCACGCAGATGAACAGGCCCACGCGGCCGGCTTGACCGGCGCTTTGTAGCCACGCGGCCGGCTTGACCGGCGCTTTGTAGCCACGCGGCCGGCTTGACCGGCGCTTTGTAGCCACGCGGCCGGCTTGACCGGCGCTTTGTA
>Ga0105048_10012644_pt1 | contig 13224 bp, 9 predicted proteins | sample MAT05_FD_78382 | JGI IMG/M metagenome (GOLD analysis project Ga0105048, IMG submission 78382) | Freshwater microbial communities from Lake Fryxell liftoff mats and glacier meltwater in Antarctica - MAT-05 | ecosystem: Environmental > Aquatic > Freshwater > Ice > Liftoff microbial mat | place...
GCGTCATCCCAACTGATCGTGTCGCCGATGGCAATCTCGCCGTCGTCGAGGATCATGGCGAACGCACCGCCGCCCCACGCCGGCCGCATGACGGCCTGCAGCCCGTCGCAGACCTCATCCATCTGATGACACGGCTTGGTCTCGCCGGCGATCTGGACGCGCACGGTGCCGATGCGCAGTACACGCCCGCGAGAATTCACCAGTGGCAGCCCGCGCACGAGCACGTTGGCGCGTCGCCGCGCGGGTCCCAGTGAGGGATCGCCATCGCGGCCGACTGCCGACAGGTGTTCTTCCCATCGCTCGGCCTCCAGCAGGGTGATCTGCCGTCGTCCGCCCTGGTTGGCGTTGCCCACGAGCCCACGTTGCGCCCGCAGCCGTGCCGACGCGACGGGATCCATCGGTCCGCGCTTGGCGCGCTTGAGCCAGATCTGTTCGATGATACCGACCGACTGCACAAGGTCCGACATCAGGCGCGCTCCACGATTCGATCAATGAGAAAGCTGGACTGCTCGACCGCCTCGGCGGTGAAGTCGCCGAAGAACGCCCGCACGTCGTCGAAGAGTCGAGAGAACGCAGCCTGATCGCCGCGCGCCAGGATGTCGGCCACGTCGTGCACCGATCGATTGAACGCCGACGTGATCTCGGCGGTTCGCGGATTCCGCATTTCGATCGAGCCGTAGAGCGCCGAGTCCTGCGCGAAATGTCGCGCGGCCACGTACAGCTCCAGCAAGTACGCGGGAGAGGTGAACGGCAACGTTTCGGCCAACGGGAGACCCAGGCGACTGAGCGTGAGCCCGTGCACCTGCGTCTGAAAATGCGTGAGCACTTGCACCACCGACATGGCGCGATCGTGTTGCGTGGCGGTGGTTTCGGTAATCACGAGACCGCGTGCGGCGAACGACTGGGTGACCCACTCCGCCCAGGTATCGCCGCGGCCGCGACAGATCACGACGCGCTGTCCCTGCAGCGTATGCACACCAGGCCCGAACATGGGGTGTGTGCCGACCACACTGGCGCGGGTCACCTCGAGCATGGATCGTAACGGGGCTTCCTTCACGCTCGTGACGTCCATGAGTAGCGCGTCTTCGCGCACGTGCGGGCCGACGGCGCGAATCACGGCGTCGGTGACATCGATCGGCACGCTGACCACGACCACGTCGGCCACCGCGGCGGCTTCCTCCGCCCGCAGCGACGTGTCGGTGTCGACGATCAGCAGCTTGTGACCGAGGTCGCCGAAGAGACGCGCCATCACGCGGCCGATACGTCCATGCCCGCCGATGATCGCGATCGTGTACGAGGCGGCGTCTATCGGCACTTCGGTGCGTAACGCCGCTTGATGATCGCGACTGGATCGCATGAGCAAGCGAAAGATCGACTCGATCTCGTCGCTGGGCAAACCGAGCTCCTTCGCGCGTTCATGGCGATCACGCAGCAGCTCGCGCTCGCGGCCGGCGTCGCGAATTTTGAGTCCATACTGCCGCTTGTAGGCGGCGACTTCCGACACCAGCGCCATGCGTTTCGCCATGATCTGCAGCAAGTCACGATCGAGCGCATCGATCATGGCGCGCACGACGGACAGCGGTCGCATTGGATCAGCCATGGGTACGCCTCACTTGGATGACGTCCGGAACAAACGGGTGAACATTGCCGTGCAGCGCGGGGGGCTTCTTCACATCGTCGGCTGGTACCGCCCCCACACCTTCTCCAGCGCATCGGCGATCTCGCCGACCGATGCACGCACCCGCACGGCGTCGATGATGCGCGGCATCAGCGGTGCGCGCGCGCCAACGTGCGCCGGCAGATACTCCGGTGCGATATCAGTGATCGCCTGCAGCGCCGCCTGCACGGCGGCGTTGTCGCGCGACGCCTTCACGTGTTTCAGGCCCGCGACCTGTCCGACCTCGAGCGCGCTGAAATCCGGCGCCGGAATGATCGGCGGATCCTGACCGTCGCCGAACTTGTTCACGCCCACCACGACCGTCTCGCCGGCTTCCACACGCAGTTGATACTCGTACGCACTGCGGCCGATCTCTTCCTGGAAGAAGCCGGCGCGAATCGCCGCCGCGGCACCACCGAGTGCGTCGACCTTCTCGAGCAACTCGAGCGCACGTGCCTCGACGGCGTCGGTGAGCTGCTCCACATACCAGCTGCCGGCCAGCGGGTCGGCCGTCTGCGCGACGCCCGATTCGTAGCCTACGATCTGCTGCGTCCGCAACGCGAGCGTGGCGGCTTCGGCCGTCGGCAACGCCAGCGCTTCGTCGTAGCCGTTGGTGTGCAGCGACTGCGTGCCGCCGAGCGTGGCCGCGAGTGCCTGCACCGTTACGCGGACCACGTTGTTGAGCGGCTGCTGCGCCGTGAGCGTGACACCGCCGGTTTGCGTGTGGAAGCGCAACTTGCAGCTGGTATCGTTGGCGCCGAAGCGATCACGCATGATGCGCGCCCACAAGCGACGCGCGGCGCGGAACTTCGCGACTTCCTCGAACAGGTCACTGTGCGCAGCAAAGAAGAACGACAGGCGCGGCGCGAACGCATCGACGGCCAGCCCCGTGTCGACGGCCTGCTGCACGTACGCGATCGCATCGGCGAAGGTGAACGCCACTTCCTGCACGGCGGTGGCACCCGCCTCACGGATGTGGTACCCGGAAATCGAAATCGGATTCCACTGCGGTACTTCTGCCGCGCAGAATCGGAACATCTCGGCGGTGAGCGCGAGCGATGGATCGGGCGGGTAGATGTACGTGCCACGCGCGATGTATTCCTTCAGAATGTCGTTCTGCACGGTGCCCGACAGGGCCGTGCGTGCGATGCCGCGTTCTTCGGCCACCACGATGTACATCGCGAGCAATGTCGACGCCGTGGAGTTGATCGTCATGGAGGACGACACCTGGTCGAGCGGAATGCCGTCAAGCAGCACGTGCATGTCGTCGACGGTGTCGATGGCGACGCCCACGCGACCCACTTCCCCGCTGGCACGTGGCGAGTCGGAGTCGATGCCCATTTGTGTGGGCAGGTCGAAGGCCACCGAGAGGCCGGTCTGCCCCGCTTCCAACAACAAGCGGAATCGCTCGTTGGTGGAGCGTGCGGTACCGAAGCCCGCATACTGGCGCATCGTCCAGAGACGACCGCGATACATCGTGGGCTGTACGCCGCGCGTGAACGGAAACTGACCGGGGTCGGCCAGGTCACGCGCGTAATCCACGTGAACGTCGTCCGGGCGGACGACGCCAGGGATCGGAATGCCGGAGGGGGAGAGTCGCTCGCTCATCCCTCCAATCTAGCGATCAGGACGGGACTGTCGGAGTCGGCGGCGCGGGTCGGGCGCCACGGCGCTCCGAAATGCCCGGGGCGACGTACTGCGGCAGCGGGAACTCGGCCACGGTTTCCACCTCGGCCTTGCTACCGAGATAGAGCGGCGTCCGCTCATGCAGCTCGGTGGGCTGCACGTCGAGAATGCGACCGTGGCCATTGGTGGCCATGCCGCCCGCCTGCTCGGCGATGAACGCCAGCGGATTCGCCTCGTAGAGCAGGCGCAACTTGCCCTTTGGCGCTTTGGCGTTGGCGGGATAGCAGAACACGCCGCCGCCGAGAAGGTTGCGATGGAAGTCGGCCACCAGCGAGCCCACGTATCGCACGTTGAGCGGCGCACGCTGACCGTCCAGTCCCCGATAGCGACGCATGAGCGCACGCGTGGGCTCCGGCCATTCCTGTTCGTAGGCGTCGTTCACCGACAGATACCGCGCTCGTGCCGGAATCTGAATATTGGGATGCGACAGCAGGAATTCGCCGATCGATGGATCGAGCGTGAAGCCATGCGCACCCTGTCCGGTGGTGTACACCAGCATCGTGCTCGAACCGTAAATCACGTAGCCTGCGGCCACCTGGCGACGGCCCGGCTGCAGCATGTCCTCCATCTCGCCGCGCGCGCCGCGAGTGATCTTCCTGTACACGGAGAAGATCGTGCCGACGGGCACATTGACGTCGATGTTGGACGAGCCATCGAGCGGATCGAACAGCAGCACGTACTTGCCGGCGCGGAAGCCTTCGGGGATGTGGATGATGTCCGGCTCTTCTTCGGATGCCATCGCGCACAACCGGCCGCCGTGGTCGAATGCCTTGACGACGATCTCATTCGAAATCACGTCGAGCTTCTGCTGGACCTCGCCCTGCACGTTCACGTCGCTGGTGGCGCCGAGGATGTCGGCGAGTCCGGCGCTGCGCACCTTGTTCGCGATCATCTTGCCGGCGAGCGCCATGTCGTAGAGGATACCGGACAACTCGCCGGTCGCGTCCGGGAACATGCGCTCCTGCTCGATGATGAAGCGTTCGATCGTGACGACGGACGTCGCAGTATGCCTGACCACGGTTCTACTCCTGGGGGGAGACGGGCGCGCAGGAGCGCAGCAGCAGAGATAAAGGGAAACTGGCGTACGTGGGCAAGCTCAGGCAAGAGCCGCGTGGGGCTTGGAGGCCGTTGACCGTTATCGAGGTGGTCCGGCCGAGCGTTCCGGGATGCGCCAGCGGTCGCCGTGGGCGGACGCGTCGAGCCATTGGCCGTTGGTGGAGATCACGACCACGCCTTCGAGATCGGAGCGCAGGAGCGGTACCTGCAGGTTCGCGAAGCGCTCGAGGATCTCCGGCGACGGGTGCCGGTAGCTGTTGCCCGCACCGACGGACACGAGCCCTACGAGTGGCGCCACGGCGCGCACGAAGTCCGCCCCGGAGCTGGTGCGGCTGCCGTGGTGACCGAGCTTGAGCACGTCAGCCCGCAACGCCTCTGCGGGCAGTCGTTCGAGCAGCCAAGCCTCCTCCTGCTGCTCGGCATCGCCCATGAACAGGAATCGCCGGCGGCCATAGGAAACGCGCAGCACCACGGAGGTCTCGTTGGCGTCGTGCTGGGCAGCCGTCCAGGCGGAATCGGGCGCGAGGACCTCGATGGAGACGCCGTCGAGCTGCCAGCGTTGCCCGGGATGCACGCGGCGCCAGGGCAGGCCGCTCTCGCGCAGCGCGTGCAGCGCGTTGCGGTACCCTGTGCTCGAGGTGACGAAGGCGGGCTCCCACCATTGTTGCGGCGCAAGCGCTTTGATTATGCTGGCGGCGCCGCCCACGTGATCCTCGTGGGCATGCGACAGCACCATCAGCGCTACCGCCCCGCCGCGACGCTGTACGTACGGGATCACCGCGCGACGACCGGCGTCGCCGCCATCCCACGACGGACCGGCGTCGATGAGCACCCACCGACCGCGCGGTGTGCGGAGGGCGAAGGCATCGCCCTGCCCGACATCGATCATGTGCAGTTCGAGTACACCCGGCCCGACGCTGAAGAATGGCAGCCAGGCGGCCATGACCAGCGCGATCGCCCCCAACCGCAACCATGGGCCGGCGCGGCGCGCCGCCGTGGCCCGCACCACGGCTACTGAGGCCAGCCCCGCGGCGATCGCCGCTGGCAGCGTGGGTGCCACGTGAAACACGGCGAAGGGCATCGCGGCCGCCGTTGTAGCGATCCGATCGAGCAGCGCGATCGGCAACGCACTGGCGTCGGCAATGACCTGTGCCAGAGGGTCCAGCGGGCTGGCCAGCAGTGCCAGAAAGAGTGCGGGCTGCAGGAAGGCCACGATAGGACCGGCCAGGATGTTCGTGATCGGCGCGAGCATGCTCACGCGTCCGAAGGTCCAGGCGATCAGCGGCGCCGTCACCACCGTGGCCACGACGCCGGTGATCGTTTCACGCACCAGCCAACGAGAAACGCCGCGCCTGGTGACCAACCAGCGCTGCGTGTGGCGCAGGGCGCCGCGCCACGCCCCGGAGAGCCCGCCAGCCGACGATGTCGGCAGTGACAGGGCGTAGGGCTGCCATCGCCGGAGGATCGACCGGGCGGCCACCAGCGCGGCCATACCGCTCACGCTGAGTTGCCATCCGAGATCGAGTACCACCAGCGGCTGCACGGTAGGAATCGCGGCGCCGAGCGCGAGGGCGGTCCACTCGTGCAGTGGACGTTGCCACGCCGTGGACAGCATCACGGTGAGCAGCATGACCGCACTGCGCACGGCCGGCGCCGGTGCGCCGAGCATGGCGACGTACGCGAGAATCAGCGCGAGCGACGTCACAGCACCGACCGTTGCCGGAAGCCGCATGGCGGCGGTGATGGTGAGCAGCGCCGACGCGATGATGGCCACGTGCATGCCCGACACCGACAGCATGTGCACGAGGCCCGCATCGGCGAACCGATCGCGCACCGCCGTGGCGATGCCGTCCTGATCGGCAATCACCAACGCGCGCACCAGCGGTGCGCGCTCACCGAACAGGCGATCGATCGTGGCGCCGGCCCGTCCGCGTGCGGCGCGCAGCCAATCGGTTCGCGCGATGGCCGACACCGTGTCGACCTTCAGCCGAACGCCGCGCTCGGTCGCTTGCGCAGTGCCGTATACACGAACCACGGCGCCTGCGGCAAGCGACCGTGGGAGGCGAACCGTGGCAGCGACATGGCAGGAGGTGTACGCGGACGTCGTGCTATCGACGAAATACAGTGCGCCTCTGCCCCGCTCAGCGCGCGCGGTCGGCAGCGCACCGGCGCGGGTCCGGGAACCGGTCGTGAAGCGGCCGCCGCGATCTGACGGTTTCGCCGGAAGCGGGCCGTCGTACGCCAAAGTCAGGGCATCGCCTCGGGCAAGGGCCGCGACCGCGCGGGTGCGGCAGTAACGCGCATCGCGCTGGGCGCTCCGGCTGCACATGAGGCCCGCCAGGCCAACAGCCAGCAGACAGACGGCGACGTGTACGTCGGCTGACTTGTAGGCGTTGAACGCCGACCGAACCACCACGAGCAGCAATGCCGCGAGTGAAACTCCCAGCACCGTCAGCGTCGGCGCCAAACGGTCGGGTGACAGGAGGCCGACGTACAGTCCCGATATCCAGACGGCGGTGGCAACGATGAGCAGCGGCATCGCCTATGGTGGCGACGCAGCGCGAGTTCGGCGGTACCGCCGCTACGCCAATGCCGCCATGGCGACGCGGGGCACGGGCATCGTGCCGGCGGGGCACGGGCATCGTGCCGGCGGGGGGACTCACGTGAGTTTCGAGTAATGAGTTGGAGTTTCGAGTCGGGAGTACGAACTGCGGACCCGAAACTCGAACTCATTACTCGAGACTCACGTGATTCTCCATGGCTCCAACCCGCGCGGTGCTATCCCGCCATCACTGGTAGCGGCTTGCGCTCCGTCTGCTCGATCACCGGTGTGCCCATGAACGTGGCGCCGGTCGTCCCGCTCAGTTTCACCGTAACGTAATCGCCGATCGATCCGGCATCGGCGGGCACGATGATGGTCTTGAAGTCACGCGAACGTGCTTGCAGGAGTTCGCCGTCGCGTGCGACTTTCTCGATGAGCACTTCGACGGTGTCGCCGAGTCGGCGCAAGTTGTTGTCGCGCGAAATGCCACGCACCGTTTTCAGCAGCAACTCGAAACGCGTCGCCACGAGCTCGTCGGGGATCGTCCACTCGGCCGGCATGCGCGTGGCCGGTGTGCCTTCACGCGGCGAAAACTTGAACATGAAGGCGTCGTCGAAACGGACTTCCTGACAGAGCGACAACGTATCGGCGAACTCGTCGTCGGTCTCGCTGGGAAAGCCGACGATGATGTCGGTGGTCAGCGCCAGTCCGGGAATCGCGGCCCGCATGCGCTCCACGCACGCGAGATAATCCTCGCGTGAGTAGCGGCGCAACATCTTCTTGAGCATCGACGTGGATCCGCTCTGCATGGGCAGATGGATGTGCTCACACACCGTGGGCACTTCCGCCATCGCGGCAATCACGCGATCGGAAAAGTCGTTGGGATGCGGGCTCGTGTAGCGCACACGACGGATGCCATCCACGGCACCGACAGCGCGCAGCAGATCGGCGAAATCGTGGGTGCCGTCGTTGTACGAGTTGACCGTCTGTCCCAGCAGCACGACTTCGGTGAGCCCCTGATTCACCACCTCGTGCACTTCGCGCACGACCTCGTGGAGCTTACGGCTCCGCTCGGGGCCGCGCGTGGTCGGCACGATGCAGTACGTGCACCGATAGTCGCAGCCCCGCTGCACCGGGATCCACGCCTTCACGCCTTCGAAGCGGCGGGCGACGACGTCCTCGTAGTGCTCTTCGAGATCGAAGTCGGTGGCGGTGAACTTCTCACCGCGACGCGCACCATCGAGCAGCTCGGGGAGCGCGCGATAACCATCGGGACCGACCACGATCGAGACGTGTCGCGCCTGTTCGAGCACGCGAGGGCCGAGGCGCTGCGCCATGCAGCCCGTGACACCCATGACACTGCCGGGACGCATGTACTTCTTGAGTTCACCCAGCCGGCCGATGACGCGGGTTTCCGCGTTTTCGCGGATCGCACAGGTGTTCACGAGGATCACGTCGGCGCCGTCGGGCACGTCGACGGCGTCGTAGCCGCTGGCGACGAGCTTCCCGTACATGAGTTCCGAATCGGCCACGTTCATCTGGCAGCCGTAGGTTTCGATGTAGACGGTGGGGCGCGGAGCCCCGCTTCGTGGCATGTCGCTCATGGGTCAGTTACGCGGACGGATCTGAATGCCGATGCCGAGCAGCCACGCCGATTCCTTGAAGCCACTTCCCGACATCGTGCGGCTGGCGCGCTGGACGGAAAGGTCGAGCGTCGCGTCTTCCCCAGCAACCGGCAGCCCGAGTCCCGCCGACAAACGATTCTCCCTGGCGGTCTGTCCCGGAATGCCGAAGGGTAACTCGTTGCGCGCGTATCCGGCGCGAACGAGCATCGGCAGACCGCGGAGTCTGGGACCGGCCACTTCCGCACCGGCGTGCCAGTTCACGGCATCGGTCGTCGTGGCTGTGCCCGAACCGAGGGATGCCATCTGTGACCACGAGATCTGCTCCACACCGACGGCGAACACGGAGCCGACGATGCCGTCGTAGCGCAACGCCGCGCCGGTACGCGTGGGCACGGTGGCCTTCGAGATAATCGTGTCGCGGACGCGCGCGTTGATCTCGTTGCCGCGGCGGTAGGACGCAAGCGCCGTGAATCCCTTGCCGAGCGTCGCTTCGCCACCGACGGACAGCGCCGTGCCGAAATACGCGACGCGTGACGAATCGAGCACACCGCCAAGCCTCAGCGTGTCCGCGAACCTGCGCTCGCGCGTAGCCTCGTTCCCACCGGTGTAGAGATGCCCGGCAGCGCCCACGCGGAAGCGCGGTGAAATCTGCCAGCCGGCGCCGGCACGAAGATCGTTGATGGCCCCGCGCACCTCCGTCTGATCGCTCGTGGGAATGCTGATGCCGTCGATGAGCGCGCTGCCGGTCGTGGCGGTCGAGAACGTGCGGTCGAGGAAGGTCGTGGCACTCAATCCCATCGCCACACCATGTCGCGCCGGGAGAATGAGCATGATGAGCGGGACGCGCTGCAAATTACTCTTCGCGCTCACCCCGTTCCCGGTGAGCGTTCGGAGCTCCGGTTCGGCCTGCGCCGCGATCACCGTGCGACTGAGCCCGCCGAGGGCCGCCGGGTTCGTCGGCGTGAGCGCGTCGAATTCCGCGAACGCACCGCCCGTGCCGTTGGTGCGCACACTGCCGCCGCCCACGGGATAGCCGAAGCCCTGCATGCCGATCGAGCTTTGCGCGCTGGCCGTCGAGACCGCCGCCACGGTGGCGAGCAACGCCAACGCCGCGAGTGAAAAAAAGGATCGGAGTCGGATGCGAATCACGGGAGAGCGAACTCCGAACGCGGGAGATAAGTGATACGCAGGCGCGGACGCAGGGCGGCCGGCGCTTTGCTGGAGAAGAAGCGCAGTTCTGCTGGCTGCGCGCCCTCGAGACCGATGCGGAAGGCGATCGCCCGCGGCACGTTGGCGGGCAGCGTGCGCCAGGTGCGGGACAACGACAGCACGTTCACCGCACGGACGCCGGTGGCCGCGGGGACCATGAGCGTGGAGTCGACGCCCGCGAACGAACCGGCGGCGGAGAGATCGAGAATGCGACGCAAGTCCGTGACGAGACCCGTCGTGGTCGGCACGAGCGCGAGCAAACCAACCGAATCCCTCGCATCGCCGAACGTAGACGCCTGCTGCGTGAGGAGCACCTCGGCGCGGACAATGGTGCTGGAGTCGGTGATAAGCGACGGCACGTTGAATCGGAGATATGATCGATACGCCGGGAAACCACCGACCACCAGCGTGTTCGCGCCGGGCGGTGGCGAAGCGAGATCACTGATCATGTACACCGAGTACGACAGCTCGACGTCGGCCGTGGCGTTCGGCACGATCGTGCTTGGCGAGATCTGCTGCGGCGCGAACGTTGTGTCGGTGCTCGGATCGAACACGACCGTGGGTGCGCCGGCGCCGGCCACGAAGGCCAACGCGCGAAGTTGTCCCGATCCACCGCGAATGCGAACGCCCAGCCGTAGGCGACCCCTCGCGGCGATCTTGGCTGCCAGCACCGTTTTCGAGAACGGAATCCGGATCGAGTCGCCAATGGCGGACGGCGTGAACAGCAACGAGCCGATGCGACGATCCGGCCGGAACAGCGACCGCACGACCGAGGTGACCGAGTCGGACGCCATGGTATCCACGTCGTACACTTCGAGCGTCACGGGCCTGGTGCCACGGCGCCCGGTACTGTCGAGGGGGAACCGCAGATAAACCGAGTCGACAGCCGTGATGGAGTCGACCGAGGTGCCCCTGTTCGCGGTGAAGACCGTCGGCAACACATCGAAACGGATAATGGCGCTGGTGACGACGGTGTCGGGGCGATTGGCGATCAGGATGAGCGGCGACAGTCCGAGGGCCGGATAGCCACCCAGCGAACTATCGAAGACGACCGCATCGACAATGGTGTCGCGGAAGGACTCCGCCGTCGACGGGCATAACGACGGGCAGGCCGCGCCACCATCAAGGGACTCCGTGCACGCCGCAGCCGTGACGGCCGCGATCACGAGTCCGCACAGCAGGAGAGGGCCGCGGAAACGCGGCCACGAGGTCAATCGAACGCGCTCAGGCATTCTCGAGCGAAGCAGGCGTGAATGGCGCGGGCAACAGTTCCGCCAGCGACCAGTGCGCTGTGAGCCCATCGGGCGTCACGGCGAAGATTTCGAGCGCTGGGGCGAACTCCACCAGCGCCTGTCGACAGATTCCACACGGTGGCGTCGGCGCAGCCGCCGCGGACGTGATCACGATGCGCACAAAACGACGCGCCCCGTCGGCGATCGCTGCACCAAGCGCCACGCGCTCGGCACAGGTACCGGCCGGATATGACGCGTTCTCGACGTTACAGCCGACGTACACACGGCCGGTGTCGGTTTCCAACGCCGCCCCGACCGGATAGTGCGAGTATGGACACCACGCATTGGCGCGCGCCGCGTCAGCCGCGGTGCGCAGATGGGCGATGCTCATGCGTGCAGAAGGCCTGGCAGAAACGACGTGCCGCGACCGCGCCACGACAGACCGAACCACTCGGCCACCGTCGCGCCAAGATCAGCGAACGTATCGCGCGCTCCCACACTGCCACCGCGCACCCGCGCCCCGGCGACCAACAACGGCACGCGCTCGCGAGCGTGGTCAGTCGATGGCGTTGTCGGATCGTTGCCGTGATCGGCGGTGATAAAGAGCAGGTCGTCCTCCCGAAGTGCAGCCAGCAGGCTCGGCAGGGCGCGATCGAACGCTTCGAGCGCCCCCTGAAAGCCACGGACATCGTTCCGATGCCCGAACAACTGATCGAAATCTACCAGATTGGCAAAGCAGAACCCACGAGGAGCCGAATTCAGCCACTCGAGGATCGCCGCGACCCCCTCGGCGTTGTCGACCGTGTGCCGGGAGGTGATGCCCCGACCGGCGAACAGGTCGTCCACCTTCCCCACCCCGTCCCGCGGAATGCCAGCCTCGGCCAGCGCGTCGAGGAGCGTCACGCCAGGAGGCTGGATGGAGTAATCGCGGCGGTTGGCGGTACGCTTCCAGGCTCCCGAAGTTCCGATAAACGGGCGGGCGATCACTCGGGAAACGTCATGTGGGGCCACGAGCAGCGCGCGGGCAATCTCACAGGCGCGGTACAACTCGCCGAGCGGGATCCACTCCTCGTGGGCCGCGATCTGAAAAACCGAGTCGGCCGACGTGTACACGATCCACGCACCGGCCTCCCGAGCCTGCTCCGCGTAGTCGGCGATCACCGCGGTTCCGCTGGCCACACAGTTCGCGATCACCGGACGACCCGTTGCCCCTTCGAAGGCCTCGATCACGCCAGTCGGAAAACCATGAGGGTAGGTCGGGAACGGCTCGGCGAGATGCAGTCCGGCCAGCTCCCAGTGCCCCGTAGTCGAGTCCTTGCCCGACGAGCGGGGCGTGAGCGTGCCCCAGCCGCCGATGGGATGCGCGACCGGCTCGACCCCCAGAATCGGCGCGATATGCCCGAGGCCGAGACGCGCGAGGTTCGGCAGATCGAGTCCACCGACCGCCCGCGCCACGTTGCCGATCGTATCGCTCCCGGCGTCGCCGTAGGCCGCCGTATCGGGCGCCTCGCCACACCCCACGCCGTCGAGCACCAGGATCAACGCGCGGCGACCGGCTACACTGGTGGTCATGGCGGGCTCGATGAGAGTGGTCGGGACGGCACGCGCAGGGCGAGTCCGACCAGGAGTTCATACGGCGACAGCTCGGCCACCTGGGCGACGTGCTCGGTACTGAGCGTGTCCGCGCCATCGGTGCCGATGAGCGTGGCGACGTCTCCGACGGCACACGGCACATCGGTCACGTCGACCAGGATCATGTCCATGGTGACACGACCCGCGACACGACAACGTACCCCACCAATGAGAACCTCGCCGCGATTGGACAGTTGCCGACGATATCCGTCGGCGTAGCCCGCCGAAATGGTGGCGATGCGCGTTGGCCGCGCGGCCGTCCAGGTCGCGCCATAGCTCACCGTCTCGCCGGCCAAGACGTCGCGGAGGTCGATCACGCGGGCGCGCAGGTGCACGACCTGTCGCAGGCCGAGTAGCTCGCTGAACATACCGCCGTACGCCGCAATGCCCGGACGAGCGAGGGAGCCCGGGGAGAGGCGTGTGCGACTGGCGATCGCGGCACTGTTGTCGCTGTGGCGGAGTACGGCCGGCGGCAGTGCATCGCCGAGCGCGAGCATGGCGTCCACGAAACGCGCTTCCTGCTCGTCGCGGGAGTCGGTGTCCTCATCGGCCGAATGGAAGTGCGTAAACACGCCTTCTGGGGGA
>Ga0105048_10012646_pt1 | contig 13222 bp, 12 predicted proteins | sample MAT05_FD_78382 | JGI IMG/M metagenome (GOLD analysis project Ga0105048, IMG submission 78382) | Freshwater microbial communities from Lake Fryxell liftoff mats and glacier meltwater in Antarctica - MAT-05 | ecosystem: Environmental > Aquatic > Freshwater > Ice > Liftoff microbial mat | place...
CAGCGAACCGGAACCGGACCTCGCCATCGTTCGGGGCGAGGAGAAGGTGTATCGTACTAAGCACCCCGGGCCGGCAGACACGGCCCTGCTCGTCGAGGTGTCGGCCTCGTCGCTGACCCGGGATCGGGTCGGCAAGGCTCGTATCTACGCCCGAGCCGGCGTTCCGGTCTATTGGGTCGTGAATGTCGATGACAAGGTGATCGAAGTGTACACCCGGCCGTCCGGCCCGGGAGACGCGCCCGCCTTCGCGGCGCGCGACGAGTACCCGGTCGGTACCTCCGTCCCCGTCGTCCTCGACGGCGTCACGGTCGGCACAGTCGCGGTCGCCGACGTGATGGCGTGAGGCCCGTCACGCCTTCTTCTTCAGCGCCTTGTCGGCGATGTCGGACCGGTAGTGCATCCCGGTGAAGGTGATGAGCTTCACCGCATCGTAAGCCCGGGCCTTCGCCGCCGCCAAGTCGTCGCCCAGGGCCGTCACCGCCAGCACCCGCCCGCCGTCCGTCGCCACGCGGCCCTGGGCGTCCAGCTTCGTCCCGGCGTGGAACACCTTCACCCCGGCCAGCGCGTCCGCTTCGGCGATCCCGTTGACGATCTTGTCGGTGTCGTACTTGCCCGGGTAGCCGCCCGAGCAGAGGACGACGCACACCGCCGGCCGCGGATCCCACTCGACCTTCCCCTCGAACTCGTGCAACCGCTCGTCGGCCACGGCTTCGAGCAGGTCGAGCAGGTCGGTCTTGAGGCGCATCAGAATCGGCTGCGTCTCCGGGTCGCCGAACCGGGCGTTGAACTCCAGCACCCGCGGCCCCTGGTTCGTCAGCATCATCCCGGCGTACAGCACCCCCTGGAACGGGAACCGGCCGCGCTTCATCGCGTGGACGATCGGCACGAACACCGCATCTTCGAGGGCGGCCATGAGCGCCGGCGTGCCGAGCGGGGCGGGGCAGTAGGCCCCCATCCCGCCGGTGTTCGGCCCCTTGTCGCCGTCGTGTACCGCCTTGTGGTCCTGGCACGGCGGCAGCGGCAGGATCGTCCGCCCGCTGACCAGCGCCAGCACCGACAACTCCTCGCCCTCCAACCGCTTCTCGACGACGACCCGCCGCCCGGCCCGCCGCCCGAACTCGTCGCGGACCATGATCCGCTCGACCGCCTTCATCGCCTCCTGGGTGTCCTTGCAGACGATCACCCCCTTGCCGGCCGCCAGCCCGTCGGCCTTGACGACGACCGGGTAGTCGCGGCTGTGGACGTATGTGCGGGCCTGCTCCGGGTGGTCGAAGACGCGGAAGTCGGCCGTCGGCACGTCGGCGTGCCGCATCAGTTCCTTCGAGAAGACCTTGCTCCCCTCGATCCGGGCGGCGTCCTTCGACGGGCCGAACACCTTGAACCCCTTGCCGCGGAGGAAGTCGGCGAGGCCGGCGGCGAGCGGGTCTTCGGGGCCGATGACGACCAGGCCGATCTGCTCCTTCGTGCAGAACCGGAAGAGCTTGTCCGTCTCGGTGTGGTCGATGGGGACCGGCGTCGCCCCCTCGCGGGCGGTGCCGGCGTTCCCCGGGGCGCAGAACAGCTTCCCGATCCGGGCCGACTGCCGGAGCTTCCACACCAAGGCGTGTTCCCGCCCACCCTTGCCAATCACCAGCACGTTCGTCGGCATGTCGCCCCCGCCTCTGATTCCGCAAACTCTTCCTTCAATGTATCCCGGCCCGCCGGTTGCGGTCACGTTCACGGGTCGGGCTGTGCGAAAGGCGTGGCACCGGGCGACTGTTTCGCGTACACTAATTTCATCTGTTAGCCTGCCCTATTCGATAAGGGACGCACTCAGCATGTTGCCACGAATTCTCGGGTCCGTGACGATCGCCGCGACCGTGGTGGTCGGCTTCGTCGGCTGTTCGGGCGGCGGGCCGCCCAAGTTCGAGGGACCGCCCGTCCGCGTCGTTTGCACCACCACCATCGTCGCCGACGCTGTCGGGCGCGTCGGCGGCGACCGGGTGACGGTGCAGACGCTCATGGGGCCGGGCGTCGATCCGCACCGCTACCTGCCGAGCGCCGGCGACCGCGGGAGGCTCGAAGCCGCCCACCTCGTCTTCTTCAACGGCCTGCACCTCGAAGGGAAGATGACCGACACCTTCGAGAAGTCGCGCGGCCGCATCCGCGGCTTCCCGGTCGCCCGCGACATCCCGGTCGCGTCGCTCCGCCCGGCCGAACCCGGCTCCGAAACGCAGTTCGACCCGCACGTCTGGTTCGACGTGAAGCTCTGGGCGAGCGCCGTCGGCTGCGTCCGCGACGAGTTGGCCGCCCTCGACCCGGCCGGGGCGGAGACCTACCGGGCGAACGCCGCCGCGTACCTCGCGGAATTGGCCGCCCTCGACGCCGAAGTCCGCACGATCGCGGACCGGCTGCCGAAGGCGCGACGCGTGCTGGTCACCTCGCACGACGCCTTCGGCTACTTCGGCCGGGCCTACTGGTTCGAGGTCCGGGGGTTGCAGGGGGTCAGTACGGCGAGCGAGACGGGCACCCCGGACCGGCAGCAGCTGGCCGATTTTTTGGGGCGCAACAAGATCCCCGCCGTGTTCACCGAAACGTCCGTCCCGTCGGAGGGGCTGCGGGCCGTCCTCGACACCTGCCGGAAGGACTGGAAGCACGAGGTCCGGCTGGTCGGCGGCGACGACGCCCTGTACTCCGACGCCCTCGGCGAACCCGGCACGCCCGGCGGCACCTACGCCGGGATGATCCGCCACAACATCGTGGTGATCGTAGACGCTTTGTCGAAATAGGCCGGGCCTTATCCCCTGAATGAAGGGGTGAAAGAGTGAAAGGGTGAAGGGGTGAAACAGCCAGACAGTTTACCGACGACATCCCACGGGTCGGGTGTCACCCCTTCACCCGCTCACCCCTTCACCCCTTCATCTCCACAAAAGGCGGTCGAGGTCCACGACCTGACGGTCGCGTACCGCGACAAGCCGGTGCTGTGGGACATCGACCTGGCCGTCCCGCCGGGGGTGCTGATGGCCGTCGTCGGGCCGAACGGGGCCGGCAAGACGACGCTCGTGAAGGCCATCCTCGGGCTGGTCCGGCCGGTGGCGGGCGAGGTGCTGGTCCACGGCCGGCCGTACTCGGCCCGCGCCCGGACCGTGGCCTACGTCCCGCAGCGCGGCACCGTCGATTGGGACTTCCCGACGACCGTGCGCGACGTGGTGACGATGGGCACCTACGGCCGGCTCGGGTGGTTCCGCCGGCCCGGGGCGCGGGAGCGAGCGGACGCGGCCGACGCCCTCGGGCGGGTCGGCATGGCGGCCTTCGCCGGGCGGCAGATCAGTCAGCTCTCGGGCGGGCAGCAGCAGCGCGTGTTCCTCGCCCGGGCGCTCGTCCAGGACGCCCCGGTGTACCTCATGGACGAGCCGTTCCAGGGGGTGGACGCCGTCACCGAGCGGGCGATCGTGGACCTGCTGCGCGACCTCCGCACCCGCGGGCGGACGGTCGTGGTCGTCCACCACGACGTGCAGACCGTGGCCGACTACTTCGACTGGGTGACGCTCTTGAACGTGCGGGTGATCGCCAGCGGCCCCGTGGCGACCGCGTTCACCGCCGCCAACTTGCGGGCGGCCTACGGTGAGCGGGCCGTCGTCCCGGCGGCGGCTGCGGCCCAGGGTTAGTCAGGGTCGGGCTGAAAGCCCACCCATAGCGATGGGTGGGCTTCCCCGCCTATTAAAGTCTCGAAAAGCGGTTAGCTCACCAGCGCGAAGAAGAGTTCTTCCAGGTCGTGCTGGTTGTGCGTCTGCCGCAGGTCGTCGAGCGCCCCGCACGCCACGATCTTGCCCTTCGACATGATCGCCACCCGGTCGCATAACTTCTCGACCTCGCGCATGATGTGCGTCGAGAACAGGATCGTCTTGCCGCGGCCGCGCAGCTGCTTGATGCTGTCGAGGACCGCCCGCTGGACGAGGATGTCGAGGCCGGCCGTCGGCTCGTCGAAGATCAGCACCGGCGGGTCGTTCACCAGGGCGCGGGCGATCGACACCTTTTGCTTCATCCCGGTACTCATCTTCCCGCCGGGCACGTCGCGGAAGGCGGTGATCCGCAGCGTCTCGAACAATTCCTCCATCCGCGGGCGGAGCACGTCGGGCGGGACGAGGTTGAGGCGGCCGTAGTATTCGACCATCTCCCACGCCGTCATCCGGTCGTAGACGCCGGTGTTGGCCGACAGGAAGCCGACGTGCCGGCGGACCTCCGACGGCTGTTCGACGACATCGAACCCGGCGACCGTGGCGGTCCCGCCGGTCGGCTTGAGGACGGTGCAGAGCATCCGCAGGGTGGTCGTCTTGCCGGCCCCGTTCGGCCCGAGCAGCCCGAACACCTCGCCGGGGCGGACGGCGAACCGCACCCCGTCCACGGCCGCCACCGGCGCGCCGTCGGCCCCGCGGAACCACTTGCTCAGGTCGCGGACTTCGATCATCGGGTGGCCTGCTGCGGGGGTAGGTTCGCGCCCGCCCACCTCTGGTAGTTCGCCCAGCCCGCGTCGTCGAGCGCGAATTCCGGGTACTCCTGGTCGTACACCCGCAGCCGGGCCTTGCGCCGGCCGGTGCCGGGGTCGGTCCGCTCGCGGGCCAGATCGAAGTCGAGCGGCCCGGCGACGAACACCGTGTCGTCCTTCGTGCCGACGAAGAACGCGGTCGTGCCGAGGAGCTTCGCCTTCAACTTCGGCTTAGTCGGCAGGTCGATGGCGTCGGCGTCGGTTTCGGGGGTCGAGGCGCGGATCTCGCGGACGAGGTCGTCGAACCAAGCGATCTGGTCGGCGCTCGGGCGGTCCGGAAACGCCCGGCGCAGGGCGGCGTACCCGCGGAAGGAATTCAGCGCCCCGTGTAGCCACCACAACCCGAGGAATACCGAGATCGGACTCACCGGCCAGTTGATGATTCCCTGCCAGGCGAGGATTTGTCGGCCGAGGACGAACCCGCCGAACGCGACGAGGATCAATCCGTCCACCAGTACGGCTTCGACCGTCGGGTAGAATTTCTTCCAGACCCCGACGCCGAGTTCGCCCAACCCGATCGCGAACTGAATGAAAACGACGGGGGACGGCCCGATGGCTTCGTAAAGTAACGCGGTGATCCCGAGCCAGATGAGAGCGTTAATCAAGGTGTGCGACGCGCCGGCGCGGACGGCGGCACGCACCTGCCGGTACGACGCCACCTGCTGCAACCGGAACCGCATCGTCGCGTCGTCGGTCATGTGCGGCCCATTCAAGCCGAAGCCCCGGAACGATGGTTCCGGGGCTTTCTCGCTCCACGCCTATTGTGCCGATTCAGTTCAGGACCGGCAACGCTCGGTCGGTCGCTACCCGCAGCGGCGGCGGGGTGCGCTCCTCGACGAGTTGGTAGAAGACGTTGCGCTGGCGGGGTTCCCACCCGGCCTCGCGGATGCAGCGCTTGATCTCGTCGAGCGTCAGGTAATGCACCGTCCCGGCCGACGCGACGACGTTCTCCTCGATCATCAGGCTGCCCATGTCGTTCGCCCCGAAGAAGAGGGCGACCTGGCCGACCTTCGCCCCCTGCGTCACCCACGACGATTGGATGTTCGGGACGTTATCGAGGTAGAGCCGGGCGATCGCCTGGGTGCGCAAGTACTCGAACGCCCCGGCCTCGGGGGCGGCGGTCATCTTGTGGCCGGGCTGCATCGTCCAGCAGATGAACGCGGTGAACCCGCCGGTCTCGTCCTGGAGGTCGCGGAGGCGGGTCAGGTGTTCGACCCGCTCGGCGACGGTCTCGACGTGGCCGAACATCATCGTGCAGGTCGATTTCCCGCCGATTTGGTGCCACACCCGCATGACTTCGAGCCACTCGTCGGTCAGCGCCTTGTTCTTGGTGATCGCCTTACGCACGCGGTCTACAAGGATTTCGCCGCCGCCGCCGGGGATGCTGCCGAGGCCGGCAGCCTTGAGGCGCTCCAGTACGGTGCGCAACGGCAGCTTGTTGAGCTTGTGGAAGTGCCAGAGTTCCGGCGGGCTGAAGGCGTGCAGGTTGACCGCCGGGAAGCGGGTGCGGAGGTCGCGCAGGAGTTCCTCGTACCACTCCAGCCGCAGCGTCGGGTGCATCCCGCCCTGCATCAGAATCTGGTCGCCGCCGAGGGCGATCGTCTCCTCGATCTTCTGGTACAGTTCCTCGCGCGGGAGGACGTAGGCGTCGGCGTCGCCGCTCTTGCGGTAGAAGGCGCAGAAGTCGCAGACGGCGGCGCAGACGTTCGTGTAGTTGACGTTCCGGTCGATGTTGAACGTCCGGTACGGCTCCGGGTGCAACCGCGAGCAGACGGCGTGGGCGGCCCGCCCGAGCTTGTGCAGGTCGTGGCTGGCGAACAGCGCGACGCCTTCTTCGGGCGTCAGGCGGGTGCCGTCAACGGCTTTCGACAAGATGCGGTCGATGGTGGTCATGGCTCGCTTCCAGTCGGAACGCGGATGACGCGGGATGAAACCCCGCGGATCAAAGGCAGGATCAGAAACGGATTTTGGTTCGATCCGGTTTTCATCCGCGGGGTCTCATCCGTGTCATCCGCGTTCCGATTTCGCTTTTCCGACCCGCTACCAGCCCCAATTCGACTGCAAGGCCGTGGTAGTGTCGCATGCCGGCCAGTTCCGGCTCGCCCAGGTCGTAGCGGATCACGGTGTCGAGATACCGCCGGCAGAATCCGGGGTCGAGGCCCAGCCCCGGGGCTTCGCGCTGGGCGATCGCGCCGGCGTGGGCGAGGCCGTACTCCTTCGCCCGGTGGAACGCGGCCTCGGCCCCGCCCAACTCGACGCCGGCGCGGACGGCCCACACCGCGTAGACGAACGGCAGGCCGGTCCAGTCGGTCCACTCCCGGCCGAGGTCGTAGGCGTAGCGGTGGTCCGGCAGGCAGGCCCGCATCGCCCGGTCGCCGATCAGCAGCACGGCGTCGGTCGCAAGGCTCTCGGCCGGGGCGTCGATCGGCAGCCGTTCCAGCCGGGGGCGGACGCCGTAGCGCTTCCGCAGCAGGATTTGCGTCAGCGCGGCGCTGGTGCGGGAGCCTTCGTCGAGGGCGACCGACCGAATCTCCGCCCACGGCATCCGGCTGAACAGCGTGACGCTCAGCACCGGCCCGCGCGAGGCGATGGCGATGTCCGGGACGAACGAGTAGTGGTCGCCGCGGAAGTATTCGACCACGGGGATCAGCCCCACGTCGATCTCCCCGGCCGCGAGGCGGTCGGCGAGGCGGCTGGGCAGGGCGAGCGACAGGTCGATGGCCGGGGAGAAGGCGGTCAGTCGCTCGACCAGCGGCTTGGCGTTGAGGTAATTAACCGCCCCGACGCGGAGGATTGCGGGCATGAGTCTCCGGCCTTTCCGGCGGGTCGCACACCCGTCGTTATAAGAACCGGAATCGGGACGGGACATGCAACACGAAAGCCCACCCGTTGCAACGGGTGGGCTTTGGCGGGAGTTCGACCGATCGACCGGGGATCACGGGCACGGGTTGCACGTCGGCACGCACACCGGGACGTAGCGCTTGACGCAGGTGCTGACCGTGTACGGCTCCATCGCGCACGTCGTCACGGGCACCATCCGGCAGGTCGTTTCCGGGATCACCTTGCAGGTCGTGTGCGGGGTGTACTTCACCCGCTCCTCGCAGACGTAGTTCACCCGGCACTGCCGCACGACCTGCTGCCGCTCCTCGCACACGACCCGGCAGGTCGTGACCGGGACGTGCTTCACGCACTCCTGCGGCACCTGGTCCACCACGCACTTCGTCTCGTACCGGACGTGGTCCTCGCGGACCATCCGGCAGGTCGTGTACGGCACGCTCCGGACGTGCTGCTCGGGGACCGAGTAGCAGTGCCGGCGGGTCTCGTGGCGGACGTGGTTCTCCGTCACCATCCGGCAGGTGGTGTAAGGAATCTGACAGACCTTCACCTCGGGCACGCTGTAGCAGCGCCGCTGCGACACCATCTTGACGTGCTGCTCGGGCACCATCCGGCAGGTCGTGTAGGTCTGGTGGCGGACGCGGGTCTCGGGCACGGTGTAGCAGCGGTGCCGGGTTTCGTGGCGGACGTGGTTCTCCGTCACCACCCGGCAGGTGGTGTACGGGACGTGGCAGACCTTCTCTTCCGGCACGGTGTAGCAGCGGGTGCGGGTCTCGTACCGCACGCACGTTTCCGGCACGATCCGGCACACGGTCTTGGTGCAGGTCCGCATCTCGGTGCAGGCGACCTTGCGGCAAACCGGCACCTGGACCGTCGTGCAGACCGGCTTGCACACCATCCGGCAGTCCTTGACGACGCGGCACTCCTCGTGCGGCACCCACACCTTCTTGCAGACGGTGCGGCCGGGGCACTGCACCTGTTCCTGGAACACGGTGCCGGGGCAGTAGTGGCTGGTGCAGGTGCAGGGGTCGAAGACGCAGGTGCCGGGCGTCCGCACGCACCGCGTCACGACCGGGCCGGGGATGAACTCCGCGACCGTCTCGTACCGCCCGGTGCAGACCCGCTCGACCCGCTCCGTGACGACCGGCTCCTGGACGTAGCTGACGCGCTGCTCGGTCTGGTACTCGATCTCGGTGCGGTAGGTCGTGACCGGGACGCAGTAGCTCACCGTGTCGTACACCGGCTTACAAACCGTGTACGGGACGGCGACTTGGTACTGCTGCGTCTCGGTCCGGTGGGTGACGTAGCGCTGCTCGCGGACGTGCTGTTCGTACACCGGGCGGGAGGTGCAGTACGGGACGGCGACGGTGTACGCCTCCGTCACCGGCCGCATCACCGTGTAGGGAATCTCGCGGACGTGCTGCTCGTACACCGGCCGGTTCACGCAGTACGTCACCGGCACCTGGTACTCCTCGACGACCGGGCGGTTCACGGTGTACGAGTGGGTGCGGACGTGCTGCTCGTACACCGGCCGGCTGGTGCAGTACGGGACGGCGACCTGGTACTCCTGGACGACCGGCCGGTTGACGGTGTAGGCCACCTGGCGGACGTGCTGCTCGTACACCGGGCGGGTGGTGCAGTACGGGACGGCGACCTGGAAGGTCCGCGTCACCGGCCGCATCACCGTGTAGCGCTGCTCCTGCAGGTGCGTCTCGTACACCGGGCGGTTGACGGTATAGTTGCGGACCACGTCGTAGTGCTCGACCACGGGCTTGCTCACCGTGTACTTTTCGGCGCAGTAGTTCGTCTCCTGCACGGTCCGGTAGGTGGTGCAGGTCTGCGGCTGGTAGCAGGTCTTGTAGACCGGCCGGTAGCAGACCTTGTCGCACCGCTCGATCACCGGCTGGTACTGGACGGTGCTGGCGACGCAGGCGTCCGGGACGCACTGCTCGGGGGTGACGCACGCCGGCGGGTACCGGCACGCCCCGCAGTGGCCCGCCCGGGCCGTCCCGCCCGCCGCGGCCAGCCCGCCGAGCGCGAGCAGCCACACCCCGATCGCCTTCCTCATGAGGACTCTCCCACGCCGCGCGTCGTGTCGCACATCAATTGCAGGTCGCCCGCCGGCCGGACGCTAGAGGGAGTTTGCCCGACGCCCGGGGCGGATAACAGGGCGATACCCCCGGTTGCCCCGTCGGGTCAGTGCCCGGGTCCGGCGCATCCGACCCCGCCGACGCGAGCGTCCGAACGGGCAGGTCCGGCGAAGGCGGGAGAATCGGGCGAGGCGGCACGACCGGCCGGTCGGGTCATTAACGTAGGCGACTCGCTCCGCGAGTCGTCGTTTCGGGATGGGATGGCGCAAGCCCGGCAGAAACGTCTGCTCGCGGAGCGAGCAGACTACTTCAAGACCGCACCGCCGCCTGTGCCCCGGACCTCGTCGTGCTATCCTGACGGGTATGAACACCACGGTCCTGGGCCGCGAGGAGTACGTCGAACAGGCGTACTTCTTCCGCACCTTCCGCGAGCGGATGGCCGACAACCTGCCGGCCCAGGACATCCTCCTGCAGACGAACGACGAACTCCTCACCACCACCCGCCTGCCGTTCGCGGTGCAGTTCCTCGCCACCGAGTTGAAGCACTCCGGCCTGCTCGCCAGCGGGTTCGCCCGCCTCGCCCACTACTTCACGGCGTTCCAGGCGTTCGTGATCCGGCAGGCGGAAACGGCCGGGCTGAAGTTCTCGGTGCCGACGGCCCTGCTGGTGCTCGAACGTGAGGCCGCGTACAAGGCCGAGGCCCCGACCCGGCCCGGCCTGTTCGTCTACCAGTTCGAGACGATCACCCGCAACCGCCTCGGCTACCTCGACGGCTTGGCCGCGGCCGCCGCCGACCCGCACTACGACCCGGCCTGGGCCGAGTACATCGACTTCGTCCGCCGCCAGGTTGGGGTGATCGACTTCGGCGAGTTGCTCTACCTTCGGTCGGAGGTGTACATGACCGACCAGCGGCGGGCGCGGCCGGACTACGCCCCGCCGTTCGCGCCGCTATTCAGTGATAAAGAGGGGAAGATCGGCAAGGCGAGCCGCGGCCGCGACCCGCTCTTCCTGTTCGCGGCGTTGCAGCGACAGCTCGGCTACCCCGAGGTTCCGAAGGCCAAGCTCAAGGACGACCTCGGGGCGCGGTTCGTGGCGCTGGAGACGAAGATACGCGAACTCGAATTGCGGCTCCGGCTGACCGAGGGCGAGGTCCGCGGGAACATCGACCTGAGCCAATTCGGGAAGCCGGACATCCTCAAGGACGACGACAAGACGTGAAGACTAAGAGGGTTGACCACAGAGTCACAGAGCAGAACCAAAGTCTGTCTCGAACCTGGCTTTCGCTCTGTGTTCTCTGTGACTCTGTGGTGAATCCGTCTTAATTATCTCAAGCGCTCGTCGGCCGGCTGCCGCGGATGGCTTGCATCACGTCGTACAGGTCGTTGCTCACCAGCACCTCGTCGTCGAGGAAGTCCTTCAGCCAGATGAAGTTCATCCGCTGGGCCATCGCGGCCATCGGGAGCAGGTCGCCGAGGCGGATGCTCACGTCCGCGTTCGGGCGGTCCGCGGTCTCCTCATCGGGTTCGGTGTACAGTCGAAGTCGTGCGGTCATGTCCGACCCTCCGTGTAAACCCACCAACCGGCCGAGCGCCGCGCTCGAGGCCGCTGCGGCGCTCGGCCCGCCTCTGTGGATCGACCGCGGCGGCGGGCCGGCTTGAGCCGCGGCGGACCGGCGAGGGGATTTCGGCCGCCGGCGGGGTAAACTGTACCGCGGGGCGAAGCCGTGACGGCAAACCCCATCCGGAGGCGGCTTCATGCTCGCAATGGCGTTCAAGGAGTGGGCGGTGGTCTGCGAAGCGCTCGGCGACGGGCGGCAGGCGTTGATCTTGCGCAAGGGCGGGATCGCCGAAACGGGCGGGCAATTCCGGCCGGAACACGACCGCTTCCTCCTCTACCCGTCGTACTTCCACGAACAGCACCGCACCGGCATCAAGCCGGACCTGATGTCGCTCTTGGAAGCCGCCGAGACCGCCCGCCCGCCGGCCGGCACGACCCGCTTCGCGCACTTCGTTGAAGTGACGGACGTGCGGCACGTCGCCGACCTCGACCGCCTGCTCGCCCTCGACCCGCTCCACGGGTGGACCGCCGACACCGTCCGCCAGCGCTTCCACTACCGCACGCCGGGCCTGTTCGTGCTGACGGTCCGCGCGTTCCGCCTGCCGCACCCGGTCGAGGTCGTTGAGCGGCCGGAGTACGCCGGGTGCAAGACGTGGGTGGCGCTCGACGCCCCGGTCCCGACCGCCGGGGCCGCGCCGGTGCTGGACGACGCCGCGTTCGCGGCTTACACCCGCAAGGTGAGTGGGGTGTTCGGCTGAAGAAAGCCCACCCGTTGCAGCGGGTGGGCTTTTGTAACTATCGAGAAACGGCCGGGGCCGCCGTCCTCCCGCGCACGCCGGCCCAGAGGATCGACGCGAAAAAGAGGGCGACGCTCACCACCACGATCGTCCCGCTCGGGCCGAACTTGACCGCGTGCCCGCCACTGCCGCGGAAGGCGACGGCCGAACTCAGATAGTACCCGAACAGCCCGGACCCGACGCAGAACACGACCGTCAGCCAGAACATCTGCCGCAGGTTCCGCGAGACGTTGGCCGCGGCCGCCGCCGGGACGATCAGCAGGGCGTTGATGAGGAGCGCCCCGACCACCTTGATCGACAGGTTCACGACCAGCGCGAGCAGGACGATGAACAGGTAGTTGTTCACCCGCAGGCTGACCCGCCGGGTGCGGGCGAGGCTCGGGTTGAAGCTGGCGAAGACGATCTGGTTGTACCGCCACGCGAACAGCCCGCCGACCACCACCACCAGTCCGAGCATCGTGAGCAGGTCGGTCTCGTCGACGAACAGGAGCGACCCCCAGAGGAAGTTGTCCGGGTTGAACGGACTCACTTCCTGCAGGACGCGGAAGATCATCGCCCCGAACCCGATGGCGAAGGCGAAGAAGACGCCGATCACGGTGTCGTTGGCGAGCGACGTGTGTTCGCGGACGTAGACGATGGCGGCCCCGACGCCCGACCCGAACAGGATCATCACGAGCGGGACGAGCCAGCCCGCGGTGGCGCTGTCGCGGCCGGCCCCCGAGAAGACGACGCCGAGGTAGCCGAGGGCGACGCCGGCGAACGCGGAGTGGGCCATCGCGTCCGAGAAGAAGGCCATCCGGTTGCCGACGACGAGCGACCCGACCATGCCGCACAGGACGCACACGAGCAGCACGGCGAGTACCGCCCGCGCCACGAACGGCGGCACCCCGGCCGCGTCGTCGAGAAGATCGAACATGGTTTTCGCCCGCGGGCGGCCTCTGCATTTGATTGTTGTAAAGATTGGCCGGGCAATCCCGTCAATTTAGAGAGGTCGAATCTGCTATTCGATCACATCGCTACACCTGACGGTATTTCTGAAGATCTGCCCACTGTTCTTCACGAGGCTGAGTGATCCAGAATTGTAGAATTGCCTCGTATTTCGGCAGGAAAGCAACTCCATCCTCTTTATGCTGTCTGATGTTGCCGTGGCGTAGCCGATCAGCACTGCCACGGAATGTCTTAAAAGATCGACCGTCACCGAGGTGTGGAAAGAACTGTTTGTAGACCTCAATCCAATTCAGATCGCCGAACTCCTGCGGCGGTCTAGTTTGTCCATTGCTGCCCTCGCGTGCATATTCCTGCAAGAAGTAAACGAGCTGTACCATACCGGGGCTACGCCAAACGAAATCGTCCACTGGCGTGCCCTCGGGTATGAAATGCTGAAAGGGGTATCTAGAAAACAGCCGGGTAGTTCGCGC